>Ga0194130_10001883_pt1 | contig 32049 bp, 27 predicted proteins | sample TA2KigsurfametaG_FD_160084 | JGI IMG/M metagenome (GOLD analysis project Ga0194130, IMG submission 160084) | Freshwater microbial communities from Lake Tanganyika, Tanzania - TA2015050 Kigoma 12 surface | ecosystem: Environmental > Aquatic > Freshwater > Lake | place: Tanzania: Lake Tanganyika...
ATGAACTCTTCTCTTTGCTCGATCACACAAGTCTCTTTCCAGGCCATCGGGTGCTTCCCCCTCCAGCCAAAAGTGTTACCTATGTGCCCGGTTTATTCCGTTACCCATGTGCCCGGTTCGGACCGGAGTTGGCGGTTTTTGTCGTTGACGCCGGAGCCGGATTTGCGGCTGCAGAGGCCGGCGGAGACTTTTTCGTAGCCTCCGAACATGCGGCGGATCTTGGGGTCCTTGTCGTCGATGTAGGTTTCGGCGATGTCGTAACGCATGACACAATCCTCGACTCCGGAATGCTGGCCGCCCTTTACGCCCAGGTTGCGCTCGTTGTTTCCCTTGCGGGCCGAGGCTTCGAGGCGTGCGGTGATGTCGTTTCCGCTTTCGTCGAGGACAGTGATTGGTACACCGTCTTGCTGAAGAACGCCGTTGTTGGAGACCCAATTGAGAGTGCGATCGGTTTCTCCGTGATGGTAGACGTTGACGGAGTGCATGGCTTCATGGACGATGGTGGCGACGGTGTAGTTGGTGACCGCGGCGGGAACTTGACGCGGGAAGAGATTGGGGTTGATGATGACCTTTTGAATCGTTCCCGGGGTGCCGGGGCCGCCGATGGAGCGTCCGGCAGTACCGGCGTCGAGCTCGCCCTGCTTGGCCTTCGTAAACCAGACTCCATGTTGATCGACGCGGTGGGGCGAGGCGGAGTAATTCGCATTGACGACGCGGTCTGCCGAGTACTCGTCATCGTTGATGATCATGAGGTTGAGGCCGGTGAGGAGCTTGAAGTAATTGAGAGCGGACTCGCCATCGCCACTGAGGTCATTGACAGCGAAGTACTCCTGCTTTTTGGGGTCGCCCATGGTCCATTTGCCTTGCACCAGAAAGCTGCGGTATTCCTCGTAGAGCGTGAGGCCGTCGCCGTTGCCGGATTGCGAGCCGGTGTCGAGGGGATCGTCGTCGGCGGTGTCGGACTTGTCGAGTTTCCAGTCTTCTTTGACGATGTCGGCGACGAAGGAACCCAGTTTGCGGCGGGGCAGGCGGAGGTCGTTCTCGGTGGTGCCCTGGAGCTTGCCGATGAGTTCGCGGCGGTCACGCAGAATCGCTTTGACACGCAAAATAGACCAGCCGCCCCAATCGGAGGGAACAACGACCGCTTTGTCGGTGGCTTCGTTGCGGACGATGCGAGTCATTTTTTGGGCGTCTTCATTTTCGGGGACCTGCCCGTCGCCGGGCTTGAACTTCATGTCGAAGTTTTTGTCTTTGGCGGATTGAGGCCAGTTGATGGCGATGCCAGGTTCGTTGGAGGTGTTGATGAGTTCCCATTCTAAGCGCTCCACATCGAAAGGGGGTGGGTTGCTTGTCGGAGACGCGGACGACGGTGGCGGTGACCTCGAGCGGATCGCCCGCGTTGTCGCCATCGAGTTTGGCTGTGGGACGCCACTTCTGGTAGGCGTCGCTGGTGATCTGAAGTTCGACGTCGTCGGTGAAGGGCTCGATCGTAACGGTAACTTCCCAGGTGTGCTCGGAGGCGCTGAGAGGACCCATGGTGCCGGGATTGGGGAATTTTCCGGAAACTCGCAGAGAGGTGCCCGAAGCTGGAAACGGGAGTTCCGGGATGTCGTTGAGGATACCCAGACGAGCCTGGAAAGCCTGTGTCCTTGTGGTTCCGCTGCTGCAGTTGGTGACCAGATTCGCTGTCGTGTATGGACCAAAGAAGCGCGCAACATTGAAACGCCAATTGTCGGCGAACATCGAGATCTGAACGTCGTACCTTTCCGGGGAGACGCCCTGCTGGAGGGGACCCGTGCTGTTCCACTTGGTGCTGGCCTGGCAGGTGGGCACCCCGACCTCGTTGGCTGTGTAGACGATCGAGCTGCTCGATTCCGACATCAAGCCTTACCAAGTGGGAGTGCGAGCGGTGGTGCGATCGAGGGTGAATGTGGCTTTGGCGTTGGCGACGACGTTGTATCTGGTGGTGCCCTCGGTGCCGGATTGATTGAGACGGTACTCGAAGGTGCCGCGGAACTTCTGAATGTCGAGATAGCGGGAGCGAGGTTGGGCGGCGGCGAGGGTTGCGAAGAAGAGCAGCAGGGAGAGGGTGCGCATTATTCGATTGCCCATTCAAGCTTGCTGCGCAAGCGGATGAATTCGAGGGGCGGGTGTTTGACGGCGGGGAACTGTTCTTTGAATAGCGACAGGGCGCGGAGGACGCTTGAGAGGGCGGCGTCGCGGTCTCCGGCTTGTTCTTGGGCGAGCGCGCGGAGGTAGAGCAGGCCGGTGTCCTCAGGTTCGCGGACGATGGCTTCTTCGATGAGTGTGATCGCGCCTGCGGCGTCGCCTGTGAGGCGGAGGTAGTTGATGCGTAATCGGAGTAAGGCGGCGGTGTTGACGTCGTCGGTGGTGAGCGCTTTGAAGCGGAAGCGACGGGAAGCGAGGGTGCCGAAGCGGGCTTCGGCAGTGTAGTCGCCAGGTTCGAGGGTAGCGGATTCTTCGGGATTCAGAGCCCAGTATTCGCTGGCCATTTGCATGGGTTTGAGCTCAAGCGGGAAGGCGATGCGAGTGATTGGCTTGAGGGGCCAGTTGGCGGGGTCGCCCGAGGCTTTGCGGATCTCGATGGAGAGGGTGCCGGACGGGACAGTTTGATCGCCGAGAGCGGCTGGGAAGAGATGGACGCCGAAGATCGCCGGCTGGCCTTGCCAGACGGAGCCTTTGACGCAATCGACCGCGACGCCCACTGAGGACTGGGCGGAGAGGAATGCACTGAAGCCGATGCAGAGCAGAGTTGTGCGTAACACTTGAGGACTTCGCTAAAACGCTAAGGGTTGAAATTCGCCCAGTGTACCGATCCAAAAGAGAGATTGCGGGGGTTTGCCTTTGCCGTCGCGCTTGGCCAGGACGCGGTTGGTCTGGTCGCGCTGCCAGTCGAGCAACAGGTCGTTGCGCAACTGGACGGGTTCTTTGCCCTCGTAAGGGGCTTCAAGATAACAATTGACATTGCCGCCTTTGATCTCCATGCCCACCCATTTGAGGGGCATTGTCTTGTTTGGAGCCTTACGTAATATAAATCGGCTTAAGATGTAATTTTGGGTCAAAGTTTCTGCGTCGGGGGTGCGATCGATCTCGATCTGGCGGCCGGATTTTTGCCGAAGGATCTCTTCGGTGTGGTCCGCCGACATGGCGATGACGATCTCAAGGCGCTTGTGGGCGGACTGGTAATCGACGGTGGCCGTGCTCATGTGGACGCCGTGCCAGAAGAAGGCGAGCGTGAGCAGGCCGAGGATCACTTCTTCTTCTCGTTCCTGTCGAGCTGCATGGGGTTAGGCTCGTCTTTTTCCTTGAAGAGCTGGAATTGGGTTTTGACGGGCTTGGCCGGCCAGGTGTTGTTGGACAGGTCGGTGTCGGCGGTTTCAAGGTGAGGATCGAGGGTGATGCTCTTGACCTCTTTGGGGGTGACGAGGAGTTTCGAGACCGCGACGTTGTTGCGACGCCAGATCTCGGCGGGGATGCGCATTTCCTGCTTTTGGCCGTCCGAGTATTCGATCTCAAGGATGACGGGCATGACGAGGCCGCCGATGTTCTTGAGGTCGATCATGTAGAAGTTTGAGCCGCCGCGGAGGGCCTGGCGCTCTTCTTCTTCTAGACCGGCGAGGAGCTTCTGGTAATCGTCCTTGTCTTTGGCGGTGACGTTGAACTGGTCGTAGGAGTTGTAGAAGTCCTTGAGGTCGGGGTTGGAATCGATGAGCTTCGGGAGATTCTTGTTGCGCTGCTCGGAGAGGGTGATGGGCTCTTCGTCTTCGGCCTTCCTCTTGATGGGCTTTTCAATCTCGGGGTTCTTAGTGTCGAGGGTGAACTGACGGACTTTGTCGATGGCGAGGTCGGTGTGGTCGATCGAGTAGAACCAGCCGCGCCAGAACCAGTCGAGGTCGATGCCGGAGGCGTCTTCCATGGTGCGGAAGAAGTCGGAGGGGGTGGGGCGCTTGAACTTCCAGCGGCGGGAGTATTCGCGGAAGGCGAAGTCGAAGAGTTCGCGACCGAGGATGGTTTCGCGAAGGATGTTGAGGCCGGTGGCGGTTTTAGTGTAGGCGTTGGCACCGAGGTTGATGATGCTCTCGGAGTTGGTCATGATCAAGTCGTGATCGGCGCTGCTCATGTAGGCGGCAATGAATTTGGGTTCGCCGCGACGGGAAGGATAGTTGGCTTCCCACTCGGATTCGGCAAGGTACTGGAGGAAGGAGTTGATGCCTTCGTCGAGCCAGGTCCATTGGCGCTCGTCGGTGTTGACGATCATCGGGAAGAAGTTGTGGCCGACCTCGTGAATCACGACCGAGATGAGGCCGTACTTGGTGCGAGAGGAGTAAGTTTTGTCTTTCTGCGGACGGGGGCCGTTGAAACAGATCATCGGGTATTCCATGCCGCCGATAGGGCCGTTGACGGAGATGGCGATGGGATAGGGATAAGCGAAGGAGAACTTGCCGTAGACGTTGAGGGTGTGGATGATGGCGGCCGTTGAGTATTGTTCCCAGAGAGGATTGCCTTCTTTGGGGTAGTAGCTCATGGCGAGGACGGTTTTGCCTTCGACGGTGTGGCCCTGTGCATCCCAGATGAATTTGCGCGAGTTGGCGAAGCCGAAGTCGCGGACGTTGTCGGCGTGATAGATCCAGGTCTTCTTGCCCTTGGGGGTATTCTTTTCGTTGGCGGTGGCTTCGGCTTCGGTGACGATCTTGACGGGGCGCTTGGCGGTGGCGGCCTCTGTGAGGCGCTGGCGCTGAGATGCGGTGAGGACCTGGTTGGGATTCTGGAGGACGCCGGTGGAGGCGACGATGTGATCGTCGGGAACCGTGATGGCTACCTTGTAATCGCCGAACTCAAGAGTGAATTCGCCGGAGCCGAGGAACTGCTTGTGCTGCCAGCCATAGACGTCGTAGTAAGCGGCGAGACGGGGGAACCATTGAGCCATCTCGTAGAGGTAGTTCTTGTCGTCAGGAAAGTACTCGAAGCCGCTGCGAGCGCGGATCTTTCTGGCGTTGACGATGTTGAAGGACCAATCGACGGAGAAGGTGGTGGATTCACCCGTGAGCAAAGGCTTCTTGAGGTCGACGCGCATCATGGTCTTGACGACCGTGAAGGGCAGGGGTGCGCCGGCGGCGTCCTTGACGGTGGCAATGCGGTAGCCGCCCGGGAAGGGGTCACGCATGAGGGCTTGAGCCATGGTGTAGGACAGCCGGGTCATATCTGGCGCGGTCATGGTGAGGTTCGAGTCACTGCCGGGTTCGAAGATGTTCTGGTCGAGTTGGAGCCAGAGGTAGGTAAGGGTGTCGGGTGAGTTGTTCTTGTAGGTGATCGTCTCGGATCCAATGCAGCGCTGATTGATGTCGTCGATCTCGACCTTGATGTTGTAGTCGACCTTTTGCTGCCAGTAGCGATGACCGGGAGCGCCGGAGGCGGCACGGTATTCGTTGGGGGTAGGCAGGATCTCCTCGAGCTGACGGAATTTGTCGGCCGGAGATTGCTTTGAGGTTTGAGAGAGAAGGAGGCCGGAGATCGTTACAAGAACGAAACAAAAGCGCATGGATATATTATGCCTAAGCCATGAGGCCAGCGACGGGCTGCCCTTTGCCATCTTTGGTGGCGTAAACGGGGCGGCGCTCAACCTCGTAGAACGTATCGGGGGCGATGCCCATCAATGAGTAGATCGTGGCGTGAAGATCCGTAATGTTGACGGGGTCGCGCAGGATGCGGCAGGGGCGCTCGGGAGCGGTTTCGCCGTAGACCTGCCCCTTCTTGATGCCGCCACCGAAGAGGAGGACGCTCGAAGCCTCGGTGAAGTGACGGTGCATACCGTAATGCTTGGGCTCAGTCATGACGTCGGGGACGTTGACCTGGTTCTTAACGGGATTTTCAGGCTTGCCCTCCATCATCATGTCGCGACCAAATTCGGTGGCAAGTACGATAAGGGTGCGATCGAGCAGGCCTCGTTCTTCGAGGTCGAGAACGAGCTGAGAAATAGGACCGTCGATCATCGCCTTCATACCTTCGACGCGAGAGTGGCCGTTCTCGTGGGTGTCCCAGAAGCGGAAGGGAATGTATTCAGTGGTGACTTCGATGAAGCGGGCACCGGCTTCAACAAGGCGGCGAGCCAGCAGGCAGCCCTGACCGAAACGGCTATCGCCGTAGCGGGCAGCGACTTCGGGCTTCTCCAGTGCAAGATCGAAGGCCTTAGCGGCGGGTGAAGTGAGAAGGCGATGCGCGTTGTCGAGACTGCGCACAAGAGACTCTTTATGGAAATCGCTGCCGTGAACGTCTAGCGGGGATTTTGCCACGAGGTCTTTGTAGAACTTATAGCGATTCTCAAAGCGGGACATGCCGAGGAACTCGCTGGGGCGTGTCGAGGCGACGGCGTCTTTAGGGTCTGTGATGAGGAACGGTGAATGTTCACTGCCCAGGAATCCGGCCGTGTGGAAGGCTTTGAGGCTGTCGCTTTCGCCACCAATTTCAAGGTTCTGGCCGATGTCGATAAAAGCAGGGATGTCGGGATTGCGAGGCCCGAGGGTGCGGCTGATGAAGGACCCCATGTGAGGGACCGCAACACTTTGTGGCGGTTCGTAGCCGGTGTGCCAATGGAACTGGTGGCGCGAGTGAAGGATGAAGCCAAGATCCCCGACACGATGAGAGCGGAGCAGAGTTCCGCGGTTGAGCACTTGAGCGGTGCGCTCAAGGCCTTTGGAGAGTTGGACACCGTCGAGAACGGTCGGGATGGCCGGGAAGGTAGAGAGGACCTTTTCGCTCTTGAGGCCCGTTTCATAAGGGGTATAGCGTTTCGGGTCGAAGGTCTCGGTTTGCGCCATTCCGCCAGCCATCCAAAGCAGGATCATCGAATCGGCTTTGGCTTCGATCTTTTTCGGGGCGGCGATGAGGCGTGCTTCACCCTGAGCGAGGGTGGCCAGTGTTGCTGTCTTTAGCCAGTCACGACGGTTCACCATATGTATTGAAACTCCGGATGCATAAGGAGGCTCCATAGCAAGTCTTCTGCGCCTTCGCGAGCAAGCTTACCGGAGGGAAATAGTTTAAGCGCTGCCCGTTTTTCAGCAGGGAGCGGATCGCGGCTAAGGAGACTGCGCCAGAAGTAGTCGATGGTTTGATTGACGTCCGTTAGTTTCGGCGCGGGAGGCCATGGGCTTTCGCCAGTCACTTTGACGAGACGCGTGCGATCGGGCTCGGCACCGAAAACAAAGAAGCGCACGGAAGTGTTGATGTCGCTCGCCTTCGAGGCATCGCTGATCCAGACCCTGGCTTTCAAGGTGTCGTATCCAGGTTCTACTTCGTAGACACGGCGGGTATTGATCGCGGTGCGGAGCTTGTCCTTTTCGAGTACCTTTTCCCCTTTGGGGCCTGTGAACTTGATGTCGCTCCAGCCAACTTCGGCTTTGTCGAGGTCATAGGTCCCGGAGTCTTCCGTGAGGAAATAGAGCTGCTTGATGCCATTGATGGGAATTTCGAATTGCTTTTCGCCACTGCGCATGGCGAAGGAATCGTAGAGGCTTTCGGGGGCGGGCGGGAGTTCGCCGAGGAGGCGCATCACGCCGCGATGGATCTTGGTGGCGAGGGTTGCGCCGTTGGCTAGCTCAAGGCCCTGGAACGTGGTGGCAGCGCCATCGCGCGTGGTGTAAACCTGATCACGGATGGGCCGGCCGAGGGCTCTGCTGAGGGGGCTCGACTTGAATTGCCAATCACGGCCGAGAAGAGCGCGGTCGGAGTTGCTGGTTTGGAGGAACTTCCATTCGCCAGTGATGGCAGAAAGGGTGTCAGAGAATTGTTCGGCGCTGATGCGGCGAGGGAGCGCTTCCTTTTGCTGGTAGGCCTCGGAGGTCATGATGAGGCGCAGGAGGTATTTGATGTCGTAATTGTGGGCCGCAAAATCGGAGGCGAGCCAATCGAGAAGGTCTGGATTGGAAGGCTTTGCGTCCATGTCGTCGACCGGTTCAACGAGGCCTTTGCCTATGAGTCGCTGCCAGTAGCGATTGACGATGGTGCGAGCCAGGCGACCGTTCTTGGGATCAGTGAAAAGGCGGGCTGCGTAGAGGCGCCTTTCGCTAGTGCTGAGGCCCGCGGGGATCTTGCCGATCTCGGGCCAGAGGAATTCCGCTTCTTGGTATACGCCGGTTTTGTTATCACAACGGACGAGCTCGAGGCGGCTTTCGTGAGAGAACATTGCGGCAAGACCATAAGCTTCTTTGAGCTTGTATTTGTTGATGAAGCTGTCGTGACAACTGGCGCATTTCAAGTTGATGCCGAGCAGGATCTGGGCCGTGTTCTGGGAGGCCTGCATGTAGGGGGTTTGACTGGCGTTAACTTCGCCACGCCAGTTGACGCCAACCAGGAAGCCTTCAGGAGATTCAGCACCAATGGGATTTAAGAGCTCGCGGACCATCTCGTCATAGGGCCGATTCTCGCGGAGGGCGCGCTCAAGCCAAGGGGTGATGGACTTGCGATCACCGTGATAGATGACGCCGATGTCATTGCGGAGAAGGTCGCTCCACCAGCTGATCCAGTGCGCAGTGTAGCGACGGTCGTTCGCAAGCAATTCGTCGATTAGTTTTTTTCGATCGATCTGCTGCAGCATGGAGGGGCTTGGGGCGATGCCCCAGAGATCGAAGTAAGCGCGGCGAGCAAAAGTCGTATCGGAAGCAAGGCCCTTGGCAGGCTTGCCGAGAAAGCGATCAATGGGATGGCCTGCGCCGGGCGGGATGGCGACAGTCCGTGGGAGAAGTGGGGCTACCCAGTCGGTGGATTTTGGGGCGACGTCGACCCAGGGAAGTCCATCGGCGACCCATTGCTTGAGAAGGTCGATTTGTGTGGCTTCAAGAGGTTTGCCGGCGGGAGGCATGATACGGCCAGCTTTGCCTTCGACACGGGCGATGAGGACGTTTTGAACTTTGAGGGCAGATTCGCGTTTGGTGAGGTCAAGACCGGCTTGAGCCTTGTCGCCAGAGTGGCAGGACCAACAGCGGGTAGCGAGGATGGGGTGGATGTCGTTTACGAAGTCAGCGGCCCAAGCCTGGAAGGCAAAACACAAGAAAAGAATTCGCAACAACATGAAACTACTAATCTATCATTAGAATGATTAATGATGCGTGCAATCAGTTTGAATCAACCAAGTGAGTTTGAGTGGGTGACGTTGCCGGGGGCGCTGACACCGGGGCCGGGCGAGGCGTTGGTGCGGATTCGTATAGTGGGAATCTGCGGGACCGACCTTCATGCCTTCAAGGGAAGGCAACCATTCTTCAGCTATCCGCGGATTCTCGGACATGAGCTGGGCGTGGAGGTCGTGGCCGTTGGGACCGGTGTATCGCATCTGACGGAAGGGGATCTTTGCACGGTGAATCCGTATCTGGCTTGCGGAGAATGTTTTGCCTGCCGGCGCGGGAAAACGAATTGCTGTATCCAGTTGAAGGTACTGGGTGTGCATACCGATGGCGGGATGCGGGAGGAGATGATTCTGCCGGCAGCAAACTTGTATCCGTCGAAGAAGTTATCGCTGGAAGAGTTGGCGTTGATTGAGACGCTGGGGATTGGTTGCCATGCAGTGAACCGTTCGCAGGCGCAGGCCGGAGAAAGGGCCTTGGTGATCGGGGCTGGGCCGATTGGTTGCACGGTAATGGCGTTCTTGCGGTTGAAGGACGTGAGCTATGAGGTGCTCGATCTGAGCGAGTCAAGGAGAGAGTTTGCTTCGAAGATGATGGGGGCGAGTCGGGTGCATGAATCGAATAAATCGGTTCTGGATCAAACGCCAGAGTTGCCGACATTGGTGTTTGATTGCACGGGCAACAAGGGATCGATGGAGACATCGTTTCGGTATGTGGCGGCGGGAGGAAAATTGGTATTTGTAGGGTTGTTTGTAGGCGATGTAACCTTTCACGACCCGGACCCGTTTCACCGTCGTGAGCTGACGATTTTGAGTTCACGAAATGCCGTGCCGGAAGAACACCGTTTCATTCTCGATGCGGTGGAGAGTGGACGGATCAATACCAAACATTGGGTGAGTGAATGTTGTCCTGTAGACCAGATGCCAGAGAGGTTTCCAGTGTGGGCCGAACCGGGGTCGGGCGTGTTGAAGGCTTTGGTCGACTGGCGGTAGCCGCGATCTTATGCGGCGGGGTGTTGGCCGGGCAGACGTTTGAAGCTACCACCACTCTGGCGCGCGTGGAAGTGCGGGCGGTGGATGGTTCACTGAAGCCGCTCCTGGGGTTGGAGATTAGCGATGTGAAGGTTCAGGAAAATGATCTGGTGCGGCCCGTGCGGTCGGTGGCGCGGGATGAGTTGCCGCTTGACTTGTTTTTGATCGTGGATGTTTCGAATAGCATGCACCGGCACATCTCTGCGCTAGCGAAACAGGCACACCAGGCGCTAGAGGCATTGAAGCCAGGGGGCCGGGTGGCGCTGATGAGCTTCAATAGTCGAAGCAAGGTATGGCTTGAGTTGAGTTCGAGTCGGGCAGCGATTGAGGCAGCGATTGCAGATCTGGTGCAGAAGAAGAATTTTCGGGGTGGAACGGTGATCAACACGCCCATCCACGAGGCCGCAAAGAAGCTGAGGCAGGAATCGCCGAAGGAGAGTCGAAGGGCGATTCTGATTTTGACGGATGGAAATGGGATGAAGGGGACGCGATCTAATACCGTGCTGGAAGAGATGTGGGAAGGGGATGTGACGCTGAATGCGCTGACCATGCCGATGGGTAAGCTTTTGAGGGGGCTTGCGATCTATCAAAGGGCGACGTCGCCCTACATGATGGCGGTGGAGGCAAGTGTGAGCGACTTGGTGAAGAAAACATCCGGAGAGTTGATGACGATGACGGAAACAACAAAGCCGCTGGTGGCGATTCTAGAGCGGATTCGATCGAGGTATACGGTCCACTACGACCCGCTCGGGACGGATGTGAAGGAGCGGAAGGTGATTGCGGGGTTGAGCAATACGGGTAAGGCACGTCATGCAAAGGCGACCGTGATCGGGCGCCGACAATACTCAGTCCGCTGATTCGCGTTCGCGGCGGGAGCGGCCGAAGACACCGTTCCAGGGGGGGATGACGATGGCGGCGCTACCGTTGCACTTTGCCTGACAAGCGAGGCGGATCAGAGGACGGTCGTCGAGTTCGTTGATGAAGCCACTATCCCAGTAGCCGAAATACTCCATGCGCTTCCGTTCAAACTCTTCTACGGGGTCGAGGTTTTCGTTGCCGCCGAGGATACCGACCCAACAGGTGCCACAAGAGCCGGAGCGGCAATCAACTGGGATCGGGCCCATACCTTCGTAGCATCGCGGGTCCTCTTCGTGGAAAGGGCGTTTGTCGAGTTCGGCTGCGGTAGTGATTTCCTGCGTTGCCAGAATGGGGAACCAGGCTTCGGGGTCTTGCTCGTCGAACTGGATACGCTCAGTCGTTTGCTTGCCCTTGAGTCGCTCCATGAGAGTGGGCTTCAGGGATGTGGCGCGACGCTTGAGGAAGTCGTTGGGCTTGTCGTTTGTGACGGAGGGTACGTATGGCGTGGTGAGGAAGGCGGGGCCGCATTGCTCGAGTGTCATGACTGCGATGGAGGCCATGGCGAGGGCGAATTCTTCGGGTGCACCAGATTTGCTCGCGATAGCTTCGATGCGCTCGTAACGGTCGTTAGTTGCGGTAGGGATGACGGCTTTTTTGATGGCGGGCCAGTAACGATGACCGTACAAGAAGTTGTGAGAGGTATCGGCAAGATCGCTTAAGAGGTACTTGCCGTTCATCTGGTAGAACTTGAGGCGGCGCTCGCCTTGGGTGACGAGTTCACCGACAAGTTGAGGCCAGGTGGCAAACCAGATCCTGAAAGCGGCCTGATCGACTGGATGGGTTTGCTGCTCGACAAAATCAACGATGGCGAGCCAGCCTTGTGGGGTACTCAGGCGAGGATCCCCTTGACGACGCGAGCCTTTTCCACACCGGTCAGCTTTTGATCGAGGCCCTGATACTTGTAAGTGAAGCGCTCGTGATCGATGCCGAACAAGTGGAGTAGTGTGGCCTGGAAGTCGCGGATGTGAACGGGGTCACGAACGATGTTGTAGCTGAATTCGTCGGTTTCGCCATGGACGACGCCGGGCTTGAGACCGCCGCCAGCGGCCCAAAGGGAGTAGCAACGAGGATGATGATCGCGACCGTAGTCGGTGGGAGTGAGCTTGCCCTGGGAGTAAATGGTGCGGCCGAATTCCCCGCCCCAGACCACCAGAGTTTCATCGAGTAGGCCGCGTTGTTTGAGGTCCTGCACAAGGCCGTAGAGAGCTTGATCGACGTCTTTGCATTGCGAGGGGAGGACTTCGGGCAGGTTGCCATGGACGTCCCAGCCGCGCATGTAGAGTTGGACAAAGCGAACACCGCGCTCAACGAGCCGGCGAGCCATGAGGGCTTGATTGGCGAAAGTGCCGGGCTTGCGAGCATCTTCGCCGTAGAGTTGATAAGTGGAGTCTGGCTCTTTGGATAGATCAGTCAGATCGGGAACACTGGCTTGCATCCGGAAGGCCATTTCGTATTGAGCGATGCGGCTGCGGGTTTCGGCGTCGCCCTGCTTTTCGAGCGTGAGCTGATTGAGTTCGCCTAGAGCATCGAGCATGCGGCGGCGCATGGCAGTGGGGACGCCATCGGGATTCTTGACGTAGAGAACCGGGTCACCTGCGCTGCGGAGGCTGACGCCGGAATACTGAGCGCTGAGAAAGCCAGCGCTCCAGAGCCTGGCAGAGATGGCCTGGACGTTGGCTTTGGGGTGAGTGTGGTTGGCGTTGAGGACAACGAAGGTAGGCAGATCCTGGTTCATACTGCCGAGGCCGTAGGCGATCCAACTGCCGATGCAGGGGCGACCGGCGATCTGGTTGCCAGTCTGAATGAAGGTGATGGCCGGTTCGTGATTGATGGCCTCGGTATGCATCGTACGAATGATGGTGATGTCGTCGGCCATCTTCGCGACGTTGGGCAGGAGTTCGCTGATCCAGGCACCGCTCTTTCCGTGTTGGGCAAACTTGAAGACCGAAGGAGCGATGGGGAAGCGGGTTTGGCCGCTGGTCATGGTAGTGAGACGCTGGCCCTGGCGGATGCTGTCTGGGAGGTCCTTGTCGAACCAATCCTTCATGCCGGGCTTGTAGTCGAGAAGATCCATCTGAGGCGGTGCGCCAACCATGTGAAGGTAGATAGCGCGCTTGGCCTTGGGGGCGAAGTGCGGAAGCGTGTCGGCACTAGCCGTGAGGCTGCTGAGGGCAAGAGCCCCAATCCCACGGCCGAGGAGTTGACGCCGAGTCTCGAGAAGAACGGCTTTGTTTTCGTGGTTCATTTGTTGAGGACCTCGTCGAGATTCATGAGTTCGTTGGTGACCATGGTGAGGGCAGCGAACTCAGGGGCGTTGAGCTTGGGGTTGGCTTTGCTTTCGCCGACAGCGATGAGCTTGCGGGCATCTTCCGGCTTGGAGTCGTAGTGACGCAGGAAGTCACGATAAGACTTCTGGATGATGTCACGCTCTTTGGGTTCAAAGCGGCGACTGACGAGGCGTTCGCTCAAGAAGTCGAGCTGCTCGTCGAAGTTGTTCTTGTGGGTCTCCATGGCGCGTTGGGCCAGGTGTCTGGCCGCTTCGACAAACTGAACATCGTTCATCGTGAGGAGGGCCTGCAGAGGTGTATTGGTGCGTTCGCGCCGGACCGTACAATTTTCCCGAGTGGGAGCATTAAAGAGGTCCATCGACGGAGGCGGAGCGCTGCGTTTCCAGAACGTGTACATGCTACGGCGGTAGAGACCTTCGCCACGATCCTGCTTATAAAAGCGAGTGTCAGAGCCGTCCATGGCGACGGTTTCCCAAATGCGTTCCGGCTGGTAGGGCCGAACGGAGGGGCCGCCGACTTTACGAACGAGCAGACCGGAGGAGGCCAGGGCGTAATCGCGAACGGCTTCTGCATCCATACGGAAGCGAGGGCCGCGGCTGAGCAGGCGATTGTCAGAATCCTTCTTAAGCTTTTCTTCTGTAGTGACGGCCTGTTGGCGGTAGGCGGCGGAGAGGACAATTTGACGCATCAGGCGTTTGACATCCCAACCGTTTTCGCGGAAGTCGACAGCAAGCCAGTCGAGGAGTTCGGGGTGGCTGGGCGCTTCGCCCTGGCTACCGAAGTCATCACTGCTGCGGACAAGACCTGTGCCGAAGATCTCCTGCCAGAAGCGATTGACGGCGACGCGGGCGAATAGGGGGTTCTCCGCTTTGAGGAGCCAATCGGCGAGGCCGAGACGATTCTTTTGAGTGCTGGAGCCTAGGCCGCCAAGCACCTGCGGCACGTCGGCTTCGACCTTATCACGAGGCTGATCGTACATGCCTCGGTAGAGGATGTTGGCCATGGGCTTCTGGTCTTCGCGCTCAACCATAACGTGGGTGACCGCACCGCGGCGCAGGATGTTCTTACGCTCAAGCTCGGTGGTTGCAATCTTGGCCATGAGCTTGCGGGATTCCCCATCCTTGATGGCCGACCAAACGCGGGACAGCTCAACAGGCTTGCCTTCGGTGGCTCTGGGGAACATTTCGAGAACTGCGATTTCTTCCGAAGAGAGGACGCGGCTGTAGATGCGAACGTCTTTCAGCGAGCCGCCCTTGAAGAAACGCTTGTTGCCGTCGCCACCGATGCGGAGAGGTTCGTTGTTGAGGATCGAACCTTGCAGGGCGGGGCGTGAAGACTCCTGCTTGCCTTCGTGGTTGACGCGGGTACCGTTGAAGTAGAGCTCAAGAGAGTCTTTCTTGCGGCGCTGCCCGTCGTAAGTAAAGGCGATGTGGTACCAATTGTCGGGCATCATTTTGGCCGCATTGCCACCGCGGGCTGCAATCGGCTGGGCGAATTCGCCGACCATTTTGAGGACCGGCTGGCGACCTTGGATGTCAATGGTCCAGCCGCGGATTTTGGTGCCGTCTTCTTCTTTGGAGTTGATCTGGGAGAGCAGGGTCCAATTGTCGTCTGGCTTCGGGTAATAAACCCACATGGACACAGTGAAGGGTTGGTCGGCCTGAATCTTGTTGAAGCCAGGTGCTTCTTTAACTTCCCCTTCCTTGCTGAATGCAATCTTGTCAAGGTGCCACACGGGGTCGTACTGCTTGGGGAGCTTAAGCTCGGGTTTGGCTTTCGCGGCTACCTGATCGGCACGCTGCCCACGGAGGCCGCGAAGCTGAATGAGGTCCTGATCGATCGTCTTCCAGCGCTGCTCATCACCTGACACCGGAAGGAAGATCACGGGGGGCGTGTCGCTGATATTGCCATCGAGGGGCTTCTGCGTGGTGTTGCGGAAGAAAGCCGACATCGAGTAAAAGTCTTTTTGCGTAATGGGGTCAAACTTGTGATCGTGACAAGTAGCGCAGCCGACGGTGAGGCCCAGAAAGACAGTGCTGGTGGTGTCGACGCGATCCTTTGCATACATGACTGCGACTTCGTCTTCGATGACACCGCCCTCATTGGTGGTGACGTTGTTGCGATGGAATCCGGAAGCAATCAGTTGGTCGCGAGTACCGCCAGGGAGAAGGTCGCCTGCCAGCTGGTCGCGGGTGAAAGCATCGAAGCGCAAGTTGCGATTGAAGGCGTTGATCACCCAATCGCGGAAGTGCCACATCTCGCGGTAATTGTCGATATGGAGGCCGTGGGTATCGGCGTAGCGGGCGGCGTCGAGCCAGTAGCGGGCGCGGTGTTCGCCATAGTGAGGTGAGGAGAGGAGTTTGTCGACGTACGCTTCGTAGGCGTTGGGGCGGGTGTCCTTGAGGAAAGCTTCGACGTCCTGGGGTTCAGGGGGCAAACCGGTGATATCGAGAGAGGCGCGACGGGCGAGAGTGCGACGATCGGCTTCGGCGGCGGGGGTTAGACCCGCGGCAGTGATCCGGGCGTGAAGGAAGCGATCGATTTCGTTATTGCCCCAGGAGGAATTGGGAACTGCAGGCTTGGATGGGGCGATGAAAGCCCAGTGCTCCTGCCAGTCTGCACCTTGTTCGATCCAAGTGCGGAGGGTGTTGATCTGTGCAGGGGTAAGCGTCTTGTGCGCCGATGCCGGAGGCATCTTGAGGGCAGGCTTGTCGTGCAGGATGCGCTTGATGATGAGGCTCTGATCGGGTGAGCCCGGAACGATGGGAGTGCCAGATTTGCGCGCACCGAAGGCTTCGGTTTTGACATCGAGCCTGAGGCCAGCCATGCGGGTTTTCTTGTCGGGACCGTGACAGTGGAAGCAGGCATCGCTCAGGATGGGCCTGACCTCGCGACGAAAGTCCACTCGTCCGGCCGGCAGCAGCGGCAGCGCCAATAGGAAGGACATTAAGAAGCGCATCATTTTCTTTATCTTATCGTCTTACACTGGGAGTGTTCAAAAGATGAAACAAATTGCGGCTTTATTGTGTCTTGCTTCAATGCTTTGCGGTCAGCAGAGCCCGCTGATGACGGTACAGCGGAATCCGCTGGCGGCAATTGCCAATCATCCGCGGGTGAAGCAGGCCGAGAAATATGTCAGTGAGGGCCGGACGGCGATTGTAGCGGGCAATGCAGACGAGGCGCGGCGGTTGTTTGATGCATCGATCGAACACTTGCTGGATACGCCAATGGATGATCCGGACCGGGAGGCAATCGACCGCTTTATCCAAAATCTGGCAGAAGAGATTTATACGATTGACCTCGATTCCCTGGGTGCGGCGAGGTCGCTCGATGACGTGCGTTTTGACAAGTCACCACTTGATGAGATTCGTGAGATGACGTTTCCGCTGGATCCGAGGATGAAGTCGAAGGTGCAGCAAGAGGTGCAGTCGATTACGTCGCAGTTGCCGCTGGTGGTGAACGACACGGTACTGAGGTTCATCAATTACTTTGCGAATGGGAAGGGTCGGAAGACCCTTGAGTACGCGCTGAAGCGGAGTGGAAAGTATCGGCCGATGATCTTCCGGATTCTGGCCGAGGAGGGTGTGCCCGCTGAATTGATTTATCTGGCGCAGGCGGAGAGTGGTTTTTTGCCGCGCGCGGTCTCGTATCAGGCGGCTGTGGGGATGTGGCAGTTTATCAAGCAGACCGGGCAGACCTATGGGTTGGCGCAGGGGCCTTGGACCGATGACCGATTGGATCCCGAGCGGGCGACGCGAGCCGCGGCGAAGCATTTGCGGGATTTGTATGAGGACTTTGGGGACTGGCATCTGGCGCTGGCTGCTTATAACTGTGGGCCCGGGTGTGTGGACCGTGCGGTGCAAAAGACAGCGTATGCGGATTATTGGGAATTGCGGAATCGGCATGCAGTGCCGATTGAGACAACGAACTACGTGCCAATCATTCTCGCGCTGACGATCATCATGAAGAACCCGGTGGATTACGGACTGGCTGATCTTGAATTGGAAGCGCCGCTGGAGTACGACACGATCGAGGTGTATTCGAATACGAGCCTGCAATTGGCGGCCGATGCCGCTGGGGTGCCTGTGACGACGATGCAGGATATGAACCCGGCGATTCTGCGCAATGTGGTGCCGAGCGGTTACTTCTTGAGGGTGCCGAAGAATATGGGGCAGGACGTTTCGGAAGCCTTCAAGCTGGTGCCTGCCGATAAGCGAGATATCTGGCGGGTGCATCGGGTGCAGCGGGGTGAGACTCTCGATGAGCTTGCGCGGCAGTATCATCTGACACCGCAGGTGATGGCGCAGGCGAATCCGCAGTTTGAGAATGCGGCCTATGCAGTGGTGCCGCAGATGGCACCGAAGCCGAAGCCATCGCGGACAGCTGCGGTGAAAGGTAAGCCGGTGAAGGCAGGGACGCAGAGGGTGACGTCATCGAAGGTGCAACGGGGTACTCCGAAGGCGACATCGACGAAGAGGCCGGCCTCTAAGCCAACTACGGTGGCCAAGAAACCTGTGAGGGCAACGGGGAAAAAGTAACTTCGCTGGCTCCTTCCCATTGCCGATTGAAACCCTAGGTGGTGAGCCAGGGGGTGAATTCGCCTTCGCCGTGGACGTCGGTGAGGCGTTGGTCGCGCCCTTGGAAGCGGTAAGTGACCTTTGTGTGGTCGAGGCCTAACATGCGGAACATCGTGGCATGCATGTCGTGGACACTTTTGCGTTCTTCGACGGCGCGGAGGCCGAATTCATCGGTTGCTCCCAAAGCCCTGCCACCCTTGATGCCGGCGCCGGCCATCCACATCGAGAAGCCGTAGGGATGGTGATCTCTTCCGTTCTTGCCTTCCGCGAGCGGCGTGCGGCCGAATTCTGTGGACCAGACAACGAGAGTCGAATCGAGGAGGCCGCGACCTTCAAGGTCAGCGAGGAGACCGGCGATGGGGAGGTCGCTCTTGCGAGCCATTTTGTTGTGGCTGCCGAGAAGGTCGTTGTGGGCATCGTCCCAATCGTCACCGAGGTTGGTGCCGGAGTAGAGCTGGACGAAGCGGACTCCACGCTCGACAAGGCGGCGGGCAAGCAGACATTTGCGGCCAAAATCGTCGGTGGCGGGCTCGCCGATGCCGTAGAGCTTTTTGGTGGCTTCAGACTCTTTGTTGATGTCGACGACATCGGGAGCTTCAGACTGCATGCGGTAGGCGAGTTCGTAGCTGGCGATGCGAGCCTCAAGAGTCGAGTCGTCTTCGCGGCTGGCGGAGTAGCGGCGATTCATGCGGGTGATGAGGTCGAGGGTTTCTTTTTGCGATTCGGCGGAAACCCCTTGGGGGTTGGCGAGATGCAGGACGGGACTTTGGCCGCCGCGGAAGATAGTGCCCTGATAGACGGCGGGAAGGTAGCCGCTGCCGTAGGCGCCGGAGCCACTCTTCATCGCACCATCACTCATCACGACGAAGCTGGGGAGATTCTTGTTTTCACTTCCGAGACCGTATACGGTCCAGGCGCCAAGAGAGGGGCGACCTGGAAACTGGCTACCGCTGGCGCGCAGATAGATGGCAGGAGCGTGATCGAAGGCGTCGCCGTAGCAACTGCGGACAACGGCGAGCTTGTCGGCGTGGCGTTGGAGGTTAGGGTAGAGATCGGAGATCTCAAGACCGCTCTTGCCGGCTTTGGTGAAGTTCCAGGGGCTGCCGCGCATGAGTGCTTTGCGGAAGTCAATACGGCTGGTGATCAGGCCCTGGCCGAAGCTGCCCGGCAGGGGCTGCCCATCGTACTTGGCAAGGGAAGGTTTGGGGTCGAAGGTGTCGACATGGCTGACGCCTCCGTGCATGAACAGATAGATGACACGCTGGGCGCGGGCCTTCTCGGCAGCTTTCGCGATCATGCCGGCGAGGGCGACAGCGCCGAAGCCGCGGCCGGAATCAAGGAAGAATTGTCGACGATTCATGGGGAGGTCCTTATTCGACATAGAGGAATTCGTTCGTGTTGAGCAGGCCGCGGATGAGTTCGCGGCGAGCTGCGAGTTCGTTGCCGAGGAGTTGGGTTTGTTTGGCGAGAAACTCTTTGGCCATGGTGAGTTCGCTCTCCTGCGGAGCACGCTGCAAGGTTTGCTGCCAGATTGCGTCGATCGTAGTGGCCTTGCCGGCGAGGACTTCTGCCTGGTTGATGGTGAAGTTGCTGTTGAGCAAATTCAGCGACTGCGTAGAGGTAGTGGAAGACTCGCGGCGGGAGCAGCTGAGCACTCCTTCGGGGCGATCGAAAACTTCGAGCATCGGCATGCGGTAGGTGCGCTTGACGAGCATGTAGATCGAGCGACGGATGTGCTCGGACTTGTCTGTGGTGATGGGCCACGCATTGGCGGCAGGCTGGCTCATGCCGTAAAGTTCTTCACTGCTGAGTTGAGGGACGACGGGGCGGCCATACATTTTTGTGTTGAGGGTTCCGGTAGTTGAGAGGACAGCATCGCGGATCTCTTCAGCTTCGAGGCGACGGCGAGTGAAGTGAGAGAGCAGGGCGTTGTCGGGATCTTTTTCGTTTGCCAACGGCGAGGCCGTGGCGGATTGGCGGTAGGTAGCCGAGAGTAGGATTTCACGATGGAGCTTCTTGAGGCTCCATCCCTGCCTGACGAATTGATCGGCGAGGTAATCGAGGAGTTCGGGATGGCTGGGCGGTGCACCGCGCATGCCGTAGTCGCTGGATGTAGCGATGATGCCTCGGCCGAAGTGATACTGCCAGACACGGTTAACCATGACGCGAGCGGTGAGCGGGTTATCGGGGCGCGCGATCCATTCGGCGAGGGCCGAACGGCGGCGCGTGGTAAGTGAATCGATGGGTGGTGCGGGGATGTCCCCACCGCCGAGGGCGGAAAAGAAACCGGGCCCAACTTCTTCGCCGTAGGGAGTGCCTTTGCCGGGGACATGTGTTTTAGGCGCTTCACGACCGATATCGGTGATGCCGGGAGAAAAGGGGCCTGGGACGTAATTGCCGTAGAGGGCGAGCAAACGGGACTTGAGGCGTTCCAGCTTGGGTTTGTCGTCTTCGGAGAGGATGCGCCAGATCTGCTCATCAGAGGGGTTGACAGCCCTTTGGTGCTCGTCGTGGAGAGCCTTCTGGATGGGTGTACGCTTTTCTTCCTCCACCGCAAAAGCTTGCTGGATTTCAGGGCTAAGTTTGGCGAGGCGCTCGGCTTTGATGCGATCGAAATAGGGTTTCTTGAGGGCGGCCAGTTCTGCGCCGACATCGTAGAGCTTGAAGGTGCGTGTGACTTCGCCGAGGTCATAGCTGCGTCCGTTGTTGTAGTGCAGGAAGACACGATTTTTCTGGTAGGGGGCGAAGACGGCCTGAAGACGATAGTAGTCGCGTTGCGGGATCGGATCGTACTTGTGATCGTGGCAACGGGCACAACCGGCGGTGAGACCTAGGAAGACACTCGATGTGGTGTCGGTGAAGTCGGTGAGGCTCTCGATGCGATTGATGTCTTCGACTTTGTAGAGCATGTCGCGGTTGGGGCCGACGGCGAAATACCCCGTGCCCTGTTGTTGTCGGGGATCTTCGAACAGTTCGTCACCAGCGAGTTGCTCTTTAATGAACTGGTTGTAGGGCTTGTCGTTGTTGAAGCTATCGATGACGTAGTCGCGATATCGCCAGGCGTAAAGGGTGTAGGGATCCTGCTCGAAGCCAGCCGTGTCGCCGTAGCGGACGAGGTCGAGCCAGTGTTTGCCCCACTTCTCGCCATAGTGCTTGCTTGCGAGAAGTCGATCGAGCATGGCTTCGTAATTGCCATCCCCCTCGAATGCCTTGATCTGGTCAGCCGAGGGAGGAAGGCCGGTGAGGTCGTAGGAGACTCGGCGGAGCAACGTGCGGCGATCGGCTTCAGCGGCGGGCTTCAACTGATTCTGGTTGAGCTTGGCAGCGATGAACTTATCGATTGGGTTGCGAGCCCAGCCTTGGCCGGAGTTCGGGACTGCGGGCGGCTTGACGGGCTGGAAGGACCACCAGGTGGGAGCTTTGGTGGCTTCTGACTTGGCGGGCCACTTGGCTCCCGCGACGATCCACTCGCGGATCACGGAAAGGTCGGCGGCGTTGAGCTTGCCGGTGGGAGGCATCATAGCGCGGCCTTTGCCAGTCATCATGAGCCAGAGGCGGCTATTTTCAGGCTTACCCGGCACAACGACGCCGTCGGCTAGATCACCGGGCTGATCGATGCGCAGGCCAGCCATGGCAGCGGGGCCGTGACAGGAATAGCAGTTCTTGCGGAGAATCGCTTGGGCACGGCTCGGAAGATCACCTTCGGCGGCCAGCGCAGCCGTCGCAAGAACCAACAATTTCCACATAGAGCTAGTGAGATTCTATATGATCGTACGAAGCCGATGATGACCCTAGCCATATTGACGTTGGCCGTAATGGCCGCCGAGCCGGGTGGAAAGCCCTACCTGAATGAGGTTCGGATCGAGAGACATAAAGCGATCCCCATGCGGGATGGCGTAACGATTTATGGCGATGTGTATCGCCCTGCAGCCGAGGGAAAGTACCCAACGATTGTGGTGCGCACTCCTTATGGCGTACAGCGTGACGGCGTGCACGAGACGATGACGAAATTTGCGCAGCGCGGGTATTCTGTGCTGATCACTGATAACCGGGGGCGCTATGAGAGCGACGGGAAATGGGACCCGTTCCGGTTTGAAGCCACCGATGGCTATGACGTGATCGAGTGGGCCGCGCGACAGAATTTCTCAAACGGCAAGGTGGCGACACAAGGTGGATCCTATCTGGGCCATGTGCAATGGGCGGCGGCAAGCCAACAGCCACCGAGTCTGGTGGCGATGTTTCCGAGTCTGGCGTCGACGAACATCTATGCGAACTGGATTACACATGGGGGCGCATTCCGCCTGAGCTTCAACTATGGGTGGGGCGTGGTTCGCATGCCGAACCGGATCATGTTGCCGCAATACTGGCACACAGAGGCTTATACGCCCGAAGAATTGAAGTATGAGAACATCCTGTGGCATCTGCCGCTAAGCACGGGAGATGTGAAGAGCGCTGGTACCGAGGTGAAGCATTACCGCGACTGGGTGATGCATGACAGCTATGACTCTTATTGGAAGGCGATCAGCGATGAAGAGCGGATGGACAAAATGAAGGTGCCTGCAGAGGTTTCAGGCGGGTGGTTTGACATCTTTCTGGCCGGGACGATCAATGGCTACACAATGATGAAGCAGAAGGCCGCCACTGAGGCGGCGCGTAAGGGAACCCGCATGATCATTGGGCCCTGGGGACATGGACCGACACAGAAGTATGGCGATGTGGATTTTGGCAAGGATGCTTACAACGATCAGTTTGAAGAAGAGTTGCGATTCTTTGACTTTCACCTGAAGGGCATCTCAAATGGCCTCGACAAGAACTTGCCAGTGAAGCTGTTCTACATGGGTGTCAACAAGTGGCGGACCGAGGCAGATTGGCCGATCCCGGGGACGAACTTCCGTGATTTGTATCTGACAGGCGCAAGCGCAGCGAACTCGGTACGCGGCGGAGGAACCTTGAGCTTTGACAAGCCTGCGGCGGGGAGCAAGGATCAGTATCCTTATGACCCGATGCTGCCCGTGATGACGCTGGGCGGCAATAACTGCTGCGGCACGCCGACGCTGGCCGGGCCCAAGGATCAACGCCCGATCGAGAACCGCAATGATGTGCTGGTTTATTCAGGGCCGATCCTGAAGGACCCGCTAACGATTGCCGGGCCCGTGAAGATGAAGCTGACGGCGGCGACGGACGGGCCGGATACGGACTGGATGGTAAAGCTGGTAGACGTGTATCCGAATGGGTTTGCGATGCCGGTGGCAGAGGGGATTTTGCGGGCGAGGTTCCGCAATGGGTTGGACAAGCCTGAAATGCTGAAGGCGAACCAGACTTATGAATTTGTGGTGGACATGGCGGGGACGGCGAATACGTTTCTGCCAGGGCACCGGATCCGCGTGGACATTACGTCCAGCAATTATCCGCAGTTTGACCGCAACCCGAACACGGGTGAGCCGCTCGGCTCAGCCGCAAAACCGCGCGTGGCACTGCAAACCGTTTTTCACGGCAGCTCGATTGTGCTGCCGGTTGTGACGAATCCCTAAAGGAGTAACCCAGACATGAGCTCAAGACGTAAATTTATGGGAGCAGCCGCAGCGCTGCCGATGATGGCGACCAAGGGAAGTGCGGCCAGAATGAAGACCCCGGATTACTTCAAGGATCTGGGTGTGAGGCCATTCATCAACGCCGCTGGGACGTACACGATGCTGACAGCGTCGCTGATGTCACAGGAGACGATGGACGCGATGGAATATGCCTCCAAGCACTTCGTTCATCTCACGAAGTTGCAGGACGCAGTGGGAGCGCGGATTGCGAGCTTATTGAGCGCGGAGGCCGCGATGGTGACCAGCGGCGCGGCGGGGGCCATGCTGGTGGGAACGGCGAGCTGCATTACAGGTAAAGACGCGAAGGCGATCTTACAATTGCCGGACGTCACAGGGCTCAAAAGCGAGGTGCTGGTGCAGAAATCGCACCGGTATGGCTATGACCACGCTGTGCGGGCCTGCGGCGTGAAGATGGTGGAGATCGAGACCGAGGAAGAATTCCACCAGAAGGCGAGCGAGAAAACGGCGATGGCGCTGTTCTTCAACGACAACGACAAGAAGGGCAAGATCGATGCCAAGGGTTGGGTGAAGTTAGGCAAGCAGCACAATGTACCGACCCTCAATGATGCTTCGGCCGACGCACTGCCGGTGGAGCGCTTAAGTCTCTACAACAAGATGGGTTTTGACCTGGTGACCTTCTCGGGCGGGAAAGGCATCTGCGCGCCTCAATCGACGGGGATTCTGATGGGCCGCAAAGATCTGATCGAGGCGGCAAGATTGAACACGAGCCCGTATTCGGACACAGTCGGACGCGGGCTGAAGGTGAACAAGGAAGAAATGCTGGGCTTACTGGTAGCGCTTGAGAATTATCTGAAGCGGGACCATGCTGCGGAAGCCAGAGAGTGGGACCGGCGGGTCGACTTGATTGCCAAGGCGGCAAAGAAGTTACCGACCGTGACATCGAAAGTGGACGTGCCGGAGATCGCCAACCACACGCCGCATCTGAAGCTGACCTGGGATCAGTCGAAGGTAAAAATCAGTGCGCTAGAGGTAAAGAAGAAGATGCTCGAGGGCGAGCCTTCCATCGAAGTGACGCCCTCGACAACCAAGGATGAACTGGTGATGACGGTTTGGATGCTGAAGCCAGGCGAGGCCGAAATTGTAGCCAAGCGACTGGCTGAGGTCTTAAAAGCCGCCGTCTAGATGTAGGCGATCACATCAATTTCAACCAGGCTGTTGCCAGGGATGCCTCCGGCAGCAGCGATGGTGGTGCGCACGGGGGGATTCTCGCCGAAACGGCCCTGGAAAACGGAATTCATCGCAGCGTAATCTTTCAGGTCATTGAGATAAACGTTGCACTTGAGCACCTTATCCATGGAAGACCCGGCATTTCTGAGCTCGTTTTCGACCTCACGGAGAACGTGCTCGGTGTGGGCTTTGATATCGCCTTCAAAATGAGCACCCTTGCCGGCAATAAAGAGAAGATTGCCATAGCTGACAGCTCCGTTGAACAGAGGGGTCTTCGCTGGCTTTGGGCCTTTACGGTGAACGGTTTTGGTGACGGCGGCGCTAGCCTGGGCGAGTGCCGTTGAGGCGGAGGCGAGCGAGGCGGCGAGGATTCCGGCGGCAGTCTGGTAAAAGCGGTTGCGTGTCATAGTAGGTCTCTTCGAGACAGTCTTGCACAATTTTTGCAGCTGACCCCTTGCAGAATCCGCACAACACGATATGCTTACTGCACGGAATATTCTCCATGATCGACCGCTATCGCTATGTATCCGCCGATGAAGATCCTGATGATCTGCTGCAGGACGTGACCCACGGCAACGAAATGTCTGAGTACAACCACGACGAGGACGATGAAGATCTGATTGAGGAAGTGGAGCAGGAGTTGTCGACTCCGCGCTTCAATCCGACCCCGCCGCCACCGCCTTTGCCAGAACCCGCTCCGGTGATCGCCAAGGAAGAACCTGAGGAACCTGTGGTTGTGGCTCCGGCTCCTGTGGTTGCGGAAGTGAAGAAGGAAAAGCCGAAGAAGCCGGCTGCACCTAAAAAGGTGGTTGTGGCCAAGCAAGCTGCTGCTCCGGCCAAGCAAGCTGCTGCTCCGGCCAAGCAAGCTGCTGCTCCGGCCAAGCAAGCTGCTGCTCCGGCCAAGCAAGCTGCCGCTCCGGCTAAGAAAGCTGCTGCTCCGGCTAAGAAAGCTGCTGCTCCGGCCAAGAAAGCTGCCGCTCCAGCTAAGAAGGCTGCAGCGCCAGCCAAGAAATCCGCCGCACCAGCCAAGAAGGCTGCGGCTCCAGCTAAGAAAGCTGCTGCTCCGGCCAAGAAGGCTGCCGCGCCAGCCAAGAAGGTAGCCGCCAAAAAAGTCGCAGCCAAGAAGGTCGTGGCCAAGAAGGCCGCACCAAAGAAAGTTGCGGCAAAGAAGCCTGTTGCCAAGAAGGTCGTCGCGAAAAAGGTCGCACCGAAAAAAGTCGTAGCCAAAAAGGCCGCACCGAAGAAAGTTGTGGCAAAAAAGGTCGCACCCAAGAAGGTCGTAGCCAAGAAGAAGGCCGCCCCCAAACCTCAAAAGGTTTCCAAAAAGGCGGCCAAGAAAGTCGTAAAGAAGAAGCGTTAGGCTTCGTTAACGACCTTTCTACATTTCTGGAAGAGTTCCATCAACGCATCTGCGTGACTCTCTGCGGAATTGGAGGGCTTGATCGCGCCGAAGCCGGCGGTGGAAGCGGATGTTTTTCCGTAGCCGGTCTGGGCCGCGATGAACTTCATCATTTCGAGAGCAATCTCGTCCTCTTTATGCTTTGCGCTATCTTGTGTATTGTTTGTCGTTGCAGCCATGACATCCTTACTTTAGCGCATCTCTCATGCCAGTAATCGCCACGAGATGGCTGCGTCCCATGCGGGGCGGCTCCCAAACCCACCTGATCCAAGCCTCCGACGGCCACCATTACGTCGTCAAACTGACAAACAATCCACAAGGCTTAAGAACGCTCATCAACGAATGGGTGGCACAGCGAATTCTCACTCACTTGCGGATTCCCTGCCCCGAGGTTGAAGTGGTGTCAATTGAAGGCGAGTTTATCGAGGCGAACCCGAAACTGGGAATCCTGCGCGGCCAGAGTTTGACACCAGCGGTTGCGGGCTGGCATTTCGGATCGCGATTTCCAGGTGATCCCGGAATGATCGCGGTTTACGATGTGCTGCCGGACATCCAGTTACTCACCTGCCGGAATCTGCACCATTTTGCAGCAGTGCTGGCGTTCGATAAGTGGACGGGAAATGCCGACTCAAGGCAGTGCGTCTTCTACCGGGCCAAGCTGGCCGAGGTGCTACCCAACGAGGATCTGTATCCGGCGCCAGAGGCGATGATGCGGGGGCTGGTTGCTTCAATGATCGACCACGGGTATTGCTTTAACGGCATCTATTGGGACTTTCCGGATGCGCCGGGCTATGGGTTGTTTTACCGCGCGGAGGTGCATCGCAAAGTGCGCGGGTGGACTGATTTTGAGCCATGGATCGAAAGAATCCGATCGTTTCCAGAATCGGTGTTCGATAAAGCACTGCACGAGATTCCCCGGGCATGGCTGGATGCGGCCGAGCGGGATGAGCTGGTGGCTTTGTTTGAGAAGCTACTGCGCAGACGGAGCAAGGTGCCAGACTTGATCGAGGCCGTTAAAGACCGTTATCCCGAGCGCTTCCCTAACTGGCGCTGAACTTCAGCGGCGACCCATTCGGCAGTCCAGGGAGCGAGCAGAATGCCGTTGCGATAGTGGCCGTAGGCGAGGATCGTGCGCTCATCGAGACGCTCCACCACGGGAACGTCACCCTCGGCAGCAGGGCGAAAGCCGAACCAATGCGCAGCCGGTGGGGCATCTTTTAAAGCAGGCAAGAGAGCTTCGGCGCGGCTTTGGAGTTCGGAAAGGAATGCGGGATCCTGACTTTGGTCGAAGCCGATGCGCTGTTCGGTGGAACCAGCAATGACGCGGCCCGAATTGCGCTGAAGGATGTAGGTGTGGCCATCGCGGAGGATGCCCCCGATTATGGAAACGGGCAGGTGATCCCAGGCGATGATGTAGCCCTTAACGGGTTCGACAGCAGGGATGCCGGGCAACTGCCAGGCTCCGGTGCAAAGGATGCGGGGATTGCTTGAAAGTTCGTCGAGCGATGAGATCTCGCGATGAATCAGGCGGACACGAGAAGTCAATTCTCGAAGCAGGTCGCGGGGGTCCACATGGCCATCGAGCAGATCCGAACTGGGCGTAAAGTCGATTGGTCCACCGATCGATTCGATCCAGGCCGGGTACATTTTGGCCGAGGTAATGGCGCGAGATCGCCAGGTTTCGTCAGGGAAGGTTTCCGCCAGTGCCCCCAGCATGCCGGCCCCCGCGTAGCTGGCCGAGGCCGTTCGACCAGGGTCACGATCATAGACCACGCAATCGATGTTTCGCCGACCCAGTTCAAACGCGCACGCAAGGCCAATCAGCCCACCACCCACAATCTCTATCACTCCCTTTAGAATAAAGGGTAAATGCACGATTTTATGTTGGTGAACGAGGCAGTGCAGCCGGCCACGGACAAGACGATGTCGCCGGGGCATGTGGGCGCGGTGAATGGATGGGGCGTTTTTTCGACTTTGCGGGTGCATCATGGAGTGCTATTTGCATGGCAGCGGCACTTTGAGCGGATGAAGAAGGATGCGGCGTTGCTGCGGGTTCCCTTCCCTGAGAATTCAGAATGGATGGAGCAGCAGTTGTTGAAGCTGATCGAGGCGAATGGGGCCGGGGAATCGACGCTACGCGTGATCGTGGTGAGGAATAAAGGTGGGATGTGGGAAGGCCCCGGGATCGAGCGCGCTTACGACCTGTACGCATTTACGACCGGGCTAAAAGATTGGGGCAAGAGCGTGCGCTTGGGCGTGGTGCCTCATGCGCGGCATGCAGAGAATGAATACGCAGGGACAAAGATGTTGAGTTGGAGCTTTAACCTCTGCATGTATGAGCGGGCGCACGATGAAGGGTTCGACGAAGTGGTGCTTCTCAACGAACGGGGAGAGGTGTCGGAATTGACCTCGGCGAATCTCTTTGCGGTTTTTGGCAATGAGGTGGTGACGCCACCGCTGAATTCCGGTTGTTTGCCAGGGGTGACGCGTGCCTTGTTGCTCGAAGAAGTTCGAGTGGATGGGGTGACTGTAAAAGAGGGTGTTTTGATGTCCGCGGATCTGGAACGCGCCGATGGGTTGTTTATCACCTCAAGCACAAGGGACTTGCTGCCCGTGGCCGAGGTGCAGGGCCTGAAGATCCAACAGGGAGATGCAGTGCGGGCTCGACTGAATGCGGCGTTTCAAAAAAACCTGGACGAGTATTGCCTGACGCATCAAGGTGCGACAACGCGGGCATAGGCGCGCAGGACGTTAGAAGGCACGGAGTATTGGTCGAATTCTTCGGGTGAGACCCAGCGGACGGCTTGGCTTTCGTCACTGAGGGCGAGGATGGTGGAAGCGGCTTCAAAGGCGACCAGGACATCGTGGTGGAGATGGTAGGGCTCGACCTGGATTCCGTTTTTGATTTTTGCGGGAATGCCGTGAACGTCCGCGCCAATGACGCGAGGATGGACGGTGGCGAGACCGGTCTCCTCAAGAACTTCTCGTGCGGCGGCGGCGTGGATCGAAGAATCGTCGGGTTCGACATGCCCACCTGGGAGCAGCCAGCGGTTGAGGCGACCGTGGAGAACCATCGCAATAGATCGGCGATCTGGGTGGAGCACAAGGCCCGTCGATGTAATGTGCCCGGGCGTAAACTGTTGACGGGAAAAGGGTTGGTCAGTTTCAACGAGCAACATGCGGATCAGCTCGACGCTCTTTTCGTCACCCGTCAGGGTGTCTGGAAGGGTCAAAGAGAAGTTTTGGGCCATGCTCTAATGCTCCCACTCTAAGTGGACGATCAAGAGAGGGAATAAATAAGTCAGTAGAGCCGCCATTTGGTCCGATAAGGTTTTGCCTGCCACAGATCAGTTTGGTACCAGAAAAGCGGCTGCGCTAGCATCTTCCGGCCCGGAGTACTTTCGGATTTAAGAAGAAGCCCCTAGGTAAAAGGCCTAAGGCTACCTGAGATCAAAGGCTTTCGCCACCTACTGACTAGGAAGTGGTTCTACACCCGGTTATTCTGGCTGTGGGCAACAAGTACTATTCATGCGTTGTGGCTACTGTAAAGGCAAAATCGGATTCTGGCGCAGTCTCTCCGACCGAGAGTACTGCACCGAAGAACATCGGCGCCGCGGCAAGGCAGTGAGCGCGCGTAATGCACGCGAAAGCCTGATCTACGGCGACGAAGAACTGTACAACTTTGTAGACGATAGGAGAAAGAAAAAGAAGCAGAACTCAAAGCTTCAAGCGCAGATCATCGTTGTGTTGTCGACGATCATGATTGGGGTTTTGGCATTTTCTGCAGCCACAGGTTCGACCGGTACTGGCCCGCTGGGACCCAAGGGAATTTCGCTGACGGGTGAGCTATCAAAAACAAGCCCGATCATTGCCCAAGCCAACGAATACTTCAAGACGATCATCCCCGAGAATTCACCGGTTAAGATCCACGAGGACTTTAGCAGCGGGGTGAGGGGCTGGGTGGGCGGCAGTGCCAGCGAGTGGGATAACGATAGTGGCCGGATGCGGCCGTCGAGCTTGAAGATCTGGAAGCCTTCAGTGAAGCTGGCGGATTACCGGATGGAGTTTGAGGGGCAGATTGAAAAGAACGCGATGAGCTGGGCGTTTCGCGCTCCCGATCTGCGGAACTACTATGCGACCAAAATCCAGGTCCGCAAGACAGGCAATCTGCCGACCGCAGATATCGTGAGATATGCGATGTTAAATGGGATCGAGAAAGACCGGCAACGCTTGCCGCTGCCGATTTCGATCCGGCCAGATACTCTGTACCACGTGCAAATGAGCATCCGCGGGAATCAATTTACGACCAAGGTGAACGGCCAGGTGGTAGACAGCTGGACCGACAGCCGTCTGAAGCGCGGCGGTGTGGGTTTCTTCTCTGACAAGGGTGAATCTTCTGCAATTCACTGGGTCGATGTACGGGAAGAACGCGAAGGGATTTTCTCGCGATTGTTCGCGATGGGATTCTTTGTGAGCCCGGTTGGATTGTACGAGCTTGAATAGGCTCGATGGTCGGGTATCATAGGACTATTGCGGTCGTGGCGGAATTGGCAGACGCACTGGTTTTAGGTACCAGCGGGGCAACCCATCCGAGTTCGACCCTCGGCGACCGCACCACTTTATTTTCAATCACTTACGAGTGATTTCCACACCTCATTGCACCGCCGATTTCCCCCCTTGTGTGTGCATAGTGTGTGGATTGGCTTCAGGTGTAGATTCCGGCTGTGTCTCTGTTTTTCCGCTTGCGTGCTGTTCCTGCTGCGAAATGTAGCCGCTCAGCCGGGTGATTGCGGTTCTCAGGTCGGATTCCGAAACAATGTGGTAGCGGTCAAAAACGGCCCGCGTGCGATGCCCCGTGATCGACATGGCAACCTTTTCAGGCACGCCACCCCGAAGCAAGTTGCGAACGGCACTCCGGCGCAGGTCGTGAAACAGCAACTTCGGCTTGCCGTTTTCATCGACCAACCCCGCCCGTCTCACTGCTTCATCCCATCCCTGCCGGAAGTCCTTGAAGGGCTTGCCGCGATACTGGAAAACGTGCTGACAATCCGGGTAATCCTGCCGCGACCTCTCCCGCTGCATCTTGAGACACTCCCAAAGATCCGGCGCAAGGGGAACAAGGCGAGCTTCACCGCTCTTGGTGGTGCCCGCCTCAAGCCTCAACACGCCGTTGATTAGGTCTACCTGCTGCCAGCGCATAGAGACGATTTCGCCCCGGCGCAAGCCTGTCCAGTAACCCATGACGAGGATGGGTTTGAGGTAGTCCGGCAGTGCCTTCAACATGGCCGTGTAATGCTCATGCTCGAAGAATCCGGTACGAGTATTGTTCTCCTTGAAAAGTTTGATCCTCGGTACCCTGTCCACTTTGCGCGGCTCGCACTGGTATCCGAGTGTGAAGGCACGGCGCAGGAAGGCGATTTCTCGATTGATCGTCCCCACGGCCACACCTTGCGCCGTCCGGTCGGCAACATATGCGGCGATGGTTTTTGAGTCGATGCGAGATGTCCGCATGTTCCCAAACGCTTTGCGCAGATGCGCCACGCGGGAATTGCAAGTGGGCATGTGCTGCCCGTTTGCCCGATAGTCTGCCGTCAGGTCGTCCAACAACTCGGATACGGTGACGGCTTCATTCTTGAGGATCGACGGCCCGAGACTCCGTGTGCGCAGCATTTCCGCGAGAGCCAATTCTGCATCGCGCTTGATGCCGTGGACGGTCTTGTTTTGATATCGCTTCTTGCCGCGTTCGTCGGTGCCAAGGTAGGTGCGCACAACCCAGGTACGCTCTCCTCTCCTGATGATTTGTCCGGCCATCACGCAACCTCCAATGCGGTGCATAGCAATTCAGGTTGGTGCCTTGCCGCTGCGTTGACGTGGTGCTGCATCACGGCCAGTTCATCGCGCCAGTCTTGAAGCGCAAGCTCAG
>Ga0194130_10001885_pt1 | contig 32017 bp, 38 predicted proteins | sample TA2KigsurfametaG_FD_160084 | JGI IMG/M metagenome (GOLD analysis project Ga0194130, IMG submission 160084) | Freshwater microbial communities from Lake Tanganyika, Tanzania - TA2015050 Kigoma 12 surface | ecosystem: Environmental > Aquatic > Freshwater > Lake | place: Tanzania: Lake Tanganyika...
GGCTGGATCTGTTCAGCGGCAGCGGCGTGATGGGCTGTGAAGCCCTGCAGCGGGGCGCCGCGGCCGTGGTGGCGGTGGATCAGCAACGGGCGATGGCGAGCACCAGCCGCATCAATCTGGAACGCACGGCCTCAGGGCTGAACCCCACGCCCGTGCTGCAGGTGGAATGCCAGGAGGTGGTGCGCTGGCTGGAATCGGGCCGCCCGGAGGCCATGGCCCCGTTCGATCTGATCTATGCCGACCCGCCCTACAACGCTGGCCTCTACGGCACCGTAGCTGCAGCCGTACGACGCGGCGGCTGGCTCAACAGCCAGGGAATTCTGCTGCTGGAATGCAGCTCCTCAGCCCTGCCCACCAGCTCCGGTGGGGCGCTTGAGGGCTGGGAGCTGGTGAAACAGAAGCGCTATGGCAGCAGCACGGTGTTGCTCCTGACTGCTGCCACTTGAAGGCTCAGCCGCCCAGAGCGCTACCGCGGCGGTACTGGTTCCAGGCAGCCACGAACAGGCCGGTCAGCGTCACGGGAATCAGACCGAGCACGATGCCGCAGAGCAGGGGTTCGATCATGGGGTGACACACCAGCGTTGGTTGCACAATTCTTCCACGCGCTCGTGCCCAGCGCGAACTGCCCACACCATCTGTGACTGCCTCGCCCAACCCTGAGAGCACCAACCCCGCTGGCACCAGCCGCGGTTTGATTCCTGCGCTGGTGCTGCTGGCAGCGGCCTGCGTGGCTGTTGTGGCGCTGCTGGTGCTGCCAGCCGCCCGCAGCGACCCCTACACCCGCAGCACCCTGCAGCTGAGCGGCGCAGCGGATCGGGGTGAACAGCTGTTTCTGATCAACTGCGCCGGCTGCCATGGCATCGCCGCCCAGGGGCTGGTGGGCCCCAACCTCCACGGGGTGGACAGCCGCAAGAACAACCGTCAGCTGATTCAGCAGGTGGTGAGCGGCCGCACCCCGCCGATGCCGCGCTTCCAGCCCGAGCCGCAGGCGATGGCGGATCTGCTCGCCTACCTGCACACGCTCACATGAGCCTGGCGGTGGTGCTGGTGGAGCCTGCAGGCCCCCTCAACGTGGGCAGCGTGGCCCGGCTCTGCGCCAACTTTGAGATTGAACAGCTGCGGCTGGTGGCACCCCGCTGCGATCACCGCGGGCCCGAAGCGCGGCAGATGGCCGTGCATGGCGAGGCGCTGCTGGAGCAGGCCAGGCTCTATCCAGATCTGGCGGCCGCCATTGCCGACTGCCAGCGGGTGGTGGCCACCAGTGGCCGGATCGAAACCGAGAGCCTGCCGCTCAGTGAGCCAGGCCCGGCCTTGCACTGGCTCTGCCAACACAACACCAACCCAGCAGGCCGCAACAACCCGATGGCGGCCTTGGTGTTTGGCCGCGAAGACCGGGGGCTGAGCAATGCCGAACTGCTCCAGGCTGGCCGGGTGGTGCGCCTCGCCACCAGCGAGGCCTACGCCTCCCTCAACCTCTCTCACGCGGTGGCGATCTGCCTGCACGAGCTGCAGGCCTGCCGCACGCAGCCTCTGCCGGTGCCCGCCGTCAGCCCCGCCCCCATCACCAGCAGCGACGACGATCTCTGCAGCCGCGGCGCCCTCGAAGCCGCCCTGGCCGATGCCGAGGCGCTGCTGCTGGAGGTGGGCTTCCTCTACCCCCACACGGCAACAGCACGCATGGCCAAGTTGCGCGCTCTGTTGCAACGGGCCCAGGTGCAGGAACCCGAGGTAGCTCTGCTACGCGGCATGGTGCGTCAACTGCGTTGGGCAGCCCGGCGAGAGACCCCTTAACGTCCGGTCCGTCCGCCAGCAGGCAGCACCCGTGAGCGCGAGCCGCCCCAAACGCTCCAGCAGCACCCCGGGATGGGGAGGGCCGCTGCGGCTGGTGTTGCGCCTGGCCGTGATGGGCATTGGCCTGGGGGTGATCACCGGCACCAGCTTGAAACTGTTGGCCCCGCAGCTGGCGGGCGGCGCCAACCCTGCAGCCGCCGGTAAAGCGCCGCCGCCCCTGCTGCCCACCGCGCAACCCTTGCCACGGGGGATGGCGCTCGGACGCTTTGAGCCCAAAACCGAACTCACCGCCGTGAGCCAGAAGTGGGCGCAGCTGGCTGCACGCCATAAAGATCTGAAAGCCAGCGGCTATTTGCTGGTGCTCGATGACGGCCGCTACGCCCAGCTACTGCCGGATCAGGCCATGCCGGCCGCCAGCTCGATCAAAACGCCGATCCTGCTGGCGGGGCTGGAGGAGCTCGATGCCGGAAAACTGCGCTGGAACGAACCCCTCGCCCTCACCAAGGAGGTGATCGGAGGCGGTGCCGGCTGGATGGCCAACAAACCGGTGGGCACGCGCTTCCCCTTCTGGGAGGCGGCCACCGAGATGATCCGGGTGAGCGACAACAGCGCCACCAACCTGCTGATCAAGCGCCTGGGCGGAAAAGTTGCCCTCAACGCCCGCTTCCAGGCCATGGGCCTCACGGCCACGGTGGTGAACAACTGGCTGCCGGATCTCGATGGCACCAACACCACCAGCTCCCTGGATCTGGCCCGCTCGATCGCGCTGGTGGATACGGGCGAGATGCTCAGCCCGCGCGCGCGTGATCTCTTCCGCGGCGTGATGGGCACCTCCCGCACCAACACCCTGCTGCCCCTGGGCCTGCTGATGGGCCTGGGCGGCGATTCCGCCGACCCAGACAGCGCCCTGCTCGCCCACGGCGTGACCGTGCTCAACAAAACCGGCGACATCGGCATCGCCTACGCCGATGGCGGCCTGATCGAGCTGCCCAACGGACAACGGGCCGTGGCCGCTTTCATGGTGAAAGGCCCCTTCAACGACCCCCGCTCCACCGACCTGATCCGCGCCATGGCCGCCGAGGTGGCCCGGGCCCTGATCGGCAAGCCAGGCGGAACCGCACCCGCTGCGTCCCGATGATCCTGCCCTTGCTACTGGCGGCCGCACCGGCTGCCACCACCCCGGCGGCCCCTGCTCCGCCGGCACCGGTTCTGCGGCCGCAGACCGTGGCACCCCTGCCCGGCGGCCTGGATCAGGTGCTGGTGGTGAACGACAACAACCCCGAACTGATTTCCGGGCCCGGGATCCTGCTCTCCACCTTCCCGGCTGCCGGGCGGCCCAAGCCCGATGCCCATCTCGATGTGGCGCTGAACGGTCGGTTTGATCTGTTCAGCCACCACGTGTATGCCGGCAAGCCAGACAGCCTCGATTCCACCCTCTGGCTGGCCGTGGTGGCGCAGCCCCGCGGCAGCCAACCGGTAACGCTGCAACTGCTGGGGGGCTCCACGGCGCTCTCGCAGGCCACCGACAAGCAACAGCAGGACGCCCCCTTTCTGCCCCTGCCGGCGCTGATGCCGCAGGACGGCCATGTGTACAGCGGCCCCGGCAGCCGCGTGGCCACCGAATTGCTGGCCCGCCAGCGCAATCCACTGATCCCTGAGCGGTGGACCCTGACGCCGGGGCGGCCGAGCACGCTGCTCGTGCTGCCGATCCCGGTGAAGGGGCTTCACCCCCTGCTCAATGGCCGCAACCTGCAGCTGCGCCTGCAGAGCTCGGGCCCGGTGAGCATGGCCACCCTGGCGGCCTACGGCACAGGGCATCAACCGCCAGCGCCAAGCAGCTGGGCGGACTTGCTCAACGGCGGCCTCAGCCCCAAGGAGCACAAGCCCACCCCGCGCGGCGCCAGCGGCCGGATCGTGTATTCCCGCGTGAGCGGTGTGCAGATCGGCAGCATCTGGAACGGCACGATCACCGACCCCGGCAAGCCCTATTTGTCGGCCAGCCGAGCCCCGATCTCCTGGCCGATCGCTTCATTGGATCGGGGCAGCCTCGGCACCGGCCAGGTGCAGACGGCCGAGCTCAAAGCCTTCTACCCCGGCACCGCCTGGGCCGCCCACGGCAATTACGGCGTGGAATACAACCTGGCGATTCCGCTGCGGAACACCAGCAGCAAGCCGGTGCAGCTGGAGCTGGCCTTCGAATCACCGCTGAAGAGCGATCAGGCCCAGGGCGGCCTGCGCTTCAATCCCGAGCCCGGCAAATCGGTGATGTTCCGCGGCACGGTGGAGGCCAGCGGACTCGACGCTGACAACGGCACCGCCGCCGGTCGCCGCAGTTTCCACCTGGTGCAGCGGGTGGGGCAGCAGGGGCCGGCCCTGGGCACCGTGAGCCTGGCGCCGGGAGCCAGCCGGCAGCTGCGGGTGCGCCTGATCTACCCAGCCGATGCCACGCCGCCCCAGGTGCTGAGCCTGCTGCCTGTGAAACAATCCCCCGAACAGACCGCTTCACATCACTGATGCAAGCCCGCAAGCGCAGGGTCTTCCCCTTCACCGCCATCGTGGGTCAGGAGGAGATGAAGCTCGCCCTGCTGCTCAACGTGATCGATCCCCGCATTGGCGGCGTGATGATCATGGGCGACCGCGGCACCGGCAAGAGCACCACCATCCGCGCCCTGGCGGATCTGCTGCCCAAGATCGACGTGGTGGCGGGCGATCCCTACAACAGTTCGGCCACCGATCCCGACCTCCAGAGCGCTGAGGTGCGTCAGCGGGCCGAGCACGGCGAACAGCTGCCCACCGAGAAGCGTCAGGTGCCGATGGTGGACCTGCCCCTGGGCGCCACCGAAGACCGCCTCTGCGGCACGATCGACATCGAGAAGGCCCTGAGCGAGGGCGTGCGCGCCTTTGAACCCGGCCTGCTGGCCAAGGCCAACCGCGGCCTGCTCTACGTGGATGAGGTGAACCTCCTCGACGACCACCTGGTGGACGTGCTGCTGGATTCGGCCGCCTCCGGCTGGAACACCGTGGAGCGCGAGGGCGTGAGCGTGCGCCACCCGGCCCGCTTTGTGCTGATCGGCTCCGGTAACCCCGAAGAAGGCGAGCTGCGCCCGCAGCTGCTCGATCGCTTCGGCATGAGCGTGGAAGTGCGCACCGTGCGCGATCCCGAGCTGCGCGTGCAGGTGGTGGATCAGCGCACCGCCTTCGACAACGACCCCGACGGCTTCAACAACGCGGTGCAGACCACCCAGGACGGCCTGCAGGCCCGGGTGGTGGAGGCCCAGAACCGCCTGCCCCAGGTGCAGATCGACGACGACCTGCGCATCCGCATCTCCGCCATCTGCGGTGAGCTGGACGTGGATGGCCTGCGCGGCGACATCGTGACCAACCGCGCCGCCCGCGCCCTGGCCGCCTTCGAGGGCCGCACCGAGGTGACCGAAGACGACGTGGCCCGCGTGGCCGCCTGCTGCCTGCGCCACCGCCTGCGCAAGGACCCCCTCGAGCAGATCGACTCCGGCGATCGCGTGGTGAAGGTGTTCTGCAAGGTGTTCGAGCGTCCCGAATCCAGCGACCGCGGCGCCTTTGAACTGGCCCTGGCGGCCTGATGCAGCGCCGGGGGCACCGATGGTGATCCTCGGCCTCGACCCCGGCCTGGCTCGGGTGGGCTATGGCGTGATCGAGGTGGAAGGCACCCCGGGCCGCGGTCGCCAGCAACTGCTCGATTGCGGCATCATCCGCACCGATCCCGGCCGCAGTGAGGGGGAGCGGATGGTGGAGATCGCCCGTGATCTTCGCCAGCTGATCCGCGCCTGGCGGCCGCAGCTAGCGGTGGTGGAGAAATTTTTCTTCTACCGCTCCAGCACCACGATCTCGGTGGTGCAGGCCCGCGGGGTGCTGATGATGACCCTGGCGCGCTTCCAGATCCCCGTGGCGGAATTCCCGCCGATGCAGATCAAGCTGGCTCTAGCGGGCCACGGCCACGCCGACAAAGACGACGTGCTTGCCGCGGTGATGCGCGAGCTCAACCTCGACACCCCGCCCCGCCCCGATGACGCCGCTGATGCCCTGGCGGCAGCGCTCACCGGCTGGTTCCAGCGATGAAGTCCGCCGCCGCCACCAGCACCAAAGCCGAGCTGCGCCGGTTGTATCGCGAGCAACGGCTGCAGCATCGACCCGCAGCCGAAGCCGGCATGCAAAGGGCTGCCCTGGCTCTGGCTGGGCAACTACAAGGCGAGCAACAACTCGGGCTGTACTGGCCTCTCAAGGGCGAGGCCGACCTCAGGCATCTGGCCGATCACCCAGGCCTGCGCAATCGGCTGGCCCTGCCGCGCGTGGAGCGCGGGCAACTGCGCTACCGGCACTGGCAACCGGGCGCGGACCTCAGCCCCGATGACACCGGTATTCCCGCACCAGAACACGGGCCAGATCTCAACGCCAGCGCCCTGGGGCTGCTGCTGGCCCCAGCCCTGGCCTTTGACCAACGCGGGTTCCGCCTGGGCTACGGCGGCGGCTGGTTTGATCGCCTGCGCAGCGATCCGCAGTGGCAGGCCATTCCCGCCCTGGCAGTGCTGCCAGCCGCCTGCCTGGTGGAAGAGCTGCCGCGGGAGCCCTGGGATGTGCCGTTTGCCGGTTGGCTGGATGAACACGGCATCCATTGGTTGCAAGCTGTGTAAACCTCCCCTGCACCCACGCAGCGCTGAGCAGGCTTTGGCAGGATCACTGCAGGCAAAGACCTCTTCTGTGGATCTCCAGGCCAACGACGCGTTTCAGTCCGCCAGCAATGCCAGCCGGCGTACGCCCGGCATCCGCGTGAACCGTGGCACCGCAGCGGAGCAGGTGCTGGCCGCTGAACTGAGCGGGCGCCAGGAGAGCGGTGATGCCCTCTCGATGATGGTGAGCTCCATGGTGCACATGGTGCAGGCCGGTAAAACCCGCAGCACCAGCAGCCGCTGGTCGGCCTGAAGTCCAAGCGCTTAGCTGGCCCCAGCCTTCCTTCGGCACAGCGATGACACAACCCGTTTCCACCGCTCTGCGCGCCCTAGCTCTGGCTCTGCTGCTCAGCCCTGCAGCGGCCCAGGCCCATGGCATCGAAAGCAGCCTCACCCGGCTGGAATCCCTCACCAACAGCCTGGTGCTGGAGAGCCGCTTCTCCAATGGCGAACCCACCAGCGACGCCGTGGTACGCCTGGTGGCCCCAGACGGTGAATCCCTCGAGCTGGGCCGCACCAATGCCGAGGGACAACTGAGCTTCGCCCTGCCCAAACAGGCCAATGGCGAGTGGGAGCTGCAGGTGGATGGGGGTCCTGGCCACCGCGACTACCTCGAGATGCCAGTGAAAGCCGGCCAAGCCCAGCTGGATCAGATCAGCCGCCACCACCACTCCAATCCGCTGCCCTGGCTCAGCGCCCTGGGCGCAACTGCCATGCTGCTGGGGCTCCAGCGCATGCGTCGTTTCCGTTGATGGCCACCGGCAGCGAGAAGCTCGATCAGATTGTTGAACGCCTGAAAGGCACCGCCGATCCCAAGCGGCGCTACGAATACGTGCTCTGGCTGGCCAAAAAGCTGCAACCGCTGCCAGAGGAATTCCGCAACGACGCCTTCAAGGTGAAGGGCTGTGTGTCGCAGGTGTATGTGGTGGGGCAGCTGGTGGACGGCAAGCTGCACTGGCAGGGCGATTCCGATGCCGCCATCACCAAAGGCCTGCTGGCGCTGCTGATCGAAGGGCTTGAAGGGCTGGATCCCGCTGCCGCCGCTGACATCGATCCGGGCTTCCTCAGCGAAACAGGCTTGCAGGCCAGCCTCACGCCCTCTCGCGCCAATGGCTTTCTCAACATCCTCAAGATGATGCAGGCCCAGGCCAGTGCCCTGGCGGCCGGCTGATTTCTAGGATCTGCCCTTTAACGGATTGGGCGGCATGACCATCGGCATCGGCTTGCTCGGGCTTGGCACGGTGGGAGCAGGCGTGGCCGAGATCCTGCTCAATCCCCAGGGCCGCCATCCGCTGGTGGGGCAGCTCGCGCTCAAACGCGTGGCTGTGCGCGATCTGAACCGCCCACGGCCGGTGGAACTTCCCGCTGAGATTGTCTGCACCGATCCGCTGCAGGTGGTGAACGACCCCGCGGTGGACATCGTGGTGGAGGTGATGGGCGGTCTGGAGCCGGCCCGCAGCCTGATCCTTGCGGCCATCGCCGCGGGTAAGCCGGTGGTGACAGCCAACAAGGCGGTGATCGCCCGCTACGGCGAAGAGATCGCCGCCGCTGCAGCCGAGCAGGGGGTGTACGTGCTGATCGAAGCCGCCGTGGGCGGCGGCATTCCGATCATCGAACCACTCAAACAATCCCTGGGGGGCAACCGCATTCAGCGGGTGAGCGGCATCATCAACGGCACCACCAATTACATCCTCAGCCGCATGGCGGATGAGGGCGCCGCCTACGGCGATGTGCTGGCGGATGCCCAGCGCCTGGGCTACGCCGAAGCCGATCCCGCCGCTGATGTGGAAGGTGGCGACGCCGCCGACAAGATCGCCATTCTTTCGGGCCTGGCCTACGGCGGCTCGATCGAGCGCAGCGCCATCCCCACCGAAGGCATCAACCGCCTCGATGCCCGCGACGTGAACTACGCCGCCCAGCTCGGCTACGTGGTGAAGCTCGTGGCCACTGCCCAGTTCCTCGGCACCGACGCCGATGACACGGTGCAGCTGGATGTGCGCGTCAGCCCCACCCTGCTCCCCAAAGACCACCCGCTGGCGGGGGTGCACGGCGTGAACAACGCGATCCTGGTGGAGGGCGATCCGGTGGGGCGCGTGATGTTCTACGGCCCTGGCGCCGGCGCGGGCCCCACCGCCTCCGCCGTGGTGGCCGACATCTTGAACATCGCCGGCATCCGCGAGGCCACGGGTCAGGGCGGCGGCCTCGACCCGCTGCTGGCCGCCAGCCGCTGGCGCTCCTGCCGCCTGGTGGATCCGGGCGAGACGCAGCACCGCAACTACCTGCGCCTGCAAACGGGCGATCAGGCTGGTGTGATCGGTCGCATCGGCAGCTGCTTCGGGGATGAGGGCGTGTCGATCCGCTCAATCGTGCAATTCGAAACCAGCGGTGCCTGTGCGGATGCGGAGATTGTGGTGATCACCCACGAGGTGCAGGAGGCGAAATTCCGCCGAGCCCTCGCCGCCATCACAGCCCTGGACGACGTGACGGCCGTGGCGGCCTACCTGCGCACGCTCTGAGCCGGCGCTGAGGCAGATTGGACACAAAGCGAGAACGACCCCGCACTGCTGCGCCATCTGAATCCGCTGACGCAGCGCTTGCTTTGTAGCGACGAGAACCTTTGATCAGCCCATCGCCGAGAAGGCTGTTGTTCAGATCCTTCTTTCTCTCAGCGCCACCACCGCTCTGTTTCACACCCGAACCATGACCCTGCATCAGGGTGATTGCATCACCCTCACCAGCGACGAAAACCTGTATCAGGTGATCGGCGTGGATGATCGCCACAACCGCTGCTGGGTGCGGCGCTGGCCGCTGGCCCGCCACGGCTCACCCGTGTTTGAAATTTCCCTGCAGCAAGTGGCCAGCCACAGCCACCACCACCCCCCTCGCCTTGTGCATGGGGCTTGAATAAGCGGGCTTGCCCGCAACCTTGACCCGCCGCCCCCTGTTTCGCTTAGCCCTGGCGGCCCTGCTTCCGGCCGTGGCCTTGCTGTCCGGCTGTCAGCCTCCCCATCCCAGCGGCCAGTTGGTGGTGGCCAGTAAGAGCAGCCTGGCCTCGGTGGATCCGGTGGATGTGACCACCCACGCCGGCCTGCAACTGCTCAGCGCCATCGGTGATCCGCTTTACAGCGCCTCGGCCGATGGCCAGCTGAAGCCGCACCTAGCCACAGCCTTACCCCAGATCAGCCCGGATGGCCTCAGAGCCCGCATCCCCCTGCGGCGCGATGTGCTGTTTCACGACGGCAGCCGCTTTGATGCCGCGGCCATGGTGTTCAGCCTGGAGCGCTTCCGCAGCCTGGCCAAGCTGGGCTACCTGCTCGACGACCGCATCAGCGGCGTGCGAGCCAGCGGGCCCTATGAACTGGAGCTGCAGCTGAAGCGGCCCTACAGCGCCCTGCCAGCGCTGCTCAGCTCGATCAGCCTCACGCCGCTCTCGCCCAAGGCCTACCGGCAGCACCAGAGCAAACCCCTGGCGGATCGCTTCGTGGGCACCGGCCCCTACCGGCTGGTGAGCAGCAGCCCCCAGAAACAAACCCTGCTGCCGTTCACGCGCTACTGGGGCCCAGCGCCACGCAACAGCGGCCTGCACCTGGTCACCCTCAGTAACTCCACCGCCCTGTTTGGCGCGCTGGTGAGTGGCGAGGTGGATGTGCTCACCTCCTCCGGGATGGACAGCGACCAACAGCGCGCTCTGGCGCAGCGCGCCCAGCAGGGGCGCTTGGTGGAGGGCATCGGCCCCGCCGGGGAAATCGGCTATCTCACGCTGCTCAGTGATCGTCCACCGCTCAACCAGCCGCTGCTGCGCCAGGCCGTGGCCCTGAGCCTGAATCGTGAGCTGATCAGCCAACGGGTGAGTTATGGCATCCGCGCTCCGCTGCGCTCGCTGGTGCCACCGCCGCTCGCAGGTTCAGAGCCGCCGGCCTGGCCGGCCTACAACCCCACCCGAGCGCGCCAGCTGTACAAACAAGCCGGGTATTGCCAGGGGAAGGTGTTCACCCTGCCGCTCACCTTCCGCTCGAATGTGCCGGCCGACAAGTTGTTTGCCCTCACCTGGAAAGCCCAGCTGCAACGCGACCTCAGCGACTGCGTGCAGCTGGAGATCACCGGCGTGGAATCCACCACGGCCTATCGCCAGCTGGCCGATGGCGCCTTTCCGATGATCCTGTTCGACTGGAGCGCCGACTACCCCGATCCCGACATCTACCTGGCGCCGATGCTCGCCTGCAGCAAGGCCAAAGGCGAGCAGTGCCTGGAGGGCAACGCCGCCGCCGCCGGCAGCTTCTGGAGCGCGCCGGGGCTGCAGGCGGAACTGGAGGCGAGCGAACGGCTGAGCGGCCCAGAGCGCCTGCCGCTGCTGCGTCAGCTGCAGCAGCGCACGGCCACTGCAGCGGCCTATATCCCGGTGTGGCAGGTGGCGCCGCGGGCCTGGGCGCAGCCGCAGCTGCGCCAACCCGTGTTTGATGGCAGCGGCCGCCTGGTGCTGCAGGCGCTGAGTATCCGATGAGTCGCCGTCGTCACCTGCTGCGTTATCTGACCAGCCGACTGGCGCTGGTGCCCGTGATGCTCTGGCTGATCGCCAGCTTGGTGTTCCTGCTGCTGCGCGTGGCACCGGGGGATCCGATCGATGCCCTGCTGGGGTTGCGAGCACCGCCGGAAGCCCGGGCTTTGCTGCGCCAGCAGCTGGGCCTCGATCAGCCCCTGCTGGTGCAATACGGCCGCTATCTGGCTGATCTGCTGCACGGCCAGCTGGGCAACTCACTCACCAACAACGAACCGGTTACGGCCGTGATCGGCCACAGCCTGCCCGCCAGCCTGGAGCTGGGCGTGGTGGCGCTGTTGATTGCGGCGGTGCTGGGACTCGCGGTGGGCTTCAGCGGCATCGCCCGGCCGGAGGGCAAAACCGATCTGGCGGGGCGGCTCTATGGCATCGGCACCTATGCCCTGCCTCCCTTCTGGGCCGCGATGGTGGTGCAGCTGGTGTTCGCCGTGTGGCTGGGTTGGCTGCCGGTGGGCGGCCGCTTCCCGGCCACCGTGGTACCACCGGCTGGCAGCGGCTTCTATCTGCTCGACAGCCTGCTGGCGGGCAACGCGCAGCAGTTCTGGGGGGCGCTGCGCCATCTGGTGCTCCCCGCCTCCACCCTGGGCCTGCTGCTCAGCGGCGTGTTCGCCAATGCCCTGCGCCTCAACCTGCGCCGCGCCCTGGATTCCGATTACGTGGAGGCGGCCCGCAGCCGCGGCCTGAGCGAACGGCGGGTGGTGCTGCGCCATGCCCTGCCCAATGCGCTGCTGCCGGTGCTCACGATCACGGGCATCACCGTGGCCTCCCTGATCGGCGGGGCGCTGCTGATCGAGGTCACCTATTCCTGGCCCGGTGTGGCCTTCCGGCTGCAAGAAGCGATCGGCCAGCGGGATTACCCCGTGGTGCAGGGCATCGTGGTGGTGGTGGCGGCGCTGGTGGTAGCGGTGAGTGTGCTGGTGGATCTGCTGGTGGCGCTGCTCGATCCGCGGGTCAGTTTCTGAGGGCGTTGCTCCAGCTCTCCGCCTGGCGGCGGTTGAGCACGTAGGCGGTCACGCCGCCCAGCTGGCGCCGCTGGGGGGCGATTCCCTTGGGCAGGGCCTCCAGGAAATCAGCGGTGAGCCCCAGGGTGAGCGCCTGCACCCGCTGGGGCTCCACCCCCACAAACTCCTCGCCGAGCTGAAACAAGGCCTGCTCCTGGCGCTCAATCCGCACGGGCGAGAAATGGCTGCCCCCCTCCAGCAACACCAGGCGGCTCTGGGGCTCGTCGTCGCGAAGGAACAGCTGCAGCTGCTCACCCAGGGGCGGTGTGATCAGATCCAAACTGCCGCCCACCAGCAGCGCCGGGGCCGGCAGACCGCGCAGACCGCGATGGGGCCAGAGCAGGCTGCCGAAGCCGTTGAGGCTCACCACCGCCTGCAGGGGTTGCGCCAGCGGTTGCACCGGCGGCAGCGCCACATCCAACAGCTGGCACTGCAACAGCCGCGAGAGATTGGTGAGCGGGATGCCATCGAGGGCGCGCTCGCAGCGGCGGGCCAACCCCGCTTCCGGCCTTAGCCCAGCGGCCAGCAGGCTGCTGAGCCCGCCGAGGGAGTGCCCCATCAGCACCACCCGATCCCCCAGCCGCGGCAACGGCCCCTGCTCCACCGCGCGCACCGCGGCCTGCAGATCCAGCACCCGATCGCTGAGGGTTTCTGCCCCCGGCGGGGGGCGCCGCCCCTCCAGCAGCTCCCGCACCGCCCGTTCATCGCTGCCGGGATGATCCAGCAGCAGCACGGGCCAACCGCGCTGCTGCAACCCCCGCGCCAACCACTCCAGCTGCGCGGCGCTGCCCCCCAGACCAGGGCTGAGCAACACCCACACCGGGCGGGACCCCGTCCAGATCTGCAGCTCCAGCGGCTGGCGGCGATGGGCCACCGGCAGCTGCAAGCGCTGGGGGCTGCGCGCCGAACTCGGTTCCTCAGCCAGCCCAGACCAAGACTGCGACACCCTCCGCAGCCGCTGCTGCTGCAACGCCTGCAGCGCGGAGCTCTGCGCCACGATCTGCTGGCGCCACTGGGCCGCCAGCTGCAGACCACCATCGAGATGCAGCACCAGGCTCTCGCTGGGCACCGCGCGGAGCAGTTCGATCGTGGTGACCTGGCTCTGGCGGGCGAGCAACTCCTGCAGGGTTTGGAAGAGCAGCGGACCGGCGCTATCGCCCTGGTTGGTGCTGATCAGCTGATCGAGCTCCTCGAGCACCCGTTGGCCGGCCCAGCTGGCCAGGAACTGCTGGGCAAAGGAGCGGTCCTGCACCAGGGGAGCGCGCAGGACGCGCCGCAGCTGCTCCTGGCCACGGGGATCGAGCAGATCCAGCCAGGCGCGCAGATCGCCAGTCACATCCGCTGGCGAACGGCTCCAGGCCTCCAGGGCCACCAGATCGATGGGCAGGCGCAGGCCATCGAGCCGCACCTCGAGTTGTTCAGCCGCCCGGGCAGGGGTGATCCAAAGCAGGCCAGCCAGCAGACTGCGCAGCACCGCACGCAACGGTCGACGGGTTGGCACGAGCACAGATGCTGTCAGCGGGCCGGCAGTGGTGGCACCAGTTTCCCGCGCCGCTGCGGGAGCTGGCCACTGTGCGGCTGGTGGCGAGCTTCGGGGCAGGGGGTGTGCTCTATCTCACCCCGATGGTGTTTCACCAGGCGGATTTCTCCGCATCACAGGTGGGCAGCGGCCTGGCGGTGGCAGCGCTGGCGGGCACGTTCGGCCGCTTTGCCAGCGGTTGGTTGCTGGATCTGGGCCTCACCTGCGGCCTGCCGGTGCTGCTGGCCGGCCTGTGCGGCTTCCTCGGCGACGCCCTGCTCATGGGGGCCCACCAGCAGCAGGGATTTGTAGCCGGCCAGGTGCTGCTCGGCCTGGCCGGTGGGCTCTACTGGCCCGCGGTTGAGCTGGCTGTTCCGCTCTGCGCACCGCCGGTGGCCTCGGCGCGGGGTTATGCCCTCTCGCGCACAGCGGATGCGGGCGGCGTGGCCGGCGGCACCCTGGCGGGCGCACTGCTGGCGCAACTGGGCCATCTGCGCGGGGTGTACCTGGTGGATATGAGCGCGATCGTGGTTTTGGCAGCGCTGCTGCTGTGGCGGCCGCTGCCGCGGGCCCTGCAAGCCGGCCGCGCCGGCGTGCCGCGTGTCGCCTGGGGCGACTGGTTGCCGGCGCTTGTGCCGATGCTGCTGCTGTCGGTGGTGGCCACGGCGATTCCGGCCTTGATGCAAAGCGCCCTCCCGCTGGATCTGGTGCGGGGCGGGCTGGAGCGTGACGCTCAACCGGAAACGATCAGCGCCCTGCTGATCGGCCTGCCCCTGGCCTTGCTACTGCTGATTCAGTGGCCGGTGGGTCAGGCCCTGGCACGCCGATCGGTGGCCGTGGGCCTTGGGCTGAGCATGGTGTGTTTCAGCGGCGGCACGGCGCTGCTGGCCCTCTCAGCCCTGAGCGAGCAGGGCATCGCGCTGGTGGCGCTGGCCCTGATGCTGCTGGCCCTCGGGCAGGCCGCCTTCCTGCCAACCTCCACCGAAGCGGTGGTGGAGCTCAGCCCCGAAGGCCATGGCGGCCTGGCCATGGCGCTGTTCTCCCAATGCTTTGCCCTCAGCGCCTTCGGAGCGCCACTGCTGGCGGGCCTGCTGCTCGATGGCCAGGGCCACGGGCTGGTGCTCTGGCTGCTGATGGCCGTGGTGTGTGCACTGTGCCTGCTCCTGATCGGGCCCATCCGCCGCCGAGCCCACGTGAAGCGCTGAAACCAAACCAGGCGATGCGCAACACATGCCCGCGGCCGCGGTAGCCCACACAATCGGAGCAGTGATGCCGTGCCCATGGCTGTTCACGATCACGGTCGCCGCCATCCGCAACAGCACATCGGAAGAGCGGGCCTGGCCTCGGCCTTCCGCTGGAGCATCCTGCTCAACACAGCGCTGTCGGTGGCGCAGATCGTGATCGGCATCGGCTTCGGCTCCCTGGCGCTGATCGGCGATGCCCTGCACAACCTGGGCGATGTGGCTGGGCTGGCTCTGGGCTGGGGGGCAGAGCGCCTCAGCACCCGCCCGCCGAATGAACGCTTCACCTACGGCTTCGGGCGCAGCACCCAGCTGGCAGCGCTGAGCAATGGCGTGCTGGTGGCGATGGCCTCAGCAGTGGTGGTGGTGGAAGCGATCCAGCGGCTGCACAACCCCCAGCCGCTGGTGAGCGGGCCGGTGGCCTGGGCCGCTGCCGCCGGCATCGCAGTGAATCTGGGATCCGCCCGCCTGTTCGGCCACGGCGGGCACGGCAGTCACGGCAGGCACGGCGATCACAGCGGCCATTCCCACGACCTCAATCGCCACGCAGCGGTGGTTCACCTGGTGAGCGATGCCTTGGTGTCGCTGGCGGTGCTGCTCAGCGCGCTGCTGGTGGGCCTCACCGGCTGGCATTGGCTCGACCCCCTCACCGCCATCGGGGTCGGCATCGCCGTGGGGTACACGGGGCTCGTGCTGATCCGCGATGCACTGGTAGTGCTGCTGGATGGAATCCCCAGCCACATCCAACCCGAGCAGGTGCGCGCCACGCTGCTCGCCTTACCTGGTGTGGTGGATGTCCACCACGTGCACATCTGGAGCCTGAGCACGAGCCAGGTGGCCCTCACCGCTCACGTGTGCCGCCGCGACAGCGGCATGGGCGATCTGGAGCCGCTGCACCTGGCAAAAGATGCACTGGCCGCCATCGGCGTGGAGCACAGCACCCTGCAACTGGAGCCGGGCTGAAGGCCGAGGCGCTCAGCCTTTGCTCACCTTGGCGGTCCAGGCCTCGTGAGGCAGGGGCTCGGTGCCGTACTCCCAGTCATCGTAGTCGGGGTCGTTGCGGATCTGCTGGTGCACCTGCTTCTGCACTTCAAAGTCGTGCTGCTGGGTGGCGTCCTGCGGGGTGCTGCCGGCGGCCTGCTGTTGCTCCGTCATGGGGCTCAGTGAGGTGCCACCATTTTGAGGCAAACAAGCGTGGGCGGCGCCCCAGCAGGAGCGAGCCGCGAGAGACACGGCTTGGGGCTCAAGCGAGCCCCGTGGCGATCACCAGAGGCCGCGCACCGGTGCGGCGGAGGGAGCCGATTCCGACACCTGGGTGTAGGCGGCGATGCAAGCCGGGGTGTTCACGTACCAGCTCAGCAGCGAGGTTTTGCGCTGGATGTTGGAGGCATCCACGTTGCACACATCCATCGCGCCCTGCAGCCGCTCATCCACCGGCAGCAGGTTCATCATGCCGAAACCAGACAGGTTGCCATCCACGGAATCGAGAATGATGGCGCTGCGCACGGCCTGCAGGCTGTTCTGCTGGCTGTAATAAGGGGTGTAGTTGTTCTGGCCGATGCTGTTCTTCAGGAACTGCACGCCTTTATCGCTGTAGAGGAAATCTGCCACAGCCACCACGTCCACGGAGTAGCTCTTGGACAGCCCCTGCTGCAGCTCATCCTGGCTGTAGCCGGAGCGGGAAATCAGGCCATTCGGCACCGGAGTGTCGTTGGTGCCACTCAGGGGATTCAGCACATCGGAGCGGGGACCAATGCAGTTGACGCACACGGTGCGGGCCGTGAGGGGAATGGCCTGGGCTGCGCCGCCGAACACAACGGCAGCTCCGGCAAGACCCGCAAGAACCTTGATCATGGGTAGGGATGGAGGGGGTTCCTTCCTTTACTAGCCACTTTCCGCTGACAAGGCATAAATCTGTAAGCGTTGATCAGAAGAGCGCAGCGGACCCGCTGCGAACACCCACCTCACGCCCACACCAGCCAAGGCTTTGGATCGAAAAAGTGCTTACAACCTCTCGCAAAGCCTGGCTGCAACTGAGCCTTACACGTTGAACAGAAACTCCATCACATCGCCCTCTTCCACCACATACTCCTTGCCTTCCGCCCGCAGCCAGCCTTTGTTGCGCGCTTCCGCCAAGGAACCCGCCTCCAGCAGCTGCTTATAGCCAATGGTCTGGGCGCGGATGAAGCCGCGCTCGAAGTCGGTGTGGATCACGCCGGCAGCCTGGGGGGCTGTCATGCCGGCCTTGATCGTCCAGGCGCGGGTTTCCTTTTCACCGGTGGTGAAGTAGGTGCGCAGGCCGAGCAGGGAATACGTGGCGCGGATCAGGCTTTGCAGGCCGCCTTCTTCCACCCCAAGACCCGCCAGAAACTCGGCACGGTCTTCCTCAGGCAGCTCGATCAGCTCGGCCTCCACCTGGGCGCTGATGCGCACGGTGCCGGCGCCTTCCTTCTCGGCCAGCGCCGCCACTTCCTCGCAGTAGGCGTTGCCCGAGGCCAGATCGTCTTCGCTCACGTTGGTGGCGTAGATGATCGGCTTGGCGGTGAGCAAGCCAAGGGGCTTCACCATCGCCGCTTCCTCCTCGCTGAGCTCCACGCTGCGGGCCGCGCCGCCCTGCTCGAGCACCGCCTGGATGCGCTCGAGGGCCGCATCCTCCACCTGGGCTTCCTTGCTGGTGCGCACCTGCTTCTTCAAGCGCTCACGCCGTTTTTCCACCTGGCTCAGATCCGCCAGACCCAGCTCGAGGTTGATCACTTCGGCGTCGCGGGCCGGACCCACAGAGCCGCTCACGTGGATCACGTCGTCGTTTTCGAAGCAGCGCACCACGTGCACGATCGCGTCGACTTCGCGGATGTTCGCCAGAAACTTGTTGCCCAGGCCCTCGCCCTGGCTGGCGCCCTTCACCAGGCCGGCGATATCCACAAACTCCACGCGCGTGGGAATCAGCTCCTTGCTGCTGCTCAGATCAGAGAGCTGTTGCAGGCGCGGATCCGGCACCGCCACCACACCCGAGTTGGGCTCGATCGTGCAGAAGGGGTAGTTGGCCGCCTCCGCTTGGGCGTTGGCCACCAGGGCGTTGAACAGGGTCGACTTGCCCACATTGGGCAGCCCCACGATTCCGGCTTTAAGCATGCGGGGAATCTACGAACTGCCCCCCGCACCCTTCGCCGGTGATCCACCCCACAACCCAGGGGTGCGACCAGGAAGACTGGTGTGAGCGCAGGCGCAGGACCATTCCCTCCTCAATGCTCCAGTCCCCTCCCACACGCGAGGGCAAGCCGCTGCAGGCCACGGCGCGTTTCAACCGGCGCTGGCTGCAACGCAAGCGCCTCTGGGCTGGGCTCCTGGCCGGCGCGCTGGTGATCGGAGGGGGCAGTGCTCTGATCAGTCAGCGCCGCAGCAGCAGCCAACAGCGCAGCCTCTCCACCTACACAGTGCTGGCCCGCGAGGGCAGTCTGCCCGGCGTGATCACCGCCAGCGGTGAACTGGAGGCCTTCCGCAAGGTGAACGTGAGCCCCAAGCGCCAGGGGGTTCTGGAGAGGCTGTTTGTGGAGGAGGGCGACAGCGTGCAGGCCGGCCAGGCCCTGGCCCTGATGGATAGCGGCGACCTCACCGACCGCCTCGATGAGCTGCGGGCCCAGCTGCGCTCCGCCAAGGCCCAGCTCAACCGCAGCCAGAGCGAGCTGCAACGGCGCGAAGCCCTGATCCGCCAAGGTGGGATCAGCATCGACGACTACAACAGCGCAAGGTCCAGCTACCTCGTTGACAAGGCCGCCGTGGAGGCGGCCCAGCAGCGGCTGGATGCCCGGCTGATGGAACGCGGTGATCTCACCGTGCGCGCGCCATTCACCGGTGTGGTGACAGCCCGCTTCGCGGATCCCGGTGCGTTTGTGACACCCACCACCTCCGCCTCGGCGTCGGCCGGTGCCAGCAGCTCCTCCATCGTGGAACTGGCCCAGGGGCTCGAAGCGGTGGCCAAGGTGCCCGAAAGCGATATCGGCCGCATTCAGGTGGGCCAGAACGCTTCCGTGCGCGTGGATTCCTTCCCGGATCGGCGCTTCCCGGCCCGGGTGCGCCAGATCGCACCCCGCGCCGAAAAGCTCAACAACGTCACCTCCTTCGAGGTGAAGCTGCAGCTGCTGAATCCCCCACCAGAACTGCGCATCGGCATGACCGCCGACATCGACTTCAACACCGGCACCCTCGCCGCCCGCACGGTGATCCCCACCGTGGCGGTGGTGACTGAACAGGGCAAACCAGGGGTGCTGCTGGTGGGCCCGGGCAATCAGCCCACCTTCCAGGCGGTCACGCTGGGAGCCAGCAGTGGCAAGGACACGCAAATCCTCGAGGGCCTCAAACCCGGCACCCGGGTGTTCATCGATCTGCCGCCCTGGGCCAAGAAAAAGCGTGAGTGATGCCGAGAGGCTCAGCCGACGGGTTGTGTGAGGAAGCGCCGGCTCACCTCCACAATCCGCTCGCTGGCCTTGCCATCGCCGAAGGGGTTGTGGGCCCGGGCCATGGCGTCGTAGGCGCTGGGATCCTGCAGCAGCAGTGATGTTTCCCGCAGGATGTCGGCACTGGCCGTGCCGATCAGCTTCGCTGTGCCGGCATCCACGGCCTCCGGCCGTTCTGTGGTGCGGCGCAGCACCAGCACCGGCTTACCCAGAGCAGGGGCCTCCTCCTGCAAACCGCCGGAGTCGCTCAGCAGCAGGGTGCAGCCCCGCATCGCGGCCACCAGTTGGTCGTAATCGAGCGGTTCGGTGAGGAAGGCCCGCGGGTGATCGCCGAGCAGCGCCTGCAGCGGTTCGCGCACGGTGGGGTTGCGGTGCAGCGGCAGCAACAGAGCCGTATCGGGGAAACGCTCCAGCACCTGCAGGAAGCCCTGGCCGATCTCCTGGAGCCGCTCGCCCCAGTTTTCGCGGCGATGCACCGTGGCCAGGATCACGCGTTGGTTCTCGAAATCGAGGCCCGGCAAGGCATACGGAGGCGCCTTCTCGGCCATCAGCAGCAGCGCATCGATCACGGTGTTGCCGGTGATGCATACCTCACCCACCACCCCGGAGGCGCGGCAGTTGGCCGCAGACACCTCGGTGGGCGCGAAATGCAGCTGCGCCAGCTGGGAGATCAGGCGCCGGTTCGCCTCCTCTGGATAGGGATCCATGATGTTGTCGGTGCGCAGGCCCGCCTCCACATGGCCCACGGGCACCTGGGCATAAAAAGCCGCCAAGGCCGAGGCGAAGGCCGTGGTGGTGTCGCCTTGCACCAGCACCAGATCCGGCTTGTGCTGCTCAAATTCAGCCTGCAGGCCCTGCAACGCCCCACAGGTGATGTGGGTGAGGGTTTGCTTGGGGGCCATCAGGGCCAGGTCGTGATCGGCCTGCAGGCCGAACAGCTCCATCACCTGCGCCACCATCTCCCGGTGCTGGCCGGTGAGCACCACCCGCGTGCGGAAATCAGGCGCCGCCTGAAAGGCCTGGATCACCGGCGCCAGCTTGATGGCCTCCGGGCGCGTGCCCAGCACGATGCAGACGTTGTGGGGGGTGCTCACGCGCGAGGCCGGCAGTCAGCCGGATCCTAAAGATGGCGGGCGAATGCGCTGGGCAACCGCCGCAATCACCGCGAAGCTGGAGCCAGCGACCGCTGCTGTGGTGAGTGCCAGCTCTCCGTTTCCGCCCAGCCTGTTCCCACCGCTCACGGCAAGCCAGCCCAGCGCTGCGCCTGCTGCCGCGCCCCCATCGGTTCCGGCGCCCACCACCGCCCACAACCGCGAGCCCGGCGCCCTGAATGGCCCCCAGCCCGGCAGCCTCGAGGGCATCGTGAAGATCGCCGATGCCAACGGGTTTTCCGATGTGCATCTCGGCGTTGGCGAAGAACCCAGGTATCGGGCCCGCGGCGAGATGCTGCGCACCGGCTGGCCGATCACCGATGCCGCCGCCTTCAACAGCTGGCTGCGGGAGATGCTCAGCCCGGCGCAGATTGATGCGTTCCAGCGCGACAAGGAATTCGATGGCTCCCATGCCTTCCCGTTCGTGCGGGTGCGCATCAACCTGCTGGATTCCCTGCGGGGCCCAGCCATGGTGCTGCGCCTGATCCCACAGCAGATCGCCAGCCTCGAACAGCTGAACCTGCCGCCCGTACTGCAGGAGCTGGCGTCGCGCCCCAAGGGGCTGGTGCTGATCACTGGGCCCACCGGCTCAGGCAAGAGCACCACCCTCGCCGCGATGATCGATTGGATCAACGGCAACCGCAGCTGCCACATCCTCACGATTGAGGATCCGGTGGAGTTTGTGCATGAAAGCCGGCAGTCGCTGATCCGCCACCGGGAGGTGGGCCAGCACACCCGTCAGTTTCACAACGCCCTGCGTGCCGCCCTGCGGGAAGACCCGGATGTGATTCTGATCGGCGAAATCCGCGATGGCGAAACGCTCAGCACCGCGATCGAGGCCTCGCAGACGGGCCATCTGGTGTTCGGCACGCTGCACACCAACTCAGCGGTGAAAACCGTGGAGCGGGTGCTGGGGATGGTGCCGCCGAGCGAGCAGGAGAGCATGCGCCGGGCCGTTTCCGAAAGCCTGCTGGGCGTGATCGCTCAAGGCCTCCTGAAAACCACCGACGGCAAACGCGCCGCCTTTCACGACATCCTGATCAACACCGACGCCTGCAAGGACTACATCCAGCGCGGTGAACTGGCCGAGATCGAAGAGATCATGGCCCGCAGCGGCTTCGACGGCATGCAAACCGCCAATCAGGCGCTGCTGCAGCTGGTGGAGCAAGGGCGGGTGTTGGCCGATGACGCCTTGGCCCAGAGCCTCAGGCCCAACGAATTGGCCCAGGCGCTGCGCGGCAAGAGCTAGGCCTTGCCGGTGAGGCGCGCGATCAGCAGCACGCTCAGCCCCACCGAAAGGCCGAGCATCGCCATCCGGCCATTCCAGATTTCAGCCTGGGGCGTGAAGCCGCGCTTCCACTGATTGAGCTCTTCCGGAGCCGCTTCCACCACGTCTTGGGTGAGGCCGATGTCTTGAGCCAGGTCGGAGGGCTCGGGTGCCGATTGAGCCGAGGCCATGGCTGATGCCAATGAGTCTCAAGAGCCTAGAGAAGTTAGAAGGCTGGCTGCGGTTCATAGAGAACCGGCGCCTGCTCCAGGGCCAGCCGCGGCGCCACCGCCAGATCGATCGGGCTGCACGCACCGGCGCTGAAGCGTTGCTCGGCGGCCACGGCGATCATCGCGGCGTTATCGGTGCAGTAGGCCAGCGGCGCCAGCCGCCACTGGATGCCGAGTTCGCCGCAGCGCTGCTCCAAGCGGGCGCGCAGGCGCCGGTTGGCCGCCACACCACCCACCAGCACCAGGGTGTTCAGGCCCTGATCGCGGGCGCAGCGGGTGGTGCGCTCCACCAGCACATCCGCCACCACCTGCTCAAAGCTGGCCGCCACGTCGGCCAGTGGAAACGGCTCCCCACCGCGCTCGCTCTCCGCCTTGAGTTGATTCACCAGGCGCAGCACGGCCGTTTTCAGGCCGCTGAAGCTGAAGTCGTAGGGATGGAAGCCCCCTTCCGGCAGCGACACGCGCCCTTTCGGCAGGGCGAAGCGCCGCGGATCACCGCGCTCGGCGGCGGCCTGGATCGCCGGACCGCCCGGGTAGCCCAGATCGAGCAGGCGCGCCACCTTGTCGAAGGCTTCGCCGGCGGCGTCATCCCGGCTGCGGGCCAGCCGCTGATAGCGGCCCGGGCCATCCACGCGAATCATCTCGGTGTGCCCGCCGCTCACCAGCAACACGAGATAAGGCCCAGGCGGCAGAGGATCCCCCAACTGCACCGAGCAGAGATGCCCCTCAAGGTGATGCACGGCCACGAATGGTTTGTTGTGCAGCCGCGCCAGGCTGCGCCCCGTGACTGAACCCACGAGCAAGGCACCCACCAGCCCGGGAGCCGCGGTGGCAGCAATCGCATCCAACTCGCCAAAGGCCAGGCCGCTCTCCGCCATCACCTGCTCGATCAGCGCGGGCAGGGCCTCCACGTGGCGGCGTGAGGCGATCTCCGGCACCACGCCACCCCAGCGCGCGTGCTCCTCCACCTGGGAGGCCACAGCGCTCGCCAGCACCCGCTGATCGCGCACCACAGCCGCCGCCGACTCGTCACAACTTGTTTCGAGGGCCAGCAGGGTTGGCATCAGGTTTGAACGACGCTCGTACTGTCCGTAAGTGACATCCTGCCGTGCAGCAGCTGGACCCGATGCGCCGCCTCTTTGCTGTTCTGATTTCCGCCCTGCTGATCTTCGGCTTCGCCCCTGTGGCCAAAGCCGATGTGGCCGGGCTGACCCCCTGCGCTGAGAGCGCCCGCTTCCAGCAGCGCGCCGCTGCTGCCACCACCGACCAGGCCAAGGCTCGCTTTGCGATGTACAGCCAGGCCTCCTGCGGTGCTGATGGCCTGCCCCACCTGATCGTGGACGGCCGCCTCAGCCACGCCGGTGACTTCATCATTCCTGGCATCGCCTTCCTCTACATCGCTGGTTGCATCGGCTGGGCCGGTCGCAACTACCTGATGGCGATCCGCGGCGATAAGGACGCCACCATGAAGGAGATCCAGATCGACCTGTCGCTGGCCTTCAAGAGCACCCTGGCTGCTGCCACCTGGCCGATCGCTGCCTTCGGTGCCCTCACCAGCGGCAAGCTCACCGAATCCGACGACAAGATCACCGTCTCCCCCCGCTGATCAGGCCTGGGCCTGAACGCTTTTCCCCTCATCCCTCCAACCACCAGCGATGAAGAAGTTCCTCACCACTGCCCCGGTGTTTGCCGCCATCTGGTTCACCGTGACCGCCGGCATCCTGATCGAATTCAACCGCTTCTATCCCGATCTTCTGTTCCACCCGATGTGAGCAACGGAACGCTGAATCCATCCATGAGCGGCTCTCACGAGCCGCTTTTTTTGCGCCGAAGCTCTACGGGTTCAAACCCATCAGCTGCTCCAGCTCAGCCAGAGCGCGATCCAGGTCGTCGTTCACCAGCACGGCATCAAATTCAGCTTCGGCCGCCAACTCCACGCGAGCCCGCTCCAGGCGGCGGCTGATCGCCTCCTCGCTATCGGTGCCGCGGCCACGGATCCGGCGCTCCAGCTCTTCAAACGAGGGCGGCTTGATGAAGATCTGGAAGCCGCTGGGAAAGCTCTGCCGCACCTGCCGGGCACCCTCCAGCTCGATCTCCAGCAACACAGGGCGCCCCGCGGCGAGCTGCTGCTCCACCGGCTCCCGGGGCGTGCCGTAGCAATTGCCGGCAAACTCCGCCCACTCCAGCAAGCCTGCCTGGGCCACCTTGGCCTCAAAACCAGCGCGATCCAGGAAGAAGTAGTGCTGCCCCTCCACTTCACCGCTGCGCGGTGCGCGGGTGGTGGCCGACACCGAGAGCCAGATCTGGGGATGACGCTGCAACAGCGCCGACACCAAGGTGCCCTTCCCCACCCCGCTCGGCCCAGTGATCAGAAACAGCCGGCCGGCAGCGGAGGCCTCAGCAGCCATGAACGATCGATCGCGGCCCTGCAGAGTAGGTGTGCCGCCGCAGCCCGATCGCCTTCGCCCATGGCACCTGCCGCGCTCCAGGCCATGGACCTCACCAGCCTGCGGGCTGTGCTGAGCGAACTGCGGCCGCTGCTGGTGCCAAGCCGCTTCGAGAAGGCCCAGCAGGCCGACAGCCACACCCTGCAGCTGGGCTTTCGCACCCTGGAGCAGCGGCTCTGGCTGGAGCTGAGCTGGTTGGCGGAAGCGCCACGTTGTTTTGCCATCGCGCCACCAGCGCGGCAGGGCGATGGCAGCACCCTGGCCCAGCAGCTGCAGCACGGCCTGGGGGGCCTGGCCCTGGTGAGCCTGGAGCAACCCGGCTGGGAGCGGGTGGTGGAGCTGGGCTTTGCCGGGCGGCCCGGCGAAGCGGTGCAGCGCTGGCTGGTGCTGGAACTGATGGGACGCCACAGCAATCTGTTTCTGCTCGATGAGCAGCGGCGCGTGGTGGCGGCAGCCCGCCAGGTGCGGCAGCAGCAATCACGGCTGCGGCCGATCGGCACGGGCGATCCCTACAGCCCGCCGCCACCGCTTTCCGGGCAGCCTCCCGATCGCAATGAAAGGTTTGAACACTGGCAAGCACAGCTGAGCCTGCTGCCCCTGCCCCTGCTCAAGGCCCTGCAAAGCGCCTACCAGGGGATCAGCCCAGCCCTGGGCCTGCAGCTCACCGGCGACACACCGGAGCGCAGCGAAGCCTGGCTGGCCCAACCGGTGAACGAGCTCAGCCATGCGCAGTGGCAGGAGCTCTGGCAGCGCTGGCAGGTCTGGCTCGAGGCCCTGGAGCAGAACCGCTTTGGTTTCAGCCCAGGCCACTGCATGGCCTATCGCTGCTGGCAAGAGAGCACCACCCATGAAGCCCACGCCCCTGCGGCAGCGGAGCCGCTGGCCATCAACCAGGCCCTGGCTGCCTATCACCAGGAGCGCCTGGGCAGCCGCCAAGTGCTGCAGCGGCAGCATCAGCTGCGGCAGCGGCTGGAGCAGCAGCTCAACCGCGAACGCCAGCAGCTGGAGCACCAACAGCAGCTGCTGGATCAGGTGGAGAACAGCGATCAGCTGCAGCAGCAGGCCGATGCGCTGCTCTGCCTGCCGCAGCCGAGCCGCGATGAGGTAGCGGAAGCCCAGGCGCTCTACAAACGCGCCCGCAAGCTGCGGCGCTCCGTGGCGGCGATCACACCGCGGCTGGAGCAACACCGCCAGCGGATCGAGCAGCTCGACACCAGCCTCACCTTCCTGGAGCAAGGGCCCAGCCACAGCCATGCAGCCGCCCTCGAGCATCTGCAAAACCTGGAGGAGGAGTGCGCCAACCTGCAGGAGCAGGGTCGGCCGAGCCGCACACAACGGCGCCAGCAAGCCAGCGGCACACCCACCCCGCTGGAGCTGGCCAGTCCCAGCGGGCTGCGCCTGCAGGTGGGCCGCAACCACCGCCAGAACGAGTGGATCAGCCTGCGGCAGGCGCGCCGCGGTGATCTCTGGTTCCATGCCCAGGAGTGTCCAGGGAGCCACGTGGTGCTGAAGGGATCGGAGGGCCTGAGCGCCGAAGCCGATCTGCAGGCCGCTGCAGATGTGGCCGCCCATTTCAGCCGCGCCCGCGGCAACAGCCGCGTGGCGGTGGTGATGGTGCCCTGTGAAGAGCTCCAACGCATCCCCGGCGCCGCACCCGGCACCGTGCGCCATCGCGGTGGTGCGGTGATCTGGGCCGAACCGGGCCGGGCGGCCTCGTTAGTGGCCCCTGGGGCCCGTAGCCTCTGAAGCCATGAGCGAGCGCGACACCAGGCCTGAGAGCAACACCGTGCTCCCCGCCCCTGCTCCGATCCGAATCCCACCGCCAGCCGAGCCAGACGGCGCGGAGGCCCCGGCATCTCCCGATGAGGAGTTCCCGGGCGAGGTGGAGATGACCCTGGTGGATCACCTCGAAGAGCTGCGCCGCCGCATCCTGCGCAGCCTGCTGGCGGTGGTGATCGGGGCAGGGGGCTGCCTGCTGTTGGTGAAACCACTGGTGCGGTTGCTGGAGGTGCCGGCCAAAGGCATCCATTTCCTGCAGCTGGCACCGGGTGAATTCCTGTTTGTGTCGATCAAGGTGGCCGGCTACACCGGCCTGATCCTGGCGCTGCCCTACGTGCTCTACGAGGGCCTGGCCTTCGTGCTGCCGGGCCTCACGCGCCGAGAACAACGGCTGGTGGCACCAGCGGTGGGCGGTTCAGCCGTGCTGTTCATGGCCGGTCTGGCTTTTGCCTGGTGGGCCCTGGTGCCCGCCGCGCTCAATTTCCTGGTGAGCTACGGCGCTGATGTGGTCGAACCGCTCTGGTCGATCGAGCGCTACCTCGATTTCGTGCTGCTGCTGATGGTGGCCACCGCCCTGGCCTTCCAACTGCCGGTGCTGCAGATGCTGCTCGCGGCCCTCGGCGTTGTGAAGGCGCAGACGATGCTCGCGGCCTGGCGCTTCGTGGTGGTGGCCTCCGCCCTAGCGGGCGCTGTGCTCACCCCCTCCACCGATCCGGTCACGATGTTGCTGCTGAGCGGCGCGATCACGGCCCTTTATCTGGTGGGTGTGGGGCTGGCGCGGCTGGTGCAACGGCCTGCGGCGGCAGGCACCTGAAGCAAACCTGCCTAGTGTTGGAAGCAGTGCTGGCGCGCCCGGATGACCTTCAAAGGAACCCTGGAGCAGCTCAAAGACCTGGTGCATCAGCTCGGCATCCCAACCCACTGGGAGCACAAGGGCCCCTATGAGCTGTGTCTGTTCGACGATGGCATCAGCAACCTCAAGCTGAACTGGTGGCCTGCCAGCGGTGAGCTGCGCTTGGTGGGCGACCCGGAAGTGCGGGAGACCGTGGAGCAGCGCCTGCTCGCGCTGCTCGCCAGCTGATCAGAGCAGAAACTCGCTGGCGCGTCCTTCTGGCAGCTCAAGCGGCAACGTCATCGCCTTGCCGAGTCTTGGCTTGTCGGTGGTGGTGGTGAGCCAGCTGCGCACCTGCGCCGACACCCCCAGGCCATTGAGATTGGCCACCAGCTCGTTGAGCTTCTCGGCGTATTGCTCGGCCGTCATCGGAAACGACTGCTGCTCGAGATAGCCCCACATCACCTGCAGATACAGGCGTCCACGGCGCACGATCAACTGCAGGTCGTAGGAGGCCTGCCAGCGCTGGCGCAGGATCTCGAGCACCTCAGCGCTGCTGAGTGGAGCGTCGGGCGGCAGGGTCACAGGAGCAGGGGCGCGCAACAGCATGTTGCAGGCTGCCGGCGCGAGGCCTGTTCGGCCAGCGGGAGCCGGAGGGGCAACGTCCATAATGGGCGCCACGTTGCAGTGGCCACCACGCCGCCCCGTATGACCCAGATCCCAGCAAGCGCCTCGAGTGGTGACGTGCCCGGAATGGGTCGTCGTCAATTCATGAATCTGCTGACCTTCGGGTCGGTGACCGGCGTAGCCCTGGGTGCCCTCTACCCGGTGGTGAACTACTTCATCCCCCCCAAGGCCGCAGGTTCCGGTGGTGGCACCGCTGCCAAGGATGAGCTGGGCAATGCTGTGACCGCCAGTGGCTGGCTGAGCAGCCACCGTGAAGGCGATCGCAACCTGGTGCAGGGCCTCAAGGGTGACCCCACCTATCTGATTGTTGAAGGCAGCGATGCCATCGGCAGCTACGGCATCAACGCCATCTGCACCCACCTGGGTTGTGTGGTGCCTTGGAACGCGGCGGCCAACAAGTTCATGTGCCCCTGCCACGGCTCGCAGTACGACGCCACCGGCAAGGTGGTGCGCGGCCCCGCCCCCCTCTCCCTGGCCCTGGCCCACGTGTCGGTTGAGAACGACAACGTATTCCTCAGCCAGTGGACCGAAACCGATTTCCGCACCGGCGAGAAGCCCTGGTGGGTCTGATCTCCTCTCCAGCCATCTCCCCCTCGCCCTTCCGCCCCATGCGTCGCCCCTTTTCCCTGCTGCTGAGCTCGCTGCTCGCCCTCGGCGCTCTGCTGTTCGCTCCCCAGGCCAGCTGGGCCTACCCGTTCTGGGCTCAACAGAACTACGACTACCCGCGTGAAGCCACCGGCAAGCTGGCTTGTGCCAACTGCCACCTGGCCAAAAAGCCCACCCACGTGGAACTGCCTCAGGCCGTGTTCCCCGATGAGGTGTTCAAGGTGGAAGTGGAGATCCCCTACGACACCGCCGTGCAGCAGGTGGCTGGCGATGGCAGCCGCACCGGCCTCAACGTGGGTGCCGTGGTGATGCTTCCCGATGGCTTCACCCTCGCTCCCGCTGATCGCCTCACCGACGAGCTCAAGGAAGAGACCGCCGGTGTGTATGTGACCACCTGGAACGAGGAGAACCCCAACATCCTGTTGGTGGGTCCTCTGCCCGGCGACGATCACCAGAAGATCGTGTTCCCGATCCTCTCGCCTGATCCCGCCGCCGACAGCAACATCCACTTCGGCAAGTACCAGCTGCACGTGGGCGGCAACCGCGGCCGCGGCCAGGTGTACCCCACCGGTGAGAAGAGCAACAACAGCGTGTTCACGGCCTCCGCTGCCGGCACCGTGCAGGCCATCAACACTGGCGATAACGGCGCCACCGATGTGGTGATCCAAACGGCCGACGGCAACACCGTGACCGACACCATTCCCGCAGGCCCCAGCGTGACCGCTGCTGTGGGTGATGCCGTGGCCGCTGGTGCTGCTCTCACCAACGACCCCAACGTGGGTGGCTTCGGCCAGCTGGATGCCGAAGTGGTGCTTCAGAACCCCAACCGCATCTATGGCCTGCTGGCCTTCTTCGCAGCGGTTGCCCTGGCTCAGATCATGCTGGTGCTGAAGAAGAAGCAGGTAGAAAAGGTGCAGGCCGCCGAAGGCATCTGATGCCCCTCGCACTGTTCACATCACCGGGCCCCTTGCTGTTTCAGCTGGGGCCTTTTTCCTTGCGCTGGTATGGCCTGCTGATCGCCGTCGCCGTGCTGCTCGGCCTGCTGCTGGCCACCCGGCTCGGCAAACAACGGGGCATCGATCCAGCCCTGATTGCTGATCTGCTGCCGATCCTGGTGCTGGCCGCCGTGATCGGCGCACGCCTCTACTACGTGACGTTTGAGTGGCGGCAGTATCAGCTCAACTGGCTCGATGCCCTGGCCATCTGGCGCGGCGGCATCGCCATCCATGGCGCCCTGATCGGCGGCACCCTGGCGGTGATCCTTTACAGCCGCTGGCGCCGGATCGCCTTCTGGAATCTGCTCGATGTGCTGCTGCCCTCGGTGGCGCTGGGCCAGGCGATCGGCCGCTGGGGCAACTTCTTTAATTCCGAAGCGTTCGGGCTCCCCACCGATCTGCCCTGGAAGCTCACGATTCCCTACGCCAACCGGCCGGTGGAATTCCTCGATCAGAGCACCTTTCATCCCACCTTCCTTTACGAATCCCTCTGGAACCTCGGAGTGCTGGCGCTGCTACTGGTGCTGTTTGAACGGGGGATCCGCGGCAAGATCAACCTTCCGGTGGGCGCCATCAGCTGCCTTTACCTGGTGGCCTACAGCTGCGGGCGCTTCTGGATCGAAGGGCTGCGGATTGATCCGCTCTGCCTGATGGGCACACCCCCCTACTGCGACGGCGGCCTGCGCATGGCGCAATTGGTGAGCCTGGCGCTGATCGCCCTGGGTGCGTTCGGTCTTTACTGGCTGTATGGCCGGCGTCAACCGCTGCCCGATCCCAGCGGAGTGCAGGCATGAGCGGCAAGGTGTGGATTGTGGGAGCAGGACCGGGAGCCCCCGATCTGCTCACACTCCGGGCTGCACGGGTGATCGAACAGGCCGAGGTGCTGATCTGGACCGATTCGCTGGTGAATCCGCAGCTGGCTGCCATGGCCCCGGCTGACTGCGAACGGATCCGCACCAGCACCCTCACCCTCGAAGAGGTGATGGCCGTGATGCTCGATCGCGCTGCCGCCGGCCAACGGGTGGTGCGCCTCCACGATGGTGATACGGCTCTTTACAGCGCCCTGCATGAACAGCTCTGCCGGCTGCTTGATGCCGAGGTGGAGGTTGAAGTGGTGCCGGGCTTGAGTGCCTACCAGGCCACGGCCGCCGCACTCCAGGCGGAACTCACCATTCCCGGCCTGGTGCAAACCATCATCCTCAGCCGCACCGGCGGACGCACGGGCGTACCGGAGCGCGAAGAGCTGCAGCATCTGGCCGCCTTGCAGGCCTCGCTCTGCCTCTATCTCAGTGCACGTCACGTGGAGGAGGTGCAAACCGAGCTGCTGCGCCACTACCCAGCCGACACCCCCGTGGCCATCGGCTACCGGGTGAGCTGGCCCGACCAATGGATCCAGGTGGTGCCCCTCTCGGACATGGCCCGTGTCAGCCAGGAACGCGAGCTGATCCGCACCACGCTCTATGTGGTGAGCCCGGCGCTGGCTGCCCCGGGAGCAGCCCGCTCTCGCCTCTATTCAGCCAGCCATCACCACCTGTTCCGCGGTGGCGACTGAGCCGGGGAGAGCGGGCAGGCGATGTTCTAAAGTCTGAGGGCGCGAGCGATCAGCGCAAGCGGGCGATTAGCACAGTGGTAGCGCACTTCCTTCACACGGAAGGGGTCACTGGTTCGAATCCAGTATCGCCCATTTTTCATCTCTGACAGACACCCTCAAGCTCACTTGGGGTTGTCTTCCAGATCTGCCTAACCTCTGCGACTGAGCAAACATTCCTGACGAGCGTCTCGAATCTTTGATCAACACCAGGAATCGCAGAGTTGCCTTGGTTGTCCTCGGTCACAACCACGCTTTTCAGCAACAACCTGGATCGGCGCTGTTTTCAGGGCACAATGTCGGCACCGACCCAGCCGACTCACCGTGACCACCAGTGAGGCCAGCCCTTCCACGGATCCTCTGGCTGTGTTGGGGCAGAGCCTGAGGGACGCACGGGAACACCATGGCCTCAGCGTTTCAGCCTTAGCAGCCCAGCTGCACATGGGCGAAGAGCAGCTGCACGCCCTGGAATCCGGGGATCCGGCGCGGCTTCCTGAGCTGGTGTTTGTGATTGCCCAGGCCCGCCGCGTGGCGGCGGCGCTCGGCATTGATGCCACCCCTCTGGTGGCGCCGATCAAGCAACTGAGCAGCCAGATCAAGCCGCCGCCAGCACCGCTGAGCGTCTCTGAACCCGCTGGCCGCCAACGCCCCCGCGCCCGGCTCAGCGCTCAGAGCTACACCCAGCAGTCGCGGCCGCGCAGCCGCCATACCTCCGCCGGGCTGCGCTGGCTGGGGAGCCTGGCTCTTCTGGCTGGCGTTGCGGCCGCCGGGGTGTGGGGATGGCAGCGGGCCCCCCAGATGATCGGCATGCTGAAGCCACAGGCACCCAGCACAGCCCAACCCAAAGCTGCTGCCAAGCCGGTTGCAGCCAAGCCCAAGCCCAAACCCAAAACCGCGCCAACACCTCCCACCACCGACCTGAGCGTCAGCGCGACCCAGCCCAGCTGGCTCAGCGTGCGCACCGCCAAAGGCAAGGTGTTGTTTGAGGGAACGTTCCAGGGCAAGCGCCAGTTCCCACTGGCAGGTGGCCTCGAACTGCTGGCCGGCCGCCCTGATCTGGTGGTGGTGAGCCAGGGCGAGGCCAAGGGCAAACCCCTCGGCAGCATCGATCAGATCCGCTGGGTGAGCTTCAGCGCTCCTCCACGCTGAGCCGCACCCCCATCGCCTCCTC
>Ga0194130_10001887_pt1 | contig 31984 bp, 34 predicted proteins | sample TA2KigsurfametaG_FD_160084 | JGI IMG/M metagenome (GOLD analysis project Ga0194130, IMG submission 160084) | Freshwater microbial communities from Lake Tanganyika, Tanzania - TA2015050 Kigoma 12 surface | ecosystem: Environmental > Aquatic > Freshwater > Lake | place: Tanzania: Lake Tanganyika...
CCGGCGGCCTGCAGCCACTGCAGGCTCTCCCACTGCGTGGTTGGGCGGGCCGGATCGCCGGCTCCCGCCCCCCAGTCGTCCGGCAGGTGCAGGGTGTAGGCGAAGAAGTCGAGGCGCCGCGCCGCCACCACCTTCGGGTCGAGCTGGCGCAGGGTGCCGGCGCAGGCGTTGCGGGGGTTGGCAAACAGGGGCTCGCCCCGCGCCTCCCGCTCGGTGTTGATCGCCGCGAAGGTGCCGTCGGGGATCAGGGCCTCGCCGCGCACCTCCACCCAGGCGGGCGGATGCTGCAGCTGCAGCCGCAGGGGCACGCTCTGGATCGTGCGCACGTTGGCGGTGATCTCCTCGCCCCGCTCGCCATCGCCCCGGGTGGCGGCCCGCACCAGCACGCCGTGCTCATAGCTAAGGGCCAGGGCGTTGCCGTCGATCTTCAGCTCGCCCACCATCGCCAGCTGGGGCAGGGGTGCTCCCGGCTCAGGTGTGCGGTCGAGCACCTTGAGCAGCCGGCCATACCAGGCCTCCAGCTCCTCCAGGGTGAAGGCGTTGTCGAGGCTGAGCAGGCCGATGCGGTGGGCCACGCTCGTGAAGCCCTCGGCCGGGGCGCCGCCCACCCGCTGGGTGGGGCTGTCGGGGGCGGCCAGCTCCGGATGGGCCGCCTCCAGCTCCTGGAGTTCGCGCAGCAGCCGGTCGTAGACCGGATCCTCCATCACCGGAGCATCCAGCACGTAGTAGGCGTGGGCGGCCCTGTTGAGCAGCTGCCGCAGTTCGCTGGCGCGGGTCTGGGGGGCGGCGCTCATCGGAGCGGAGGCATCAGGCGGTCTGGCGGATCCGGTCGATGCGCCACTGCTCGTCGAGCTTCACGAAGGTGAAGTCGAGGGGCAGCTCCTCCTTGGCGTCGGAGATCAGCTTCACGGTGATCGTGAGCTGGTCGTCCTGGAGGCGGGGCCTGCCGCTCTTGAGGTTGCGGTAGCGGTTGAGCTTCAGCCCCGCCAGGAAGGCGATGAACTGCTTGCGGTTCACATGGCTGCGGTAGTTCTTGGTGGTGAGCAGGTAAGCCCCATCCACCTGGCCGCTGGCGATCTGGGTGAAGAACTGCTTGAGCAGCGGGTTGATGCCCCGGGCGCTCAGCACCAGCTTCACCGCGGTGATCGTCCAGAAGAGGAGCAGGGCCCCGGCACCGGCCAGCAGGGCCTTGGTGCCGATGCTGTTGACCAGAGCCCAGTCCATAGGCCGTGAACGCGCGGTTGAATGGCGGGGAGTCTGACTGACTGCCCCGCCGGCGTGCCGATCGAGCCCCTGCTGCCGCTGTTCCATCGGCTCAACCGCGAGCATTTCGGCGGTGCCCTGGCGCCGGAGGGGCGCCCCCTGGTCAGCGTGCGCTGGAGCGATGGCCGCATGCGCCGCAGCGCCGGGCTCTACCGCTTCGGCCGCCACGCCGATGGCCGTGAGCTCAGCGAGATCGTGCTCTCGCGGCCCCTGCTGGAGCCCCTGCCCCGGGAGGCCCTGCTGGGCACGCTCTGCCACGAGATGATCCACGCCTGGACCCACCGGGTTCTGCAGGTGCGCGAGGTGCACGGGCCCCACTTCCGGGCGCGCATGGCGGCGATCAACGCCGCCCAGAGCGACTTCACGGTGAGCGTGCGCCACCGCTATCCCCTGCCGGGGGAGGGGGCCGGCGCCACCGCCGGCCACCGGTGGCTGGCCCGCTGCCCCCGTTGCGGCGTCTCAGCTCCCTACCGGCGGCGGGTGAAGGGCCTGGCCTGCCGCGCCTGCTGCCAGCTGCACCACGGCGGCCGCTGGGATTCCAGTTGCCTGCTGGAATTCCTGGCGGTGGGCTGAGCCGGTCGGCCCTAAGGTCGGGCCGCTTGGCAGGCGTCTGTGGCCGTCTTCTTCTGGACCCTGGAGTGGAGTGGGGTGGCCATCGCCCTGGTGGGCCTGGCCCGCGAGGGCTGGCTGGCGGCCCGCCGCCGTTAACGCCGCCCACTAGCGTGGCCCCATGCCTGAGCGCTGGTCTGATTTTGCTGAGCGTCCCGGTGACCGCGGTCGCCGGGGTCCCGATCCCCTTGAGCAGGGGCTCGATCGGCTGGTGACGGCAGGCCGGCAACTGGTGGATGGTGTTTCCGGGGCTCGCCCGGGCTCGCGGCCAGCCGGTCGTGGCGCCGCCGCTGGAGCCGGCGAGCGCCCGCGCCTGGGCAACCTGGGCCGCTGGGTGGAGGACAAGCTCGACTGGATCCTCGAAGACGACGACGATTGGCGCGAGCCCTGGCAGCAGCAGGCCCGCCCCGAGCCACGCCCCGAGGCCCGGCCCGGGTCCCTGCCCCCCTCCAGCCGCAACCGCAGCAGCCGTCGCCCCCTGGAGGCCATCTCCCGCCGCGGCCAGCGGCCGGCGCGCCTGGATGCCGCCTCAGCTGCCTCTGCCCCCTCGGAGCCCCCGCCGGGGGCCGAGGACTGGCCGGAGGAGGAGAGCTTCTCCCGCCCCCGCTGGCAGCGCCCGGTGGTGGGCCCATCCCCCAGCGACCCGGTTCCCGCACCCCGCACCCCGGCATCGGCTCCCGCCCCTGGGGGCCGGCCCATGCCCCGCTCCAGCCGCCGCCGCCAACCCTGACTAGCCTGCCCCCAGACGTCTCTTTCCGATGAGCAGCCTGGTGGTGGTCGGCTTCCCCAAGGTGGAGGAGGCCGAACAGGTGCGCCGCGAGCTGGTCGACATCCAGCGCGAGCAGCTGATCGCCCTGGAGGATGCCGTGGTGGTGGAGCACGACGGCGATGGCCAGGTGCACCTCCGCCAGGCCGTGAACCTCACGGCCGCCGGCGCCCTGGGCGGGGGCTTCTGGGGCACCCTGGTGGGCCTGCTCTTCCTCAATCCCCTGCTGGGGGCAGCGGTGGGGGCCGGCGTCGGTGCCGCCTCGGGCTCCCTCTCCGACATCGGCATCAACGACGCCTTCATGCGCGAGGTGGGGGAGACCATCCCGCGCGGCAGCGCTGCCCTCTGCCTGCTGATCCGCGAGGCCACCCCGGATCGGGTGGTGGAGCGGCTGCGGGCCCATGCGCCCCACGCCAAGCTGCTGCGCACCAACCTCTCCCACACCGACGAGGATCAGCTGCGCGAGCTGCTGGAGCGGGCCGCCAAACAGGCCGAGGCCCTGCGGCTGGCCTGAGGCCGCCGCACCTGGAAGCGGTTGCCGCGCAGGCGCAGCTCCCGGTTCACCGGGCGCACCAGATCACCGGGCAGGTCCCGGGCCATCTCCTCGGCGGAGGTGCTCACCGCGGCCACGCCGCTGAGCAGGGTTTCCAGCAGGTCGGTCCACTGCTCGATCAACCACTGCTGCTGGGTCGGCTGCAGAGGCGGCTGTTGACGTGGCTGCTGGGGGTTGTGGGGGGATCGCTTCGCCATGGCGGCTCGGTTCGCAATGGCGGCATCGTGCGGTAAGCACGGATGCTGTCAATCCGTCAAGCTTCAGACGCAGACAGTTGTCACGGATTCGGCAACGCGGGGTGACGAACGGTTGCTGAAGGTGACGGCCGGTCCGAGCCAGCGCTCAAGGGCCGGTGAGAACACCTCGCGGATCACCGTCAGGGGCTGCCCCCCACGGAAGAAGCGGTAGTGCCGGGCCCAGAAGGGGCCCTCGCAACTGAAGCGCTCCTCCAGCCAGGGGGCATCCACCTGGGCCAGGCCATCCACCTCCCGGAACAGTTCGGCCCGGTTGCTGGTGAGGCTTCGCCAGATCGGCAGGTCGCGCTGGCGCAGGTGGGCATCGGCCTCCTGCTGATTCCACCAGCTCTCAGCCCAGGCCAGGGTCTGGTTGCCGCAACGCAGCCACACCTGGCGGCGCAGCAGGGGCAGGGCCAGTTCGGCCACCTCAGCCGGGGGCGGAGCTCCTGCGCCCGTCAGCGGCTCCGGGGCCATGGTGATCAGCTCGATCTCCACCGGCAGCCCACTGAGCGACTCCAGATGACGGGTGGGGCTGCCATCGCCCAGCAGCAGCAGACGCCAGGGTCCGCTCAGGGGCAGCGGCAGGCTCTCCAGAGCCAGGGTCTCCACCCCGATTCCCCATCGCTGGTGCAGGTGCAGCATCACGGCAGCAGGCGCAGCATCGGATCCGGTGGAGCTCAGAGGGGGTAGCCGAGCGTTCTAGCCAGGGTGGCGCAGCGGCGGTGGATCCGCGCGACCTCAGCGCTGCTCAGGTGGCGCGTGTAGCTGCCGGTGTTGTTGAACAGGGGCTGGTTGATCTGCTGGTTGCGGTAGTCCACGTGGCGGATGCGGCTGCCGTAGTCGTCGGTGGTGGCCGGTGGCACTGCCTGGGTGGCCGGTGCCTCCCCGCTGCTGCCCGGCTCCCCGTACCAGCTCACCTGCTGCTGGTGGTAGTGCAGCTGCTCCGGCTCGAAGGAGAGCCCGAGGGCGGGCATCAGCCGCTCCAGGGTGCCCTGGGGATCCTGCACCAGGTCCTCGTAGCGCAGCCAGGTGGCGCGGGGATGGTGGCGCCAGCGGTTCAGACGGCCGGTGTCATGGCACCAGCGGCGCAGGGCCTTGCTCAGGCGCCCGTAGCGGCGTTTCAGGGAGGCGATGCAGTCGCGCGGCTCGCGGCTGATCAGCACGATCCGGCTGTCGGGGGCGGCATTGAGAATGAAGCCCAGATGGCGCACGTGCTTGGGCGTCTTCTCCACCCAGGTGTCGGCGCCGGCAGCCGCGGTCTCCCGCCAGAACTGCTCCAGGGCCCGGCGGTAGCGGCCGTAGCTCTCCTTCTTGGCCACGCCGCTCTCCCCGGCGATCGCGTGCACACGGGAGTGGGCGCCGATCAGCCGGGTGAGGATCGAGGTGCCCGAGTGGCCGCAGCCGCACACGTGGATGCCCCCGGCCAGGGGAGGGCGCCAGAGTCGATGCATCAGGTTGGTTGCAGGGAGTCGCGCGAGGGGATCATTGCCAGTGCTCGGCGATCCAGGGCACCGGCATCGCGAAGCGGCGCAGGGCACTCCAGTCGCCATGGGCCAGATGGCGGCGCAGGTGGGCCCGGCGGCCGGCGTAGGCCGGGGCGTCCGGTTTCCATCGGCCTTCCTTCACATCGGCGGGGTTGGGCCCCCCCGGGAAGGTGACGATGCGGCTGCCGGGGGGCAGTTGGGCCGGCCGCAGGTAGCGCAGTGGCACCGGGCCCAGGCAGTGCAGGCGGAAGTGGCGCGTCCAGCCCCGGGGCCAGAACTGCAGCTGCTCGCCCAGGCTGTCGGTCACGAAGTGCTGCTCGAAGCGGAAGCGATCGGCGACCCCCTGGGGATCGCGGCGAAAGCGCTCCAGGATCTCCGGGTGGGAGCCGATCGGGAAGCGGAACACCGACGTCTGCCCCAGGCCACTGAGGGGGCGGGCCCAGTTGCGCTCCAGGATCACGGCCCCCGGGTCCCCATGGCTGAAGTAGGGGTCGAGGCTGGCCACGATCACCGAGTCGAGATCGATGAAGAGGGCCGGGCCCTGGAGATCCGCCAGGTGCGCTCCCCAGAGGGCCACCTTGCGCCATTTGCCCGGAGTGTGGGTGGGTTCCGGGCAGCCCAGCTCGGGCAGGGGCAGGGTGCGCACCGCCGGATCGATGCCCTGGGCATCGTCGGTGAGGCACACCAGCTGGAAGGGCGGCGTGATGTGGCGCGCCACCATCCGCTGCAGGCGGTTCACGTAGTCGGCGGCATACTTTCGCCCCCACTTCATGCAGAGGATCTGCTTCGGCTGGTCGGTGGCGGAGGACAGGGGCAAGGCGACCTGCTGGAGGGGGCGGAGCGGGAGATGGAGGGGGAGAAGGAGCGGGAGCTGGGGCGGCCTCCTCAGGGCGTTGATCCGGCGTAAAAGGCGGCGAGCTCCCGGGCGCACACCTGGCGGATGCGCCGTTCTCCCTCGGGATCGAGCACCTCCTGCCAGGGCCGCCGATCCTTGCGGATCTGGCCCTTTGGCCGCTGCACCGGCAGCTGCAGGGGGCGCTCCAGCCGCAGGCGCTCGGCCAGGGCGGCCAGGTCCTGCTCCAGGTGCTCGTGGCGCAGCATCACGTCCACCACCACCTGGTCGTCGATTGTGTACAAGGGCCAGTTGGAGAGTTCCCCACTGGGGCAGCTCTGCAGGTAGGCCGCCAGGGAGATCGGCTGCCGCTGGCGGCGGGTGCGCCAGTAGTAGCTGCTGATGGCCTTGTCGAAGGGATTGCGCTCGACGCTGATCTTCAGGTAGTCGCACCACACGGCCTCGGGCAGTTCGGCCCGCACGGCGGCCGCCGGCATGTGGTTGTAGAAGCACTTCTTCAGCCGGCCGCGGCTGAGCACACGCCAGAGATCACCGCCGCGGTAGTGCTGGAGCGGGGCCCGGAAGCGCCGCGGCCCGAGCTGGCCGAGCGCTCGGTTGATCCGCTCATCCGCCCTGGAGATCGGCGTGATCACGTCACCCGGGTCCATCACCCCGCGCAGGGCGATCTCTATGGCCGTGCCGGCGGTTTTCTGGGTCTTGAGAAAGATGAAGCGGTGGCGATGGCTGATCAGCATGCGGGAGCAGGGACGCGGGCCGGGGTCAGAGGCCGCTGCTGATGCTGATGCGCTGCTGCACCCCGTTGCGCTCGATCACGGCACTGTCGCCGCTGGCCGATTGCAGTCGCCAGCCGCTGCTGCCGATCGACTCGCCGGCGGCGGCGCTCGTGGAGCTGCCTTCCACCTGGAAGATCGCGGAGCCAGGACGGCCCGGCACCTGCACCACCCCCACCAACTGGGGCAGATCGCCCGCCGGGGCCGGGCCACTTCCCGAGGCGGGCCGGGAGGGGGCAGGGGCGCCGGCCCGGCCGCTGGCCGGTGGTGCCGGGCTGCCCACCCGGCCGTTCATCGGCACCCGCAGCACGTTGGCGGGAGGAGCGGAGCTGGCCGGCAGGCTCGCCAGTTCCTCCATCCAGGGTTCGGTGGGCGGGGGCGGCAGCTGGTTGGGGTCGGCGGCGGGCAGGGTCGCCGTGCTGCCATCGCTGCCGGTGGTCGCCGTCGTGGCGGGCGTCTGGGGGCCGGCGGCGGGACCCATGGCCCGCAGGCGCTCCACCAACAGCATGTTGCGCTCCTGGCGGATGGCCTGCTGGCTCTGCTGCCACAGGCTCAGTCCCAGCAGGGTGGTGCCGGCGGTGACCGTGACCAGCACGCTGGCGGCAGCCAGCACGAGGCTGGGTTGGCCCTGCAGCTGCTTCCACCACCCCGCTGCCTGGGGCGTGGTGGCGGCGGGCTTGCGCCGGGGGGTGGCGGCGGTCCGGGGTCTGCGGCTGCTGGGGCCCGGGGTGGGGGCTGGTGCCGCTGCCGGTGCGCTGGATGCGGTCTCGCAGACCTCGACGTCAATCGGGGCTTCCGGGGCGAAGACCCGGTTGAGCACCTGCTCGGCCCGCAGCTCCCAGTAGGCCCGGGACGTGGGGATGGCACGCACTGGACTCACGAGCCTGCTCCCTGGACAGTGGCGCCCACGTTATCGGCTGCGTCCCGCCCGGGCTGATGGATCGGGCCGGCGCGGCGGCTGGCCAGCTCCAGCCAGAGCAGAAGGGCCGTCACATCGGCCGGACTCACGCCTGGGAGCCGGGAGGCCTGACCCAGGGTGAGGGGGCGCACCGCGGCCAGCTTCTCGCGGGCCTCGCGCGAGAGCGTGCCGATGGCGGCGTAGTCGAGGTCGGCCGGAATCGGCCGGTGCTCCTGCTGCTTCACCTGCTCGATCTGCTGCTGCTGGCGCGCCAGGTAGCCGCTGTATTTGATGGCGATTTCGGCCGCCTCCGCCACATCCCGCGGCAGCGCGGGCTTAGCCAGGCCGTGGCGCGCCAGGTCGGCGCTGTGGAACCCGGGCCGGCGCAGCAGGTCCGCCAGGGTGATCGAGCCCTTGATGGCGGCGCCGGTTTCGGCTTCCACCGCGGCGGCGGCCGGGTCGCTGGCCTTGAGGCGCACCGTGTTCAGGCGGCGCTGCTCGGCGGCGATGGCCTCCTGCTTGCAGCTGTAGATCTCCCAGCGGCGCTCGTCGATCAGGCCCAGCTCCCGGCCCAGGGGCGTGAGGCGCTGGTCGGCGTTGTCGCCCCGCAGCACCAGCCGGTACTCGCTGCGGCTGGTGAGCACCCGGTAGGGCTCGCGCAGGTCCTTGGTGATCAGGTCGTCGACCATGGTGCCCATGTAGCTGCCCTCCCGGGGGAAGTGCACCGGCTCCTGGCCGCGGATCAGCCGCACGGCATTGAGACCGGCGATCAGGCCCTGGGCGGCGGCCTCCTCGTAGCCGGTGGTGCCGTTGAGCTGGCCGGCGGAGAACAGCCCGGCCACCCGTTTGGTCTCCAGGCTGGGCTTGAGCTGGGTGGCGGGCAGGTAGTCGTAGTCCACGGCGTAGGCAGGGCGCAGCATCACGCACTGCTCCAGGCCGGGCAGGGTGCGCAGCAGTTCGAGCTGCAGCCGCTCGGGCAGGCCGGTGGAGAAGCCCTGCACATAGATCTCCGGCGTGTCGCGCCCCTCGGGCTCCAGGAAGATCTGGTGGCTGTCCTTGCCTTCGAAGCGCACGATCTTGTCTTCGATCGAGGGGCAGTAGCGAGGCCCCTTGCTGTCGATGAAGCCGCCGTAGATCGGCGTCAGGTGGAGGTTGTCACGGATCAGCTGGTGCGTGGCGGCCGTGGTGCGGGTGATGTGGCAGCTCATCGGCTCGCCGCTCACCCAGCTAGCGGGATCGAAGGAGAAGAAGCGGTCGTGGGCGTCGCTGGGCTGCTCTTCGAGCTGATCGAGGGCGATGCTGCGGCGGTCCACCCGCGCCGGGGTGCCGGTCTTGAGGCGGCCCATCTGGAAGCCGAGCGCCTCCAGCGCCTCGGTGAGCCCTTCGGCCGCCTGCTCACCGGCCCGCCCGGCGCTCATCGACTGGTTGCCCACCCAGATCTGGCCCCCCAGGAAGGTGCCGGCGGTGAGGATCACGGCGCCGGCGCTGTAGGTGCTGCCGAAGTAGGTGCGGATGCCGGCGACGCGGGCCGCCTGGCCCTGGCTGGGCTCCCAGCCGTCGCCACCCCCATCGGGGGCGCCCTCCACCAGCAGGCCGGTCACCATCGCCTCGCGCAGGGCCAGGTTGGGGGTGTGCTGCAGCAGCTGCAGCATTTGGCGGGCGTACTGGCGCTTGTCGGTCTGGGCGCGCAGGGCCCAGACCGCCGGGCCGCGGCTGGCGTTGAGCACCCGCTTCTGCAGGGCGGTGGCATCGGCCAGGCGGCCGATCACGCCGCCCAGGGCATCCACCTCGTGCACCAACTGGCTCTTGGCCGGCCCGCCCACCGCGGGATTGCAGGGCTGCCAGGCGATGCGATCGAGGTTGAGTGAAAACAGGGCCGTCTGCAGGCCCAGGCGCGCCGCCGTGATCGCCGCCTCGCAGCCGGCATGGCCGCCGCCCACCACGATCACCTCGAAGTGCTCGGTGGGCGCGGCGTGCTCGGGGATGGCAGCGCTGCTGGCGGCAGGCGACGGGGGGCGGCTCTGCGTCATGGCCTCAGGCTAGGGCTCCCCCCCGACGGCCCTGGCTGCGGCAGCCAGGCGTAGCGGATCAGATAAGGCTGCCCGCTGCTCCAGTGCTGCGGGCGGCTGATCTCGGCCAGGGACAGGGGGGCCGGGCCCGCCGCGCCCAGCTGCTGCAGCAGCGCCGCCACCTCCGCCGGATCGTCGTCGCGGTCGACCAGCACCAGCAGCGGCCCGGCGGGCATGGGTCCGGCCTGGCGCGCCCGCGGCGTCACCACGGGGACGGCTGGGAACACCAGACGGGCATTGCCACCGATTAGGCCGTTGCTGGCCACGATCAGGGCGGGAGCTCCCCCAGGTTGGCCAAGCTCCGGCGGGGTGCCTGCCTCGCGGATCGCTCCCACCAGCTGGGGCAGCGGATAGTTCGGGCGACTGGTCTTGCCGGTGAGGCCGGCCAGGGCCGTGCGCCCTGGCAGCAGCAGGGCTGCCGTGCCGGCGGCGCCCAGGCCCGCGCCCACCAGCCAGCGCAGCTGCCTCCGCGACAGCGGGGCTGCCAGGCTGGCGACGCTCAAGGGGGCATAGAAGAGGAGGCTCTGGAACCAGCGGTCCTTCACCCGGGTGGCGCCTGTGGCCAGCACGAACACGAGCATCACCCCCACCAGCACCAGCGGCAGGCGCTGCAGCAGGGCCTGACCGGGAGCGGTTCCGGGGGAGGCCAGCCGCAGCTGGCGGCGCTGGGGCCAGAGCAGGGCCAGGGCCACCAGCCAGAAGGGGCTCAGAAAGGCCACGGCTGCCTTGAGGGCACTGAACAGGCCCTTCCAGGCCATCCCCGCCATGCTCTGGGTCTTCTCCAGCCCTGCCAGAGCCTGATCGCTGTGCTGCAGCATCCAGCTCAGATGGGGGGCCAGCACCAGCAGGGCTGCCGCTGCGGCCAGGGCCAGGGCAGGTCGCCGTAGCACCTGACGCAGGGCCGGGATGGTGAAGGCGCTGATCGCCAGGCTCGCCAGGAACACCACGAAGCTGTATTTGCTCAGCAGGCCCATGCCGACCAGGGCCCCCAGGCCGATGAACTGCCCGGCGGTGGCCCGGCGCATCAGGCGCAGCAGTTGCAGCAGCGTGAAGGCCGCCACCGTGGTGGCCAGTACGGAGTGGGTGAGGTCGCGCTGGGCTTCCCACACGAACTGGGGAATCAGGGCCAGGCCGCAGAGCCCCAGCAGCTGCTGATCCCGCCGGAACCCCAGCTCCCTGCCGATGGCGAGCACGGCCCCCACCAGCAGGCTGAGCAGGATTGCCTTCAGCAGCAGCAGGGGCCAGAGCGCCGGGCCGGTGACGCTGAAGATCAGCTTCACCATATAGGTGTAGAGAGGGGGCTGGGCGCCGTACCCCAGGGCCCAGTGCTGGCTGCGCAGCAGTTGCTCGGCCTGATCCTGATCGGCGGTGCCCGACATCAGGCCCAGACCCAGGGCGTTCACCAGCAGGTAGATGCTCACGCCCAGCCACAGCCGGCGCAGCAGGGAGGCATCGGCCGGAGCCGGTGCGGCGGAAGGGGGCAGGGGCATGGCCGGGACTGGGGGCGGCAGGTGTGGGGGGCCGGACTTAACCCGGTTGGAGATAGCCCCGCCAGAGCTGGCAGTTGCCGATCCAGCTCAGGCGGCCAGTGAGCAGCAGTTTGCGGGCGCGCAGGAAGTCGTCGGCGGAGAAGGCGTAGCCGTACTCGGCGGCCACGCCCAGCACCGCCGCCACACTGGTGGCCTCCAGCACCCGTTGCCGGGCCTCGCTGAGGTCGGTGGCCAGCTCCATGAAGGCCAGCAGGTCATTGCTGCGGGTCATCGACGGCGGCAGAACGGCATGAACTGCTGAAGGAAGGATTGGGGGCTTCGCGAGAGGGGGGCTGCGGGAGGTGGCGGTGCCGAGGGAGCGCAGATGCGCCATTCTGCGTGCGATTCGGCACCCCACCCGTGATGCTGCGCCGCCTGTCTTCCGCCCTGGCCGTGCTTCCCCTGCTGGTGGGGGCCGCGCCGGCCCATGCCATCGACCGGGTGGAGCTCCAGTTGCCCCTGCTGGGCGTGGGGTTCACCGTGAGCCTGCGGGAGCTGGAGAATCCCGAGACCCTCTGGCAGGGCCAGAGTGATCTGGCCGAACTGAACCGGGCGAGCGGCGGTGCCCTGGGCCGCCAGATCCGCCAGGTGTTCGACACGCCGCTGCCGCTCCAGACCCGCCAGGTGGTGGATCAGGTGGTGGGCACCCCCCTGCTGGAGCAGGCGTTGCTGGCGGTCACCACCCTGGGCCGCGTGGACGGGCTGCAGAAGGATCTCAGCGGCCGCGACCTGCAGGTGGCGGTGGAGAAGGCCAGCGCCGGGGGCAACCTCACCCTGCTCACCCTGCTGCGAGCCCTGCCTGGGGAGTCGGTCACCGTCGACCTGCCCCAGGCGGTGGGGGCCCTCCAGCGCATGGTGGCCCAGCGCCGGCAGGCGACGGCCCTGATCGAGCAGGGCAAGGCGGTGCCGGTGTCGCCCGCCCTGGCCCAGCCCGGGCCACTCTCCGTGCGCCGCAGCCTGTTGCAGGTGCCGGCGTCCCACCGCTCCGCCCCCCTGGAGGTGGTGGTGCTGGAGCCCGCGAGTGCGGGCACCGGCCAGGTGGTGCTGATCTCCCATGGCCTCTGGGACAGCCCCGAGAGCTTTGAGGGCTGGGGGCGGCATCTGGCCAGCCATGGCTACCGCGTACTGCTGCCCCGCCATCCCGGCAGCGACGACAGCCAGCAGGAGGCGATGCTCTCCGGCAAGACGCCCCCGCCGAGCCCCGATGAGCTGCGGCTGCGGCCCCTGGATGTGACGGCGGTCATCGGCGCCGCCGGTGCCCAGAAGGTGGTGGTGATCGGTCACTCCTGGGGGGCTACCACCGCCCTGCAACTGGCGGGCAGCCAGCCCAGCACCAACCGCCTGCGCCAGCGCTGCCTCAACCTCAATGACCCCGACCGCAATCTCAGCTGGGTGCTGCAATGCAGTTTCCTGGGATCGGCCGATCAGGCCGGCCTCGCTGATCCGCGCGTGCAGGCGGTGGTGGCGGTGAGCCCCCCCCTGAGTCTGTTATTCGACTACGGCGCCGCCCAATCCATGCAGGCGCGGGCCCTGCTGGTGAGCGGCAGCCGCGACTGGGTGGTGACTCCCGACCCGGAGGCCCTGGTGCCGTTCGCGGCCGCCCGCAGCCGCGGCCATGAACTGGTGCTGGTGGAGGGGGGGGATCACTTCAATCTGCGGGCGCCGGCCGAGGGCGATGGGGGCCCCCTGCGGGGGCTGCTGCTGGCCTGGACCAACGCCGCTTTCGCTCCCGGGGCCCGCACCGCCCCGGTGGAGGGGGCTCCCCCCTTGCTGCCTCCGGATGGCTGGGGCAGTGATCAGCTGCCCCTGGTGCCGGTGCGCTGAGCTTCCGGCGCTGCACCTGGGGGCGGAGCCCCCCTGAATGTTCGCGTTTGTGAACAGACGGTTGGCCATGCGATCCCGCACACACGGCCCCAAACCCCCTTGACAACAGGCTTGGACGGGCTCCTGCTCCAGGACCTGTTCGGCGATCCGCTTGGTCGTGCTCGGGTCAGCTGCGACGGGTCTGGCTATGGATGAACGCAACTGCTCCCGCCGTTGACGTTCCCCTCGCAACCGATCTTCGCCATGGGTGGCCTTCACGTTCTGCATCTGCATCTGCACGGGCTGTTCCGCGCCCATGACCTGGAGCTGGGGCGGGATGCCGACACCGGAGGGCAGACCACCTATGTGCTGGAGCTGGCGCGGGCCCTGGCCGCCCGGCCCGAGGTGGAGCGGGTACGGGTGGTGACGCGCCTGATCCGTGACCGTCGCCTCTCCCCCGACTACGCGCGCCCCTGCGAGCGCCTGGCTCCGGACGCCACGATCGAACGGCTGCCCTTCGGCCCGGCCCGCTATCTGCGCAAGGAGCTGCTCTGGCCCTATCTCGATGAGCTGGCCGATGCACTCACCCAGCGGTTGCTCGCCCAACCGCGCCTGCCGGACTGGATCCACGCCCACTACGCCGACGCCGGCTATGTGGGCGTGCGGCTGCGCCGCCGCCTGGGCATTCCCCTGGTCTTCACCGGCCATTCCCTGGGCCGGGAGAAGCGCCGCCGCCTGCTGGCGGCCGGTCTCGAGGCCGCCCAGATCGATGCCCAGTACGCCATGGCCCAGCGCATCGACGCCGAGGAGCTGGCCCTTGCCCATGCCGACCTGGTGGTCACCAGCACGGCCCAGGAGCGGGATCAGCAATATGCGCGCTACGGCCGTTTCGCGGCCGACCAGGCCCGGGTGATTCCGCCCGGCGTCGACAGCAGCCAGTTCTTCCCGCCCCAGCCGGGATTGGAGGACGGTGCCATTGACGCCCTGATGGCACCGTTTCTGCGGGATCCCACCAAGCCGCCGGTGCTGGCCATCTGCCGGGCCGATCCGCGCAAGAACATCCCGGCCCTGGTGGAGGTGTTCGGTCGCTCGGAGCACCTGCGCCAGCACCACAACCTCGTGCTGGTGCTGGGCTGCCGCGAGGACCCCCGCCAGCTTGACAAGGCCCAGCGGGAGGTCTTCCAGCAGGTGTTCGAGCTGGTCGACCGCTTCGATCTCTACGGCCAGATCGCCTATCCCAAGCAGCACCGGCGCGAGCAGATCCCGGCGATCTACCGCTGGGCGTCGCGGCTGGGCGGGATGTTCGTGAACCCTGCCCTCACCGAGCCCTTTGGGCTCACCCTGCTGGAGGCGGCGGCCTGCGGCCTGCCGGTGGTCGCCACCGACGACGGTGGCCCGCGCGACATCCTCCGCCGCTGTGACAACGGCCTGCTGGTGGACGTGTCGGATCTCGATGCGCTGCAGATGGCCATCGAGGAGGCCCTGGCCCAGCCCGACCGCTGGCGCCGCTGGCGCGACAACGGCATCGAGGCGGTGAACCGCCACTTCAGCTGGGATGCCCACGCCGTCCACTACCTCGGGGAGGCCCTCGCCAGTGCCCAGCGGGCGACCCACCAGCGCCCGGCCCTCTGGTTCCGGGAGCCGGGTGAAGCCGCCGCCGTCTTCCCCACGCCGGCCGGGCGTCCCCCGGGGCTGCAGCGGCTGCTGGTGCTCGATCTCGACGCCAGCCTGGCGGCGCCCGATCCCCTCAGCCTCGCGGAACTGCGCCGCCGCCTGAGCGGCGATTCCAGCTTGGCGATCGGCGTAATGACGGGGCGGGGTTTCAAGGCCGCCCGCCAGCGCTACGGGGAGCTGCACCTGCCGGCCCCCTGCCTGTGGATCACCCAGTCAGGCACCGAGGTTCACTTCTCCACCCCCCAGGGGGACCTGCCAGATCGCCACTGGCAGCGTCAGATCGGTCATCAGTGGGACCGGGCCGCCGTGGAGGCGGCGATGGCGGAGCTGGAGCCCCGGCTGCTGCGCCAGCCCGAGGGCGACCAGGGGCCGTTCAAGGTGAGCTACGTGCTCACCGAGCCCGATCAGGGCATCATCCCGCTGGTTCGCCAGACCCTGCGCAGCCATCAGCTGATGGCCCGCCCCCATCTCTTTCACCACCACTTCCTCGACGTGCTGCCCCTCACGGCGTCCAAGACCGAGGCGTTGCGCTACGTGGCCCTGCGCTGGCAGCTGCCGATCGAGGCGATCCTGGTGGAGGCCTGTCAGCAGGGTGACGGGGAGCTGCTGCGCGGCCTCTCCCTCGGGGTTGTGCCGGAGGATCACGATCCCGTGCTGGAGCGCCTGCGCGGCCACCGGCGGGTGTTCTTCTCCAGCCGCCCCCAGGCCTGGGGCCTGATCGAGGGGCTCGATCACCACCGCTTTCTGCGGCGCTGACTCCTGGCTGGAATCAGTAGAGGGCTCAGTAGAGGGCCTGGCTGTCGCCGCCCTCGCGGCTGGCCTGGGTCTGGCCCTCGAGCGGGGCCTCCAGCTCGCCCTCGCCGGTGCCGGCCGGGTAGTGGGTGTTGCTGGAGGGCATCCAGTAGCTGAGATCGTTGTGCCAGAACAGGCGGCCGGGCAGCTGGCTGGTGTTCAGCTCCGTGGTCGCCATGGCGGTGAGCAGCTGACCCATCTCCAGGGGATTGAGGTCGGTGTCGATGTCCTCGCCGGCGATCTGCAGCAGCTCGGGCAGGCGCGTGAGGGTGCCCGGCTGGATCAGCTTGGCGAAGACGGCATGGAGCACGAGTTTCTGGCGCTCCATGCGGCCCAGGTCGCCCATCTCGTCGTTGCGGTAGCGCAGGAAGCCCTCCAGCGCCTCGCCCCGGAGCACCTGCCGCCCCGGGTAGAGATCGATGTAGAGCCCCTGGGCGTTGTCGATGTAATACATCCGCTTGGGCACCTCCACCTCCACGCCGCCGAGGGCGTCGGCGATGCGCTCCACGGCCCGGAGATTCACCCGCAGGTGACGCTGCACCGGGGCATCGAGCAGGTGGGCCAGCTCCCGCTTGGCATGGTCGATGCCGCCATAGGCGTAGAGCGCATTGGCCTTGAGCACCCCGTAGCGCTCGGTCTCTACGAAGGTGTCGCGGGGCACCTGCAGCAGGCTGGTGCGACCGTCCTTCACCGCCACGGTGAACATCACATCGGTGTTGTCACCGACCCGGTCGACCCCCATCACCAGCACTTGCTGGCGGGCCAGTCCGCCCAGGGGGTTCACCATGGCGGTGAGCTGGTCCTGGCCTTTCTGCAGGGCCGCCACCGCATGGCTCACCAGGCCGGGCAGGGGGCCCGCCAGGCCGTAGCCCAGGCCCAGCCCAAGGGCGAAGGCCAGCAGGGGAGGGCGGCGCCGGCCGCTGCTGCTGGGCCGGGGGCGGGCCACGCGTCCCGCACTCTCACCCGTGCTCGCCGCAGCCACGGCCTGGGTTGCCGGCCGGGTGCGCCGTCCCCGGGCCGTGCGCCGGGTGCTGCCGCGGGGGGGAAGGGGCTGGGCCTGGCTCATGGGGCGTCCTGATGGGCGCACCTTAAGGGTCAAACCCAGCTGGAACCAGGGGTCAGGCAGCTACTACCCGGATCTGGCCCGCGGCCCGATCCGCGCGCCCTCGGGCCTCCGCCTCGCTGGCACCGCGGGCGAGCACCACCCCCATGCGTCGCTGGGGCCGGGCCTCGGGCTTGCCGAACAGCAGCACCTGGGTCTCGGGCTCCGCCAGGGCTTCGGCTACGCCGCTGTAGCGGACGGGGGCACCGGCCGCCTCCGCCAGGACCACCCGGCTGGCGGCGGCGCCCAGGCTGTGGATCGCCGGGATCGGCAGGCCCAGCACCGCCCGCAGGTGGAGCTCGAACTCACTGAGGTTCTGCCCCAGCAGGGTCACCAGGCCGGTGTCGTGGGGCCGGGGCGACAGCTCGGAGAACACCACCTCCTCGCCGCACAGGAAAAACTCCACGCCGAACAGTCCCGCGCCGCCCAGGCTGTCGGTGACGGCTCGGGCCATGGCCTCGGCGGCCGCCAGGGCTTCGGCGGGCATGGCGGCCGGCTGCCAGCTGCACTGGTAGTCGCCCCGCTCCTGGATGTGGCCGATCGGCGGGCAGAAGAGGGTGGGGCCCTGCCACTGCTTCACCGTGAGCAGGGTGATTTCCAGGTCGAACTGCAGGAACTCCTCCACGATCACCCGGGCCCCGGCACCGCGGGCCCCGGCCATGGCCGCCTCCCAGGCCGCCGCGATCCCCTCCGGACCCTGCACCACGCTCTGCCCCTTGCCCGAGGAGCTCATCACCGGCTTCACCACCACCGGCCAGCCCAGGGGGGCGGCCGCGGCCGCCAGCTCCTCGGCGCTCTCGGCGTAGGCGAAGCGGGCCGTGCGCAGGCCCAGCTCCCGGGCCGCCAGGTCGCGGATGCGGTCGCGGTTCATGGTCACCGCCGTGGCCCGTGCCGTGGGGATCACGGTGATCCCCTCGGCCTCGAGCTCCGCCAGGGCATCCACCGCCAGCGCCTCGATCTCCGGGATCACCAGATCGGGTTGGTGCTGGCGCACCACGGCCTTGAGGGCCTCGGGATCGCCCATGGCCACCACTGCGGCCACGTCGGCCACCTGCATCGCCGGGGCACCGGCATAGCGATCGACGGCGATCACGCGGCAGCCGAGGCGCTGGGCGGCCACCGCCACTTCTTTCCCCAGTTCACCGCTGCCCAGCAGCATCAGGGTGCGGGGCAGGCTCGGGGAGGACATGGCGCGGGAGCGGAGGGAGGCGTGGCCGGACGGCCCCAGCCTGCCACCCGTCCTGCTAGAGAGGCGCCAGCACCGGCGGAGCCGATGGGCAGCGTGTTGGCACTCAACAACCCCCTGGCGTTCAGCACCGCCAGTGACGCTGCCGATGGCCTGCTGTTCGGCTGGGATATCGCCACGCTGCAGACCAGCGCCCTTGTCTATCTCGGGCTGTCGTCCCTGGCGTTTGTGGTCGTCTGGGTGGTGGGCTACCTGCGCAGCCGCTAGGGCTCGTTGAGCAGGGTGAGCTGGCGCACCGGCGGCTCTTCGCTCACGAAGCCGTAGGCCTCGAACACCGCCGGGTCGGGGTGGGTGATCCGCTGCCCCTCGCTGTGGCGCTCCAGGCGAAATCCCTCATCGGCCATGCGCCGCATCAGGCCCGCGGCCTCCTCGAAGCGGGCGGCCATCGCCTCCAGGCTGGCGCAGTCGGCCGTCAGGCCGGTTTCCCTCCAGGTGAAGTAGGCCATCGGTGGCAGGGGAAGAGCTCCGCTCAGGCTCGCAGGGATCAGGGCAGCAGCACCAGACCCAGGAGCACCAGCACCACGCTGGCCCCCCAGAAGCGCAGCACCACCTGCTGCTCCGGCAGGCCGCCCAGCTCGAAGTGGTGGTGCAGCGGGGCCATGCGGAACACCCGGCGTCCCTGGCCCGTGGCCGGGTTCTTGGTGGCCTTGAACACCCACACCTGCAGGATCACCGAGAGTGATTCGGCCAGGAACACCCCGCCCATCAGCAGCAGGGGCCAGAGGCTGTTGGAGAGCAGGGCCACGGCGCTGAGGGCCGCCCCCATGGCCAGGGAGCCCGTATCGCCCATGAACAGCCGGGCCGGGTGGCGGTTGTGGGCCAGAAAGCCCAGCCAGCAGCCGGCCATCGCTGCACAGAAGGCGGCCAGCGCCGGGTCGCCGTTGTTGCCGCGCAGCATCAGCTGCAGCCCCATGCCGGTGAACACCACCGCCCCGCAGCCGGCGGCGAGGCCATCCAGCCCGTCGGTGAGGTTGGTGGCGTTGCTCTCCGCCAGAAACACGAACAGCCCCAGGGGCCAGATCAGCAGCCCCAGGGGCAGCACCCAGCCCAGGGGCAGGGCGATGTCACCGGCATCGGCGCCCCCCAGCCACTGACCCTGGGCTGCCCAGATCAGGAACAGCAGCGCTGCGCCGGCCTGGAGCAGCAGCTTGCCGCGGGGGCTGAGGCCCGTGTTGGTGCGGCGCGTGAGGCTGCGCCAGTCGTCCACGGCGCCCACGGCCATGTAGGCCAGGGTCACGGCCGCCACGGCCAGCAGCCGGGGATCGCCGGGCGTGACCAGCCCGCCCACGATCACCCCCACCGGCACCACCAGCAGGCCCCCCATGGTGGGGGTGCCGGCCTTGCTGTGGTGCGCCTGGGGCCCCTCCTCGCGGATCACCTGGCCCAGCTTGAGCGACCGCAACCGGGGAACGCCCCAGGCGGTCACGCCCCAGCTCATGGCTGCTGCCACCAGCAGCGGCAGGCTGAGCAGGGAATTGGCCACCAGCAGATCGCTGGCCAGGCAGGCCACCAGAACGCCACCGCCGAGCAGGAGCGCCGGCTGGGGCAGAAGGTTGGCGCTCGCGGTCGCCGGCGATCGGGAGGGAGTCGGAGAGGTCACCGGCAGGGGCTGGGGCGGCCCCAGTTTCCCCGAAGCCGGCGCCTTCGGCTCAGTCTTCCCAGTCTTCCTCGGGCTGGTCGTCGGCCTGGTTGTAGTCCTCCTTCTCGCCCATCAGCGCCGAGAGCTCCTCCTCTTCCACCGTGCTCACGTCGGTGGCGGCGGATTCCTCATCGGCCACCAGCCGGCCGCTGGTCTCCAGCCAGGTGAGCAGATCCGGCTCGTCGCGCAGGGGCAGCACCGGGGCGGGATCCTGGCGGTCGTAGCGGGTGAGGGAGGGGTTGACGCCGTCCAGGCGGGAGAGGCTGGTGGTTGAGAGCTTGCTCATGCGATCCGGCGTGCGTCAGGCTGCGGTCAGCCCATGCCAATCAATCACCATAGCTGCCGATGACGGCTCCCTCACCCCGGCCGCTGGGCCCTGCGCTGGCCGTGCTGGCCCTGTGGGCCCTGGCCCTGGCCCTCAGTGCCGGCCTGGTGGCTGCCGGTGAGCGCTGGCCCGAGCCGCTGGTGCCCGTTGGCGCCTGGGTGTGGGGCCTGGTGCTGGTGCCCCCCCTGCTGATGGCCCTGTGGCTGCTCCGCTCCTGGCGCCTGGAGCCGGCGGCCTCGCGGGGGCAGGCCCTTCACCCCGACAGGGGAGAATCGATCGATTGAGCGCACGGAGACGCGTCGATGGGTCGAGCCAAGAAGGCTGTTCTCGCCTATTCCGGCGGGGTGGACACCAGCGTCTGCATTCCTTACCTCAAGAACGAGTGGGGCGTGGAGGAGGTGATCACCTTCGCCGCCGATCTGGGCCAGGGCGATGAACTGGAGCCGATCCGCCAGAAGGCGCTCGACTCCGGCGCCAGCCAGTCGATCGTGGGCGACCTGATCGAGCCCTTCATCACCGAGTTCGCCTTCCCGGCGATCCGCGCCAATGCGCTCTATGAGGGCCGCTATCCGCTCAGCACCGCCCTGGCCCGGCCCCTGATCGCCCGCCGCCTGGTGGAGATCGCCCGCGAGGTGGGCGCCGATGCCGTGGCCCATGGCTGCACCGGCAAGGGCAACGACCAGGTGCGCTTCGATGTGGCCATCGGCGCCCTCGCTCCCGATCTGAAGGTGCTCACCCCGGCGCGGGAGTGGGGCATGAGCCGTGAGGAAACCATTGCCTACGGCGAGCGCTGCGGCATCCCCTCACCCGTGAGCAAGAAGTCGCCCTATTCGATCGACCTCAACCTGCTGGGCCGCTCGATCGAGGCCGGCCCGCTGGAGGATCCCAACGTGGAGCCCCCCGAGGAGATCTATGCCCTCACCGTGAGCGTGGAGGCCGCTCCCGATCAGTCCCAGGTGGTGGAGATCGGCTTTGAGCAGGGCAACCCGGTGAGCATCGATGGCGTGCGCCTCGATCCGGTGAGCCTGATCCGCAAGGCCAACGAACTGGCGGGCCGCCACGGCTTCGGCCGGCTCGACATGATCGAGAACCGGGTGGTGGGCATCAAGAGCCGGGAGATCTACGAGACCCCCGGTCTGCTGCTGCTGATCAAGGCCCATCAGGAGCTCGAGAGCCTCACCTTGGCGGCCGATGTGCTGCGCAGCAAGCGCCAGCTGGAGCAGCAGTGGGCCGATCTGGTGTACCAGGGTCTCTGGTATGGCCCGCTCAAGGATGCCCTCGATGGCTTCATTGAGCGCACCCAGACCGCGGTGAACGGCTCGGTGAAGGTGAAGCTGCACAAGGGCAACGCCACCGTGGTGGGCCGCAGCAGCAGCACCGACAGCCTCTACGTGCCCACCATGGCCACCTACGACGCCGGCGACCAGTTCGATCACCGCGCCGCCGAGGGCTTCATCTACGTGTGGGGTCTGCCCACCCGCCTCTGGGCCAACCGCCGCCGCTGAGCCGGCTCAGGCCGCCAGCCTGGGCCCATCCCCGGCCTGGCCCTGGGGAACGGGGCGGCCGGGCAGGAGTGCCGGAAAACTGCCGGGGTTGCCGGCTGGCTGCAGGCTCAGCAAGTGCTGGCGTAGTTGATCGGTCTCCAGCAGCAGCCGCTGTTTCTGGGCCAGCAGCGGTTCCATCCGGCTGGCGAAACGGCTCTCGAAGATGGCGGGCAATTCGTCGAGCAGGGCGCGCATGGCCTCCAGCTCATCGCGCGTGGCCGCCAGCTCCTTCTGCAGGGAGTCGCGCTGCCATGCCTCTTGATGAGCTGCCAGCACCGAAGCCTCCTCCGCGGCAGCGGGCTGCCAGGGAGGCGGGGGCGGAATCCGGTCGGCCGGGATGGCGCTGGGCGGGGAGGGTTCCTGCTGCATGGGGAGGACCCTACGCCCAGGCTCCCGGCAAAGCAAGTTGGCGGGAGCGGCGGCCAGCACAAAAAACGGGGACCCTCAGGCCCCCGCTGCAGTCACTGGCGTCTGCTCCGCCGGATGGGAACTCAGACGGTGGCTGGTTCGGCGGCGTTCACCTCGGGCATCGAGGAGGGCAGGGTGCGGGGGGCCGGCATCGGACCGTCCTGCTTCACCGTGAGATAGCGGATCACGTCTTCCGAGAGGCGCATGGCACGCTCCAGGGGAGCCACCTGCTGGCCGTCACCGTTGTGGTTGAGCTGCACGTAGATGCCTTCGCGGTGCTTGGCGATGGTGTAAGCCAGGCGACGCTTGCCCCGCATCTGACAGTCGAGCACCTCCCCACCGGCTTCCACCACGATGTCGCGGTACTTGGCCACATGGGTCTCCACCTCTTCCTCCGGGATGTCCGGACGAAGGATGTACATGGTCTCGTAATAGGGCTGCGTCATGGTCGCCTGTCTGGGAAAGCCGCCCGTGCGGCAGGAATGAGGGCGTTGGCCAGTGGGCTGCTGCAGCTCACCAGCGACGGATCTGCCAACCTATCGCAGCAGGGTCGAGCCCCATCAGTAGAGCTGCATGCGCACGGCTTCCGACAGGCTGGGCACCTCCGCCTCCTGGCCCCGCAGGCTCTGCACCACCGCGAAGGCCACTAGCAGCAGCGCCCCGAGGAACACCGTGTTGCTGAGGGTGCGCAGGGCAAAGCCGGCCCCCAGGGGGGCGAGCAGCACGCTGAACACCAGTGAAATGAGGATCAGCAGGATGTCGATCAGGATCGCCTGCAGCACGTTGAAGCGGATCAGGTAGGGCACCCGGCCGTTGCGCACCACCGCCAGGAACAGCACCAGGAAGAGCACGAAGCCACCGAAGGGCACCGCCTGCTGCAGGAGCATCAGGGGCAGGGCCGGCAGGCTGAGCCACTGCAACGCCGGGAACAGGCCGAACAGCCCCTGGCCGAAGGGCAGGGCATCGCTCCAGGGCAGGAGGTAGGCGAGGGCCGCCAGCAGGCGCTGCCAGATCGGGGGGCCTTTCATCGCAGGCATGGTCGGTGGATCTCGCCGCCAACGCTAGTCAGGCCGGATCCTCAGGCCGCCAGGGCCGCCTCGGCCGCGGCACGCATCACCTCCACCGGCACATCGTTGCGGCCGCTCCAGAGCCGCAGGGTGGCGGCTCCCTGCTCCACCAGCATCTCCAGGCCATCGAGGCTGCGGCAGCCGAGGGCGCTGGCGCGTTTCAGCAGGGCCGTGGGCCGTGGGGTGTAGATGATGTCGTAGACGCAGCACCCCGGCTGCAGGGCCGCCAGTTCCGCCTCCGCCAGGGGGCAGGCCAGAGCGGCGTCAGGCTGGCTGGCGGAGGCCATGCCCACCGGGGTGGTGTTCACCACCAGATCCGCCGCCGCCAGGGCCTGCGCGAGCTCGGGGCTGTCGCTGGCCCAGGACAGCGCCTGCAGCTGGGGGGCCCAGGCCTGGCAGTCCTGCAGAAAGGCCTGCAACGCCTCGCTTCTGCGGCCCGCCAGCTGGATGCTGCCGAAACCCAGTTCCACCAGGCCGGCCACCACGGCGCGGGCGCTGCCGCCGCAGCCCAGCACCACCGCCTGCTTGCCGCCCCAGGTGGCTCCGCCGCGACGCAGGGGTGCGCAGAAGCCCTCCACATCGGTGTTGGTGCCCAGCCAGCCGCCCTCGGCCAGCGGCACCAGCGTGTTCACCGCACCGATCCGCTCGGCCAGCGGTGTGCGCTCGCGGCAGAGGGCCGCCACGGCCTGTTTGTGCGGGATGGTGACGTTCAGGCCGCGGCAGCCCATCGCCTCCAGGGCCCGCACCACCCCCGGCAGCTCGGCCGGCGCCGCCGGCAGGGCCAGGTAGATCCAGTCCAGCCCCAGCTCCGCCAGGGCGGCGTTGTGCATCGCCGGCGAGAGCGAGTGGCGGACCGGATCCCCCAGCACCCCGAGCAGGGCGGTGTGGCCGCTGATGGCTCGGGCCTGGCTCACGGGGCGGTACGGGCGCTGTTCGGCAACCACACCTAGCCCCACCCGGGGGCCGCTGTTGAGGATGCCTCCAGTTCAGAGGACAGTCATGGGCAAGGTTGTCGGCATTGACCTTGGCACCACCAACAGCTGCGTGGCTGTCATGGAGGGCGGCAAGCCCACCGTGATCGCCAATGCCGAGGGCTTCCGCACGACGCCCTCCGTGGTGGCCTACACCAAGAACCAGGACCAGCTCGTCGGTCAGATCGCCAAGCGTCAGGCGGTGATGAACCCCGAGAACACCTTCTATTCGGTGAAGCGCTTCATCGGCCGCCGCGTTGACGAGGTCAACGAGGAATCGAAGGAAGTGAGCTACGGCGTGGAGAAGGCCGGCTCCAACGTGAAGGTGAAGTGCCCGGTGCTCAACAAGCAGTTCGCCCCGGAGGAGGTGAGCGCCCAGGTGCTGCGCAAGCTGGCGGAGGACGCCGGCAAGTACCTCGGTGAGAGCGTCACCCAGGCGGTGATCACCGTTCCCGCCTACTTCAACGACTCCCAGCGCCAGGCCACCAAGGACGCCGGCAAGATCGCCGGCCTCGAGGTGCTGCGCATCATCAACGAGCCCACGGCGGCGGCCCTGGCCTACGGCCTCGACAAGAAGAGCAACGAGCGCATCCTGGTGTTCGACCTGGGCGGTGGCACCTTCGACGTGTCGGTGCTCGAGGTGGGCGACGGCGTGTTCGAAGTGCTCTCCACCTCCGGTGACACCCACCTGGGCGGCGATGACTTCGACAAGGTGATCGTGGATCACCTGGCCGACACCTTCAAGGCCAACGAGGGCATCGACCTGCGCCAGGACAAGCAGGCCCTGCAGCGCCTCACCGAGGCGGCCGAGAAAGCCAAGATCGAGCTCTCCAGCGCCACCCAGAGCGAGATCAACCTGCCCTTCATCACGGCCACCCCGGAGGGTCCCAAGCACCTCGATCTCACCCTCACCCGCGCCAAGTTCGAGGAGCTGGCCTCCAAGCTCATCGACCGCTGCCGCGTGCCGGTGGAGCAGGCGCTCAAGGACGCCAAGCTCTCCTCCTCCGAGCTCGATGAGATCGTGATGGTGGGTGGTTCCACCCGCATCCCGGCGGTGCTGGAGCTGGTGAAGCGCATCACCGGCAAGGACCCCAACCAGACCGTGAACCCCGACGAGGTGGTGGCCGTGGGCGCCGCCATTCAGGGCGGCGTGCTCGCCGGTGAGGTGAAGGACATCCTGCTGCTGGATGTCACCCCGCTCTCCCTCGGCGTGGAGACCCTGGGCGGGGTGATGACCAAGATGATTCCCCGCAACACCACCATCCCCACCAAGAAGTCGGAGACCTACTCCACGGCGGTGGACGGCCAGACCAACGTGGAGATCCACGTGCTCCAGGGCGAGCGCGAGATGGCCAGCGACAACAAGTCGCTCGGCACCTTCCGCCTCGACGGCATCCCCCCCGCCCCCCGTGGCGTGCCCCAGATCGAAGTCACCTTCGACATCGACGCCAACGGCATCCTGAGCGTGACCGCCAAGGACAAGGGCAGCGGCAAGGAGCAGAGCATCTCGATCACCGGCGCCTCCACCCTCAGTGAAAACGAGGTGGAGAAGATGGTGAAGGATGCCGAGGCCAACGCCGCTGCCGACAAGGACAAGCGCGACCGCATCGACACCAAGAACCAGGCCGAAACGCTGATCTATCAAGCCGAGAAGCAGCTGGGCGAACTGGGCGACAAGGTGGGTGCCGACGACAAGGCCAAGGTGGAGGCCTCCGCCGCCAAGCTCAAGGAGGCCGTCGCCAAGGACGACTTCGAGACGATGAAGAGCGAGCTGGAAACCCTGCAGCAGGCCCTCTATGCCGCCGGTGCTGCGGTGTACCAGCAGGCCGCCGGTGCCGCCGGCGACACCCCTGGAGGCAATGGCGCCAGTGCCGATGCCGGCAGTGCCTCCGGCAGCGACGACGTGATCGACGCCGAATTCACCGAGAGCAAGTGACCCCGGGCCGGTGGGCGCCCCGCTGCGCACCCCGTCCTCTGGTCGAGCCCCCGCAAGGGGGCTTTTTCATGGCGGGGCGCTGGATGGCCGCACCCGGCCGCGCCCTCCGCAGGGATCAGGCCGGGCTGGCCTCGATCTGCTCCGCCACCCAGGCCGCGCTGGCCGGTGCCAGCAGCACCCCGTTGCGGTAGTGGCCGCTGGCCACGAGCAGGCCCGCTTCGGGTTGCTCGAGCACGGGGGCGGGCTGCTGGCTCGGCTTGCAGCGGTGCCCTTGCCACTGGCGCACCACCCGGGCCCGCTCCAGCCAGGCAGGGCCCCCCTCGCCCCAGTGGCGCAACCGCGTGAGGGCCGCGGCATCGGCCCGGGCACCGGGCTCCAGGGTGGCCCCCAGCCAGCAGCGCCGGCCCCCCGGCAGATCGGGGCGGGGCACCAGGTTGAGGCCACGCCACACCACGACCCCCGGCCAGCCGGAGCCCGGTGGGCCGGGGGCCTGGACCCAGGGCGGGGTCTCGGCCAGTTCCAGCTCCAGGGCCTGCCCGAGCACCGGCTCCAGGGCCAGCGGCTGGCCGGCGCTGGCCAGCAGGGTGGCGGTCGCCACGCCGGCGCTCAGCACCAACCAGGGGGTCTCCAGGCGACGGCCCGTGCTGGTCTGCAGCCGCCAGCGGCCGTGGCCACCGCCTCGCTCCAGGCGCAGGGCGGCTTCCGGCAGGGTGTGCAGCCCCAGGCGGCGGGCACTGGTGAGCAGGGCAGCCATCAGGGCCGGTGGATCGAGCTGGCCGTCGGCCGCCGAGTGCAGGCCTGTGGTCGCGGCTGCGGGAATCCAGGGGCGCAGCGGCTCGAGCTGGGCGTCAGACCACAGGCTTAGGGGCATCCCCTGGGCCTGCCGGCTGGCCACCAGGCGTTCCTGGTGGGCCCGCTCCGCCGCATCGGCGGCCAACAGCAGCAGGCCCTGGCGGCGCGGCACCTCCAGGCCCTCGGCGGCCAGCTGGGCGATCCAGGACCCCCAGAGCTGATGGCTGCGCTGGCGCAGCCGCCAGGCCCGCCCGCTGGAGCGGTGGAACACCTGGGCCATCAGCACCCCCAGGGCCGCCCAGCTGCCGCCATCGGCGGGCGGCGGGCCGTCGATGCTCGGATCGAGCAGGGTCACTTGATGGCCGCGGCGGAGCAGCCACCAGGCGATCGAAAGCCCCACCAGGCCCGCCCCCACCACCACCACCTCCTGGCGGAGGGGGGGACTGGGGGGATGGGCGCCGGTGGGGCTCAGGGAGTCCAGGGAGCGCTGCGGCCGTGACCGGATCAGATCTGCTTGAGGTCTTCCTGCACCTGGGCGGGCAGGATCTGGGCGTACTTGCCGAAGCCGCTGGCGACGGCGATGTAGCTCTTGCGCAGCTTCTCGCCGTCCTGGAGGCGGGCGGCTTCATCGAGCTGGGCCAGGGCGGCCTTGAGCTGGTTGGCCAGTTTGGTGGCCTCGGGACGCTCGGCGGGGAGCAGGCGCTGGTTGATGTAGAGCATCTGCCGGCCCACTTCCTGCATGGGGCCGTGGATCAGGTTGCGGGTGAAGGTCCAGTCCTTCTCGTTCACCAGGGTGGCGAGCTCGGGCAGGCGGTCGCGGGCGGCGAGGAAGCCTTCGGCCTGGCGCTCGATGGCAGCGATGTCATCGGCCGAGAGGGTGGGCGCCTTCGCCTTGCCCTCGCCGCAGGCGGTGAGACCGAAGCAGAGCACACCGGCCAGCGCCACCAGGGCCAGGCGACGCAGCAACTGCTGAAGCGCGGAGAAGGGGGCAGACATCGTCGCCACGGGGGAATCGTGGCCGCGACTTTATCGGTGGCCCCGATTCCCCTGCTGTGGCGCCGCCCGCTCTGTACCGCTCTGTAGTCCTGCCGACCCCGGATGGGCGCTAAAACGGAATCGCTATGAGTTGAGAGCATGCGGGAGGCCGTGGTGCCCCTGGCGGCGATCCGTCGCCCCCTGGAGCGCAGCCTGGATGAGGCCAAGGTGGCCTGGCTGATGGAGGCGATCGCCGCCGAGGGCCAGAAGGAGCCCATCGATGTGCTGGAGGTGGAGGGTCAGCTCTGGGGCTTCAACGGCTGTCACCGGGTGGCGGCCCACGAGCGCCTGGGCATGACCACGATCCGGGCCCGGGTGCGCCGTGCCAACCGCGAGGTGCTACGCATGCATCTGATGTAGGCCGTGTTGGCCCGTCGTTGATGTCTCCCTCTCCGTCGACCCCCCAGGCCGGATCGGCCACGGCGATCCTGCAGGTGATCTGTCCGGATCGCCCTGCCCTGGTGAGCGAGCTCTCCGGCTGGGTGGCGGCCAACGGCGGCAACATCCGCCATGCCGATCACCACACGGATCTGGGGGCGGGTCTGTTTCTCAGCCGCATCGAGTGGGCCCTGGAGGGTTTCGGCCTGCCCCGCAGCGCCATCGCACCGGCGGTGGCGGCCCTGGCCGAGCGCCTGGGGGGGGAGGGTCAGGTGCACTTCTCCGATGAGCTGCCGCGGGTGGCGATCTTCGTGAGCAAGCAGGACCACTGCCTGGTGGACCTGCTCTGGCGCACCCGCGCCGGCGAGCTGCCGATGACCGTGCCCCTGGTGGTGTCGAACCATCCCGACCTGCGGGCGGTGGCCGAAGGCTTCGGGGCCAGCTTTGCGCATGTGCCGGTGAGCGCGGCCAGCAAGGAGGAGGCGGAGCAGCAGCAACTGGCGCTGCTGGCTGAGCACGGCATCGAGCTGGTGGTGCTGGCCAAGTACATGCAGGTGCTCAGCCCGGAGTTCCTCAGCCGCTTCCGCGGTGCGGGCATGCAGGGGAATCAGGTGATCAACATCCACCATTCCTTCCTGCCGGCCTTCAAGGGCGCCCAGCCCTACCACCGCGCCTGGGAGCGGGGCGTGAAGCTGATCGGTGCCACGGCCCACTATGTGACCGAGGAACTCGACGGTGGCCCGATCATCGAGCAGGCCACCGTGCACGTGAGCCACCGCGACGACGTGGACGACCTGATCCGCAAGGGCCGCGACTGCGAGCGTCTGGCCCTGGCCCGGGCCCTGCGCCTGCACCTGCGCCGCCAGGTGATGGTCTACCGGGGCCGGACGGCGGTGTTCGACTGATCCGACCCGGCGCGAGTCAGGTTTGGCTGAGGGCCTCGGCCTGATGGCTCACCAGTGTTTTCACGGGAAGCGGACCCTCCAGGTGCTGCCAGGGCAGCACCCGCTCGGCGCTCCAGCTGGCGTGCACCACCTCCTCCCAGGCGGGAGGCGTTTCGCTGGGGGTGTGGCTGCTCTCCACCACTGCCCGGTAGGCCTGTTTCCAGCCCCCCAGGCTCTCGTGGCGGCCGCGGGCGGCGGCGATCACGGGCGCCAGGCGGCGGTCGCTGCGCGACAGCAGGGCCTGGATCACGCTCCAGCCATAGCTCTCGGGGCGCAGCTCGATGCCCTTGGGTTTGAGCCGCTTGGCCAGCAGCTTGAGGCGTTTCTCGGCCTCGGGACGCACCCCCTGCCACTGGAAGGGGGTGTGCGCCTTGGGCACGAAGGTGCTGACGCCCAGGCTCAGTCGCAGGCCCGGGGTGGCTTTTTTGAGGGCCAGCAGCAGCGCGGCGGTGGCCTCCACGTCGGTCTCCTCTTCGGTGGGCAGGCCCACCATCCCGTAGAGCTTCAGACCCGTGAGGCCGCCCTCCTTGGCGTAGCGGGCCGCGGCGTAGATCTCCTCCGTGGCGAGCTTCTTGTTCACCACCTGGCGCATGCGCTCGCTGCCGCTCTCGATCGCGATCGTGAGCGACTTGCTGCCCCGCTTGGCCAGGATCCGCCCCAGCTCAGGCGTCACCGTGGCGGCCCGCACGGAGCTCACGCTCACCCGGGTGTCGTCGAAGCGGTCCTGATCCAGCCAGCTGAGCAGGTCGGCGAACTGGGGGTGCTGGGTGACCGAGGCCCCCAGCAGGCCGAGGCGCTGGGTGGCGGCCAGGCCCTTCTCCACCGCCGGGATCAGGCCGTCATCCAGGGATGGCGTGCGGAAGGGGAGGGTGAGGTAGCTGGCCAGGCAGAAGCGGCACAGCTCCGGGCAGCTGCGCACCACCTCCACCATGTGGATCGAGGGCCAGGCCGCCTCCGGGGTGATCACCGTGGAGTGGCTGAGGGTGTTGCCGCGCCAGGTCTGCTTGGCCACCGTGGCGGGGATGCCGGCTTCTGTTGGTTCAACGCCAAGCAGCTCGCCCTCGCTGCCGTAGCGGGGGGCGTAGAGGCTGGGCACGTAAACGCCCGGCACCTGGGCCAGCTGCCGCAGGCGCTCGGCCCGCGGGGCCCCGCGGTGCTCCTGTACCGCATCCACGAAGGCCGGCAGCAGCAGCTCGCCATCGCCCAGCAGCACCGCATCGAAGAACGGCGCCAGCGGTTCGGGGTTGGCCGTGAGCACCGGGCCGCCGCCGAACACGATCGGGTCGCGGTCGCCACGCTCAGCCGCCCAGATGGGAATGCGCTGCTGCTCGAGCAGATCCAGCAGCACCGGCCCATCCAGCTCCCAGCTCAGCGAGAGGCCGAACAGATCTAGGGCAGGCCCGCGGCTGCGGCTGCCGCCATGGGGCGGATCCCCCTGGTCGGTGAACAGACGGCGCACATCCACATCAGCGCGCCGGGCCAGCGTGGCCCACACCACCTGGTAGCCGAGGCTGGTGATGCCCACGCTGTAGGTGCTGGGGAAGGCCAGCACGGTGCGCAGCGCCCCGGCCTCGGGCACGGCTGGCTCAAACAGCAGAGTTTCCTGGTTCAGGTGAGACGCCGGATGGTGAACTCCAGCGTCTCACCACGGACGACCTGCCCTACTTGCCCTACTTGCCCGCAAGTGCGGAGAGGGGACCGATCAGGCCGCCGATGGCGGCATTGGCATCGGCAGCGGAGAGGGTGTCCTTGGCGAAGGTGTTGGTGATGCCTTGAGCGGCGGTTTCGATGCCGGTCCACTTGTCGCCGGCCAGGGGCTTGATCACCGGCGCGGCCTTGTCCCAGACGGCCTGGAAGCCACCCATGGATGCGGTGGCACCGGCCAGGTCGCCGGCGGCCACCTTGCTCTGCCCTTGCTTGAGCAGATCCAGCACAGGCGCCACCGCTGGGCCGATCGCCGTTTGGACGGCACCTGTGGCGGCGTCTTTGACGCTTTGGCTGGCCTGATCACAGCCGGTGAGCACCAAACCGCCAGCCAGGGCGACGGCGAACCCGCTGCCGATCAGAGAAAGGCGACGCATGGAAAACGCTTGCAAGGCAACGTCTGGACGCTAGGGAATCCAGCGGCAGCAACCGATTTCTTTGGTTTGTTGTTAGAGCCGATACTAAACTGCGCACGTGTGCGCGGGCAGCGCAGCGGCCCGCCGCTGATCACACCGCCGCCAGCACCTTCGCCTCCTCCTCGGCGCTGATCACCCGGCCGCTGTCGCCAAAGCCCTCGATCTGATCGAAGTTGAGGTATCGGTAGAGCTCGGCGCCGAAGGGGTCGATCCGTTCGGCGGCGATCGCCAGGTAGTCGTCCTTGCTGGGGATGCGGCCCAGCTGGGCGCACACCGCCGCAAGTTCGGCGCTGCCCAGGTACACCTGCGAGCCGTTGCCGAGGCGGTTGTTGAAGTTGCGGGTGCTGGTGGAGAACACGGTGGTGTTGTCGTCCACGCGGGCCTGGTTGCCCATGCACAGGGAGCAGCCGGGCATCTCCATGCGTGAGCCCGCCGCCTCGAAGGTGGCGTAGTAGCCCTCTTGCTTTAGTTTCTCCTCATCCATGCGGGTGGGCGGGCACACCCACAGGCGGGCGGCATTCTGCCCCTGGCCCTCGAGCACGTTGGCGGCGGCGCGGTAGTGGCCGATGTTGGTCATGCAGGAGCCGATGAACACCTCATCGATGCGCTCACCCGCCACCTCGCTGAGCGTTTTCACGTTGTCGGGATCGTTGGGGCAGGCCAGGATCGGTTCGGTGATCGCATGGAGATCGATCGCGATCACAGCGGCGTACTCGGCATCCGCATCGGCCTCCAGCAGTTGCGGATTGGCCAGCCAGGCCTCCATCGCCTGGATGCGGCGGGCCAGGGTGCGGGCATCGCTGTAGCCGCGGGCGATCATGTTTCTGAGCAGCGCCACGTTGCTGCGCAGGTATTCACTCACCGTTTCAACAGAGAGCTTGATCGTGCTGCCGGCACAGGAGCGCTCGGCAGTGGCATCGGTGAGCTCGAAGGCCTGCTCCAGCTTGAGATCGGGCAGCCCCTCGATCTCCATGATCCGGCCGTTGAAGATGTTCTGCTTGCCCTCCTTGGCCACCGTGAGCAGCCCCTGCTGAATGGCCACATAGGGGATGGCGTTCACCACATCGCGCAGGGTGACGCCCGGCTGCAGCGAACCGGAGAATTTCACTAGCACCGATTCGGGCATGTCCAGCGGCATGGCACCGATGGCGGCAGCGAAGGCCACCAGGCCGGAGCCG
>Ga0194130_10001893_pt1 | contig 31954 bp, 16 predicted proteins | sample TA2KigsurfametaG_FD_160084 | JGI IMG/M metagenome (GOLD analysis project Ga0194130, IMG submission 160084) | Freshwater microbial communities from Lake Tanganyika, Tanzania - TA2015050 Kigoma 12 surface | ecosystem: Environmental > Aquatic > Freshwater > Lake | place: Tanzania: Lake Tanganyika...
TGATTAATGTATAATTAAGCGTTTTAAGAATATATAATATCAAATTATCTGTATTTTTCGACATGATAAATATGCAAATATTGTAATTTTTTTAAATGTTAAAGACCGGAAACAGTTCGCGCCTTTTCTATTATCAAACTTCGCAAATTTAATAATTTTCCGACATTTATATCATTCAATCCTTCAATTTATAAATAATTTTTATTTGCGAAGAAAGATAAATGTGTTAGAGATTTGCAAGAAAGTTAATTAATTTGAGATATATTTTGCGCATATGGAATGATAATAGATCTTATTTAAGGATAAGATTATAAATCGGGCAACATTTCTATATCGCTACATTATAAATTCAAAACTAAAAGCGATTTTATATTTTGTATTGAATTTATATTGAGAATGGTGGATTCATTTAAATACAAGTATTGTATAGATGTATTTTATGGAAATTATTAAATATATTAAATACCATTTTGCATAAAATTGCACTTTTTTAAATATATTAAGTTATCAATATTTTCAATTCGCGTTATTTAATTTGAAGCCAAATGTAATTCACTTAATGTTAGCAAATGATTAATATTAGTAATTCTTTAAATATAACAGTTTGACAAATTTAAATGGCGCAATAATAAATTATTTTAAAGGCCCTAAATAATTTATATTCTGTTTTCGGATAAATCAAGATATTTCAAATTCAATAGGGTATTAAGCCCTTCAATCTATTATATATAATTTCTCCGCATATTTAATTTTTTAAGATTAGTTAAATTCTCTAAATTTTGAATGAATTATATGGAATTATTTTCAATAATAAGCGTTTCTAGTTTTTGTAAATGATTTATATTTGTAATTCTTTAAATAAAATTATACCCCAAATCTAAATGCTTCAATTAAGTTAAAATTTCTAAATGTCGGATATCTATTAATTTATTTCCCGACAAGTCTAACTTTTATAACATTTTGCATTATATATTTTTTGGAATTTCTTATAATTAAGATGTTATTATAAATAATGATTTCATTTATTTGCTTTTTATATTTAAATTTTGAGTACCTGTCGTATTATCAAAACGCAAAAATTTAAGATTTTTTATATTTAATTGCTATAATGCGCGGGTATGTTTATATAGTCTCGCATGTTTTATTATTTTATTTTGCAAAATATAATTATTCTTTTCCGAAAAACTATAATTTATTGACTAAAACTCTATTTATCTTATTTATTATTACAACATATTATTTGCGTCGTAGTATAATTTTAAATTAATATTTTCAAATTAAAACGGTCTTTTTAATATATTTATTGTCGGTAAATTCTTTGCAAATAATGTTATTGATTATTAATTTTTTTATATTATTATTTTATTTATATTATTAAATCCGCATATTTTTACGTTGTATTTTTATATATTATTGTACGACACTTTTAAAAGTCTTTCAATAATATAATTTTTTTTATATTTTGATAATATTTCTGCAAATATTTTTATTATTTATTCTTGATTTAAATATTATAAAACCATTTAAAATACATATGATTTTATCACTTTTCTAGAATTAATTGTCATTATTGTCTTTTTAACTGTCAATTTATTCATTTTTCGCATATATTATTTAATTACATATAGAGACTTATTTAAAAAAGCGGCAAATTTAATATCATAAATATTTTGCATTATATATTAATAACTTATATAATTTTCCGCTATTAAAAAATTTTATCTTGTCATATATAATTCTAATTTGCGGAATAATTAAAATAAATATATGTATATACATACATTACCTCATATTTAAACCCGCATTTATAAATATATAACTATTAAAAAAAATACATATATATTGTTTCAACCATTCAATCACATTATGCTAATAACTAATTTATTATTAACTCGCATTGAAATTATAATAATAAATACACATATATTCTTCCTTTATATTATTTATTACCGATCAAAAGCAAAATTGATTCGTTTAAACTTTGTAATAAAATAATTATTTATTTATTTTCCGCGATTTTTTTATATTTAAAATTTATATTGATAAAAGGCGGATTTAAAAAATTGTTCTATTTTTTATTTATTTTTTTATATACAATTAATTTGAAGTTACAAATCGGTAAATTATAATATAATTGAAAATATAGCGAAAAAGATTATTTTAAAACAAGTGCAATAAATATAATAAATGGCAAATTATTATATTTTTGATAAAAATGGACAAAACTTAAATAACAATTCCGCTTATTTAGAAAAAAGATAAAAACTAATTTCTTGATTCGTCTTTGTAAAAAAAACTTGAATACTAAAGATAATTATCAAAACTTACAGAGTCAATGCATACATCAAGAAAAACATGGTAAAACTATTTATTTACCTTTTTTGCTGTAATAGCATCAATAACGTTTTTAATTTGTGCAATAATTTGTCTGATTGTTTATATTACACCCGATAATTTTATAAATAATAAGTATTATTAAAATAATATAACATTAATCGCCGGATTAATATCAACAATCGTTAGTTTTATTTGTCTATTTGCATCTTATTTTATATGGAATAAATAAATGATAGTACATACCATATGATTTATTTAATAATAAAAATAAATACCACAAAATACAAAATAAAATTGTGCCGATTTAAAATACGGCAATATAATTTGTTGGTCAAATATATTTAAAAAAATATTAAAGAAAAATATATGGTTGAATCTCAGTAAATATTTTGTTCTATTTGCTTGGAAAATATATTAATTGATGAATGTTTTATAGGGTGTTAAATATGCAAAGAGCTATGTTGTTGTATATTATGCTATTAAAAGCTATTATTGACGCAAAAATATAAATGTCCTATTTGTAGATAAAAAACCGACGCAATACAAATGTTTAAATCAATAATACAAAAAAATGATGCTATATATGAATAAGCTTATAATATGTAATACGATAATATAGAAATATAAAAATAATATAGATAATATTATGATAAAATATTTAATAGGGTATAATCGCGATTTGAAATATATATGTAGTAATATAAAGAAAAACACAAAATATGAGAAGAAATATGAGAAAAAAAGAGATATTAAAAATAATATCAGCCCAAAATATATAAGCGGCGACATATTGGACATGTGCTATGAATCATATAATTAATCGGGAAACATTAACTACATATTTAATTAGCATTGCGGCAAATTAAATTTTGGCATCCATATAAAACTATATAATTTTCTTCATAACATATTATACATGAATAATATTTATTAATATTTGAATTATTTACAAATAATATATCTATTTTGTTCATATTTAAATATTTTTGAAATAAATGAATATATTAGTCCGCCTAATCTTTTGCCGCTTATTGAATTTCATTTAAAAATTATTATAATTAATTTTTTAAATAATTAATTTCGTTTTTCATAATTATTATATCTAAATCTTTTAAAGCCTCTTTCAAACCTACGTTTAAATCAATAACGGCGGTTTCAAATTCCTTTTCAATATCAAAAATTTATTTTTTTAATTAATGTATTTAATCCATATTTAATTATACAATTTGTTCGTCAAAATAATTTAACATTATTGTATAAACAATATCCATTTTATTAACACCATCATTAAAATTCAATTTTCTAAAATAAATTTTTAATTTTGATTAATATATTGCGGAGTTTAAAATTATAATTATCTACTTTTTTATTTCCATTCATTATTGAATTATTTTATATTATTATCGCGTATATTGTAATATAAACTTTATTATTTGACATTATTATCATAAAAAGTTTATTTTTATTGTTTATTTAACTCTTTATCATGAATAATTTTGTCAATGTTCAAATTTTTATTTTTATAACGCTTTATACTTTATTTAATAGTATCATTATCAATTTTATAAGATTCTTGTACATCATAATATTATTATCCGCCCTTTTAAACAAATGATGTTGATTAATAATAATATTACTAGTTAGCTTATTATTGCGGCTAAAATTATTCACTTTTATTTTCCGCGCTAAAATTCCTATTTATGTTTTTCATTATTGAATAAGATTATTATGTATTCGGAATCACTATAGAATCGAAGTGCCGCTTTACATATTTAACTATATCCATTTATTATCCAAAAAAAAGATTTTATTAGATTATATTTATCATCGCCATAAGTATAATTAAAATAAACCCGCGATTATAAATTTAATTTAATAATTTAAATAAGTTATTTTTCGCAAAAGATAAATTTGTCAAAGAAATATCAATTAATGTTATATTATATTGCGGGTTTGATATTATAAGAAAATGCGATTATATAATTCATTATCTATTAAAACAAAAATCATATAAAAATACTATTAATTCAAAAATCATAATTTGATTATGAGGCGCTTTTAAATAAAATTAAATTTTGCCGCGAAATTTTATATTAAGTTTTTATTGTAAAATAACATTTTTGCCAAAATATTATCGATGGATTACATATAATATATTTATGATTCGCAATAAAAGTAGCGATGATAAAATATGATTAACTGGACTGCTAATATAAGTCATATGAAGACGATCGCGAAATATTAAATGCGAAAAATAAAAAATATGAAAAAAAAATATGAAAATTCACGAATCAGCAAAATATAAGTATATTGCATTCAACATAGTTATTCAAATTTTTTGGGGGTTTCACTAAAGTATTTAACCATTTTCGCCAATTAATAAATCAGGAAGTAATCTAGTTTGGCAAAGTGAAATATAAATGAATTATGTGGTTATTAATCCATTTTTGAGGACCTATAAATAAGCGGTGTTATATAATTTAATTCCAATGCAATTAAAAATAGTGTATATATAACTACTATTTAAATCAGAAGGTGATTATTATTCTAATTCAATATCAATCAGCTGATTTTAATAATTAATTTATTTAATGCCTAATTAGAAAATCATGGCAATTTAATTTGTTACTTATTTTTGTGGGCTTGGATTAATAATATAAGTGTAATCTTGTGTCACATATAAACAAAAAGTATAAGATTGCAAAATAAAACAAATGGTAAAATTTTTTTAATCACTTTAATTTTCAGGCACTAACCATTTGCGATACAATTAATAAGCTTGCTATTAAACAAAATCAATATCTAAATAAATCGCATTTTATTAAATTTTTGAATGGTTTGCAATGTTTAATTCCTCAATATTCATATTATGACTTTTTTGCAATTTATCAATTTATGAGGTGTATTATTAAATACCAATTTATTGCGATTAAGGTATTTGCATCGAATCGTTGATTTTAATGAAATTTGTAAAATAAACAGGTGCAACATAATTAAGCATATATTCCATCATTTGTTCTAGATTATAAGTATTTTTTGCTATTTAATACAATTAATCATTTTATTGCAAATATTATTTGAATTAGAACACAACATTTTATAAATGCTATTATCGCGATATGTTAAGTTTTGGATAATAATACATAAATTGAATATTATCTTGTTGCTCTATTTTTTGTTCATGTAATTTAGCTAATACTTATTGATGATCCTCAATTGGTTTAGTTTATCCCAATAAATGCTTGTAATCTTAGTATTTTCTATAGGTTTGTAAAGATTGATTGTTCATTAAATTAAAAATATTTGACAAATGTATAACTGTCTATTATTTAATCAATTTTTATAATATAGAAATAATATGATATTGGGCGTAATTATATATTATGCAATATAAATATATAAATTGTAATAATAGACCCGAATTAATAATAAATCCATATATATTAATAAAAATAAAAAAAACAATATAATATTAGACGCCTAATAAAATAAAAATAATATTTGCGCAATAATAATTAAATTCAAGTTCTATTTTTTAAATATAATTTAGTTGCATAATAAACAAAATTACCGCCATATACACTTATATAAGTTATATTATCCATTTATAAAATTTTTTTAAGAACTCTCATATGATTAGATATATATTTATGCGAATAAAAGCGCTATTAATTTGTAAAAAATTATATAATTTTAATTATTTTTTTTGCAATATAATTATTTTTAGCGCAAATATTTTGAGTATATTATTTAATCGCACTTATAATGGTATCAAAAACATTATTTTAAATAATTGTATCAATATTTGATAATAATATTAGCGATAATGACATATATAATTACTATATTTGCGTATATTAATTTGAAGATAAAACAAAAAACATATATATTTTTCTATTAGCGCAAAAATAATAACTTTATTCACTTAAATGTAACTTTTATATAAATAATATTACTCTTTATATTATCTATTAATATTTTGCGTTCATTTAATATTCAAAACAAATTATTTATTTTATATATATTTTTAAAAAAACGCCGATAATATTTATACCTTTTATTTACCGCAAAACATATAAATTTATTAAATATTTAATAAAATATAGCAAAATATAAGTTATTTATCAAGACATATTTAAAATATATAAATATATAGATAATTTATATTCGCGGCATAATATATTATTTGCTCTAACATAAATTAATTTATAACTGACTTTTTATGGGCATCTATAACAAATAAAGTTTGAAAGCCGCAAAAAAATATTAATTTATATTATATTTTACTGTGTTTTATAATAAAAATAAGTAAATCTTTGCGCGAAATTATTAATATACTTTATATAAACGCGAAAGGAAATAAATTTTGATAATTATAAAACGCTTCCTTAAAAAACTATGGTTAAAATATTGAAATTTTCTGTTAAAATATAATAAAAAACTTTCAAATTCCTTATATAAAATAATTCGCATATTCAATTGTATAATGAAATTTTTTAATACAGGTGCGCAACTATATAATTTTATTATCAAAATAATGAATATCGAGCAAAATAAATTATTGTTTACCTGTCTTTTTATACAAAAATATTCGCAAAAAAATAGTTGCAACAACATAATAAAATTACTTTATATCGGTGTTTTAAATTATCAAATATCATGATGCGAAATATATATTTATATGGGCTTTCTTAATAATATAATTTGGATTAATATAAAATAATTTATGCCACTATAAATAAATAATAATTTTTTGATATAAATAAAGAAAAATAAAAATTTGTCGGACAAAATTATAGAAAATAAATTCAAAATTTAAGCAGTATTGAAAATAATAGTTTCTATAATTCACGCGATTTAAATTTTTGATAGTTTTAACTATAATATAGTGACAAGATTATGAATTTTTTCATGTAATAGCATAAATTTAAATATATTTTATAAAGTGGCAAACAAAAATATACAAAATAAGCTAGTTTAATGTGATAAAAGAAAAATATTATAGAGGAATGATATAAAGTGGTGAGATACATAAAAAGATAAATAATAATGAAATTGCGGAAATAAATAATGCGTAAAAGGAGCGCAAGACGAATCAATAACGCGAATGAAATAACCGCTTTAAATATTATTATGCCAAATGTAAAATAGATTATTTTTGTTGAATATTTTTATTATTCCAATGGGTTACGAAAGAGGCAGTGGCATAATTTTTTTTTAAAAGAGATTGATGTGTATGAATAAAGTTATAATAAAGCGCGTTTAAAATATCATTTTATTTGTAATCACTCATTTTGCTAATATATACAGAAGAAGCGAAATAAGGTCTTTTCATCATAATAGGGGAACAAAATTAACTCATGCCATAAACATTAGGAACCATAACCCAATCATAACTATCGATAGTCCACTCCATAAAAATAGTATAAACATCTTTTGGGTGTATCATAGATAAAAACATAAAATTACCGAGAAACATTAGGCGCTCAATGTGATGAACATAACCATATTTTACAATTTTTAATATCAAATCATCGATAAATTAAACATTGGTAGAACCTTCCCAAAATTTAGTGTATGGCAATCTATTACGGCTATTGAATTAATTAGATGAAGATAATTTTTCGCCTTCTAACAAATATATAGTATACACATAATTTCTCCAACCAATAATTTATCGTATAAATCCCTCAAAAGATTATATATTAATATTGTTTTTTTGATAATAATCATATGAGATAGAAATAATATTTTTGTCTGTAATTACACCAATATTCATCATTGGACTAAGAACAGAATGATATAAAAATGATTATTACGAGTGTACAGCATCTTAATATTTGCCAAAATTTTATAATCGCTCTTTTAAAAAAAGATTTAACCATTTAACCGCACCTCTATAATCAATAGGATATATAAAATTATCTAATGAACCATAATTATTTTTGAAATTTTTTTCCGTGTATTTTATGGCTTCAATCACAAATGAATTACTTTTACATTCTTTAATTTTCGGTATAATATGATTTTTTGGTAAACTAATCCTATTTTCTGTATCATATGACCATTTGCCCCCCTCAGGTTAGTTTTATTATATTAAAATATTAAGTTTTTTCCTTTGATATTTATAAAATTCTTTATGATTATAATGACCATTTTTGCAAATCTATTTTTTTATTTGTTACAAATCTTTTAATTCAACCAAAAAATTAATATTATCCAATATAATAATAGATTAACCATATACTTGCAAAAGTTTTTTCATTAATTTATGATCAGGCAAAAATATAATAGTCGGGTTCTTAATACTTTTATATAATTTATTGGAAACATGAATATATTCAATATATATAGTTTTAATTTGTTTATCGATTAAAAATTATTAATATTTTTTCATACTGGCTCTATGATATGCGATTTTTAGTTTATGAAAATTAAAATCAGTAAAATATCGCGGTTCTTCAATTAAATAAACATTGTCTGCTTTTTATAAGAATTTAATATGTTCTTTATCATAAAATAATTGAGGGGGAAATATAATTGTGCTCATTAAAGAATATAATATTTTATTTAATCATCGAATTCACAAAATAAATTTATATATAAAATTATTAAATTATTAAATGCGCGAATTATATATGATTTGTGTTATAAATCCCGCCGCTTTTTTTAAATAAAAATATTTTTAATTTCAACAAAAATTAAATTAAAATAAAAAATCGCATTTATATATTACATCTTACTCGCAAAATATATTTATTATTATTTATGTTTAATTTTTATTGTTATGGCTCGCATTAAACTTTTGCTATTTTGTGTAATTTCCTAGGGCGAATATAACTTTAATTGATTTTTATTTATTTTCTATTTTTTACTATTTTGGCGGCCATTCAATTGTTTTATTGCATAAAATACATATTTAATTAATTTCTAATTTATATTTTTTTATTATATTTTTATACTCGATCCTAAACTTAAAATAATTAAATTTCGCAAATAATATATAAATAATTGTCATTTGTATAAATAATATATAAATAATTAAATTGTAATATACTCGCATAAAATGTTTGATTACATTTATTCATAAATATAATTCGCATATAGTAATTAACAATCACAAATTATACAAATTTGATAAAAATAAATATTAATTTATGGATTGTATTTAAAACATAATATTATTTGGCGCGCAAATATACATATACATTAAATAATTATGATAATATTTTTGCATTTATTATTATTTTTCGCGGCAAATAGACATAGTATTATTAAAAATAATCAATATTATAACGCAAATTAATATTTATTAAAGCTAAAATTATAAATACTTTTATGAATAATTTAAAAATTATTAATATTTTTGGCAAGTTAATAATTCAAATATAAATATAATCTCAATGCAAAATATATGAAAAATAAATATAAATACAATTATTTTCTGTGAAACATATAAAGTTTATATATTCGCCGCCTTTATTAAAGCAAATATAGTTTGAGACACCTCTCTATTTATTTTTTTTAATAGATAATTATCATTTAATAAATATCATTGTCAATTGTTTGCGCGAATTATTATATTTTAAATTTTTGTATTTCTAATTGCGAATCACATTTAATATATCTCGCCATTTTATAAATTAAAAACATATTTATACTATAAATCATAAAATATCGCGTTATATTTTATATATGTTTAAATATACAAATATATTATTGCCTTATTTTTTATTTATACAACATTATAAATGACTTTTGGTAATTTAAAATTATATATAACATATTTACTATAATAATATTCAATTAATTAGATTAATACACCCGGTATTTAACAATATTATATACATTATCATTATATTTGCGCAAAAGTATAATAAATTTATCGCGGTAATATATTAAATATTACACTCCTTTAAAATATACCCGCAATTTATATATTATTAAAAAAGCAAATTTCAAATAATAATTATTTTTTATATAACATTGTAAAAAAGCCGACTTTTTAATATTTTTATGTCTTTGTTAACTTAATTATTTTCTATATTGAGGCTTTTATATGATTCGCTATAATTTTATAAATTACAAAAAAATATTTTATTCTTATAAAGCGGTTATAATAAATTAAAAATCTATATTATCATTATTTTCAAATGAATTTTTGCTAAGAAAAACCTATGCAAAAAATTTTCCGCTAAATTAGTTTTTTATTTACGAGAAATTTTCCACGAAGTGGTTATTATTAATCATGAGAAATGTTCAGCGAAGCGGTTATTCTTATTCACTAGGCATTTTCCGCGAAGCGATTATTCTTAATCATGGAAAATTTACCACGAAGTGGGTTTCTTATTCACTAGGAATTTTCCGCGAAGCGGTTATTCTCACCCACAGGAATTTACCACGAAGTGGGTTTCTTATTCATGAGGAATTTTCCGCGAAGCGGTTATTCTTATTCATGGGAAATGTTCCGCGAAGCGGTTATTCTCACCCACAGGAATTTTTATTAAATAAAAGTATATGGTGGGTCGCTTCGCTATTTATCTCATGATAAAGTACATTTTTTTTATTTATTGATTAATTATAACTGCAATGTTTGTATTAATAATTATATGCGTCTTTATAATGTATGAACAATTATTTGACGATTTTAATGTGTTTATATACCGATCCGCAACTAATACAAATAAATGCATAATATAATATGTGTATATAAATAGATTGAAAAATATTAATTATTTAAGTTTACATTTCTTTATAAACTATTCAAAAATAAAATTATATGTATTAAGACATCGCCCAACTATAAAAATACAAAAATATAAATAAAAACAAAATATATAATAAAAAAATAAATTAAAGTGTGATGTTTAATAAATTAAATTCGCGATACTCATTTTGTAACGTTTATTATCTGACACCCGGATCAATCATAATAAAAAAGCATATAAATTTTACAACGTAAAATAATACACATATTTTTAATTTATATTTGCGCGAAAATATATATATTAATATATTTATTTCTTTTATTTTAAATTTAAACTTCTGCATAATATACTGAATGCGCAAAAATAATATTAATTTACAATATCACCATAAATATATTTTATTGATATATATAATTGGTAAAATTCGCTTCTGAATTGTTTATAAAATATAATATTTATAAAGATTTCGCGATGTTTATAATAATTTAGCATATCATAAATTCAGATAAAAATTATTTTGCTCAATAGTTTTCTATAAAATCTATATTTGCGGAAAAATAATTATATTATAAAATGATTAGAAAATATGGCGGTATAAATATTTTGTTATTACTTAATATTTGATTTAATAACTAATAAAAATACGCCTATAAAAATGTATTATACTTGTTGTTTTATAAATCAAAAATTATCACATGCCGGTATAAAGAAATCCATAAATATTAAAATATGATATTTTCATTAAAAAACAACATTATTTACATATTTAAATAGCGTATATATGATATATTATTTGTATTATTAAAATAAAAAACCGCGATTATTAATTTAATAATATCGAATATATAAACTAATTATTTATCTTTTCGCATCAAAATAATTTCATTAACTATCTATATTTTATGGAAAAACGGGATAACAAATAATTATTAATGCGAATTTTCCTTATATTAAAAAATATTATAAATGCTTTAAATATCGCGGATTATTATATTTTCTATAAACAATTATATAGAAAAAATTGAAAACAGTTAAATTTTTAATTGCGAATTATAGTTGTGGTAAAATTATAATGTATTAACATTATTGAATTCCAAAATTAAAGTATATTATTACTCAATAGCAAAATTAAAGTATAATATACAACACAAATATTCGCAATATAAATTTTAACTTACTAAAATTCAATGCTTTATAAATTATTTTTATTCGTCAGCTAAAATTAAGCGCGAAATTATTATGTACTTTCATTAAATATAGAATTTGTAAAATAAAATTTTTTAAATAATCATATTAATTTTGCGAAAATAATTTATATGTTTACTATTATATGCAAATTATGCTTTCTACAATTTATTGATATTAGAGGATAAATGAAGGATTTATTAACATAACTATGAAATTAATGGTTCGCGTTTTATTTATAAAAATATAGTCTAGATTTATCGCAAAAAAATAAAAAAATTTCAATATATTTGCGTATTTATATATTATAGTATTTTATATATATAGTATTTAAAAAATATCGAAATAAATATAGATATAATATTTGAAAATTTATATATAAATCGCGGCTAAATAATGTAATCAAAGTGCTTTATTGCAAAAATTATTGTTTTATATTTATTTATAAACTAATAATTTAAATGTTTAGAAATTAAAGTTATTTTATATTGCACTTATTAAAGCACATTAATTATTTGCGCGTCTATTCAATATAATAGTGTAAATTATATAATTTTTAATACATAAATTATTATGGCATTGTTTGTTATATTTGATAATTATATGATAACTAGTGTGCGCAAATTAGTATGAATAAAATTACCGCTTATTTTAATCGCAAAAAATTCAAGAAAATTCTTTTATTATATAATGCGAAACAAAAATTTCATTGAAAATAACAATAATCTTTTTATAAATTAGCATAACATAATATTCATATTTATTTTTTATTATTTCGGCGCGAAATTCAATCTATTTAATCGTATTTTTTCTAATAAATATATAATAAATTAATATTTAAATATTCGCAAATAAACTATTATCCATTTTATTTATAGTTTGCACTATACTAAAATATATTTGTTATAATATTAAAACTCGCGAAAAAGTTATGTGTTTTATTATATATTTTAAACAATAATTTGCTTTTTAACGCGGGTATATTAATAAAAATACATAAAAAGTTCCAATATTTTAAACTTACAAAAATATTTAAATTTCTGTATATTGTATTCCCGCAAAATAATAGCTAAACTATATCGTAAAATTACTTTATTATGTATTTTACAAGAAAATAAAAACTAGGATAATTTTTATATATGGCGAAGCTGTTCTATACTTTATCAAAATATAAAAAGCGAAGCGACCCACCATATACTTTTATTTAATAAAAATTCCTGTGAATAAGAAACCCACTTCGTGGTAAATTCCAATGAATAAGAAACCCACTTCGTGGAAAATTCCTATGAATAAGAAACCCACTTCGTGGAAAATTTCTCATGAATAAGAATAGCCGCTTCATAAAAGTTCAAATGATAAAAACTATTTTGCTAAATTATTTATAAACGTATAATTAAAAAATTAGCTATTATACATAGACATAAATCAATTATGTTTAATAAAGGTTTAAAATAATAAAAGGCAAAGTTATTATTATAATTTGTTAATTATTTTTTGAGTTTTATTTATTGAAATACCGCTTCGCGGTCTATATATTCTCAAATATAATTATAATTTGCGCAAATATAAAATATTAAAAAAAAAATTATTTTTTATTGATTATTTTTAATTTTAATTTATTAATATGTTGTTTTGATATCTAAATATTTACAAATAAAGAATTAAATAAGCGCGAATATAAATTATTTATAAAAAGATTATTTTTTTGATTTATATTCTTAAAAATAAATCACCGCCTCTTGTTACTAATATATTATTTATGATTATGATTTATTGAAATACCTCTTCGCGGTCTATATATTCTCAAATGAAAATAATAAAACGCAAATTTAAAATACTCACAAAAAAGATTATTTTGTTATTTTTTATGGGTATGTGAATAGCTTCTTTATCTTTTGTTCTAAAATTTATTTTATATTAGCGCGATTATTTAATTATTTACATGATAGATAGAAATTCTCTTTGCTTTATTAATAACTTTCGAAATTTATTAATTGATATCCCGCTAAATTTATATATATTTGCAAATTTAAGTTTTGAAAACTATTGTAAATATTCATAAAATATTATTTATCGTAATTTTCCTAAATATTAGCGTTCATATAGATAATTTCAATGTTTATATATTTTCAAATGTAATTTCTATTAATATCAAAGTCGCGATCTATATATTCTTAAATGGAAATTACAAATAACACAAATATTTATTATTTATTATCCATATTCTTTGATAATAATCGCTTCGCTCTATCAATTATTTTAGTTGAAAATGTAATAAAAAAAATTTTTGTAAATTATCTTGTATTTATATTTATTAATATGTTGCTGAAACTGTCTATAATATTCAAATGAAAATTTTATGAGCGCAAATATTAATTATTTATAAAAGAAATATTTTTTATTTTTATCGTTTGCTTATAATCGCTATGCTTTGCCGTTTCTTTTAAACTATATTTTATATAAAACGTCATTTTTAAGTCATAATTAAATAATGTACTACTTTGCGGTTTATGTATTTTTCAATAAATTATATTATTAATCAGCTTCGCTATATAGATGTTCTTAAATAAAATTTTAATAGGCGCTATTATTTATCATTTGCAGAAACATTATATGAAAAAGATCGCGCAAATAAATAATGTATTAAAAAAGATTTTTATTATATCAATGTCGTTTTATCATTTCTTTATTGAAAATTTTTGGCAGATTTAATAAACAATAGATAATTTATTTCAATTAAATAATAACTTTTTTATTGTTTATTTCAAATATGTTCTATTCTTATCAAAAAAAATAAATTTATAGCGGCTTTTTATATTATTTATATGTTATTTTTTCAAAAAATGTTACGCTAAAAAATTATTCTTATTCATGGGAAATTTTCCGCGAAGCTGATTTCTTATTTGCAAGGATTTTTCCACGAAGTGAGTTACTTATTTGCAAGGATTTTTCCACGAAGTGGGTTTCTTATTTGCAAGGATTTTTCCACGAAGTGAGTTTCTTATTTGCGAGGATTTTTCAGCGAAGCGATTATTCTTATTCATGGAAAATTTTCCGCGAAGCGGTTATTCTCACCCACATGAATTTTCCACGAAGTGGGTTTCTTATTCACGAGGAATTTTTATTAAATAAAAGTATATGGTGGGTCGCTTCGCTCTTTCCTAAATAACAATAAATATTTATAATTTGTATTTTATAATAAAAACATTATAGAATGTCGCATATTAAATACAAAGAATATTTATATTTTGCCATATTTAAATATTTACTATACATATAGATATAATTTATGCGCCGAATTTATCAAATATTCTTTGAAAGTAATGTCTATATTGGTATTTCTCAATATCTGAATAATTTATTAATATTTTTGATTTGAGAACGAAATATAAATTTATAATTTATTAATAAATTATTATTATTTGCGAATAAAAAATAAAATTAAATAAGACAAAAATTGTAATATTAATACATAAATCGCGCAATTTATATATTGATATAAGTTTTAAAATTATTTTATTATTAATAAAACAAAATTAATCTCGCATTTATATAATAAGATATCTTTTGCGATTGAGATAGAAAGCCGCATTATAAAATGAAACTTATTTATTATGTTGAAGGGGTAAAAGAAAGTGGATGACCTATATTATAGTAATTGCAAATAAATACGTATACTATTTTGCAATATACAATGTTTTATTTTGTTTTTCTATTAAAAAATAGGCATATATAGTATTATAATTATTTTATGCTGAATAATTTTGATTTATTTTAATAGATACCAATTAAATTAATATAAATTTTCAAATAATAGCGCACTTTTGAATATTAAAAAAATATACCTGTATATGAAAAAATTTGTATTTCAAATACTAGCAATATATAATAAATATATATATTAAATATTTGTGGTATATGCGATTAATATTAAAGAGAATAATTTTAATGTTAAATTTGTTTTAAAGAAATTTGTGGTAGTTGTGTGTTTAAACTTTAGCCATCAGGATATAATTATGGACCAGACAAAAAATAATGTCCATATTGCCGAAAATAAAATGCGTATTAATTTTAATATGATTTAATAAGAAAAATCATGGGTATTTTATTTACATTTACCGATTTTGTTAAGTGGAATTCTTTAAATCCTGAGCTTAATTATGAACTCAGTCGTATTAGAACCCAGCTTCATATGATTCATTGCGAAAAATTAAAAGAGTATTATGATAATATTTGTTTATTTTTACGGCAAATTTAAAATTATTTAAATAAAACTGCGAATAAACATAGTTTTAATAGTCGCGAATTAGAATATATTATTGAAAAATCCATTTTATATTGCAAAAATATTTCATAATATAAATATTGAATGGCGATATTTTATTAATCTTAACAAATATATATTTCATTCGCGCTTTAATTATTTTAAGTTCTTATCTTTTCGCAATTTATTTTTTAATCCCTATATATCTTATTAATATATATTCTCTTTTGATTTTATATTATCGCGGTTGAAATTTATACTTTATTATTTTTGCCTTGTAAAATCGCGCAGAAATATTATTTATTTATTTGCGGATGATATGGACATAATGAAATAATTTGAGCAATAAAAACAAAATAAACTAATGTAAAGATTACCCAAATATTTATTAAATAATTTTTAATATTACCAACCGATTTTTATTAAAGAAATGTATATGGTGGCGAGGTTATTTTATAGTTTGATTACAAACGAACAAATATTTTGTAATTTTAACTTTTATTAATATATCGCAAATATATTATACTTTGATAATCGGTACTTTTAATTTAAATTTATATATGAATGTTTTCGTTTTTCTGTTTGACCTTAAATTAAATATAAAAGCGCATTTAATTTATAACTATTATTCTTTTTTTCGCCACATACTTTAATTATATCTTTAATATTAGAATTATAAAATCGCGATTATTATATTTTTTATTATTATGATATTTGAAACTTATAATTAACATCGCCATTATAATTTATATATTATTAACAAATAATGTAATATTTTTCTGTGTTTATATAAGCAATTAAACTATTAATCGCTTTTATTTTTTCATCTATTTCCTATAATTTGTACTTATCTTATTAAGTTATTTTCAAAAACATATAATTGTAAAGTTGAGATCAGGTTTATTATATAAATTATCAATTAGAGAACATAAAATTATAATTATCGCGAATTTTACATGATTAATTTAATATGATATCTGTATATAATTTGAATTTTACAACAAAGATAATTTTATTTTTATAAATTGCGCAAAATATAGCTTAATCTTTATTGAATTACTTTGTAACTTTAATTAAAAATATCAAACAAAATTTTAAAAAATAATCTTAAATAAATTATATTATCGGCTAAATAATACAAATCGTTGTATAGAATACCATTTATTGTTATAATACTTATTTAAAACTCGCGATTTTTTATATAAAATACGTAATTTCCGTTTGATATCGATTCTAATTTAAATTACTAAATACTTTTTCGTGGGCTATTATTTTAAACTTTATCTGAATATCGCGAATTTATTATTAAGTGAATGACAACAATATTTAAATAACTATATTTGCTTTGTTGTTATTAATCGATGCTTTTTATTTTTTAAATATTGATTCGATTCAAAGTATATTTAAACCCGCAATTTATAAATTAAATATAAATATATAAGTATTTAAATGAAAATACAATATTATTTGTATTTATAAAATTTGTGTGTCATTTTGCATTAGAATATAAAGAATCGCGTATTTTTGTTACCTAACGTGAATTATAAAAGCGCGAATAAATGTAATTTAAAATTTATATCAATAGAATATTAAGTAAATATTAATTTTTATTTTTACTGAATTTTGAAAATACATAATTTCGCATATATTATTCACGCATTATTACAAAGTAAAATATCTTTTATCAACATTGCTAATAACAAAAAAATATTGATACAAAGTAATAATAATTTAGGGCTGTTGAAAAATATAAAAGCAGGTATAATTTGATGCAATATTATAAATTTTGGCAAATATAAGTTATTGATAATTAATCAATCATTAAAATAAAAAATATAAATGTATTGATAACATATCTTTCGCCAAAACTGCAAATTATTATTTTATCTAGAAATAAAAAGCGAAGCGACCCACCATATACTTTTATTTAATAAAAATTCCTGTGAATAAGAAACCCACTTCGTGGAAAATTCCTGTGGGTGTGAATAACAGCTTCGCGGATAATTCATATGAATAAGAAACCCACTTAGTGAAAAATTCCTCATGAATAAAAATAACCAACTCGCAAACAACCATTATAATCAAAATTATTTAATGACAAATTTTCCGCGAATATCCATATAACTTTGCCTACAAATTCATAAACAAATTTATTATTTTTATAAAAGTTGCGCAAACACAAAAACTCAGATTCGCAAAAATAAAATTATTACCATTTAATATTGAACATTAGTAATAAAATAAAATACCGATATAAAAAAATAAACAATATATTAATTTGCGCGTTTGAAGAAAGATAATTTAAATATTATCAAATATTTGGTCAATTGATTTTCATGACATTACATCAAAACTATATTTAGGCGCAAATTATACAATAAAAATATTTGTAATTTTCAAATAATTAAAAAAGTTAATAGAAATATTTATTTATACTTATAGATTTTCATAATTTGCGAATATTATAAGTTGTGTTTTTGTAATAGCCGCAATTTTATATAATTAAATTACATTTTTGCGCAATTTATCTGTAACTTTTCCGAATAATAAATAGAAATAAAGCATTGTTTGAATTCAATATTTTTATATAATGTCGGAAAATACATTCTACAAAGCTAGATATACATTTGAATTATGATTCATTTTTATTTTTTAATATATAAGTAATATCATTTCATTATATGTATATGTATAAATTGCGAAATATAATCGACATAACTTATATTATTGCTGAGTGATTTGCATGCATTTATATGATTATTATTTTGAAAATACAAGTAAATTTGCGCAAGATTATATTTTATCTTTAATTTAAATTAAATATTGGCGGAAATAAATTTTAAATATAATGAGCTACCAAAAATAATACAATATTAATATTTTATAATTATTAACCGCAATAATCATATACTATATCAATATAAAATTCTATATTTAATTATAAAAAACAAAATAATGTTTAATATTAACTTGGGCCTAATTTTTAATTAATATGATTTTTTGTAAAATTATTCATTTGCGCTCTATAGAAATACAAATTTATTATGAAAATAAAACAATAATGATATTTAGCTTTATATTTACGCTTATATTTTTCATTAATGTTCGCTTCGCCCGATATATTAAACAATTATTTTGTTATACGTTTTTCATTTATTTGTATATTCTTTGCGGAAATATTTATAATTAATCGATTAAAGCAAATATTATAAAGCTCCAGATCGTTTCAAATTACTATCAATTAAAAATTCAAAGAAATTTGGTAATGAATTATATTTGATACAATTTTTATAAAATTATTATATCGCATATTTTAAATATAAAGATAAAAATTATAAACCCGCGAAAATTAAATAAGCGTTTAAATTTTATTATAAAGTATTTTGTTCATGACATATTTACCACGAAGTGGGTTTCTTATTCATTGGAATTTTCCGCGAAGCTGTTATTCTTATCTATGGGAAATGTTCCGCAAAGCGGTTATTCACACCCACAGGAATTTTTCACGAAGTGGATATTATTAATCATGAGAAATGTTCCGCGAAGCGGTTATTCTTATTCATAGAAAATGTTCCGCGAAGCGGTTATTCTTATTCATAGGAATTTACCACGAAGAATTTTCCGCGAAGCGGTTAATCTTATTCATGGGAAATTTTTATTAAATAAAAGTATATGGTGGGTCGCTTCGCTTTTTATTTTTAATGAACAAAACAATAAAATTGTAATATATCGCGATTATAAATAAATTATATCTATATACTAAAAGATAAAATTGTTTTATTTAAAATTTATAATATTGTTTTTATATATGCGAACATTGTTTATTATAGCGTGATTTAAAATAGAGTAATTATATAACTTTATTTTGCCTGTTTTATTTTTTCGCGAGTTTATAGGTGTATATAGGAGATTGCTATATTATTTCGCATATAATATATTGAAATATTTAACTTTTTATTATAATAACGCAATAATATAATTATATATTTTAATATTCGCGAGAAATACATTGCATTTTAATACAATACAAAAATAAATTATTAGCATTTATAATTATATTTTGATAATATAAACTTATTAAAAAAAATAAAATATATACAATTTCTATTTTATGAACAAAAAAGAAAAATAAAATTAATAAATATTTTGTTTTTAATAAGGTATCAATATAATTTAAAAATTCGCAAATTTTGTTTTGAATCATTTGAATTGTTATAAATACCCCGATAAATAATATGAATAGGAACTTATTGTTTAGCCAAAAAAAGAAAATATAGTAAATTAATACGAAAATATTAATAATTTTCTATAGTTGCCGGTAACAAATATAAGTGATCAAATTAATATTGCGAAAAATAATAATATAGATTAAAGCGATATTGACAACATTGTTGATGCCGTAATTTTATAAAATATTTTTTAGAAAAACATTGATAATGACCGCTATTTATTGAAATAATAATTTCATACAAATTCAAATGGAAATAACAAATTATATTTAATTTAAATTATTGACCAATAATGCGCAAATATTAAGTGATATTTTTATTATTTATTCGTTTTTAATACAGTCTCTAATAAATTGATAAAATTATATAATATTCATTATTAAAAATATAAATGTCCGCAAAATATATATAAATATATTTTATTGATATATGTATTTAATTTTATAATAATAATTTCAAAAATATCCGTAGTTTAGCGAATAAAGTGTCAAACAGACATTTAAATATACTATTATTTTGTTATAATTTTATAAATACATGATTTTTTACGTTATTTGTACAGGCGATATGATATCAAATTAAAAATAATGGTTAATTTTCATAATCACAAATTGCGTAATTATATGTTAATACTTGTTTATATTTTATAGCTTTGTAGAAATATTTAGGCCGCAATTTTTTTATGTTTTAAATTATTTTTTGATGATAATTTGATGGCCTGCAAAATACTTTATTTAAAATAAATTATCAATAATATATAACTTTATTTAAAATGAAAAATTATTGCAATAAAATAATATTGAACGTGATATATTTAATGGATTAAAAGGGTATTTATAAATACAATCATTATTTGGTGTATAGATAAATATAAAAGTTTTTTATATAAAGCGAATATTATTATACATCCGTATAAATAATATATTTGTCTATATCTCTTTTAATAATATATAGTTTGAGGCAAATAATGAAACTTAATTTATTTGAAGAAGTTTTAAATATTATAAAATCGCAATTAAAATATTATAGAAAATATATTATGAAAAAACTTAAAAAAATATTATATATATATGCGTCTCATTCATCGTGTGAATCAAATATATATCCTGCGCATTATATGATTCCTATAAATCTTTCGTAATATTATTTTTGATTTTTTGTTTTCTATTTTAATTTTAATTTTCGCTCTATATATGAGATATTTATTCTATATAAATTTAAAACTAAAACATAATAATTTGCGATTAATATAATTCTTTTTTTTCAATATTAAAGTAATAAAACGCGATTGATAATTTTTATTTATATTTATAGTTAAATATCATAATAAAAGCGAAATTTATATTGATAAAAAATAAAAAAATCGCGATATATTATATTTTCTTTTTTATTTTTATAAATATAATTTTTATGCATAAAATATTTAATGATTGATGATTAATAATAACCGCAAATAAATAATATTCGGCAAATTATATAATATTTTTATATATAATAAATTATATATTGATGAGGACGCGATAAAATATATATTACACAACCAACAAATGGTATAAAATTAATAAAAACCGCAAAAAATAATTGATATATATTAAAAAATATAATGTAATTTATACAAAAGAATCGCGAATATAATAATATTTGATGAAAATATAAAAAAGGAAATAAAAGTGTATAAATAAAATTATTTGTAATAATGAATAACGGAAAATTATCACTTACAAATAAATTGGATTTTGGAAATAATGTAATAAGAAATTTGGCAAGAGGAACAAAGATGACAGATGGCGCGAATATATAAAATATATTAGAAAGTTAAACAAATTTGCCAATAGGAACAATAATTTAATCATGGGGAACTCTAAATAATGATGCGTGGTTATATTGTAATGGCAGTTAGTTTAATAAATATATATATGGAGATTTATATAATTTTTTGGGTACAGATATATTGCCGGATTTAAGAGGATATTGTTTAAGAGGGTTTGATGATGGGAGAGGTATTGATTATAATACAAATAGACAATTAAATGACGCATAATAAGATGGAGTCGGAGTTCATAGTCATAATTATAGCGGTGTTGTTGATATAGGCGGCGATCATGTTCATTCGATATAAATTAATGAATAATAATCAGGTGAACATTATCATGCCTATAATGAAACATATTAATAAAATATGACAATAAGTTCGAATTAAAACTTATAATATAAACCAATAGTATATACAGAATAAGATGGAACGCAATAATAATTTGATAAAAACACAAATTTAGCTGGCGGTCATATCCATAATATCACGGCCCAAATAGGTACAAATGGATAACATTAGCATAATTATAGCGGCACAACTCATAACTATGGTATTAACGAGACAGTTGTAAAAAATATTTCTGTTAAATTCTATATTTTAGGTAAATAATCATCAATTATTGCGAGTTATAATTTATTGGGAGAATCCGATACAAGTTTAAATGGTTATAAATTGGTACATGTTGGTGACCCTGTCGATAATACTGATTGCGTTAATAAATAATATCTTTTGAGTTAATTGGCCGGATTTATTGCTAATCAAATTTAATATAATGATACCAATATTATTATCCGATCTGATAATATTTAATTTCACTTTTTCTCATAGCTATATAAATAAACCGTTAAATCTTTGCATAATGTTTAACTTTTAACTGTTGGAGATCGGTATCTCAATAATTCATATATATGTTTTGAAAATAATGATAATTTTCCCAATAATAATATTATTTTGTATATATAAAACAATTCTTTTTACCTCCAAAATGAAAGTTAAACTATTAATTATTTAACTATTGACAATTCTTATAAATTAACCCGCATTAATAATAAATCACAATATAATTCACCATTATAATTCACAAATCCACTTGATATTCCTGACAAAAATTATGTTGATACCAAAGTTTTCTCTTCTTAATTATATTTTATTGCGCAATGGTTATCCCAATAACTCGTATAAATTCAATTAATTTCGCGATATATTATCGATTTAAATGGACAACAATCTCCCACCATTTAATTAGTTAGTATTCTTAATAGCAATCCTTTTAATTTATTGCTTGATAATGGTATTGGATAATGGTAAACATCGCAATTATATATTTAATAAATTGGATTTTTTAAATGCGAAATCACAGCATAATAGTCATTATAAAATGATTCAACAATTGCTCTTTTGTAAATTGTCAATAATTAAATTGTTCGGTAAATTTCTGTTCCCGTTTCTATTAATAAATATAATTCTACCGCTTTTATTTATTTTCGAAACACATTTCCCACCTATTATTTATTATAATACTCCTATAATTAATTTCCTCTATTATATTTATAATTATCAATTCATCTTGTATAATGACAAAATACACGTTTTCTTTTATATTTTTTAATATTATATCTATATTATATCTATATTATTTCGCCATAATATTTCATTATTTCATTCATCATTATTTTGTATTTATATATTTTATAATTTTGCTATTTTATGTATATTTTAATTCTTTTTTATTTGAAACTAATTATAAAAATCTAATATATATAATTATACATTTAAAGCGCAAAAGTATAGAAAATTTTATTTATATATATTTTTTATAATATTGACATGGCGAAAATAATTGATATATGATCTATAATTTCACGGCTTAATTATAAAAATAATATTATTTTGTATAAAAAAACTGGTCGGAACTTAATCAATAAATACAAAAGACAGCATTTTCATTTGTAAAATTATTTTTCTCGGTGAAATATTTATTTTTTTGTATATTTTTCGTAATTTTTGCGGTAAAATAATATTAATTAAATGAAAAATACCGATGTTCACCTATTATTATGGAATTGGCAAATACAATATTATCAATGAATTGTTTATTTGAGATATATATAGAAAAATTATTGATTTATAAATTAGTGTTAAAAACAGCGCAATGATTAATTTTAAATTATTTATAGAATAGCGAAATAAAAATAAATTATGCGCGAATTTATTATAAAATATGTGTCAATGTAAGTTTTATAATAAAATATTTTTAATTTCTTTAAATGCTATTAAATATACAATTAATTATATAAAATTTGGCAATATATATATATATATTTTTAATCATTTATTGTGCATAGATTTTGATTTATTATACCTGGCAAGAGAAATGGATTTATTGTTTTTATAATCAACTATTGGGCCGGGATAATCAACAGAATAAGAATGATAATATAAATACCATTTGCGGATATCATTGGCGGGAACATTATGAAGTTGAGGTATCCACTATTTAATATAAATACAATCATAGTCATGTGCTTTAATTTAGTCCCATTCATTCATAACGCGAAAATAAGGTTGAGAATGAGAAGAAGTACCAACAACCCAAAACCAATTACCGTCATTTGAAGGTCTGAAATGATCAATTAAATGTCGACTAAAATATTATTCACCCAACCTCCAATCAATGAGAAGTACTCTTGATAATAAAGTAGCCGATAACATTCTTGCCCTATTATGCATAAATCCTGTTTTATTCATCTATCTCATACCGGCATCAGATATAGGAAACCCGGTAATACCATTTCGCCATTTAAAAAAGAGTTCTTCATTTTTATCCCATAAAATATGTTTAAATGATTTTATTATATATCGTTTTGTATAAATATCGGGATTATAATAGCCTAATTCTTAATAAAAAGAGTACCAATATAATTATTGAATAAGTTAATTATCAGATGACAAATATTTGCGGCATCTATAATATACTTCTCTTATACTTATATTACCAAAACGAATATATGGACTCAACTATGTATTTTATATTGATAAATTATTACGGTTTTCATTATAATTTTAAAATTATTTCACACGCATTAATTGAGTTATTCCATAATCTCTGCCACCTATATGACTTGCATTCTTATTATAATCATAAAATTTTTCTAACTATTTATGCGAAATTATATATTTGCTTTTTAATGGTTTATTATAAAATTTGTATTTTTATATTATTTTTGGTGTTTCTATCTAATATTACACGGCTTTATTATAATAATTTGTAAATTTTGAATAAAATTATCCTTAATTTGTTATCACAGTTCCTATTGGTAACAATAAATAATCTTCATATATTTCTAATTTTATGTTCAAAAATTTGCATAATTATTCTATATCGCCGTCTCTCTTTTAGCTATATGGCGTATAATCTCTATTAAAACAAACAGATTTTATATTATTATTTTATAAAATTTCTTTCAAAACAGTTATATTATCTCCATACAAAAAAAGTAATTTTCCATCAAATTTTTATATTGCTTTTTGCATTTCTACTAAACTTTCAACCATAAATTATACCGCGTTATTTGATTTATATGGATTATTTTATATTTATTCCGGCGTAAAAATGAATATCGGTTATACATAATCATTATTTTACATGCAATTATATAATCCTGTATTATCAAATAATCTATAATCTCTTCTGAATATAAATAAACATATCGACATTTTTATAGTTTCTTTTTAAAAAATTATTAAGGCCTTCTTTAATTTCGCGATCATCTGTTATTCATATTTTTCCTATATTTTTTCTTATATTTATATTTTCTTTTTTATTCTCTATTATCTATTTATAAACTTACAAATATATACACATCTATATTATTTGCATTTATACTTTTAAATTAATAGAATTTAAATATTTTTGCGTCTAAATATTCATTGAAAATGGATTATTATAACATTATAACTGTTTTGCAAATATTTTTGGCAATATAAATATATATTATTTAATTATATGGCGCATTAATATTATATTACAATCTTTTAATATCCATCGCGAAACATATAGTTTTAACCAATATACATATAATATATTGCCATTTATAAAATTTGGTAGTTTTAAGTAATTGAAAAGCAATATTTGTGGTTGAAAAATTTTGATTTTGGCGTTGATTATATGAATGATCGATTAAAAATATAAACAAATTTACATAACTTTAAAATTCTAATAATATTGATGTGCGCAAAAATAAATAAATAATGCAAATATATAATAATGCATATATAAATAGTTATTTGTAATATATAAACGATAATTAATGTGAATATTAATATAAATAATGCGAAAAATAAAATAAATACCAAAAAATCGAGAATATTTGAAATAAAATGATTTAATATATCAATAGTTCAAAGAGTCCATTATTAATTTGCATCAATACCGCATTATTATATGGTTAAATTGGCGCCATTAGAAACATTACCGGTTACTTTTAAACACATACCAGGAGATGAAACAGGGGTTAATTATTAATTAGAATTATAAGTCCATTTTTGCGCTGAAGAACCATTACAAGAACGGACACCGACATTAGCACCGGCCTATTAGCTGGCGCCATATACATCAAGACATTAATTATACGCATTTGTAATAGTTTTGTCTGAATTGTAAGTCCACCATTAATTATTGGTACCGTTACAAACCCATGAATAAATAGGATATCTTTCAGACCATTAATAAGGGCCTTAATCCATACAATATCTATTTGCGTCACCGGAATTATTGGTCGATGTCAAAATAATAGGCTATTTATTTGCGTTAAATGGTAATTAAAATGAAGACCCTTAAGATTCAATTACAATAGATTATGTTTGATTATTAAACTAAAGACCATATATATTGACTTTACTTAAATCAGGAATATTTGTTTTTGTTTAAAAAGAGCGACCTCTGAATTGCGGATTTTCAAAAAGAGTTATTGTAATTCCTTAGGGTAATTGAACTGATTACAATTATTTGCCAGGAATTGCCATTTATTAAATATCGAAAACACCAACATTCAGAAAATAATATGAACCTGTATAATTAGAACCTGTAAATAATTGTATTACATTTTATTATGGCGCCAATCCATTTGTCCCATCAAAACTTATACATGTAAGAGGTTAATTATTTTAAATTTATTTGAAAACACCTTTATACATATCGGAACTATAAAATAAATTTTGCGCATTATCTAATAAATACAATTAATTATTTGAATATGAAAAATTAACAATATTTGGCGGTGTTGTTATTTATATATAGTTTGGTTATACATGAATCATATTATTCGCGTAATATAATAAACCTTGGCTACTCAACATGGTGGTTATTAAATTATATCCGTCCAACTATATTTATACAGGTATAATATTTTGCGGCAATTATTATTAAATCCATTATTAATTTGCATTATATTATTAAATATATTTTATAATTTTATTAGAAATACATATAATTTAATTATTTGAAACCGCAATGTTTGTTATACCATCAATATTAGGCAATTATATTAATGTGCTGTTGATTGTAAATGGGCCTTTTACATAATATCCTGTGCCTTTTGCATCACAACAAACTATAAGTCCGGCTCCATTACAACTAAATGAATCAAAACCAGCACAAACTATTTGGGCCGATTAAATTTGTATCCATTATGATAATTGGTAATTCGGTGCATAAAGTAAATTTCCACTTGTGTCAACGGCAACTTATTATCCACCAGAATAGCAAATTTGTTTAATTTACGTTGAATTTATATTATTAAACGCCGGTGCTGTTGTGGATTACCAGCACGATACATAAACATTATTTATTTTTGCCGCTCCATTACAACCTACTAATATATTTCCCGGCGAAAAAGTATACATTATAATTTATTGTTGCAAAGTTAATTGAGATTATTATAATGTTTATAATTGCGCCACTTATTATTGCGATAACTATGTATTTTGGTTTTATTAAACATTTTGCAATAAATTTATTTGCGCATTTATAGATTATAATTAACCTTTTGCCATTTATAATAATTATTGAAGTTATACTTGTTAATTCTATATTATTGTCGTTTGATTTTGCGCTAATTATATTGTTGATTGGGTTTGCTATGATTATTATAATACTATTTATTGAGATTGCGCCTGTTTAATAGCGTCCGAAATTATATTCATTTATTGAGTTATTAAATCAACATTATTTTACAATACTTATTGTTATTGTGATTATTGTCCGCTCAATTATACTATTTATGCATTTATTGCCTAATATTATTGCGCTATTAAACTTGAATTTTATTATAATTATTGTAATTATTAAGTTAAAACGGCCAATTATTATTGTAATGCTGCCGCCTATGTTTGAGATGCTTTATATTAATCTTATAATTATTGAGCGTATTAATTGGCATTTTATTGTACTTATTATTACACTTTCGCATCTGCTAATTATTTAATATAATCGACTTAATTTTACATTGCAGTCTATAATTGCGCGGAATATTGATTAGTTATCGCCAATTATTATTGAATTTATTATTGTTGAACCAATACACTTTATTGTATATTTTATATTGTTGAATTTGTATCATTGTATTATTTTTCATATTATTGCGACATTAATTAGGTTTATTATAACTATTACTGCATTTATTTTTGCGCGCTTTATTATTACAAATTTATAGTAATATATTGCTCTTTTAAACCATTATATTAAGCTGTCAAATCTTATAAAGCTTTTTAAGAGGTCTATAAATTTTATTATTGCGCCTATACTAATATCTATGCTTATTATAATTATGCTGATAATGATAATATTTAACCTTAATATTATTATAATAGTGTATTATTGCTCACCAATTATTTGCTGATATCTGAGGCGCTTTATTAATATATTTATAATTAATTTTATGAATCTTAAATTTATTTTTGATCAGCTTAAATGGTGGTATTTAATTTTTATTATTGTTAATTATATTGATTTTATACATAATTTAAACATTATTATAAAGTTGCCTATTAATATTATAATTAAAAATAATTATCTTTACATTATTGTAATTGGGTCTATATTTATTGCCATTAACTGGTCACCTATCCTAACTATGTAGTTAAATTCGCGACATTTTATTATTAATTATCGACCTATTATTGGTAAATAACAAGTTATTATTGATCATTCTTTAATTTTTCATTTAATTGCTATATTTGAGAGTTCGCGTTGTTCAAATCCGTAGTTTTAATATCAAGTTATTTTTATATTTATTGTAATTCTTTTTGTTATTCTTTCGATGCTTGTATTTACGCGATGTCTTAATTTTTGAATTCTTCAATTTCTTTATTATTATTTGTTTATAATTACTATAATTAAACAATACCGGCGTCATATTCGCTTTTATAATGATATGATGCGGCTGTTAATAAACATATAATTATGGTGACAATTACAATCACAATACTTTTATTACCCTGCGACATTTTTTTAAATAATAAAAAGAATTTTATATTTTATTATATTTTCCGCAAATTTTGTTAAATAATTTTTCTATTAAATGGTGTATAATAATAATATTATTCTATTTAAAATTATTAAATACATAATATATTAATAATTTAATAAAAAAAAACTATTTGAAACATATAGCAAAATAAACAAATATTTTACATTGTCAAATTATACATATACATAATAATAGTAACTATATTTATCTATATCAACTATTATTATTTCTATTATTGACGTAAAAAAAATTAATTCAATAATACATAATATATAAATTAGCGATATAATTTAGAAAACTATAGATATTATAATTAAATATTCCCGCGAAAATGATAAAACTAAACATTTTATTATAAAAAGATTTAAATAAATTTTATTTTGTTTCTTATTCGGCGGGTTTAATAATATTCAACACTATTTGTTGTTAAATCATATATTAATACCCCATAAATTAAATTAAATTTTTTGTATCAATAGCATCCATTTTAATCGCGGAATTACTTCATATTATTGTAGAAACACAAATAAATAATATATTATATGAAATGCCGTTTAATAAACATTTCAAACACGTTTATCAAATATTTATTTTATATCGTTCGTTTATAATTGTTTTTCAATTTATCTTAATATTTTCACTTGGGGTTCATTTAGCGGCAAAATAATATTTTATAGTTTTTATTGTTATTTATTATAGATTTTATAAACATATTGCGATGGTACTTTATAATTCCTTTGTATTTATTGAAAATCAAATATATCTCTTTTATAAATCACATAATCTTTGTTTTCATAGGAAAATGTTTTTAAATTATATTTTGCTATTAATGGATCATTTTTGTTAACACCGACCATATAACTCTTTTACCATTCTGATTTTTTTGAAGATTAATCAAATCTTTATATATCTCCGCCCAATAATTTTTTTTCTTAGTTATTAAAACTTATTTGCGCTTATTTTTATAATGTTTTATCTTTTCCGTCCAAAACATTAATTATTTTTTATACATTTTTTATTCCTGATACATTATAATTACTTTACATATACGCCACATCTTTTTAGCAATTTTTATTCTATTCTTTCGCGATATTTAACTCTTAAAATACATTTTCATATAAAATTTTGTATTTATCTAACTCTTCTAATTATTATTTTAAGTTTTATTCACAACTTTAAATTTTTGCCATTAATTCTTTCGCCGCTATATTATCTTCAATTTATAATTATAGATTCTTTATTTGTTATTCCAATTATTTTGTCCTCTATTATTCATCTCCATATAATTATTTATATTTATTTAATTATGGCAATTCCGATAATTAGCTCATTAATTTCTATATATCTATAATGTTTTACTAAATTGTTTTCTCTTATTCTTGTAAAATTATATTCTAATTGTTTATCTATTTTTGTTATTATAATAATTCATCTTGAAGTACTTAAATTTCGCGCAAATGTGTTTAAATACTATTTTCTAAAATTTATTTATTTGTTTAAAGACTCTATAATTACTAGTTCAAACTAGTTTTTTCTTGTTCCAATGTTCTTATTTTCTGTTTATTTTCCAGTTCTTTTGTATTTAAATCATTAATTAATTAAGTATTTCTATTAATTATTTCATTAAGTTCTTTAATTTGTTACAATTATTAAGCATTACTAATTTACCCGGCGTTTTAAATGATTTTGAGTTTGTTGTTTAATTCATTATTTTAGTCATTTAATTAATTAATATTTTCTTGCAAAGATTGATTTTCTTTTTATATTTTTTCTATTTAACCACTTTTTTAATCTAACTCACTTTTTTGCTTATTTATAATTTCGCTTTTATTATTAATTTAATTATTTTTATCAAGAATATCTTTCTATATTTTATTAATTTAGTCGTT
>Ga0194130_10001896_pt1 | contig 31932 bp, 32 predicted proteins | sample TA2KigsurfametaG_FD_160084 | JGI IMG/M metagenome (GOLD analysis project Ga0194130, IMG submission 160084) | Freshwater microbial communities from Lake Tanganyika, Tanzania - TA2015050 Kigoma 12 surface | ecosystem: Environmental > Aquatic > Freshwater > Lake | place: Tanzania: Lake Tanganyika...
AGAGTAACAAGCCGAGGACGACGGCGGGGATATTTGGCGGAGCCAGCGAAGTGTCACCTTGGAAAAAAATCCACTCGTTCATGCGGGTTAAATGTTTGGGTTAGGTCTGGGAAGAAATATTGAGAACAAGAGCTTGAATTACGAGAAAAAAACCTGTGGCGGCGCACTTTCCTGATGAATTTGTTTTTTGATCGGTGCTTACCGCTGATACAGCGGGATGTAGTGATAAGGCATCGCTAAAATCATCGTATAGACCGCCGTGCAGAAAGTTGGGCCCACGCCTCCACGGCCGCGAGCCTCCCAGTATGCCAGGTCGCCTTGCTTTACAACCTGTGACAGCAAGATGTTCTTGGTCTTTGGATACCATTTCTGCCAGGTATCACCGCCAATCATATATTGGGCGCAGGCGGCGTAAAAATTCCCATAGGTGAACCACTCGTGATCCTCGCGAAGATTGTCGAATAGATAAGCAGAACCCTTCTTCACCATTGGGTCGTCGTAGAGTCCGCAGACTTGCAGGGAGTAAATCGCAGCCGCTGTGCGCGCGAAGCCCGGGTCACGATTGGGCTGGTAGCAAAAACCGCCGGTGCGCTCGTCTTGGCAGCGCTTCACGTAAAGGACCGCCTCATCAATGGTACGCTGCGGGACTTCCAACCCGCCGTTCTTCGCCGCGCGGATGGCCACCAGCGAGAGTACCGTAACGGATATATCGGCGTCCTTTGCGATTGGCCGGTAGCGCCAGCCACCCTCGTGACCTGGCTCGCTGGCCTGCGCGCTGATGATGACTTTCACAGCCTTGGTGAGCTTGGGCAGCATGAGCGGAGACTTGGTCTGCCCGTATAGCTCCGCAAGCGCAATGGTAGCGATGCCATGCGAATACATGTATTGGCCGTCGCTCCGCATGTTGTAAAGGCCGTCAGGTCCGATGGAATCGAGGAGGTAATTCATCCCTGCCGTGACGTTCTGACCGAACTCGCCCTCCCCAGGAAGATGGCCGGCGGCCTGAAAGGCCATTAACGTATAGCCGGTCATGGCGACCTGCCGGCGCTGTTCATCGCCGCTGAAACCCCACGCGCCGGAGGGTTGCTGCTTCGAGGCGAGATACTTGAGCCCGCCCTTAATCACAGCCTCAGTCTTGGCATCCACGATCACCGTGTCCTTGGGTCGCGCGGCGGAGCCGGGCGCGCCGGCAGCAAGGGCGGAGAAAGTGAATGCACCGCAGTAGAGCGCAACAACAATGACGGAGAGCAACGATTTCACAATGCAATAACCCAGTAGCCGACGCTGTAAGGTTCACGAAAAATTCATGCGAAGGCGACGGAAAATGAAATGCGTCGGTCAGTGGCACCGCCGATCAAAGCTAAAAAAACTGTGGGCTCCTGTCACACGGATCGCGGGTCACTTGCGTTTGGGGACTAGGCCTTCATAATCACACCCACGTTGCGCATGAGTAAAATCAACTTCGCCATCATCGGCACCGGCGGCATCACGCTCCAAAACCACCTGCCCGGCCTCGCGCTTTGCCGGGACGTAAAGGTTCACGCACTGTGCGATGCGAATCCGACCACGCTCGAAACCGCCCGCCAACAGACCGGTGCGCCCGTTACCTCGACGAACTGGGAAGACATCGTCAAGCGCGATGACATCCATGCGCTCATTATCGCGACACCGAACGCTTTTCACCCGCCCGTGGCCATCGCCGCTGCGCGCACGGGCAAACACATCCTGTGCGAAAAGCCGCTTGCGCTCAATGCCGCCGACGCGCACGCGATGGCCGACGCCGCAGACCAGGCGAAGGTCCGCCACATGACCGCATTTACCTACCGTTTCGTCCCGGCGATGCGTTACCTAAAACATCTCGTGGACCAAGGCGAATTGGGCCGGCCATACCACTACCGCTCGTGCCGCCTCCAAGACTGGGGCACGCGCAACGTCGGCTGGCGGCAGCGGAAGCAGTTGGCGGGCACAGGCGAGATCGGCGACATGCTTTCGCATCGCATTGACTTCGCGCACCATCTCATCGGCCCGATGGCGCGGCTGGTGGCGAATTTAAAAAACCTTACGCCGATGCGCGACGGCGCGCCGAACGACACGGACGACTGGGTGGCAATCCTCTCCGAGTTTAAATGTGGCGCGAGCGGCGTTCTGGAGAGCTCTAAACTCGCCAGTGGCACGAACGAAAGTTGGCGCAGTCCTGACCGCGTGGAAATCAACGGCAGCGAGAGCAGCTTCAGCTTCACCACGGGCTCTTGGAACGAACTGCAACACGGTAAAACCGGCGGCCCAGGATTGAAGCCGGTCACGATTCCGCGTGAGTTTTACACTTGGCCCGGCTCGCCGCGCGACCCAAGCGCAGGCGATCCGCTAGTGAGCTTCCGTTACGACCAAGCAGTCGAATTTGTAAACGCCATTCGCGAGCAGCGCTCGTGTAGCGTGACCTTCCACGATGGCGCACGAATGCAGGACGTGACGGATGCGGCATTACGATCCGCTGAGACACGGCAGTGGGTAGAGTTGGCATGAGCACGCGGCGAGGGTAACTGTATTTAGGTTATCCATTGCTCAAGGCCTACGGGCATAATTTGGATAATTTTGACCTGATCTTGGCTTAACACAGCTCCCGCTCGCCGTTCATTTGACCCTAGTTCAACCGCGGCAACCACTAACACATTCGCCGACTCCCAAGCCGGTCATTGCCGCGCTCGCGCGGCCCACGTCAATTTTTACCCGCTTGCGGCTTGCCTTCGCCTACATTCCCGGCAGACATTTCATGGCGCAATTGTCATCTGGCGAACATCTAGCGCGATGAACGCGGAACGAAACGGCTTTTGATTATGGAACTGACACGCACTGCTTACGGCACTTGGAGCGGGGGCCGTTACATGCACTTCGGCGAGGCGCTCAGCGAGGAGCGTTACCTGAGCTGCATCCGGCACGCCTATGAGAAGGGCATTCGCACTTTCATGACGGCGGACGTTTACAGCAACGGCGAGGCCGACACGATGCTGGGCCGCGCGTTGCAAGGCGTTTCCCGCGACAACTACTGCCTCATCGGCATCATCGGCCACGACATTTACCCCGGCAAACGCGATGGCGCAAAAGGCTTCCTCCGCTTTACCGACCCGCGCCTACGCAAGCCCGACCAATACGCCGGTTACCTCCGAATGGCCGCTGAAAAGTCGCTCGAGCGCATTGGCACCAATCGCTTCGACGCGCTGTTCCTGCACAATCCCGACTCCATCGGGTACTCGAACGATGCAGCATGGAAAGGCATGGAGGCGCTCAAAACCGCCAAGCTCACCAGCCGCCTCGGTATCGCGCCGGGGCCGGCAAACGGTTTCTCCCTCGATATCATCCAGTGCTTCGAGCGCTTCCGTGGGCTGGTGGACGAGGCGATGATCATTCTTGGCCCAATGGAGCCCTGGCCCGGCGGCTACGTGCTTCCCGCCGCGGAGAAAAATGGCGTCAAGCTCATCGCGCGCGTGGTGGATTACGGCGGGTTGTTCCACGACGACGTAAAGCCCGGCCACACTTTTGGCCACGGCGACCACCGCACGTTTCGGCCGGCCGGCTGGGTCGAGGCGGGCAATGCAAAGATCGAGCAAATGCGACCCATCGCCCAGAAATACGGACTTTCCCTGCTGCAACTAGCCTGCCTCTGGACGCTTGCGCAAAAGGCGGTAAAAAGCGTCATTCCCACGCATATCCAAGAGGTTGGCGCGAACAACAAACCGATCGAAGCGAAGATTAGCGAGCTGGCCACGCTGCCAGAGATCAGCCTGACCGCCGATGAAATCGAAACCATTCGCCGCATCGGCGACAACAAGGGCTGCATGAACCTCAAGGGCGCGCACCCTGAATTCCTAGGCGAAGCCCAGCCCGACCAATGGCCGCTGACGCCCGAGTTGGAAGCCGTTGCTCGGCGATGGGGCGTGGACCCCAAGCGAGACCTGACTTACGCCCACGCGGCTTGAGTCAACAGAGTGCAGTCGCAGCGTAAAGCGCTTGGAGCCGCTCTGGGTTTTGGACTTAGGTGCTGGGCCTTGGTTGTTGCCCAAAATTGAATGCTCTTGGCCGCCTGCCAGTCACTTTCCCTCATCACTAACCCCCAATCCACACCTATGAAACTTCGTTCCCTGTTTGCCGCAACCGCCGCCCTGGCCCTCGCGACCGCGAGCACCGAGGCGGCCGCCAAGAAGCTCCTCGTTATCACGCAATCCAAGGGCTTCATGCACAACCCCGTCAAACGCCCCGCGCCCGACCAGCTCTGCCTCGTCGAGCAACAGTTGAAGGAACTGGGCGAGCAATCCGGCGTCTTCACGACCGCGAATTCACAAGACTCCATCACCGCGCTCACGAAGGAAAACCTCGCCAAGTTCGACGGCGTGTTCTTCTACACCACCGGCATCCTCGTGCCAACGGGTGGGCCGCGCGAAGCGCTCACGGACTTTGTGAAGTCGGGCAAGGCTTTCATGGGCGCGCACAGCGCCACCGACACCTTCCACGGCGGCAAGGACGCCTTCACCGAATACGTGCAAATGGTCAACGGCAGTTTTGCCGGACATCCGTGGGGTAGCGGCACGCTCTGCACGTTCGTGAACCACGAGCCGAAGCACCCAGTCGTGGCCATGTTCAGCCCGGAGTTCCAGTGGAAAGACGAGATCTACCAATACAACAACTACAATCCCCAGTCTGTGCGCGTTCTTTTCAGCCTCGACATGAGCAAGACAAACCCAAAGCGCCCTTACCTGGTGCCGGTTTGTTGGGTGCGCGAGTTCGGCTCCGGCCGGCTCTTCTACACGAACCTTGGCCACAACGACGCGACTTGGAAGGACGCGAAGTTTCACGAGCACCTGCTGGCCGGCTTCAAGTGGGCGTTTAAGCTAATTGACGGCCCGGCGACCCCGAACCCGGACGTGCAAGCGGCGCACCACAACCACTCCGTCGTCGCTTTCGCTGCCGCGCTCGTGGGCAAGGACGCCAGCGCCTACGTCGCCAAGGCCAAGTCGAATCCCCAGTGGCTCGCCGACGTGACCGCCGCCGCGAACAATGTGAGCAAAGCTCAGGACGCCGTCGGAGCCGTGCGCGACCCCGACGCGAAGAAGACCAAGCCCGAGGAGCTCGACGCCCAGAAAGCCGCCGCGAAGACCAAGCGCGCGGAATTGCAGGCAAAGTTCGAGGAAGAGAAGAAAAAGCTCGCCGCTGCGCTGGAGAAGTAACTTTCCGCCTTCGCTCCGACACTCCGCCACGCCATTATCCCGGTGAAATCAATCCTGACCCTCCTCGCCGCGCTGACCCTCACCGCCATCGCCGGTGATTCAGCCCACTGGTGGCGTGGCAATCTGCACTCGCATTCCTACTGGAGCGACGGGGATGACTTTCCTGAGAGCATCGCCGAGCTTTACAAGACCAACGGCTACCATTTCCTTGCGTTTACCGACCACAACACGCTGCACCTCACCAACAAGTGGGTGAACACCGAGACGGTCAAGAGCGCAAAAGTCGCCTTTTCGAAATACGCTGCGCGCTGGCCGAAGGAGTGGCTGGAGACGCGCGAGGGCAAGGATGGCAAGACCGAGGTGCGGCTGAAGTTCTTGGCCGAGTATCGCGGCAAATTTGAAGAGCCAGATCGATTTCTCATCCTGCAAAGCGTGGAGATCACCGACCGCTGGAAGACCGCGCCCATCCACATGAACGCCCACAACCTGCGCGAGCTGATCACGCCGCGGGGCGGCGACAGCGTGACGCAGACAATCTCCAACAACGTCGCCGCCGTGCTGGAGCAGCGTCAGCGTACCGGCCAGCCCATATTCCTGCACGTTAACCACCCGAACTTCGGCTCCGCCATCACGCCCGAGGAGCTGTTGCAGGTGCGCGACGCCCGGTTCTTCGAGCTGTTCAACGGCCACCCGACCGTCTGGAACAACGGCAACTCCACCAACCGCACGCCCAGCATGGACCGCCTGTGGGACATCGTGCTCACCCGCCGCCTCGCCGAGTTGAAGTATCCGGTCATGTATGGCCTCGGCACCGATGACGGCCACAACTACCACACCAACCGGGTCGGGGCGAGCAACCCGCTGCGCGGCTGGGTCTGGGTTCGCTCGGCCAAGCTCACGCCTGAAAGCCTCATCGCCGCGCTTGAAGCCGGGGACTTTTACTCCAGCTCCGGCGTGAAGCTCCGCGAGCTGCGCCAGGACGCAAAAGGCATCAGCCTCGAAATCGAGGCCCAGCCCGGCGTGACCTACACCACCCAATTCATCGGCACGCGGCGCGGCTACGACGCCCGCAACGAGCCGGTGCGCAACGCCGCCGGCGACGCGCTCCGCGTTTCGCACACTTACAGCAAGGATGTTGGCGCGGTGCTCGCCGAGGTGAATGGGGCCAAGGCCAGCTACACGCCCAAGGGCGACGAAATCTACGTCCGCGCGAAGATTATCTCCTCGAAACCGCATCCGAATCCACCCCAGACGGGCGATGTAGAAATCGCTTGGACGCAGCCCATCGTACCGACTGCGCAATAGCGCGCATTCCTTAACGGGCCGGAGAATTTACAGGCTCAGAATCCTCCTCCGGCCGCTTACGCCGCAGCAGGCCCGCGACCGCCGCCGCGAGGGCTAGCCCCACCAACACCTTGCCAATGGGATCCATTAGCAGCTGGAAAAGCAACTCCTGCGACGCCGTCGCGATGGCTTCCGGCCGGTGCAAATCCCGCTCCTTTGCCCCGCCCGCGATCAACGCCGCCTTCTGCCATTCCCAACCGCGCTGCAGCCAGCCGGGGTTGAGCAAGCGACTGTAAAACGCTGTGAACGCGCCGTTGAGGAACGCCGCCACCGCACAAGCCACCAGCGCTGACTCGAACCCCTCGGCAAAGTTGATCCAACCGTCCTGCCGCCCACGCCGCGCCCGAACCGCCAGCCAAATGCCCGCTACCGTCAGCACTAAAGCAACCTTTTTGCCGTGCTGCGCATTAGTGAAGTCGCGCTCGTGCCAACCGAGTTGCCACGCCAGTAAAGTCCACGCTGCTAACCCGAGAGCCGTGAGCACACCAAAACCAATTTCTGACTTAAACCGCATCATCAACGTTATAATAACCCGCCCCACCGAGCCGGCAAAGCGACATTCGCTGTGAACACGATTAGCGATCCTAGGCATCGCTAACGTGCCAAAATTGCAGAGCTTGGTTGACTCCGCTACTTCTTCGCTTTCACACCGAGCGCCAGTAGGCCGTCCAACTCACACGGTAAAACGGCTAGGTTCGGGAACAGCTTCTTAAGCGCGGGGGTGGTACGGGCTGTTATCTCGACCTCTCGCTCGCCAACCTTTGCCTTGCCAATCAAGCGGAATGGAATGATCGATCCGGGCACGGCGGTGTCGGGTAGCGTCACCTTGAGTGTGCTGTTGACAGCTTTTTCCTTGATCACTTCTTCGAGGAGGGACACGCCGTCCAACCCAGCGACGGTCAGAGTGATGGGGCCGGTGAAGTCGCGGCGCGTAACGTTTACTTTGAGGGTGAAACTGCCACCGGGCGCGGCTTCGACTTTGTCCACTTCGGTCGCCAGCGTAAAGCCAGGCGACACTAATTCGACTTCAACACGATATGCGTGCTGCGGGCCTCCGCGACGAATGAGTTCATCCACAACGAGAAAGTAAGTGCCGTCGGCGGGTATTGTATTTGTAACCGCGCCTTCGCCCGCGTCGTTCGGTGAAGAATTGGCGATGGCAGCACCCTTTGCATCGCGAAGTTGTAGAATTACTTCACTAGCGGAGCCGAGGCTGCGGGTTTGCGCCGTGAAGAGAACGCGCTGGTTCTTCTTTGCGTCAAATCTCCAGAAGTCGCGTTCTTGGGGCTTGAGGAAGCGCCCATTCAACCCGGCGGGTGGATTGAAGGGTGTGGCGGTCTCGGCGGTTTGGTTAAGCTCAGTTTCAGAAAGCTCCGGCAAGGCGGTTACGCGGGCGGCAACGAAAGCGGTGTTTTTTCCGCCAGGAGTTTTCACCGTCAGTGGCAGGTGCGTCGCTCCGGCGGGCGCGGTAGTGGCAATGGGCTTGAGTTTGTCTACCTGCGGACCAACGAAGTCGAAGGTGGCAGACTTGCCCGCCTGAACAGCGGCCGGAAAGGGCAGGCTGACGAGCGGAAAATCACCTATGCGGAGGCGAAAGCGATATTCCGGGCCGCCAACGTAGTTGATATCGCGCACTTCGAGAAAGTAATCACCGGCCGCCGCAAAGTTGTAAGCAAACCGACAGTCACCATTGAGGCCGGACTCGTCATCGCAAAATGCCAACTCGCGCCCGCGTGGGTCCAACAAACGCAGCACCGGGTCAAGCTTCGAGCCGAGCCGCTGTGCGAAAACTTCAAATGCAAGGCGGTCACCCTTCTTCACTGTGAGGCGGTAGAACTTGTAGCCGAGCGACACCGTTACCCCATCCACAGCCACGGGCCATGCGAGGCGCTGCGCGTTGGCGAGGCTGGTGTTCGGGCCAGCGTCAGCCACGCTGGGCAGGTCATCCACCATTAGCAAAAACGGCGCGGAAAGGCCGCCCACCGAGGCTACGCGCACCGCATGGATGCCAACGGGTGCAGCGGCAGGAAGGGAAACTTGAAACCGCGCCGCGCCCGCGTTGGTGGCGACAGCGGTAAGCACCTTTGCTTGCACGCCCGTCCAAAGATTCGTCGCGCCGACCAGGTTGGCTCCGTGAAAAGTTACTTCCTCCATCTTGCCGGGTGCGAGTGCGCCGGGTGTGGTGTGGGTGAAACTTGGGCTTTGAGCAAAAGCGGTGCTGAACATCGTGCAGGTGACAAAGGCGACTCCCCAAGAGCGACCACGCAGAAGCACTTGGGAGCCGAAGAGGCGGCAGGTCATGCGAGAGCAGATTGGAAAAGCCCACGGCATGGGAGCTAAACGGTCTGGTGAAAGCGATCGTGCCCGGCGGTGATGGCTTGACGCACTTTGTTCCGCTTGGCTTTCGCTGCCTCTGCAAGTTTGCTTTGGTCCAAGAAGAATTTTCCCTGTGTAGCGGGAAGCTTACGTACCGCCACAAAGATTTTCTGCATCACGCTCATGGATTTAAGCTAAGCAACGACTCAGCGAGGATCAAGGCTGGCAGCATACGAGGCTGTTTTGATGCATCGGCCGGTGGCGATGGCGTCAGGCGGCCGTCCACGGCGGCGGTTGTGTGTGAGGGTTGATGCCCAACAGGTGATTGCTCATTGCAACGAGACGTTGCGTCGCCGTCAGCAAGTTCGCAAGCTGACGGCGGCAATCACATGAGCGATTCCGCCCCAGTCGAAATCCTGCCCACGCACACGCCCGCGCTCTTCGCGACGGCAGTGCGGCGCACGGCGGAATTGCTCCGTGCCGGCGAAGTGGTGGCATTGCCCACAGAGACGGTCTATGGACTCGCAGCTAACGCGCTTGACCCGCGGGCCGTTGCGAAGATTTTTTCGCTCAAGGGCCGGCCAGCACAAAATCCCGTCATCGTCCATGTGGACGGGCTGGAGATGGGGCGGCGATGCGTAGGGGAGTGGCCCTTGACGGCGGAGCTTCTAGCGGGCGCATTCTGGCCGGGGCCGCTGACCCTCGTGTTACCTCGTGCGGCGGGGATTCCCGACTCGGTCACGGCCGGCGGCGATACCGTGGGCGTGCGCTGGCCGCAGCATCCATTCATGCGTGAGGTTATTCGCGCGTGTGGCTTCCCACTGGCCGCACCGAGCGCGAACTTGTCCAACCAGATTTCCCCCACCAATGCCGAACACGTCCGCAAGCAACTTGGCGACCAACTGCAGCTCATCGTGGACGGCGGCGACTCAAATGTGGGCATTGAAAGCACGGTAGTGGATTTGACAACAAACCCGCCACGCGTGCTGCGGCCAGGAATGGTGCACCACGAATCACTCGCGGCCGCGCTAGGTGGAGAGATCGAAGATGGAAGATCGGTGGTTAGGGAGGGCGCGCTGCGCAGCCCGGGGTTGTTGCCGAAGCATTACTCACCCCAAGCTCGCTTATTGGTGCTGGCTTGGCGGGATGAAGCGGAGTTGAAGGCGCAACTTGCACAGCTTGGCTTGCCCCCAAAGCACGCGTGGGTGCTGGCGCATTCCCATGTGCCTCTCGGCGACGATTTCGGGGCGGTATCAGTGATCCCGCACGACGCGGAGGCCTACGCGCGGGCGCTCTACGGTGAACTACATCGCTGCGATGAGCAGGGCGCAGCTTGCATCGTGGCGGAGGCTCCGCCCGACGCGCCGGAGTGGCGGGGCATCGCCGACCGGTTGCGCCGCGCGGCGACTTAAGCGGGACCCTTGCAGGCTTCCGTTCAACCCCAAAGCGCAGGAAGTCTTGGAGGCGTTGGCTGGAATAAATCGGCGCGCTTACTTCGCGGCGACTAGACCCGACTCCTTTTCCTTCACGGCGGTCGCGCCTTTGCCGATGCGCTTTCGCAGGTAGGTGAGTTTGGCGCGGCGCACGCGACCCTCGCGCTCAACCTCAATCTTGTCCACGCGGGGGGAGTTCACCGGGAAGACACGCTCGACGCCCTCGCCGTAGCTGATGCGGCGGACAGTGAAGGACTCCTCCAAACCGCGGCCACGCTTGCCGATGACAACGCCGCTGAAGATCTGGATGCGCTCTTTGTCGCCCTCCACGACCTTGGTGTGGACCTTAACGGTGTCGCCAACGTTAAACTTGGCGTTGTCCTTGCGGAGCTGTTCGCCGTGGATTTTATCGAGTAGTGCCTGGTTCATAAATTGTCTTATTGGTGTCGGGGGTTAATTACCACCGGTTTTTAGTTTCGTTCGGACGGCGGTCATTGACCGCCACTACAGTTTCAGTTTTGACCATCGAGCAAGTCGGGGCGGCGTTCGCGCGTGCGCTGTTGCGCTTGCTCACGCCGCCATTTTTCTATCTCCGCATGATTGCCGGAAAGGAGTACGTCGGGCACCTTCATGCCTCGGAACTCCGCCGGCCGCGTGTAGTGTGGATACTCCAGCAGCCCGTGGCTGAAAGATTCATCCGCCGCACTTTCGTCGTCGCCCAACACGCCGGGTAGCAGCCGCGTCACGCAGTCCACGATGACCATTGCCGGCAGCGCCCCGTTGGTCAGGACGTAGTCGCCGATGGACAGTTCGTCATGCGCAAGCGCCTGTCGGACGCGTTCGTCGTAACCCTCGTAACTGCCCGAGATGAGGAGCAAATGCTCTTGCCTCGCCAGTTCGCGGGCAACGGCTTGGGTGAACGGCCGGCCAGCCGGGCCCAGCAGAATCACCCGCGTCGTCGCGGTCTTCAGTTGCTCAACAGCTTCAAAGAGCGGTTCGGGCTTCAACAGCATTCCCGGTCCACCGCCGAAAGGACGGTCGTCCACCGTGCGGTGCCGGTCGTGCGTGTAGTCCCGCAAATTACGGATGCGCAGGTCCAGCTTGCCCGCCTCGCGCGCGCGCCGGACAATGCTCTCGTCCAGCGGCCCCGCGAACATCCCCGGAAACAAGGTGAGCACATCAATCTTCATGCTCGGTGACGCGCGGTTCCGGTCGCGCTTCGGCCCTCCGGCCGGTCAGTCTTCGATAATTTCTACCGTGCAACGCTGCCCGCACTTGGCGGCGCCCACTTGCGTCAGCGCGCGAATGGCTTGAATGGTCGCGCCCTGCTTGCCGATGATTTTACCTACATCGGTCGGGTGCAGGCGCAACTCATAAAGCGTCTGGCCAGTCTGCTCGACGGGGGTAACCGTCACTGCATCGGGCCGGTCCACGAGGCCCCTCAAGACGTATTCGAGAAAGGCCTGCATGATAGCGGTTACTTGGCGGCGGCAGCGGCGCGACGGGCCTTCTTAATGAAGCTCGCCACGGTGTCACTGGGCTGCGCGCCCTTGCTGACCCAGTAATCGGCGCGTTCGAGGTTGAGCTTGAAGTTATCGTCCTTCTTGCCCGGCAGGTAAGTGCCGATCTCCTCGATGAACTTGCCGTCACGCGGGCTGCGGCCATCGGCCACGACCACGCGGAACGCCGGCGAATTGCGCGCGCCGACTCGCTTCAAACGGATTCTGACTGGCATAAAATCGTTTCGTTTCGCCGCTGCGCCGCCCCAGCAGGGAGCGTTTCGCCACGGTTCCTTTATCAAAAAGGAGTGACATCCTAGGCACGCCGTCGCGGCCCGCGCAAGAACTGATTTTTGCCCACGGCCCGACGCGCCAAAGGGATACGCCGACCCTCGGCGCTCGCCTGGAACACCGTGTCCATCAGCTTGAGGACGGCCAAGGTGGAAGCGGGCGTATTGCGGCATTCCCCGCGCTGGCCGCGCGCAACGGCGATCCAATCGCGAATCAACTCGCGACTGCGTGCGCCGCCATAGCCGGGCGTCTGGTCCAGCGGTAGGGAAAAGACTTCTTCCATCGCGTGGAACTGTGGCTGCGGGCCGTGAATCTCTAGCACACCAGACGTGCCGGTGCGGTTCGGGTCCCAATGCACCCAGCGCCGGCTGCCGCGCACGGCCCATCGCCATTCACCCGCCCAGCGCGGCAGCCAGTAACCGCCCGTGAGCGTCGCCAGCCCGCCGCCAGACAAATCGAAGATCGCCGTGCCGCCATCCTCGACGCCCAACCGCGTTTCGCCAAAGACACCAGTGCGCGCAGTCACGCTGATTACAGACTGGCCGGTGACGTAAGCCAGCAGGTCAAGGTAGTGACAACCAAGCCAGTTGAAGAACCCGCCACCGCTCTGCTGGGGGTCAAAAAGGAAGTGCGAGGGGCCGCGCCGGTTTGCGTCGCTCGTCACCAAGGTCATCTCCACGCTGATGAGTTTCCCGAACCGGCCCTCGGCAATCATCGCCTTGAGCCGCTGCGCGCCCTCGTCGTAACGCCACAAGTAACCGGTCTGAAACGCCACCCCCGCCCGCTGTACCTTTTCCAGTGCGGGCCGCGCAGCGGCAGCGTTCACGCCGCAAGGCTTTTCGGCAAGGATGTGCTTGCCGGCGGCAGCCAGCTGTTCCAGCGCAGTGGGCACTCGCTCGTTGGGCAGGCAGATGACCGCGCCATCAAAGCTGCTGCCGCCCTTGGCGATTAATTCCGCAACGGTGGCAAAGCGCGGCACCCTAGCGAGGGTTTCCTCCAAGCTGGCTAACTCGCCTCCAAATCCCGGCACAATGGCCGTGATGACAACTTCGCCCGCGAGATGGAGCAGCGATTCGCGCCACGCTGCGCCATGAGGATGGTCAACGCCGACGAACGCGACGCGGAAGGGCTGGCTCATGGCGAAAGATTCGAGCTTTAAAGAATCCGGTTCAAGGCTCAAAAAAAACGCTCAACCGCGGGCGGAGGCAGGTGCAAACGGAAGCAGGATACCTCTGGGCGGGATCCCGAAACAAACAGGTACTACCGCAAAGCCCAGCTGGGCTTTAATTCAACCTCGCCCGGTGTTTTACCTCGCTAAGCTTCAAACGACTTGCCGCAGCCGCAGCTTTGGCGGGCGTTGGGATTGGAAATTTTGAACCCGCCCCCGGTCAACTCATCCTTAAAGTCGATGACGCAGCCGCGCAACACCGCAGCACTGATAGGATCGGTGAGCACGCCTACACCATGAAACTCCCCGGCAAAATCGCCGTCGCGCTGTTGGTCGAAAACCATGCCGTATTGCATCCCAGAGCAGCCGCCTTTCTCAACGTACACGCGGAGCCGCTTCCCCGCGCCGTCTTGCTCCTTGGCGAGCATTGCCCGCACCTGCTCGGCGGCGCTGAGCGTGAGGCTGATGACAGGATCGGCATGGTTAACGGTGTCCATTGAATTAATACTGCGAAGCTAGTAGCGGTGCGAACGCGTGTCAAACGGAGCTTCGCGCCTCCATCTGCCCACGCGTGACGCCTAACTGGTGATGGAGTTTCAACTCACGCCATAGCTGCTCGCCGGTCAGTTCGCCGCGCAGCAACGCCCGGTAACGGGCGATGGTGGTGGCGACTTCCGCTGGCAACTCGTTCACGAATTCGATGCGAAAGCGCCGCACCCCTAGGGTCTGCAAACGCCCAACAAATTCAGCCCCGGTTTGTGCGCGCGCGTTGAAGACCGTATTGCGGCAGCCGGCGTCCGCCTTGAGCGGATGCTCCTGACCGACGCGATCGCGTACGCGTACATCGTGGTGGTCGCACGGGCGGCCGCAGTCACGAAAATCCTTACCTGTGGAGAGAAATGCGCAAAAGACGCAGTGCTCCATGTGAAACATGGGCATGTGCTGATGAATGGTGACCTCGAACCACTTCGGCGGCGCGCCGCGCAACAGTGCCTCTAGCTGCGCAAAGTTCAGGTCGTAACTCGCCGTGAGCCGGTCCAAGCCAAAGCGCGACATGAAATATTCCGCCGCGAGCGGATTGGCGACGTTGAGCGAGAAATCACCAACGCGGCGGCAGTCAGCAAAAAAGGTCAGGTGGTCGTAATTGCGGACGAGATAGCCGTCGGCCTCACAGGAGCGGACTTGATTTAAGATCCATTCCTCGCCGGACTTGGTGACGCGCGGCGGAGCGACGAACAAGCGGGGCGATATGCACTCAGAGATGTCACTTCTGACTTGTCGCGCCGCACGGGTCATTTTGACCGCCTCGCGGTAGCGCTTGGGGTCCTCAAAGTCGCAGTAAATCGTCGTGGCTCCGCAGCGCAGCGTGGCGTCCAGTTGTGCTAGATTGCGGACGAGCACCACCAATTCTGTGGCGGCCGATGCAAGGGAGCTCTGGCTTCCTTCGCTACTCGCTATCCGCTGCGTTCCGTCTTCGGATGAAGCCTCCTGGCTCCGGCTGCTGGCGACGGTAAGTGCCCAGCGTTTGGGCTGTGCGCGTTGGCGTTCGATTTCGGCCACAAGTTCGCGACGGAGACGGTTAAGCTCACTGACCGGCAGGATGACTTCACCTTCGAGCTGGCTGCGCAGTTCGCCGAGCTGGAACGGCGTACCGCCGAGGCGGCCGAGTTGATCGCGGAGCTTTTCCGGGGTGAGCGGCTGCCTGTCCGCGCGCGCCAACAAGACCGCAGATTGTCCTTGAGCGACGTGGCCCAGTTCGTCGCGGGCGAGGAGCGTGAGCGGGGCACCGGCGTGACCGTGAACTTCAAAATTCACGGGCCGTTGAAGTCTCGGAGCATCACCGGCATACGTGGCGCGGACGCGCTTCTCCAACTCGGGATCGCTGGTTTTCCACAACACATCGCCTGCGTGGACGCGTGCGAAGTCCACCGCACCGGGCATAAAAGTCAGCACGGCTTCGTCACTCCGCGTTCCGCGTTCCACGTTCCGCATTTGGAAAATGCGGCCGCCTTCCTCATCGTCGAGGCCGTGGCCGGGATCGAAAACCACGCCGTCGCCAGCCTTAAGCGGGCCGCCGAGGCGAACCTGAACGTGGTCGCCCGCCACGCGCGTCACCTCGCCAATATACGCGCCACGCTTTTTGCCAAAACGCGCGTGAACCAAGCGCTGATTGTTGATGCCCGCGAACCAGCCGGTGTGCAGACCGCGGGAGAAGGCCATCTCTAGTTCGTAGCGAGCGGATGGAGTGAGGCTGGCTTTGCTGCTGTCCTTAGCTCCCCCTGCTTGACCGCTCCGCAATTCATCCAACCTCTGCCGGTAAATGCGCGTGATGCTGGCCACGTATTCCGGCGACTTTAGCCGACCCTCGATTTTCAGCGAAGCAACACCGGCGCGGACGAGTTCGGGCAAGACTTCGAGACCAGCCAGATCCTGCGGGGACAAGAGATAACTGCGACCGCCTAACTCGACTTTCTTGCCATCGCTTATGAGTTCATATGGCATCCGGCAAGCTTGGGCGCACTCGCCGCGATTTGCGCTACGTCCACCAAGCGCCTCGCTGGTGAGACATTGACCGGAGTAAGCAACGCAGAGAGCCCCGTGAACGAAAACTTCGAGGGGAAGTGATGGTTGGTTAGTGACAGGTGGCAAAGCGGGCGGTTGGGCTTCGGCCGCACCGCTTGTCACCTGGCTAGTGCCGCCTCTCACGCGCTGCGCTTCCTGAATCGCTGCGATTTCCTTGATAGAACATTCGCGCGCAAGAACGACGAGGTTGCAACCCAGTTCACGCACAAACGCCACGCCGGCCGCACTGGTGACAGTCATCTGCGTGCTGGCGTGAATGGGAAAGTCCGGCGAGAGGCGGCGGATGAGGCGCGCGATGCCCACGTCCTGCACGATAGCTGCGTCCACACCGGCAGCGATGACACCGCGCAGGTATTCTTCGGCGGCAGCGAGTTCGTCGCTGAAGACCAACGTGTTAAAGGTTACGTAACCTTTCACGCCGCGCCGGTGAAGAAATTCCATAAGCCGGGGGAGATCGGCCCCGGTAAAATTGCGCGCCCGCATCCGGGCGTTGAAGCGATCTAAGCCGAAGTAAATGGCGTCCGCACCGTTTTCAACGGCAGCTTTTGCGCATTCCCAATCGCCAGCCGGCGCGAGTAATTCGGGCAGCATGACACCCGGGCCCGGCGGTTTGGCGGGCGCGGCGGCGGCGGCTGACGACGGGACAAGCATGAGTAGACTGACTTCATTAAGTTAGGTCGGGAGCGCGGCGGCGTCGAGTCCGTGCTCACCGCGCCGGGGAAATCCTTGTTCGTGATTCCGCACCCGGATTTTATCTTTGATCAAATGACGGCGTGCCGACCGGCAGGAAAAGGATTACGGTTGTCTTTGTTAGCGAAACAAAAAATGGAAAAGCGTGATGGGTAAATACTGGCACGTGCTCAACCTCGGGCTGCAAAACACGATGGTGTATCGGCTGAACTTTCTGTTTCGCGCCACCTTAGGCCTCATCCCGCTCATGGCCATCATCTCGGTCTGGCGGGCCATCTACGCGGACAAGCCTGGCGGGCAAGTCGCCTCTTACGAACTGGCGCAGATGATCTCCTACTACCTCGTCATCACAATTGTGGACGCACTTACCGCCGTGACGGAAGACGACTGGCAGATCGCTGCCGACATCAAGGACGGCAACATCAGCCAATTCCTGCTCAAACCGCTCGACTACCTCGCCTACCGGTTCTGCCTCTTCAGCGCGGGTCGCCTCGTGTATGCCGCCTTTGCCGTTGTTCCCACCGCTGCCTTCATTTGGCTGCTGCGCGACCATTTCGTGCTCCCGCCCGATGCCGCGAGCGCCGCCGGTTTCGTCGTGTCGCTTGCGCTCACCGCAATGCTGCAATTTCTATTCAGCTTCACACTGGCATTGTTGGCGTTCTGGGTACTGGAGGTTGCCACGTTCATCTTTATCGCGTTCGCCTTCGAATACGTGGCCGGCGGCCACCTGTTCCCGCTTGACCTCCTGCCGCCCGCCGTGGCCGGGGCGTTGGATTACACGCCGTTTCCTTACATGCTTTTTTTCCCCGTGAGCGTGTGGCTTGGCCGCGTGTCCGGCGAAGCAATTTGGCTGGGCGTGCTGGTACAACTCCTCTGGGTGGCAGCCGCGTATGCCGTGGCGCGAGGTGTGTGGCGGCGAGGCATCCGCAAATACTCAGCGGTGGGAGGCTAAAATGAGTGACCGAGCACAAATGACGAAAGGCGTATCGGCTGGGTGCCAAGAAAACGATCCGCACTCCGCATACCGCGTTTCGCGTTATCTCTCGCTTTATGCTGCGCTGTGGCGCAACTCCGTCATCCGTGAGTTGGGCTTCAAGGTAAACTTCCTCATGTGGATTGTGGTGGAGGGCCTGTGGTTCGCGCTTCAACTCACATTCATCAGCGTGCTCTACCTACACACCGAACACATTGGTTCCTGGACCAAGTGGCAAGTTGTGGCGCTCGTTGGGGCCAGCCACCTTATCCAGCAACTCTTCACCGCGATTTTTCTGACCAATCTCGCCGCACTCTCCGAGCATATCCGCACCGGCAAGCTCGACTTCATGCTGCTGCTGCCGGTGAACACGCGGTTCCTCGTCAGCTTTCGGCAGGTAGACCTCGGCGGGTTCGTCAACGCCGCCGGAGCACTGTGCGTCATTGGCTATGCGCTACACCGGCTCAACCATGTGCCGGGCTTGACGCAGGTTGCGGGCTTTCTGCTGTTTGTGCTCGTGGGCGTACTTATCCACTCGTCTTTGATGCTCATGCTCGCAGCGACGAGCTTTTGGACCGTGCGCGCGCAGGGCATCGTGTGGGGCTATTATAATCTCTTCAACATCGCGCGCCTCCCGGACGAAGCGTTCCGCGGGCTTTTTAAGGCAGTCTTTACCTTCGTTCTGCCAATGCTGTTGGTCTCGAACGTGCCGGTGAAGATGCTGGTAGACAAACTTAGCTCACCTCTGGAAATGCTACTGCTACTCGCGCTGGCTGCGCTCATCTGTGCCGCATCAGAACTGCTCTGGCGCATAGCACTGCGCCGCTATACGAGCGCAAGTTCGTAACGTAACACATGCGCGAGGGACGAGAGAAGCCGGCCGCCAGCAATGTTTCCACCCGCCACGCACTACGCCCCTCGTTCTCCCTCCCGCTCCGCCCGCCAACGCCACCAACCTGCCAGCAGGCTGCCAATGACCGAATGGAACACGCTTGATACCGCGCACGGCACCGGTACGAGCGTGCCAGGGAAATGCAGTTTTGCCAGCGTGGCGCCTAGCCCAGAATTCTGCATCCCTACCTCGATGGCCATCGTGCGGCAAACCGGCCGGTCATAACCAAACAGCTTCGCAAACCCGTAACCGAGTCCGAACCCGCCTGCGTGCAGGAGGAACACCGCCAGCAACAACACCCCACCCGACGCGCGGATCGGCCCCGCGCTCTGCCCAATAATGCTCGCCACGATTAGCGTGATGAGCCCCACCGACACCACCGGTGCAACCGGTAGCACCCACGCCACGAGCCGGGGCGCATGATGGTGCAACACGAAGCCCAACAGCACTGGCGCAAGCACCACCTGAACCGTGCTCAAGAATAATCCCCAAGCGTCCACCGGCACCAGCGCACCGGCCAGCCATTTGGTCAGCAGCGGCGTCATTATCACGGCCGCCAGCGTCGAACACATCGTCATCAACACCGACAACGGCACGTCCGCCCGTGCGAGAAAGGTAACGACGTTCGACGCCGTTCCTCCGGGACAGCACGCCACAAGAATAAGCCCCACAGCCAAGTGCTTCTCCAGCGGCAACACGCTTGCAATGGCCCAACCGAGGAACGGCATGATGGAATATTGCGCGATAAACCCGACAGCAATGGCCTTAGGCATCCTGAGCACGCGCTGAAAGTCCTCCACCCTTAAAGTGAGACCCATGCCAAGCATGATGGCTGCAAGACCCCACACGATGAACCGCCCGCTAAACCAAGTGAACAGCTCCGGCTGCACCAGTGCCAGCCCGCCGCCCAACACGGCCCACAACGGGAAGAGATTCGTGAGCCAGTCAAACACACGTAACATGACGCGCGGTTGTAGTCGCGCCCCAGCGGTGAACCAAGCGCGAACTCACACAAACCAGCCAATGGTTCGGCACCACGTTTGACGATCCGCCGGGTTTATCCTTTACTATCGTCGTGTCTGCTTCTGATCGCCACCTTGTCCTCTACGACGGCGAATGCCCGCTTTGCACTTTCCAAATGAAGCTGCTGACGTGGCTGGATTGGTTTGACGCATTGCGGCTGCTGCCCATCGCAGATCCCGAGGTGGCCCGCGTCGCGCCCACGCTCACGCGCGAGGCATTGCTCGAGGCGATCCATTGCATCACCACGGAGAGCAAGATCCATCGTGGCGCGCGCTGCCTGCGGTTCGTTGGGCTGCGTATGCCACTGCTGGTGCCGCTGGCGCTGGTACTGTGGATTCCCGGCGTCATCTGGATCGCGGAGCACATCTACCGACAGGTCAGCCGCAACCGTTACCTTCTGAGCAGACTCTTCGGTTGCAAGGACGCCTGTGCCATCCTGCCCGCCCGGCGGCGCAGGAACGACTGACACGGCCCGGCTCGGCAATGTGTTTTTAATGGAAGCATAGCAGTCAACCGGAATTACCTGGAGTGCAAGCGCAGGCTGAAATCCGGTTTGGTCACGAGAAACTGTCCTCACAACCGCGCACTTGCCAAGTTGTGCCGGGCTCGAACCGAGGCCTCGATCGCCACAGCTGTTTTTGAGATGTATGAATCCATGCGGCTTTGAATTCCCTGACGTCGGCGGCCACCTGACCGAGCACTACGCCGATGTCGCCGCCGCGCTGAACATGAGCCGCGAAGTGCTCACCTGCCACTCGTCGAGGCAGCGAAATGGCCCCGTGAAATCGGACGTTAACTGGAATGTGCAGCGGCCATCGGTGCGGCCGGCCGCCGCCGCGTGCTGGCAGAACACACTTGGGCAGTGCGTCTTCCTCAGCTTGCCGCTGCCTGGTGAAACAGTGCGCGTGACCGAAAGCGGTTGTATCAGCCCCGCTGAATCCGCTTAATTATGGCCCGTTCCCGGCCCGAGCCGCGGTTAGTCCGGACATGACATCATACTACTTTCAGGCGGTGAGTGGGCGGATCTTTGCCACGGCCTCCAGCCTCGTCTGCGGACTGATTTCGTTGAAACTGATTGGCCACCACCTGGCTCCGGAAACCTATGGGGCAGTGCTGGTGGCGATGCAGGTCACGGCGTTCCTGCCCCTGTTGGATGGAGGTGTTCGCACGGTGAGCAACCGGCGGATGCTCGCCCTGCCAGAGGCGGCGGCCAAGGCGCGGCTGGTGCGATTCGGAGTAGTGTTCTATTCGCGCCTGGCACCGGTGGTCCTGGCCGTGGCGATCGTGCTGATGGGCGGTTATGCGCTGACGCCTGCGGGCCGACTGGTGGACAGCCCGCCGGCATTTTGGCTGGCGGTGGGAGTGACAGGGGCGCTGACGATGTTGGCGGGTGCCCAGGCGGCCCTGCTCGTCGGCCTCGGCCAGCAAACACGGTATTTCCTGATGAACGGCGCAGCTGCGTGGTTGTCGGTTCTAGGTCTCTGGCTGGCCTTGCATCTAGGGGCGGGAGTGTGGGCGTTCCCGCTGGCGGCACTGGTTGTTTTGGCGGTCGGAATGCCGCTCACGATCTGGCTGATTCGCCGCAGTGTGCCGGACTTTCGCTGGTGGCGTCGTCAGGCGGAGGCGGGTTATCCGGCGCAATTGCAGGAGCTGAAACGTGATGCGTGGGATTGTTTTCGGAGCCAACTAGCCACGATGCTCCTGTTCACGGGTGACGTCGTGCTAGCGGGGCTGATCTGCGGGGCCACGAAGGAGGCCGCCATTTACGGCGTGCTGGCGCGGTTGTTTGGCATTCTGCGCAGCCTGTCGCAGGCCACGGCGGAGGTGGTCTGGCCGATGATGGCGCGCGATGCGGCTGGGATGCAGTCGCTGGCAGATTTCGTCCTGCGGGCAAATGCCTGGGTGTATGGGGCGGCGGTGGGGGGCATGGGCCTGACGCTGGGACCGTTCATGGGCTGGTGGATGGGGCCGGAATGGCTGCCCGCCCCGGCGCTGGTTGTTTTGCTGACCGCCCGTTTTTTGATTACCGGCGTGTCGGCTCCGGCAGCGTATTATCTGATCGGCCAAGGCAACTTCCTGTCCCTCGCCCAGCTCGTTGAGCGAGAGCTGGTGGTGGCGGTGCTGCTGGCGGTGGCGGCGGGTCTTGCGTGGGGAGTTAAAGGCGTGGCGGCCGGGTTTTTGCTGGCCACGGTGGCGGGCACGCTGGGCCCCACTCTCACACGGTATGCACGCTCGGTGCCGCAGTCGCCCGGCAGCTTGGCGGGAGAGCTTTGGTGGCGGGCGCTGACCGGGCTGGCCGTCAGCCTGGGCGTCGCCGCGCTCCTGACGCCGCTGGCGGGGCGCGGTGCCGGGCTGGTTCTGGTTGGCACGGCGGCGGCGGTGGCCGGCTTGGGCATGGGCGGCTTGGTGGCCTGGAGCCGCGTGACAGCCCCGGCTGAGGGAGGATTGTCGTGGCCGCGCTTTCGCGCCATGCTGCGGGTGTTCTGACGGGCTGGTCCTGTTCGACTATGTTCAAAAGCCTCATCTGTTCCACGCTGGCCACGATGGGCTGGCAGGCAAACCGCCTGAACCGTTGGCAAGTGATTCCCGTGGAGTTGCCGGAACCGGAGACGTATGCCGGCCCGGAGGATTTCAGCCGGCTGCACCGGCCCTGGCAGGGGGCCGAGTTTCTGAAGTGCCTCACGCCGGCGGTGCGGGCGAACACGATGCTTTCGCCGCAAAAATTGTATCTGCTGCGGAAATTGTTCGTGAGCACGCTGGGCCTGCCGGGCGACGTGTTCGAGGCCGGGGCCGGCAGCGGGGGCAGCGCGCGGTTGATGCTGGACAGCCTGCTCGCTCGTGGGGTGAAGAAACGGATGTGGGTGCTGGACACTTTCGCGGGTTATCCGGACTCGGACGTGGCCCGCGATGGACAGCACGTCCGCCCGCAACAATGCCAGTGCAACTCGGAGGCGGAGGTCACCGCCCTGCTCGCCAACCCAGAGGTCGAAGTGCGGGTGGTCGCCGGACGGATTCCCGCGACGCTCGCCCAAGTATCAGCCACGTCGCTCTGCTTCGCGCACATCGACGTGAACCTCCACCAGCCGACGCGCGCCGCGACCGAGTTCTGCTGGGACCGGCTCGTGCCCGGCGGCGTCATGGTGTTCGATGATTACGGCTGGCCAGCCACCTTCGGAGCGCGCACGGCGATTGACGAAGTGTGCGCCGCGCGCGGCGCGGAGGTCATCTGCCTGCCCGAGACCACCCAGGCCTTTTTGATCAAGCGATGAAGGCCCCCGCTACTTCCTCCTCGAACGCGCTGGCTGAGGATCTGGCCCGCAAAGATTATTTGCGGGTGCGGCAGCACCCCCGGTGGCGCGACGAAGATTACCTGCAGTTGAAAGATCTGCGCGACTGGATCGCCGCCTGCGCGGCGGAAATGAGCGGACAGGTCTTCGACTACGGCTGCGGCGGGGCTCCTTACACGCCGTGGTTTGACCATTGTGCGCAGTATGTGAAGGCGGATGTAACGCCGGGGGTGGCGGTGGATCGCATGCTGACGCCCGCCGGCCTGACCGAGGAGGCCACGGGAAGTTATGACTGGGTTCTGTCCACCCAAGTGCTGGAACACGTGGCCGATCCTGCGCTTTACCTGGCGGAGTGCCATCGTTTGCTGCGTCCGGGCGGCCGCCTGCTCCTCACCACCCACGGGCTGATTCAAGAGCACGGCTGCCCGCATGATTACCAGCGCTGGACCGGTCACGGGCTGGAGGAACTGATCGGGCGCGGCGGTTTCCAGGTGGTGTCAGCCGGCAAACTGACCACGGGGGTCCGGGCGGCGGTGCAGTTGACCCACCACGCCATCGCGCATTTGCGGGCGGATGGCCGGCCGCTGCTGCACTACCCGCTGGCAGTGTTCCGGCATGGGTATCGCTGGTTGGCGCTGCCGGTGCTGAACTGGTTTGCCGACTGGTTTACCGCGCAAGCCCGGGTGCCGGGCTCGGACCCGGCGAGCCTTTACGTCGGGGTGTTTGTGCTCGCGCGGCGGCAGTGAGGCTATGCGCATCACCTTCCTCGCCCACTATCCCGGCCGTGGCGGCAGCAATGCACTGCTGCGGCAACTGGCAGACTTCTTCCGCGCTGCCGGGCACGCGGTCGCAACGGTCGTGGGGCAGGACGATGCGGAGCCGGTGTTGACCGATTATGTGGTGGCCGGAGTGCCGCCGGCCGCGCCCTGGCGGGAACGGTTGCACCGGCTGCAGGAGGCGATTGAGGCCACGCGGCCCGAAGTCGTGTATTCCTTTTCCGGCAAGGATGAGTTTGATGTGCTGCGCTTTCTTTCCTGTGTCCGGGTGCGGCATGTCTTCTCCCTGGAGCAGCACGCTTACGCCGACATGTTCCACTGGCTGCGACAAGCGGGGGCCTTTCCGGAAGCGATCACCACGAGCACTCCGGACATGCTTGCGGAGGTGATGCCGTATAGGGCGGGACAGACGGCGGGTTGGTGCGTGCCTTATTGGGTGGAGCCCGAATTTGAGCAGGCGTCGAGGAATGTCGCCGACTCGCGCGGCAAGGTTGGACTGCCGTTGGAAATTTGTTTTGTCGGACGGCTGGAGGCGCAGCAAAAGCGGGCGCACTGGCTGCCGGAAATCGCGGCTGGTTGCGCGGCGGCAGGACGGTCGCTCCAGTGGCATCTCTACGGAGATGGCCCGGCACTGGCGGGTCTGCGATCAGCCTGGACCTCGGGCAACGTGCGCTTTCATGGCTGGTGTTCGGCGGCGGAGCTGGCGGCGGCATTGCCCCGGCATGATGTGTTTTTCCTCTGTTCAAAATGGGAAGGACTGCCGCTGGCGATGGTGCAGGGAATGTTTTGCGGCCTCGCGTGCGTGGTGCCGGATCTACCGGCGGGAATGCGGTACGCGCTGGCGACGGGGGGCGGCTGGCTTTATGCGGCACAAACGCCGGCGGCAGCGGTTCAGGAACTCTTGCAGGCCACGGCGGATCGCGCGGAATGCCAGCGGCGCGGGGCGGCGGCACGCGCCACCGCCGTGCGCGAGTTCAGCTCAGTTCAAGCCCGACGACAGTGGACCGAGTTGATGACCGGGCTGGCCGGATTGAAATCCAATGGCCGCCGCGCATCGCTGGCGGAGGCGCGACGCCTTCACGCCGTGCCCGTGCAGCGGGCTGTGTGGCGGAGGATGCTTGCGCTTGTTCGGCCCGGCAGGGAAAGATATGGCGCGTGATTACCTTCCTTGTCGTGGGCCGCAATGATGGTTATGGGGTGAACCTGCCCAAGCGGACGGCGGCCAGCTTGAATTACTTCGGCTCGCTCTGCGCGGACGCGGACGACGAAATTCTCTACGTGGACTGCAACACGCCCGCGCACGATCTCACGCTGGCCGAGGCCATCGCCGACACGCTCACCCCGGAGACGCGGCGGCGGCTGAAAATTTACCGCATCAGCGGGGAGCAGATGCGGGCGGCGATTGGCGAGACACCGCTGCCCTTTTCGGACGAGCTGTCCCGCAACGTCGGTATCCGTCGGAGCAACCCGCGCAACACCTGGCTGCTCTCCACGAACTGTGACGTGCTCGTGCATCCGCTGGGCTCCCAATCCTTCGCGGAGCTGCTGCGCACGCTGCCACCCCGCTTCTACCTGTGCCCGCGCATTGGCATTCCGCCCGCCCAGTGGCAGCGACTGGACCGCGCCAATGTCCCTCAATGGCAGGCCTTTTGTGACGCGGTGATCCGCGCCGGCGTGCGGCAGCCACCGGAGAAGCCGCAGGCCTGGCTGCGCTTTGCTTCGGTGGGTGATTTCCAACTGGCACCGCGCGAGCAATGGCTGCAAATCGGTGGTTGTGAGGAAGGCATGAAGCTGTGGGGCCACAGCGATGCGAACAACGCCCGCCGGTTGAACTGGCTGAACGGCGGCGGGCGCACGCCGGATTTGGGTGACCAACTGTGCGTGGCGCATCTGGATCACAGCTTCGGCGTGGGTAACGCGCATCAAGGCACATTGCCCAACAACGATTGGAATAGTTGGGTGGAAAACGTGACCGGACCGCAATCCCGCAACCCGCCTGACTGGGGGTTGCGCGATGTGGCGCTGCCGTTGATCACGCTCCCTGTCGGTGAGGTGAACCCGGAAGCGGTGCTGAGGGCGCACCGGCGTCAGCGCACGCTGCTGGCTGGCTGGAGCCTGCGCCTGCGATCCAAGCTGTGGCAGGCGGCGAGCCGGCTGGCCGACTGGGTGGACCGCCGGTCAGGCGCAGGCTAGCGCCAGATCACGCTGCCACGCTGCCAAGAGCTTCAGCTCGGCTTCCGGCAGCAGGCCAGCCCGCACCAAGGCCGCGTAACAAGTCGTGAGATTGGCCGCCACCGTTGTCTGAGCCCGGCCTGGCGTGAGAGCAAGCCCGGCCAGCAACTGGCGGATGCGCTCATTGTGCAGGTAGCCGGGGATCTCCTGTTCAAAGTCGCGGAGCAGATCGTGCTCGTTGCGATCCTGCCGCATGCTCGGCCCGGCGAAGCTCAGGCACGAGTCCATCTCCCACAGGCACCGCTGCGCGACGAACGAACGCCAGATGTCCGTCATGCGGAACGAGCAGTGCGAAGGCAGATACAGCAGCGGCCAGGCGGCAGGGAAGAAGGTCGTGTTCTGGCTGTTGAAGGGACACCAGCAGCCGCGCCCCAGCGCCACGGGCGGCGCCGTCGGATCAAAGCGCACCGGCAGCTCCGCCGTCAGGCGGTAGAGCGCGTCCACATCCGGGTTGTCATCCGCCAGTCCCTGCTGGATCAAACATTCCGCCGTCACCAGCCCGGCGATGGTCGGCGGCTCCGCGAACGAAGCGGCAAGGTGGGTGAGCGGGAATCCGCGCGGCCAGATTCGCGCTGTCGAAAAGTCCCGATACACATTCCACCAGCCGGACCGCTGCACGGGCCGGGCCTGCACGTGCGCCTGACGGGGCTCCCAAAAACTGGTCGTGGGCGCGTTGTCATCGTCGGTCTCAACGATCGTCTGCGCCCCCTGCTGGATCGCCAGGAGGTAGCCGAGATTCTTGCGGGTGTAATGCCGCTCCGGCAATTGACGGCCCAGTTCGAAGGGCAGGGCGAGTTGCTGGTCGATCGCGCAAAAGCGGGCGGCGGGCAGGTCGTAAGCCGGTGGGCCCTTGCGGTCCCCCATCACCCACAAGCGACCGCCACGGGCCGCCAGCCCGTCGCTCAGCACCTGCATGGCCGGGGTGGGCGGGAAGATGGTGGTGATGACGACATCAAGCATGTCCGCGCAGCACTGCCGAACCGCGCCCCCTCCGTCAAGCGTGAATCCCGGGCGGGCATGGTCGCGGCGCTTCTGGACTCGCTCCCTGAAGCGCCACACGAATTGAGGGCGGAAAACGAATGAAGTTAAGGTAGGCAGTCCTTCGCTTCGCGTTCCGCCCTCAATTGGCGTGGACTTTTGCGGCCCCAAGGCGCGGTTTGAGGGTCGTGGCGGCTGCCCCTGCCGGTTCGGAGGCTGGCGCTCCGGGCGGTGCCAAGGTGCACCTCATTGTCGCGGCACGTTTGCCAAGCAGGCTGGGTTCTCATTACTCTGAGGAATGCGGATTTTGATCGTGCATCCCGAAGCGCGCTTTTTCGCCGGTGCGGAGAAGATGCTCGGGCATTTTCTGACCGGCCTGCTGGCGGCTGATCATCAGGTGACGGTCGCGGTCGCTACCGGGAGCCGCACCGCCGGGGTGGTGCCGGCGGGTTGTGTCGTGGTGCCGGTGCCGGAGAATGGCCGGTTCTCGCTGGTCACTCTGGGCCGCACGTTGGCCATCCTGCGCGGGACGCATGCGCAGACTCCTTTCACAGTGGTGCATGGCTGGGGCGCGCGGGACTGGGAGCTGGCGGGGCTGGCGGGCCGGCTGCTGGGCCGGCCGGCGCTGGGCACGCTGCACGACCATCCGCTTGCGAGCTTCATCACCAGCTCCCGCCGACGGCTGATGCGGCTGGCCGCCCGCCAGGGGCTGCAACGGGTGGTGTGCGTGTCTGAAGCGGTGCGTCTGGCGTGCGCCGACGCGGGTTATCCGGTGGAGCGGCTGGCAGTCGTGCGCAACGGCCTCCCTCCGGCGTCACCGCTCCAGCGTTCCTGGCGCACGGGGGGCCGCCTCCGGCTGGGTTTTCTCGGAGCGTTCTCGGAGCGCAAGGGGCTGCGGGGATTTTTCGCCGCCCTCGCGATGTTTGCGGCACGCACCAACCAACTCTGGGAGCTGCACCTCGCGGGCGAGGCTCAGGATGCGGGCGGGCACCAAATGCTGGCGGACCTGCGCCGCCAACACGCCGCCGAACCGTGGTGGCCGCAGGTCCACTGGCACGGGTGGATGGACACGCCCGCACGCTTGCTTGGCATGGTGGATGTGTTAGTGGTCCCATCGTCTGAGTTTGATCCCTTTCCCACCGTGCTGCTGGAGGCGGGTCAGGCTGGCGTGCCGGTGCTGGCGGCCCGGGTGGGCGGGGTGGCGGAAATCATCGTGCCGGGGGAGACGGGCTGGCTGTTCGAGCCGGGCGACTGGTCGGGTGCGGCCGCGAAACTGGAGTGGCTGGCCGGGCAGCCCGCGACCGAGTTTGCCCGGTGCGGAAAATTCACCTTCCAGCGGCAGGCGACGGACTTCACGCTGGAAAAAATGTCCGCGCAATATTGCGAAATCTTTTCTAGGCTGACCACTGATGGATAGAGACAGCAAGCTGCCTGAGGCGGTTCTCATGAGCGTCGTGGTCGTCCCGCTGGCGCTGATGGTGGGCTATTTGCTGACCAACCCATTTTCTAAGCTGACGATTCTGGGGGTGGGCCTGTTGGTGGGGTTGATCCTTTTGCCGTTGGTGTTGCGCTGGCATCACGCCGCCTTGGTGTGCCTGTGGAATGCGGCCATTGTCGTCTTTTTCCTGCCGGGCCAGCCGCCGTTGTGGGCTGCGCTGGCGGGGGTGAGTCTGGGCGTGGCCATCGTCACCCGCACCTTGCGCGCGAAGTCCACTTTCGTATGGGTGCCCTCCCTGGCTTACCCCCTGCTGCTGCTGGCCCTGGTCGTGCTGATCACCATTGCGGTTCGCGGCATAGGCGGGCGCGCTTTAGGCAGCGAGATGTGGGGGGCAAAACGGTATATGAGCGCGCTGGGAGCGATCGTGGGCTACTTCGCCCTCACCGGGGCTACCATCCCTCGAGAACGCGCGGAAATGTATGCGGGCCTGTTCTTCCTGTCGGCGGTCACTTCGATCATGAGCGACCTGGCCTTTGCCCTGGGGCCAAGTTTTTATTTCCTGTTCATGTTCTTCCCAACGGACGTGGCGTCGGCGCAGTTCACCACGCTGGACACGTTGCGCCGGCTCGCGGGAGTCACCTGGATGGCTCAGGCCACCTACTGGTTCATGCTGCTGCGCTATGGCATCCGCGGGTTGGTGGACCTGCGGCATCCCTGGCGGCCGGCCGTCTTTGTGGCGATGATCTTGGTTAGCCTCCTAGGCGGATTCCGGTCGAGCCTGATTCTGCTGGGGCTTCTGTTTCTGGTGCAGTTCTGGTTTGAGGGGCTACTGCGCACCAAGCTGTTCCCAATTGTCGTGCTGAGCGGTCTGTTAATCGGTTCGGTCATTGTGGGCTACGCCGAACGACTGCCGCTGTCCATGCAGCGCACGCTCAGCTTCCTGCCCATCCAGGTGCATCCCTCGGCCCGGCAGGACGCGCAGAGCACGTTGGACTGGCGGCTCCAGATGTGGCGCGTGGTGCTGCGTGATGTACCCCAGTATCTCTGGCTGGGAAAAGGCTACACCTACAGCGGAACGGATTTCTTGCTAATGCAAGAGTCTATCAGGCGCGGCATGTTTCAGTCGTATGAAGACACTCTGGTCAGTGGCAACTATCACAACGGCGTGCTCACCCTCATCATTCCCTTTGGATTGCCCGGCACGGTGGCCTTTGCCGCCTTCGTGTTTGTCGGCTGGCGCGTGCTGCATCGCAACTACCTTTACGGGCCGAAGGAGCTGAAGCGGATTAACACCTTTCTGCTCGCCTATTTCACGACCCGCCTTGTGTTCTACTTGGGATTATACGGTCAGTTTGACTTAGATTTGATGGTGCTCACCGGGGCGGTGGGCCTGAATGTTTCGCTTAACGGCGGCGTGTGCCGTCCGCCCGGCCCCAAGCCAACCCAAGCCGCGTCGCGGCCAGTCACCGGATGAAGCCCCTGCGGGTAGCGATTGATACCAATCCGCTCTACGTCACCCGGGCTGGCGTGGCTCGGTATGTGCGCGGCCTGATGCGGGGCTTGGCCGGGCTGGACGCGCCGGACAGCACTTGGCTGCCGCTGGCGTGGGAAGTGGAGAACTTCAGCTACGACCAGCCGACGCGGGCCCTGAAGACAGCCTTCCGCGAATTGATCTGGGCGCCGTGGCTGGCACCCCGAAGACTCCTGGCGGCAGGCACGGAACTACTGCATTCCACTGTGGAAGCCGTGATTTCCCCGCCCGTGAACGTGGCCCATGTTGTCACGCTTCATGATCTTGCGCTGCTTCGTCACCCCGAGCGCTTCCGCCGCTGGCAGCGCTTTGCGGGCACACGCCGCCTGCAGCGGTTGGCAGCCGTTGACCACATCATCTGCATCAGCCAGTTCACCGCCGACGAAGCGATGCGGCTCCTTGGCCTGCCGGCTCGCCGGCTCGCAGTGGTGCACAATGGTTTAGATGACTTAACGCCCGTGGCGGGCGAGCCTCCCCCCGCTCCCATCGCAAGCAAGGAATTTTTCCTCTTTGTCGGCTCGCTCGAGCCCGGCAAAAATCTGGCCTTGCTGCGATCGGTCTGGAACGCAGCGGCGACCTCCGGCCAGCCGCTGCCTCCTCTGCTGATTGCGGGAACGCGCTGGCAGGGCGTGCCGAATGAAGGCCCGCCGCCGGCCGACTGGCACTTCCTTGGGCACGTGCCGGACGCCCTGTTGGCCCAGTTGTATCAACGGGCGCTGGCGCTGGTTTTCCCCAGCAAATACGAGGGTTTCGGGCTGCCCGTGTTGGAAGCGATGGGCCGTGGTTGCCCGGTGATCTGCTCCCCGGTCGCCAGCCTGCCGGAGGTGGGCGGGGACGCCACCTGGTGGTGCGCACTGGACGCACCCAGCTATCTCGCCGCGCTACGCGAGTGTGCGCAGAATGGCAAAACGCGGGACGCGTTCGTCCAAGCCGGGCCCGCGCAGGCCAGGAAATTCTCGTGGGCCAAGTGTGCGACGGAGACGGTGGCGGTTTATCGCAACGTGCTGCGCTCGCGTTGAATGAAGGTTCTCCTCTTCGCCCACACGCCGCCACGCCGTCGGCGGTGATGGGGACACCGCGCACCACGACCGGCCCAGTCCCGCCAACGCCGGCCGGAGCAGCTCGCTGGCGCAAGCGAACCAGTAATTGCCCGGCTTCTGGAAGGCGTTCCGGTTGACTCGCAAAAACATTTTGGCGCGCTCAAGGCTGGCAGAACGGAAGCGGCCCGCAAGCCCAAGTCCACGTGCCGGCTGCGCGGGTGGCTTCATCAATGATTCATTGGCACGCCCCTGCCCCGCGTGATTACATCGCCGTACCAACCTTTCGATGAACGCCCGTCCGCTGACTCTCACTTGCTCGCTGGCGGACCAGTTGTTCGCGCAAACCAAGTCGGTGGGCATTTTCAATCTGTCCCTCGGCCTCGTGGAGCAACTCGCCCGGCGACCCGAAATTGCACGCCTGACCGTTCTGGCGAACCACACGCTGATCGGCCGGCTGCCCAGATCCCTTGACGTCCGATGGCATGACGCGCCAGCGCGCGGCCGACTGGCCCGCATCTGGTGGGACCAGTGGGGCGTCTATTCTGCCGCCTCGGCCACGGACAACGAATGGCTGTTCCTGCCCAAGGGCTTTGCGTCGTTCCTCCGGCTCCCGCCAACGCGGCTGGCGGTTTACATTCACGACGCGATGCACGGCTTCTACCGCCAGCATCACCCAAAGGCGATAAGCCGGCTGGAACTGGCTTATTTCTCACGATCGCTGCAAGCCTCGCTTCGGCATGCTAGTGTATGTTTTACAAACACGGAATTTACCGCGCAGGAAATCCGCCGGTTGGCCGTGGAGGCCGGCATGCAGCCCCCGCACACAGTGGTGGCGGGCATCGGCTTTAAGCCGCCTGAAGCCCCGACGGACATAAGGCGCAGCGGGTTACTTGTGCTCGCGAGTCCCTTCCCCCACAAACGCACCGCGCTGGCGGTCGAATGGCTCGCACATTGGCAGGAGCAGACCGGCTTCTGCGAGGAGGTCCACTGGGTTGGCGAACTGCCGGAGCGGATGAACTGGCCGGACCGGATGAACTGGCGGCATCACCCACGTTTACCCGAGGGAGCTTTTCGAGACCGGCTCATCCGAGTGCGCGCGCTGGTGTTCTTCTCGGATTACGAAGGTTTCGGGATGCCGCCCGTGGAGGCGGCGCTCGCTGGCGCGTGCCCTGTGCTCTCGGACATTCCCGCCACACGCGAAGTGATGGGCGACTGCGGC
>Ga0194130_10001898_pt1 | contig 31915 bp, 20 predicted proteins | sample TA2KigsurfametaG_FD_160084 | JGI IMG/M metagenome (GOLD analysis project Ga0194130, IMG submission 160084) | Freshwater microbial communities from Lake Tanganyika, Tanzania - TA2015050 Kigoma 12 surface | ecosystem: Environmental > Aquatic > Freshwater > Lake | place: Tanzania: Lake Tanganyika...
CCGGCCGGCACGACTGGCTGTCCTGGCTGCGCACCGGGAAAACCTGCTCCCAAGCCCGAAGCTGGCCCGGGCGGCGCGCCTGGAAAGACCCCTGGAGGCGCTGCCATGCCAGGAGCTGCCCTTCCGGGTGCTGCCATGCCGGGAGCTGCCATTCCGGGAGGCAACCCAGGCAAGCCACCCCCATCTTCGGGGGGTATCCCCCCGATAGGAGATGGTTGTCTGACGGCAGCCCCGGCAGCAGCCTCCAGCTTTTCAATCCATACAGCCGCCATGACTTCATCACCGGCGGACGTCACAGACGGCGCGGCACCGCCATCTGCCGGAGCGGCGGAAGCTTCGCCTTTAACGCCGTGGTTAGTCTGAGCAGCGGTCAAGACAGACTGGATGGAACTGAGGAGTTCACTCCACTGGCCACGTGAGGCCAAAACTTCATGATAAAGTTGCGTTTTGTTCGTGGCCGCGGTCATCTCAGCCAGTGCCTTGTCCAATTCGCTTTTCTTGGCCTTAATTGGTTCCATCTTAGCTTTCAGCTCCTGCAGTGCAATCTGCTTACGCCCGGCCAGCCAGCCGTAAAACCAGCCAAATGCCACTGTGGTCACGAGCAAACCTCCCACCGCGCCCACAAAGTAAAGTCGCTTAGCGTTAAACTGTTGCTGCTTTAAGTGGCTGGCCGGCAGCAGGTTAAGTTCCACCGGGCACTGCGCGAGGTTGCGGATGCCTAGACCGACGACCTCGCCGAACTGATGTGCTATCTTCGCCATGTCCTCGAGACTGATCTCAGGGTCAATTTGGATGTTACGGAACGGATTGAAATATTCTACCAAAAGGGAGAACTTTTCTTGAAAAAATTGTGCCGTGTAGGGCAGCAACGAAGCGCCGCCCGCCAAATACAATTTGGTAGGGGCTGCGCCGCCTTGCTGGCCCCGGTAAAACTGGATCGTCTGATTCATCTGTATGTGCAAGCGGGTCATCACCTGCCGCGCAATCTTCGAGATGAGCGCCTGCTGCGGGTTGCTGGGCTCCTCGTAGGCACCACCTAGGCTAACGAAGCCCTCCTCGATCTTCATCTTTTCCGCATCCTCCCAAGTCATATTTGCCTCAGTGGCGAAGTCCTGCGTGATGGAGTTAGCCCCGATGTTGATCGAGCGGGAATAGACCCGGCCACCCTCGAAAAAGAGCAGGTTGCTGGTGCGCGCGCCGATGTCCAACAGCATCACGCACTCCTCAGAGTCACCGTAATTGAAACGGTAAGCGTTGCACAAAGTGGCAGACGAAACGTCGGCTATGCGCATTTCCAAGCCCGCCTGCTCCCCGACTTGGAAAAGGCTTTCAACCACCTCATTTTTTATGGCGACCAGCAGCACTTCCAACTCGCCGCTTGGCGCCGTGCCCATGATTTGGTAGTCCCATACGACTTCTTCTAATGGAAACGGTACGTTCTGCTGCGCCTCGTATTGAATGATTTGGTTGACCTTGCCAGGATCGGTGGGCGGCAACTTCACAAACTTGGAAAAGACCTGAAAGCCCGGCGCGCAAACGTTGATGACATTGGCCTTAAACCCGCCCCGCACACCTTCCGCCAAGACGTCCTGAAGGGTCTGAAGCAACACCGCCTCACGCTCTCCTTCACCGAAAGCCGCCTGCCCCATGTCCCGCAGCGCGTAATTTTTGAGTCGCAGCGAGCCAGTCTCATTCGGCTCAAACTCCGCGACCTTCAAGGTCGTCGCGCCGAAATCAATGCAAAGAAATGACTTTGATTTTAGCATCGCACTAGTTCGTTCACCCACGGTCCAACCTGAAGTCGAACTTCACTTGCGGCCCGCTTTTCGTTGGCGATCTGAATAAGCGAATACGTAACGGAATTAATTAGATGGGTCAAATTATAAAACCTTTTCCATGCTGCGCCCTGCAGTAAATCCCGTAGTGCTCAGACTTTTCCCCGGAAATACTCGATGGTCCGCGCCAGCCCATCGGCTAGTTCTATGCGCGGCTCCCAGTTCAACAGCTTCCGCGCCAGAGTGATGTCCGGCTTGCGCTGTTTAGGATCGTCCTGCGGCAGTGGCTTGAAGACAATTTTGCTCCGTGCACCCGTGACCTTGATGCTTTCGCGGGCAAATTCGAGCATGGTCATCTCGCGGGGGTTGCCGATGTTCACCGGCAGAGGGTAGTCACTCATCATCAGCCGGTAGATGCCCTCGATGAGATCCGAGCAATAGCAGAAACTGCGCGTTTGCTTGCCTTCGCCGAAAACCATCAGCGGCTGGTTCCGCAAGGCCTGACTCAAAAAAGCGGGTACCACGCGCCCGTCTTTGAGCCGCATTCGCGGTCCATAAGTATTGAAGATGCGGACAATCCGCGTCTCCAGCCCGTGTTGCCGATGATAGGCCATCGTAATCGCCTCGGCGAAGCGCTTCGCCTCGTCGTAGCAGCCGCGCGGGCCGATCGTATTAACGTGGCCCCAATAATCTTCCGTCTGCGGGTGCACCAACGGATCACCATAAACCTCGCTCGTGCTCGTCAGGAGAAAGCGCGCACCCTTTTCCTTCGCAAGCCCCAACGCCTTGTGTGTGCCCAATGAACCAACTTTTAGTGTTTGGATTGGCAACTGTGCGTAATCTATCGGACTCGCCGGCGATGCGAAGTGCCAGACGTAATCAACCGGCCCTTCTAGAAACAGGAATTCCGTCACATCCTGCTGGATAAAGCGGAAGTTCAAGTTGCCCGCGAGATGCTCAATGTTCGCCACCGAGCCGGTCACGAGGTTGTCAATGCCGACAACCTTGTGCCCCTTCGACAAGAGCAGATCGGTCAGGTGTGAACCGAGGAAACCCGCCGCACCGGTGATAACGGACGTGGGCTGTGGACGGCGGGTGGATTTAGTTTTTGCTTTGGTCTTAGTTGCCATGTTCACGTTTTTGGAAGTTGCGGCGGGCCGCCGCGCGGCGGATCGCGCACTAAGCGCAGCGCCAAACAAGTTAGCGCAATGACCATCTCAATCCCGACAACCAACAGCACGCCAATGATAATCGTTCCCCGGCGGAAGCTTTGCTCCCACGCAGTAATCTCGTCGAAAACCTTCGGCCAAAGTTTGGCGACCAACTCGCCTTGCGAGAGTTTTCCCTCTTTCGCGTGCGCGTCGAGCAAAGCCTTGGCCACTGGCAGCAACCGCGTTCGCGCCGCCTCGATCTCTGAGCGGAACCGCTCCAATTGTTGCAATGGTGGCAACTCCACGGTCTCAGCCTTATCCACGAACTCCCGCAGCTTTTTCACGTCGAGCTGCGGGAAGTTGGTCAGGCCCGCCTGCCGCAAGCCGCTCTGCAACGCCTCCTCCGCCATCTTCAACCCGTGATCCCGCGCGAACGGCACTGCCGCACGCGCCACACCCACTTGTAGCCCCGTCCAACCGCCCACCAGCGCAGCTAGGCTCAACGCCAGTAACAGCAACCATACCGAAAACTTTTTCTCCCCGCGCGGCCGCATCACCAGTGCGCCGGCTGCGTGCAACCCCACATGCAAACCCGCCGCCAGCAACATTCCCAGCCCCACGCCTAACGCTGCTATGCCCAGCGCCCCGGCGATGAGTTGGCCAATCGATAACTGGCCCATTGCGGCTACATTCATTTGCTGCAATTAGGACACTCCCCTGCCCCGCCAGCAAGCCCGCAGGTTCATCTGAGGACGGCCCGACAGAATTCCGCTCGCATTGAAATAACCGCGCTCATGTATGAGTAATTTGTTGGCGCCCTGCAGCAACGGATTCGCGCCTGACATCCGCGCGCGCGCCAATTACTATTGCCCGCATGTCCGCCGCCATCCCGACGCTTGGCCTCATCGCCGGCAGCTACACGCTGCCGCTGCTGCTTGCGCGTCAAGCCCGCGCCATGGGGGTCACGCGGATAGTGGCTGTGGCTTTCGAAGGCGAAACCGATCCCGCGCTTGCTCCGCTGGTGGACGACATCGTGTGGTTACGTGTGGGCCAGCTCGGCAAGCTGATCTCCGCTTTTACCGAGCGCCGAGTGAAGCACTGTGTCATGGCTGGACAGATTGCGCCGAAAAATCTTTTCGACCTCCGACCCGATTTGCGTGCGGTCGCGTTACTCATGCGGCTCAAGGAGAAAAATGCGCACACCCTCTTCAGCGGCATCGCCGATGAATTGCAAAAGGACGGTGTGGAACTCATCTCCGCCATGCCGTGGCTTGAGCCGCTCATGGCCGGGCCGGGCTTTCACCTTGGGAAGCCATTAAGCAGTGAAGAAACAGCGGACGTGAACTTTGGTTTTCGCATCGCGAAGGAAGTTTCCCGGCTGGAGATCGGCCAGACTGTCGTGGTTAAGCAAGGCACCGTGCTCGCTGTCGAGGGTTTCGAGGGCACAGATAAGGCCCTGGCACGCGGCGGACAACTCGCTGGCAAGGATGGCGGCGCGGTCGCCGTCAAGGTCGCAAAGGAGCGACATGACCTGCGCTTCGACCTCCCATGCATTGGCCCGCGCACTCTTGAAGTCTGTGCCATGAATGGCGTGCGCGTGCTCGCGTTTGAGTCCGGCCGCACCCTCCTGCTTGAGCAAGAGGCAATGGAAAAACTTTTGCGTCAGCATGGGCTTTCGCTGCTAACCGCAAAAGTTTGACCGCCGCCCAAGTGATCAACTTGAACACAGCGAAAGCTAACCTTCGCATTTCGCAGGTTTGGCCAGAATTCTTACAGATAAAAGGGATTGTTGACCGGTATCCTGCACTCATCTCGGCCACGCCTACTCCCGGAACGCCCGTAGCTTTTTCACCAATAAGCTCGTCTCGTATACATTAGTTGCCATGCGCTGCTTCATTGCCCTCTGGTTAGTGTCACTTGCCGCCCTGACCGCCGCCGCCTTGGCCGGACCGCCGCCGCTGCCAAACTTTGTCGTGTTTCTTGCTGACGACCTCGGTTGGGCCGACGTGCCGTGGCACGGTTCAAACTACAAGCTCCCGCACCTTGACCGCCTCGCGCGCACGGGCGCACGGCTGGAGGCGCACTACGTGCATCCGATGTGCAGCCCCACGCGTGCAGCTCTCTTGAGCGGGCGCTATGCCAGCCGCTTTGGCGTCACGGCAGCGCAAAACCAACGCGTCTTCCCTTGGAATACGGTTACGCTCGCTAACGCACTCCAAGCGGCAGGCTATGCGACCGCACTTACCGGCAAGTGGCACCTCGGTTCCAAACCCGACGAAGGTCCACAGAAATTTGGCTTCGACCACGGTTACGGATCACTCGCCGGAGGCGTCACGCCTTACACACATCGCTACAAGGAGGGCGAATTCAGCGTCACTTGGCATCGCAACGGCAAACTCATTGACGAGGAGGGTCATGTTACCGACCTCATTGCCCGCGAGGCTGTGCAATGGCTCGAACAGCGTGCGGCCGCGAAACCATTTTTTCTCTACGTCCCGTTCACGGCCATTCATGTGCCCATCGCCGAGCCAGAGAAATGGCTTCAGGTAAATGCTCACCTGAGCGACCCCGCGCAACGCCTCCGCGCCGCCTGCGCCTCGCACATGGATGATGCCATCGGCCAGGTGCTCGCTGCGCTCGACCGAAAAAACCTGCGCGCCAACACGTTGGTTCTCTTTCTTAGTGACAACGGCGCACACGGCCCCAGCCCGAACCAAGGCGGCCCCTACTCCGGCGACTTCGGCGTGCTCCGGGTAGGCAACGACAACCTTCCGCTACGCGGCCACAAGAGCGGCATCTATGAAGGTGGCATTCGCACACCGGGCGTAGCCCATTGGCCGGAAAAAATTGCACCCGGCGAGATCCACACGCCGCTGCATGCCGTGGACTGGATGCCCACGCTTTGCGCACTGGCCGGCGCGAAGCCGCCCGGCGACCTCAAGTGGGATGGCGCAAACATCTGGCCCGTGCTCACACGCGCTGAGAGGTCACCAGCGCCCCGCGCGATCTACTCCACCAGTCCAAACTTCCGCTCCGCCGCGATCAGGCACGGCGACTGGAAGCTGATCGTGAACCGCGCGGCGGACGCAAGGAAAGGCTCGGAACGGCCGCCCGCCGAGGAATTATTCAACCTTGCTGCTGACCCTGGCGAAAAACAAAATCTGGCCGCCGAAAAGCCGGACGTGCTCGCTGAGATGAGGCGTCGGCTCGCCGAGATCTCGGCACGGGACAAGGACACCCTCGCGAACAACTAACCGCCTGCAACCGCGCAGGCATGCGGACAATTCAGGGGGCAAGCCTACCGCCAGCGTGCCCACGCCAGCCCCGGCCGTTCCGTGCGGAACGCGACGAGGCGAGTGTGCTCGACCTCAGTGACATAGGCCGTGCGCCCGTCCGGACCGCCAAAGCAGATGTTGCTCGGGCGCAGGCCCAGCACGGGCACCTTGCGGAGGATTTCACCCTGTGGTGACACGACGGCCACGACGCCCTCGCCATAGCGCGTGATGTAGAGGTTACCATCCACGTCGCAGCGATGGCCATCGAAGCCGTGGTCAGGGAACTTCCGCAGCAGTCGCTTATTCGTGAGCGACTTGTCAGGCGCGAGGTCGAACGCCCACAGGTTCCGCTGCACACTCTCGTTGACGTAGAGGTGTTTTCCGTTCGGGCTGACCTCGATACCGTTAGTGGTGCCCATGCCCGTAGCAAGCCGGGTGGTCTTGCCATCGCGGTCAATGCGCCAGAGTTGCCCGGTGCCTTCCTTCCAGTTTGGGTCACTGGCAAAGAGCGTGCCATCCGGCGCGATTGTGAGGTCGTTGGGCTGGTTCATCTGCGGGTTGTGCGCAAAGACGGATATCTGCCGCGTCTGCATGTCCACCCGCAGGACGTTGTGCTCGACGTAATCCGCCACATACATAAAACCCTCGCGGTCGAAGACGATGCCGTTGCCGGTGCTTTTGCCGGGCAAGGTGATAAAGATTTCCGAGCGGCCTTGCGGTGTGGTTTTACCGATGGTCTGCTGCTTCGCGTAGTTGACCACGTAAATGTTTCCCGCCCGGTCGCAGCAAGGACCTTCAATGCCAGGCGTGAACTCGCCAGGCTGTGTCAGCGCGCGCGGAGTCCATAGCGGCTCGTTAGAGCCCGGCGAGGCGCAGCCGGTGAAAGCCGCCGGTGCAACAAGGGATAGGGAAACTCTTTTTAGGAACTTGCGGGTAGTCAGCACAAGACCACCCTAGCTGACCAAGAGCGGATAGCAATGCTGGGCCGCGGGAACTTGTTGGGCTCTACTTTGCACGGACTTTGTCTTCCATGCGCCCGCATGTAGCTAAAATTCTGCTTTAGCGGTTTGGCTCTAAGCCGCCCGTGATGCAAAAAGTCACCTAGGCAGAGCACAACTTGATACGCAATGCTAACGCATTACCGGCATGGGTTTTACCCCTTGTCGATCTATGAACGACGGGCGGGCTAGCAGTTTTTATGACCCGTTAAACAGACCGCCCGCAGCCCCTCGAGGGATTGCGGGCGGCGAATGGTTGCTAACTAAATACCTCAAGCCTTGCGGGCTTTAAGCACATCGGTCTTGCCGGGCACGGGCAACGAGTACATGCCGTCGGGGCCGGGCACGGTGGGCGGGGTGAGCTTAATGGCTTCTTCCCACGACACTTTGTCGATGTTTTTCACCATCGTGTCGCTGACTTCAGATTTGAGCGCATCGTCCCAAGAAATTTCCTTACCAGAGTAAGTGGCCATGCGGCCAAGCACGGCGGTCATCGAACTGTCCGCACCGTAGAAAGCCTCGTTGAAGGGCTTATCGTTGCGGATGGCGTCGAAGAGGTCGTCGTGCTCTTGCTGGTAAGCGTCCTTGCCTTTGCCTTGGAAGCGCCACTGGTTCTCGCCGCGGATGGTGTAGCCGCCGATGTTGCAAACGCCCTTGGTGCCGACAGCGTGTTCGGAGACATCGTTCCAACAGCCAAGCTGGTGGCGGCACTGGCTAAAGCAAACGGAACCGTCTTCGTAAGTGTACTCAACTACATGGTGGTCAAAAATTTCACCGTAGTCGGGGCCTTTGCGAGTCTCGCAACCGCCGTTACCACGCGCCTTGACCGGGTGCCCTCGCTTGACCCAGTTAATGACGTCGAGGTTGTGGATGTGCTGCTCGCAAATGTGGTCACCGCAAAGCCACACGAAGTAATACCAGTTGCGCATCTGGTATTGGAGTTCGGTAAGCTTTCCATGTTTGGCTTCAAGATCGGCACGCTTTTGGACCCACGGGGTGTTGCCGTTCCAGTAGGCGCGCATGGCGACGATGTCGCCCATCTGACCGTCGTGGAGGCGCTTGATGGTTTCGAGATAGCCGGCCTGATGATGCCGCTGGAGGCCAACGCCAACCTTGAGGTTTTTCTTCTTCGCTTCCTGCGCGGCCGCGATGACTTTTTTGTAGCCGGCGACATCCACGCACACAGGCTTCTCCATGAAGACGTGCTTGCCTTGGCGAATGGCTTCCTCGAACTGCATCGGGCGGAAGCCGGGCGGCGTGGCGAGGATGACGAGGTCGGCGTCCTTAATGGCGTGCTTGTAAGCGTCGAAGCCGAGAAACTTGTTCTCGTCCTTCACCTGCACCTTGTCTTTGTGGGCGTTCTTGAGCTGGTTCAGGGAGCCTTCCATCCGGTCTTTATGCACATCGGCCACGGCCACTAGCTTCACGCTCTCGCCGGTGCTGAGGGCTTGGTTTGCGGCACCGGAGCCGCGTCCGCCCATGCCGACGAGGGCGACCTTGATGGTATCACCGGGCGAGGCGCCGTGCACAAAGCGCTCAACCGGCAGCGCGCCCAGTGCAGCGGCACCAGCGGCAACCTTAGATGAGGTGGAGAGGAAGCTCCGGCGAGAAAGCACGGAGTGGTCGGGAACGATCAGATTGCTCATAATTTTATTCGCTTTTGACTAGGTCACGCACCACTACATTTGCGGCGTGCACCAAGCCGAGTCGGTGTACCAATCGAGAACACCGGGATTGTAGAAGGTCGGCGCAGCTTGTCCAGCGCGGCTCTGGAAAATTACTCGGGTACCAAATTTCCCCTCACGGCAACCAACCAAACAAACCAGACGACGTAAGCGCCGCGCACACGCTGAATGTATGACTTACTTGCGAGATAAAAACGTTCAAATGTCGTTAGTCAAAATTTGTCATTTGGTTGCGGGCTTCGTCACGCTCCCTAAATCATCCGCCAGAGCAAGCGCGCAGAGAGGGAAATTGCGCCAGAAAGCCTTTACCTTACCGACGCTTCCCGGTAAGAATTAGAACGTTCCACCCGGCGTTCACCGGGGTTCGCAGCGATACCATGAGCCGGGAAATGCAGCTACAGCGCTGGGAGTTGAAATACATCATCCCGGAAAATACCGCGCGCGCGGTGCGACACTTTGTCAGTGCTTACACCGTGCTCGACGATTACGGCGTCGGCAAGCCGCACAATTCTTACCCCATCCACAGCCTATACTTAGATTCCGAGGCGCTCACAATTTATTGGCACACGATCAACGGGAACAAAAACCGTTTCAAGCTGCGCCTGCGGTTCTACGACAACCAACCCGACTCACCGGTCTTCTTCGAGATCAAGCGGCGGATGAATAACGCCATCCTCAAGCAGCGCGGCGGTGTGCGGCGCAAATCCGTGGATTACATCCTGGCCGGCCATCTGCCCATGCCTAAGCATCTCGTCAAGCAAGGCAACCCCAAAGAACTCGTCGCCCTTCAGCGCTTTAGCCAGTATCTGAAGGAATACAAGGCCGTGCCCAAAGCCCACGTCCACTACCTGCGCGAAGCATGGGTCAGCCCGCACGACAACTCGCTCCGCGTTACTTTCGATCGTCGCGTGCTCATCTCCGCCGAACCGACCGCCCGGCTGGAGACCGCTCAAACCAACCCCACCTGCGTCTTCGGTAACGACGTGGTCTTAGAGTTCAAATTCACCGGCCGCTTTCCGGACTTCCTGCGCGAGTGCGCCCGCGTCTTTGGCCTCACCACTACCACTGCTGCCAAATACGCCGACGGCATTGCGCTGAAGGGCGAGAAGTTCTTTGGTTGGAACAACGCCATCGCACACCTACGCGCTAAAAAGCCACTTGAAGAGTTTGACGACAGGCACGTCTTCCAAGAGGACGTGCGGGCGACCAAGACATTGTTTTGAGTATTTTGGGTTCATTTTCGCTTCGCGTCCCGCCGCTAATTTCGCGAGCATTTTTCCTATCACTTGTTGTTGCGCTTTCGGCCCATGCCGGCTCCCTTCGCACGCGCGATGGCAAGTTCCTTGAAGGTGCCGTCCAGCTCGATGCGCCCGGCGGTATCAAAATTACCTTACCCACCGGCGAGCAGCAGAAATTTCCGCTCGCAAGTGTTGAGACCGCGGTCTTCACCAGCAGCGCGGCCAGCAGCCTGCCGCCCGAGGTAGCGTCGCTGATGAAGGGCCGAGGCAACGGACTGCTTGGTACCTACTACGAGCGCGTGGACTTGAGCGGGCGCTCGGTGCACCGCCTCGATGAGGCGATCTTCTTCGATTGGGAACTCGGCGAGCCGATTGCTGGTGTGCAGAAAGATTACTTCAGCGCGCGTTGGGCCGGGCAGCTTGAGGCGCCCGTTTCCGGGAAGTTCACCTTCCACCTCGACGCCGACGATGGCGCACGGCTCTGGCTGGCGGATCGGCTCATCTGCGACGCTTGGCGGGTGGCGGATAGCGTAGAAATCTCGGGCGAGATCGAGCTCAAAGCTGGCCAGCGCTACGACCTCCGACTCGAGTATTACGACAACCTCGGTCCCGCTCGCTTGCGCCTCTCGTGGACCGGCCCCGGCATCCCGAAGAGCATCGTGCCACGCAACCAGCTTTACGCCGCTCTTAGCGGCAAGCCCGCCGAAATTCCGCCCACGCGTGGACTGCTCGCCGCCTACTTCCGGCGCACCGAACTCGACAGCATCAGCGCCGTCACGCGTCTTGATCCGCAGCTGGATTTCGCTTGGGGCGGGAACGCGCCGGTCTCGGAAGTCCCCGCCGAGTCGTTCAGCGCACGGTGGTCTGGGCAGGTCGCCGCGCAGTTCACGGAGAGTTACACCTTCCACGTGGAGTCCGGCGGCGGCGCGAAGTTGTGGCTCGATGGCCAACTCATCCTCAATCAGTGGAACGACAAGCCCGGCGAGTTCTACAGCACCGTCGTCCCGCTCACTGCTGGCCAGAAATACGACCTGCGCCTCGAACACTTCAACACGGGCAAGGACGCCAAGCTCCGCCTGCTCTGGAGCAGCGCGTCGCAGCGCAAGTCACCCATCCCGACTGACGCGCTCACACCGTCGCGGCCCGCTGATTCGGGCGCGCGAAAGCAGCCGCACGGTTTGCTTGGCACTTATTTTTCCCGTGCCGATTGTTCCGGCGAAGTCCTTAAGCGCCTCGATGCGCAAGTGAATTTCGATTGGGCCGCTCAGCCGGCGGCGCCGGGCGTCCCCACAGAAGACTTCTCGGTCCGCTGGCTTGGCCAGTTGCAAGCACAGCATTCGGAGAATTACACCTTCCACGTCGAGGCTGACGACGGCGTGCGCGTCTGGCTGGGCAATCGGCAGATCATTGATGAGTGGCGGCAACAGTCTACAACCGTCGTGAGCCAGCCGGTCGCGCTCAACGCTGGGCAGTTCTATCCGCTGACGATCGAGTATTACTCTGCCAAGCCCCCCGCGATGGCGAAGCTCAAATGGAGCAGCCCGTCCACTCCGCTAGGAGTCATCCCCGCTAACCGCCTTTTCCCACCGAACGCCCCGAACGCACCCGTGCCCGGTGAACGCCGACTCGGCCTCGACCGCGGCGTCGTAACATGGGATGGCTCGTTCCTTGCCGCGCCGCTCGTCTCGGCGGATGATACATCGCTGCAATTCGGCGGCGCGCAAAAAAATTTCTCCCTCTCTACCGTCAACGCCGCGCGCATTGTCTTCCAAAATCTTTCCGCCCAGCGTGCCGCAAAAATCGAATCTGGTCGGGCGGGCGTGCTGCTGGTGAATGGTGACTTTGTGGATGGTGAATTTAAGGAGCTCGACCGCGGCCGCGTGAAGCTGAGTTCCGTTCTGTTTGGCCTCAAATCTTTCGACGCTACTTACGAGGTCGTCGCCGTCATCCTGCGCGACCCTGCGCCCGGCACACCGACGTTTCGGGTCAAAGCCAGTGACGGTTCGGTGCTGCTGTTGAAAAAATTTACCATCGCCCCCGACGGCTTAACCATCGAGGACTCCACGTTACGCGGCTACAAAGTGCCAGCGCAGGAGCTGGTGGAAATCCGCCAAGGCGGCCCCAATCTCTTCTCCGCCGCGCTGCGGCTTGGGCCTCAGTCCATCCATGCCGAGCAAACGAGGGTGGATTTAGCCTCCGAACGCGAGTGGAAGGCCAAGGGCGAAGCTGTCCGCTCACTCATCGCCGCCGAAAATGAAAAACGCGCCCGCATGGACTTGGAGGAAGACCTTAAAATCCGCGCGGAAATTAACGCCGTAAGCGAAGCCGAGCGCGCCCTCAAAACGGCTCTCACCAAGCTCGCCGAGCAGCAGGACTTACTCACCAAAGCCAAAATGAGCCTGCAAACCGCCGAAGCTGCTGCCGCCACCGCACGCGCCCAATCGCATCAGGCATTGGCAGCGCATGACGTCAAATCAGCCGACACTGAAAAACTCAAAAAGCAGCACGAGCAAGCCAAGTCTGCGTTGCCGCAGCGCGGGCAGGAGTTCCTCGCTGCGACACGCACGCGGGAGACGACAAACACAAAGTGGATTCAGGAGTTATCCGCCGCTGACAATGCACGAGCTTCCGCGCGCAACCGTTTCGCAGCCGCGAAGCAGGACGAAGCGAATCGCAGCAAGAGCGCCGCGGCCGTGCGCAATACCACCGCGCTCATCGCCGAACAGGCCGAGTCCGCCCGCACCAAGGCGGAAGTCGCGTGGAAATTGGCGCACGCAGACTTACAGAAGGCGGGGGCCGCTCTCGAGCAAGCCAAGAAATCCTTGGGCGCGACAAAGCAGCCGCCGGACATCGCCGCGAAGACCCGCTTAGCCGACGAGGCCCGCGTGCGCCGCGACCGCGCGCAATTAGACGAGTCCGCAAAGAAGCGCGAGTTGGACCGCCTCGCTGGCGACGTGACTGCGAAGTCCACCGCCGCCAAGGCTGCCCAGGCCATGCTGGAAAAAACCGAACGCGAAGCCCGAGAAACGAAGGTTAAAGCCGAGGAGCAGTTTCAATTAGCCGAGCATCGGCTGACGGAAGTAAAGCTGGCGCGGGAAAAGCAGTTGGCCGAGTTGGATGCAAAAATCACAAAGGCTGATCAAGCGCGCAATCAGGCGAACAAAGAGGCCACGGACCTCGGAATCGAATTTCAAAAGCTTTTGAGGGAGCGCGACCAGCTGAAAACCGCAGCGTCCTTTGCTAATAGCATGGCTGAACGCGCGATGGAAGAAGCTGCATTGCGAAAGCGCGCAATGCAACATGCGGAATCGCAAGTGATGGTGCAAAACGAACGCAAGCTGGCAATAGAAAAGCAGCTCGCCGACGCGAAAGGCACCATCGAAAAACGTGCGCGGGCACAGTTTAGGTGAGTTCTTGAGGCGTGAGCTGGGGTCACCGAACTGACGCCGGCGGAACCGCCCGTAGGCGCGGATTGTTTTCCCCTAGAAAGCGTGGCCATATCGCCACTGCTTTTACGGGTCTAACCTCTCAGCGTTACTTGTCCTCGTTTTTGCTTTAACCTCCTTCCCAGTCGACTGGCTCATCGCGCTCGCGGGCCAGTCCGTGGACGGAAGGATTTTCGTGTAGCACCCGCATACGTTGTCGCGGCGGCGGCCGCTCCGGTTCAACGTTGGACGAGGCCCCCGCCTTTGCCTTACTATGCGCCTATGTCGATGGTTGACCAGATGACAAAACTCGCGTGCGGGGCAAAAGCTGCCTCGCGCGGTTTGTCTCAACTTTCCTCCGAGGAGAAAAACCGTGCTCTCTTCGCGATGGCTGATGCGCTCGTAAACCGCGCCCCGCAGCTCAAGGAGGCGAACGCAAAGGACGTGGCTACCGGCGCGCAGATGGGCCTTTCCTCCGCGATGCTCGACCGCCTCAAACTCGACGACAAACGCATCGCCGCGATGGCGAAAGGACTGCGCGAGGTCGCCGCGTTGCCCGATCCCGTGGGCCGAGTCCTCGACGAGCGCACGCGCCCTAATGGACTTCGCCTGCGAAAAATTGCCACGCCCATCGGCGTCGTAGTCATTATTTATGAGTCACGCCCGAACGTGACCGCTGACGCCGCGAGCCTGTGTTTCAAGACCGGCAACGCCACAATCTTGCGCGGCGGCAAGGAGGCACTGCACTCAAACACTGACATCGCCGAGACGATGGTGGCCGCCGGCCGCGCCGCGTTGGGCGAGCGCTTTCCCGCGCACGCGATCCAAGTGGTGAACACCACGGATCGCGAGGCCATTCCCGCGCTGCTTTCCCTCACGCAATACGTGGACCTCTGCATGCCGCGCGGCGGCGAGGGCCTCATTCGCGCCGTGGCGGAGTGCAGCAAGGTGCCGGTCATCAAGCATTACAAAGGCGTTTGCCACGTCTTCGTGGACCGCGCCGCTGACCTCGCGATGGCCGAGCAAATCGTGATGAACGCGAAGGTTCAGCGCCCCGCCGTCTGCAATGCAGCCGAGACGCTGCTGGTGGATGCGGCGGTGGCGACGCAGTTCCTGCCGGCCATTGCAGCGAAACTTTGGGACAAGGGCGTCGAATTGCGCGCTGACCCTGCGACGTTCACCGTGCTCAACGCCAAACTTGAAACGCCAAAATCAAAACTTAAAGCCGCCGTGGAATCTGATTGGTCCACAGAATACAACGACTACATCCTGAATGTCCGCACCGTGGACGGCGTGGCAGCAGCGATTGCACACATCAACCATTACGGCTCCGCGCACAGCGACGCCATCGTGACGGCGGATGAGACGGCGGCGTCGCGCTTCCTTGCCGAGGTGGACAGCGCGGCGGTGTATTGGAACGCGAGCACGCGCTTCACCGACGGCGGCGAGTTCGGCATGGGTGCGGAGATCGGCATCAGCACCGACAAGATCGGCGCGCGCGGCCCGATGGGCTTGGATGAGCTGTGCACTTACAAGTGGCTGGGCTACGGCACCGGACAAGTGCGCGGATGAGCGCGGCCGAAACGCATCTCCCCCGTTGACACCCCCCTGCCCTTTGTTAGGGTCGCGCCTCATTTTTCGCGGATTCTCCCGAAAACAACGCAGACTGACATATCCTGTTTATGGCAAAAGCTACGAAATACGTTTACACATGGGGCAACAAGAAAGCTGATGGCGACGGCTCCATGAAGGCCCTCCTTGGCGGCAAGGGCGCCAACCTCGCCGAGATGACCCGCATCGGCCTCCCCGTGCCTCCGGGCTTCACCATCTCCACCGAAGTCTGCACGTATTACTACGCCAACAAGCGCACTTACCCGAAGGAGCTCCAAGCCCAAATGGAAGCCGGCGTCGCTAACATGGAGAAGATCATGGGCACCAAGTTCGGCGCGACCACCGGCATGCCTTTGCTTGTCGCTGTCCGCTCCGGCGCGCGTGACTCAATGCCGGGCATGATGGACACGATTCTGAACCTCGGCCTCAACGACCAGACCGTGCTCGCACTTGTGAACGCCACGAAGAACGAGCGTTTCGCGTGGGATTGCTACCGCCGTTTCATCCAGATGTATGGCGACGTGGTGCTCGGCGTGCAAAAGCGCGAGGGCGAAGACCACGAACCCTTCGAGACCATCATCCACGAGTTCAAGCACGAGAAGTATCACAAGGACATCGTGGACAGCGACCTCACCGCCGCTGACCAGCAGGAACTCGTTAAGCGCTTCAAAGCCCTCGTTCTTGAGCGCACCGGCAAGGTCTTCCCCAACAACCCGTGGGACCAGCTCCGGGGCGCGGCCGGCGCCGTCTTCGGCTCCTGGATGAACGACCGCGCGATTGTTTATCGCCGCAAATACAACATCCCCACCGAATGGGGAACCGCCGTCAATGTGCAGGCGATGGTGTTCGGAAACACGGGCGAGACTTCCGGCTCTGGCGTCGCGTTCACCCGCAACCCCGCCAATGGCACGAACGAATTCTACGGCGAATTTCTCATCAATGCGCAGGGCGAAGACGTCGTCGCCGGCGTCCGCACTCCCGAGCCCGTCCTCAAGCTCAAGGACGCCATGCCGGCCAGCTACGCCGAGCTGCTCGCCGTCCGTAAGACCCTCGAGTCCCACTTCAAGGACGTGCAGGACATCGAGTTCACCATTCAGGAAGGCAAGCTGTTCATGCTACAGACGCGCAACGGCAAGCGCACCGCCGCCGCCGCGCTCAAGTTCGCCGCTGACATGGTCAAGGAGAAGCTCATCGACGCCGAGACCGCCGTGCTGCGGAACCCGGCCGACCAGCTCGACCAGCTCCTCGCACCCATCTTCGACCTCGCCGAGGTGAAGAAGGCCAAGGCCATCGCCACCGGCCTGCCCGCCGGCCCCGGCGCGGCTTCCGGCAAGATTTACCTCAACGCCGAGCGCGCGGTCGCCGCGTCAGACAAGGGCGAGAAAGTGCTGCTGGTCCGGCTCGAAACCTCGCCTGAAGACCTGCGCGGCATGATCGCCGCCGAAGGCATCCTCACCGCGCGTGGCGGCGTCAGTTCCCACGCGGCGCTCGTAGCCCGCCAGATGGGCAAAGTCTGCATCTGCGGCGCTGCGGCCCTGGAAATTGATTACGACAAGAAGACCGTCACCGTCGCCGGCCACACTTACAAGGAAGGCGACTTCCTCTCCATTGACGGCACCGCCGGCACTGTTTACGCGGGCCAGCTCAAGACCGCGCCGTCGGAGATCATCTCCGGCCTCATCAACGGCGACAAAGCCGCGCAAGCCACCGAGAAGTTCAAGAACTTCGCCCAGCTCATGAAGTGGTGCGCCGGCGCCACCCGACTCCAAGTCCGCACTAACGCTGACAACCCCGAGCAAACCAAGAACGCCGTCGCGTTCGGCGCGACCGGCATCGGCCTGTGCCGCACCGAGCACATGTTTTTCGAGGGCAACCGCATCGACGCCATGCGCGAGATGATCCTCGCCGACAACCTAGCCGCCCGCGAGGCCGCGCTCGCCAAGCTTCTCCCGTATCAGCGCGAGGACTTCCATGGCATCTTCAAGGCCCTTGCGGGCCACCCGGCCACCATTCGTTTTCTGGATCCCCCGCTACACGAGTTTCTTCCGCACGACCAAGCCGCGCAGGCCGACCTCGCCGAAAAGCTCCGAGTTAAGCCGGAGAAGATAAGCGCCCGCGTGCATGAGTTGCACGAGTTTAACCCCATGCTTGGCTTCCGTGGCTGCCGCCTCGGCATCAAGTATCCCGAGATCACCCGCATGCAGGCCCGCGCCGTCTTCGAGGCCGCCGCCCAATGCGTGAAGGAGAAGATCAAGTGCAAGCCCGAGATCATGATCCCGCTCGTCGGCTTCAAGAAAGAACTCGACCTCCAGGTTGCCATCGTCCACGAGACCGCCAAGCAAGTTGAAGCCGAGAAAAAGGTTAAACTCAGCTACAGCGTTGGCACCATGATCGAAGTCCCACGCGGCGCCCTCACGGCCAACGAAATCGCCGAGACCGCCGAGTTCTTCAGCTTCGGCACCAACGACCTCACCCAGACCACCATGGGCATGAGCCGCGACGACTCCGGCTCCTTCCTCGGACCTTACCAAGAGGCCGAGATCATGAAGAAAAATCCGTTCGCGAGCATTGACCAGACCGGCGTTGGCCAGCTCATGGAAATCGCGATCGCGAAAGGCAACCAGACTCGCCCGGGCATCAAGCTGGGCATCTGCGGCGAACACGGCGGCGACCCCGACTCCGTGAAGTTCTGCCACCGCATCGGCCTCACCTACGTGAGCTGCTCGCCGTTCCGCGTCCCCGTCGCCCGCCTCGCCGCCGCGCAAGCCGCCATCGAGGAGAAGCGCAAGGCTGCTAAGAAGAAGAAGTGACCTGTGGCGACATGTCGTTGACCGCTGCCGCATTTATCGCTCGCCAAGCAACACATTAATTAAGCCGCCCTGGGCGACCTAGGGCGGCTTTCACTTTACTTACCCGGTGTGCTGCGTGGCTTGCGCGGCGCTTGCAAGTGACCGAGTGTCTGGACATGAAACGCTTGGCCCTAACCTTGCTCCTGTTCGCGTTCGCGTGGCTGACGCTGGCGCAATCCACCACCCCCGCGCCCCGGCCAAACATCGTGCTCATTCTCGCGGACGATCTTGGCTTTTCGGACCTCGGTTGTTATGGCGCAAACATTGCTACGCCGAATCTGGACCGGCTGGCAGCAAACGGGCTGCGGTTCACGCAGTTCTACAATGCAGCCCGCTGCTGCCCCACGCGCGCGGCTCTACTTACCGGATTGTATCCGCATCAGGCTGGCGTGGGTCACATGCTGCAATCGTGGCGACCGCCGAGCTACAATGTCGGCCTCGGGGAAAACACCGTCACAATCGCAGAATTACTCCGGGAGGCGGGCTACCGAACTTACCACATTGGCAAGTGGCACGTCGGCGGCGTGGGCGAAAACCTGACGCCTGATAAGCCGGCGGCGCGGAACCATCCGATCAACCGGGGCTTCGACCGCGCCTACGGTTCCGGCGGCGGCGGGAATTACTTCGCGCTGACACCACTGTATCTCGACCGCGAGAATATCTCGCCCGGGCCAGAGTTCTACGCCACTGATGCGTTCAGCATGCAGGGGGTAAAATTCCTCGAACAGCACGGAGCAGAGCACCGGTCCAAACCGTTCTTCATGCATCTCTGCTACACCGCACCGCACTTTCCGCTGCACGCCAAGCCGGCGGACATCGCGAAGTATCGCGGCAAGTTCACTCACGGCTGGGATGTCGAGCGCGAGCGGCGCTTCGCCCGGCAGCAGGAGCTCGGGCTGTTCCCGCGCGATACCCACCTCCCGCCGCGCGACCCAAACGTGAAGGCGTGGAAGGACCTGCCCGCCGCTGAGCGCGACGAGTGGGACCTGCGCATGGCCGTGCACGCGGCGATGATTGACTGCATGGACCAGGGCATCGGGCGGGTGCTCGACGCGGTGCGCAGGCTGGACGCAGAGCAGAACACGCTTGTCCTATTCCTTTCGGACAACGGCGCGAGCGCGGAGTTCCTCGACAGCTGGCCCAACCCGAACCGCGGCCACAAGCCCGGCAGCGCCACCGGCACACGCGAGTCGCACAAGTGCCTCGAAGTGGGCTGGGCCAACGCGGCCAACACGCCGTTCCGCGAGCACAAGATGTGGACCCATGAGGGGGGCATCGCCACGCCGCTGATCGTGAGTTGGCCGGCAGGCGTACCAGCGCGCGGCAAATTTTCCAGCGAGCCGGGCCATGTCATTGACCTGCTACCCACGTTCCTCGAACTAGCCGGCACAACGTATCCAGAGCAGTTCAAGGGAGGCGCGCTGGTTCCGGTGGCGGGCAGAAGCCTCGTGCCGGCGCTCCAGGGAAAGCCCTCTGGCGAGCGCATGCTCGCATGGGAACACGAAGGTAACCGCGCCGTGCGCATGGGCGACTGGAAGCTGGTCGCGGCCCATGCTGGCCCATGGGAGCTTTATGATTTGAGCCGCGACCGCACGGAAATGAACAACCTGGCCGCGCGCCAGCCCGAGAAGGCGAAGGCAATGGCCGCCACATGGCAGACGTGGGCAGACAAAGTAGGCGTGTTGCCATGGGTGCAGCTACCCGGCGCGAGCTACCGGCCAAGTCTAACATATCAGAAGAGGGGCGAGCCGGTTACGCCCGCGGAAAAGAAGTGACCGATACTTGGAGATCTGTGTTCAGTGTGCTGCCGAGCGCACCAAAATCCCGTCACTGACTATTGAATAACGATCTCCGACTTCGCCGACTAGGAGGACACACGGATCCGTCACGTGGGCAGCGGCGCGCCGACGTTGAGGTTATGTTTCAAACAATAAGCACCATTGGCGACGTATTTTTCCGCCCACCATTTGAGGCCGGCCCGTTCCTCGAGCGTAAGAGCACGCACCACTTTCGCAGGTGAGCCTAGCACCAGCGAGCCAGCCGGCACCTTCGTTCCGCCGGTTACCAGCGCGTTTGCACCCACGATGCTCTGCGCGCCAATCTCTGCGCCGTCGAGGATCGTCGCGCCCATGCCAATCAGGGATTCATCGCCCACAGTGCAGGCGTGGACAACTGCGGAATGACCCACCGTGACCCATTCGCCGATGAGGCAGGGAAAATCGTCGGCGAGATGCACGACAGCATTGTCCTGAATGTTGGTGTTCGCGCCAACCGCGATGCGGTTGATGTCACCACGCAGCACGGCGCCATACCAAACACTGGCGTGGTCGCCGAGGGTCACATCGCCGAGCACGACGGCGGTCTTGGCCAGATAAACACCGCGTCCAAGGACAGGCTGCTTACGGAGAAAGGTTTTGAACTGGTCATCCAATGTCATGCCGGGATGCCTGCGGCGGTCAGAGTTTTCCGACAACGCGCAAGATGTCGCGCAGCACTTCGATCGGGTTTTGGGTGGCATCAATGCTGTGAACAACATCGGGCCCATAGAAGTCGAGCACCGGCTTGGTCTCGTGGTCGTAAACTTGCAGGCGGTTACGAATGACATCGAGGTTTGCGTCATCTAACCGGTTGTCGCGCAGGGCGCGCCGCTGGAGGCGCTCGACCATTTTGTCTAGCACCGGGCAGGTGAGGTGGAGCAAAGCGCGGACATCTAGCGTGCCTTTTAACATTTGGGCCTGCGCGGCGTTCCGCGGGATGCCATCCAACACCACTGTATCGCGCTCCGGATTGAAACGACCCAGCATGGTGTTGGCTTGTATGTTGTTGCGCCAAAGATCCACCGTGGCCTCATCAGGCACGAGTTCACCGCGGCTGGAATACTCCAAGAAGACGCGTCCGAGGCGGCTGTCGGCGTTGAGGTTGCGGAAGACGTCGCCGCAAGCGCAATGGTAGAAGTTCGGAATGGAACCAAGGATCTTGCCTTGCGTGCCCTTGCCGGAACCTGGCGCTCCGAAAAGCAGAATCGTACGAAGCTTCATGGTTAACCCTCCTGCGGACGAAGGTGTATCTCGGTAATCTCAATGAGTTGCATAGTCTGATCCAACGAGCCGCCGCCTTCCTGCGGACACTTCACCACAACCTCAGTCTGACTGATGCTGACCACGCGCTTACTCCAATACTCGCCGCCCGTGGCGGTGACCCAGACGAGCCACATGTCCCGTTCTGGGGGGACAGGGATAGATTTAAAAAATCCGGCGAACTTGGTTTCAATAAAGCGTTTGTTGATATTGACCTCGCCCTTCCGATAGACGGCAGACTGGAGTGCCGGGGCAGCGGGTGCCTTGACTGGCGAGGGAGCGGCCTCGGCGGGCGATGCAGCCCCGGGCTCGGGGACAGCAGGGTCGGCGTTACCACCTTCCTCAGCCTTTTTGCTAACGAGAGTGAGGCCACCCCCAGACTTTTTCTTGCCGGGCATCGGTTTGGGTTCAGGCTTTGGCTCCTCCTTGGCCAACGCGGTGGCCAGTTCTACAGCATTTGGCTTGGCCTCAATTTCGCTTTTCACCTCCGGCAGGCACAGGAACGCAATGGGCGCGAAGAAGCCCAGACAAGGAATAGCGGAGAGGCCCATCACCAACTGCTTGGGGCGACGGCGATAATTCGCGACCTCATAGCCAGCGTAAACGACGCCTGCGTACATCATCACCAAGCTAAACCAGCCCACGCCCGTGGTGAACATACCCCCTATGAGGCCCGGCTTCAGCGGCAACTCGGGCTTGTCTTTGACCTCGCTCCATTTGGCGGGCGGGCGCTTAGGCACTGCAATGTCAGGAACAATAGTTTCAGCCGCAGTACCTCCCCCCGGCGGCGTAGCGTCTTCAATCAACAACTCAACAAACTGGCGCACCTTGGGGTTTTTGGCGAATTCCTTTAACGCTTCTTGGGAAAAATCCGCCCAGGGAGTTCGGGGTGAAAGCTTGCCGTCGGCGGTCTTAATAATAACGCTCTTATCGTTCGGGCCGATGGCCTCCCCGGAAAGCGAAGTCCCGTTCTTAAGCTTGTAATCCGCCGCACTAGCCAACCCAGTCACCCAGACTGCGGCCACCGCGAGCGCGCAGTAAACAAATAGGCTTTGCATTAGGAGCTTATGTTTACCAAAAGCTCGCCTCGGGCAAACACAAAAAACGGCGGCTTCAGTCCCATCCGGCTCGTTTACCCGACGGCTATTCCGCCTGCTTGCCAACGGGTATTTCTGCCTTGTACTTGCCTAGGAGGCGCACCTCGATCACTCCAGACTCCTCACCAGTCTTGCGCGCGGTCATTGCAACGGGAGCCGCGCTCTTGTTCTTCTCGGCAGTCAATGGCACGCGTAACACGGGTGAACTACCTTTGCCGTAGACCGCGAGTTGAAACTCCCGCTTGCCCGCCTTTTCGAGGCCCAGAGTGAAGAGTGCCAGTTCCAACGGTTTGTCTTTCGCCTCCACTTTCACGAGGCGGAGCCTGTCGTTGGGCACCACAGCGTCCTTGTGCTTGGGTGCGAGCTTCATGGTCCACAACTGGCCCACGGGCACGGCCTCGCCCTTGGTCTTGTTCTGCTTGCGGTCGGCCTTGTCGGACTTTTCCACCTTGAGCCGCTTGTCGGGGATGAGGATCGCGCCGACATCGCCGGCCTTGAGACCAGTGGCCTGGTCGGGGGCGAGCTCGAGCTTGAGGGGCAGGTCGCCGATACGCGAGGTGGCGTCCACGAGAAGCTTCGTGGCCTTGGCCAGTTCGTCGGCGGTGATGGGCTGGGGATCTTGCGCGCGCAGAGATCCAGCGGTGATAGTGATGGCGAGAGCGAGGGCGAAACTAGTTTTCATGGTTGGTTTGAGAAGCAATTAATTCGAAAGATGCATATTCAATGTTACTTGTTACGCCGGCAGAATTTTAAGGCAACAGCTTTTTGTGCCCCAGAGGGCGGCCTGTCTCATGTTCAACTGAATAGAAACTTCTCTTTGAACGCTACGCTGACAAAACTCTAGCTCTTTTGGTTCTTAGCCGGTGGGCACTTAAATAGGGAATAAATGCAAAAAAAATTAGGGGGCACCGCCGAGAGCGATTAGTCGATGATGATGATTGCTTTGAATAAAGCCGGCTTAAAAAATGAAACATTCATTGATTCGACAGTGTCGAGAACCAGCTAAAACTTGGGGTTGTTGGGGTTTCCAATTGGAGCCGCTTTAAGTTCTCCTTTCCTTTGATCACCACTGTCGCAATCGGCTGTTGGCGCTCAGCCTAAGACGCGAGGGCATGCGAAAACATAAGCACGACTTTGCCCCAGAGGCGCAAATTCTAGGGCAATCCGCAAAAAGACAGCGCGTTCGTGATTGTTGAGTGCACTCATTTTCTCCCGACGGTGAACTGCAATTATGGGACCGCGCTTCATAACACTAATAAGCAAGGCCAAATTGTATGTGCTAGCCTACTTGCTATTTGTCTGTCCTCTGACAATGGACCATTAGCTTGTAAAAACTTTTTGGTAAATAGCGCGTTGACCAAATTTTTCCCTCAGCTGATTATTGCGTCTTAACTTGGTAGCAAAAAAGTAGGTCTTGGTCGCGAAGGTAAAGTTTGCCGTTGGCGATGACGGGGTGTGCCCAACTGTTTTGCTTGCTACGGTCAGGCTGATTGAAACGCCCTTTTTCCTTGTAGCCGCTGGGGGTGGCTTCGATGAGCGCCACGGTGCCTTGGCCACCCTCGCTGCGGCAGTAGAAGTGACCGTCCGCATACGCGATGGCCCCCTTGCCGACGCCTTTGTTGCTCCAGGCAACATTGCCTGTGGGTAGGTTCATGCAGGTCCAGCCGCCACTGTCGGAGTGGCCATAAACATGCTGGCCGATCAGGATGACGCCGCCGTGATGGTTAACCATGCTCTTGTTCGCGTAAACTTCTTGAGCGGCAATGACGCCGCCGGCGCGTTGCAGTTTGAAGAGATTGCAGCCGACGCCATAACCGGAGGTGACATAAACGAGATCCCCGCTCAACACCGGAGTGGGAATACTCGCCGTCGCGCCTTTGCGGGGAGCGCGCCAAACGAGGTTGCCCGTCGCGGCGTCAATGCCAGTCACGCTCTGCTCAGTGAACTGAACGTAGTGCCGCTTGCCACCGAAGTCCGATGGGACGATGGAGGAGTAGGCTGCGCCGTCGGTCCATTGCTTGCTCTGCCAGATCAACACGCCGGTCTTTTTATTAAGGGCCACCATGGTGCCCTGCCGACCACCGGGAGTGATAAGCACCTTGTCCCCGTCAACGAGCGGGCTTTCCGTGTAGTTCCAACCAGCGTAGTTGCCGCCGAAATCCTTTTGGAGGGACTTGCTCCACAAGACCTTGCCGGACTTGCCATCTACGCAGACAAAGTCGCCAAACTGGCCGAGGGCATAAATGAGCCCTCCGTCAATCGCCGGCGTGCAGCGGGTGCCGGCGTAGTTGCCCCCGGGCTTGCCGATGACCTCGGTTTGCCAAACAGGCCGACCGTCCTTGGCGCTGAAAGCCAACACGCGCGCACCGTCCGGGCCATCGCCCATGGTTACAACCATGCCGTCCATCACTGCTACACTGGAGTATCCGGTGCCGCACCCGTTGATCTTCCAAGCCAGCGGCGGACCGCCCGCGGGCCACTGTTTCAAGAGTCCTGTCTCAGTGCTAATGCCATCGCGCTTGGGTCCGCGCCAAGTGGGCCAGTCGCCGGGCGCGGCGGTTGAGTTAAACACCAAGGTGAGTAGGAGAACAGCGGACAGAGTGGAGCATTGGTTCATTGTAAACGAAGGGTTGGTTGATGATCTGCCGTCAGGCGAAATTCAGCAACACCGCGAGCCATGTTTCAAGCCGGGTCTTTCCCCGGATGGCTCACCGGCCAAAGTGCAAAGTCCAGCAAAACGACCGGCTGGTTGGTCAGCCAAGAGATGGGGGCGCATGGGTGGAGGAGTGGCGGCTTTGCGCGCTGCAAAGACTCCCAACGCGCCAAAAGAAAAGCACATAGTTCAACACTTTCACCTCGGTCGCCGCATTCGCATGGAGCCATTTCAAGCCGCAATCTAATCGGCTCAGTTTACTTTGCCTTTGGTTTTTCGACAGCGGCGACCTTAAGCGTCAACGGTTGGTCCACCTTGATAGTCTGGCCATTGAGTTTCAGCTCAGCTTGCACGGTGAGCTTGTGCTCGCCGGGCGTGGCATCTGGCTTGGTCTCCAGCGCAAGTTTCGCATCCGTGCCGCTGGCCGGGATGGTGAGTTTGGCGGCAGTGACGCCCTTCACGGTGGCCGGCACGACGAGGTTCAACTCCACCGCGTCCTTAAAGTCATAGAGGCGAGCGATCTTCACGGGCACCTCGGTCTTCGCGCCCTGCGCCAGGGACTGCGCGGGCACCTCACCGACAGTGATGGGCGCAGGCGTGACCTTGAGTGTAATGGGCAGCGAATAAAACGCGGCGTCCACGTCGCGTGGCTTTGATTTGTCGGCCATCTGTTTCATCTTCGCAGCGGTCGAAGTTTTCTTCGCCTCGGCTTCCTTGGCTTTGGCCATAGCCTCCTTGGCCGTCTTCTCGGCGACGGCCTTGGCCTCGGGAGTTGCGCTGACTTTCGCGGCGGCTTCCTTGGCCTCATTCGCCGCCTTGACAGCGTCGGCAGCCTCTTTTTCTGCTGCTTTGGCAGCGTCCTCGGCGACCTTCGATGCGTCCATGTAGGGGCGCATCTTACCTTTGGCGCGGGTCTGCAACCAAAAGGTGTGCTCGCCCGGTGCAAGCTTCTGATCGGCTAGGTTTAGTACTAACTGGATGGATTTGGTGCCCTCTGATCCGGCCAGCTCAGGAAGCTTTTCTAAATCCTTGTTGCCCGTGACCTTGAGCTTCACGTCAGCCTTGAAGTCCGCGCGGCGTGTGAAGTTCACGGGGATGAGCAGCTTGTTGAAGACGCATGTCTCCAGCGGCTGCTTGGCGTCCATCGCAAAGGTCAGCGGCGCGGACTCGCGATCTGTGACGGCGAGTGGGAAGCTGCGCGCTAGCCGCGCCTGCGGAGCCTCGGTGGCGTTATTGTCGCCGGCTTGGTCCCAGTTGACCGTGGTCAGCCGTGCCTCCCGAACTAGTGAGGTATCGCCTGACTTGGCCGTGCCGGTGATTTTCACTTCACCGAGGCCAGCGGGCGCGTCGTCCTTCGCCGCGAGGAACAGGCTGAAGACGTTGGAGGCAGCAGGAATCTTGACCGACGGCGCGACGAGGCCGGCGGGCAGCCCGCTCACGGTCACGTTGATGTCCTCCTTGAAGCCGTCGCGGCGCATCACGAGCAGCTTGATGGGCAACGCTTCGCCGCGCCACAACGAGGGCGCGCTGGTGTACACATCGGCGGGCTGCTTCTTGACGGGTGCAGAATCAGGCACGGCCACGAGCCGGAAGTCCGGCGATTCCCGCCGCAAGGTGAGCAAATACGTGTGGCGCGGGCTGGCCACGGTGCGGCCGAAGATATCACGGATGCCGATGCGATAGGAGGCGTCCTCCTTGGCCTCAAAGCGCCCGCTGGGGTCGCGGTGCGCGGTGTTGAACTCCGGCCCGCCTAGGTTGACGGCGGAGTCGGTGAACTCCTGCACGTCGGCAAACGTTTCCTCGCCCTTGTCGCTCTTGGCTGCCTTCTGAATCACCACGAATGGCGCGGTAGGCAAACCCAACCGGTGCGACGTGACCTCGACCCAGAACGCATCGCCCTTCTTCGCGTCAAAAGCGAACCAGTCACGGTCGTTGGGCGCGGCAAACTGGCCGGCCACCGTGGCGGGCAGCGAAATTTTCTGCGCCTTGTCGGCCGAATTGTTGGGCTCAACCTCGGCAATGATCGGCGCGTTGGCGAAGGTGATCAGCGCCGGGTTAGAGAGGAAGCCGTTCACACCTTTCACGCGGTGCTCGAAGCCATCCAGCCCCGCGCTCGCGCCACCGAGCGAGAGCGTCGTGGCAAGCCGCTGGCGGGCCGCCGGATCACCAGGGGCGTTAAGGTCCACCCCGAGTTGGTCGAGTACCTTGCCGTTGAGCGTGAATTTCGAGGGCGAGCCACCGGGTAGATTACGACCATACACCGTGACCTTTGCAGCCTTCCCCTGCTCCGCCGCTGGCGGAAACACGTAATCAATGTGCGGCCCCGTCGTAATGGTTAGGCGGTAGAAATACTGATCGCCCCCGCGGTAAGTGAAGTCATGGACTTTTACAATCAGCGGGCCGTCCGCTGACGCCGTGTGGTCAATTAATTCGCCCGCTCGCGCGCGCTCCAACTCGTGGCCGTCCGGTGTGATTAGCATCAAGGCGTCCGCTGCGCGGGAATCCAGTTCCTGCGCAGCACAATCAATCAGCACGCGCTGCCCCTTTTTGACGTCAAATTTGTAGTAGTCAGCCGCCTGACTGTCGGTGCGGCCGTTCACCGTGGTTTCCAGGGCGACTTCCTGCGCCGCTCCGGGCGAAGTGTTGCCACCCTTCTCCACGGCCTCCGCCAGCGTGCCGACGATGAAGGTGCGCGGGTTTGACAAGCCGAAGCGCGCCATCACGCGTGCCTCATAGGCGCCGGGCGGAACGTTGGCACCGACCGTGACGGCGAACTGGTTCGCCGCCGGGAGCGCCGTGGCGGTGATGCCCGGGTGGTTGAAGCGGAGCTGCAATTCGTCCAGTTCGGTGCCGGTCACAGTCACGTCCACAGCCGCGCCCGCTTTTGCGCCGGGCGGAAAGACGGTGAAGAGCTTGGGCTGCGGGAGTTGGGCTGACGTAGTGAACGTGGCGGCAAGCAGAACGGCGAATAGCGCCCCGGTTGTCATGCAACGGCGAAGTTTGGAAGATGAGGTGCAGTGCATTGTTATTGGGTAAGTAAAGACGATACATAGTGCGGGCGAATTGAAAAAGAATCAAAATCTGCTCCCGATTCCGTCCCGTCAGCCGCCAAGATGATTCGGATCTTGGGTTTGGGGCTTTGCCTTATCACCAACCAAGTTGCCATCGCGCAGTTCCGCGCCTTGACCCGCCCGCACCGACGCCTACCCTCTCGCGCATGTCCTCACCACAGACCGCGCCGACGCATTGGGCACAAATCCTGCGCCATGTTGGACCAGGACTGATTCTCACTGCGTCCATCGTCGGCTCGGGCGAGTTGATCGTGACGCCCAAGCTCGCGGGTGAAACCGGCTTCAAACTCCTTTGGCTCATCTTGCTGGGCTGCGTGATCAAGGTGTTCGTGCAGATCGAACTGGGCCGCTACGCCGTCGCCACGGGCAAGACCACGCTGGAGGCACTCGACAGCATCCCCGGCCCGCGGCTGGTAGTGAGCTGGCTCCTGTGGCTGTGGCTGGGGATGTATGTGGCCATCGTGTTCCAAGTTGCAGGCATCGTGGGCGGCATCGCGGAGGTGTTCGCGTCGGCGAGCGTGGCGCTCGACAAAAAATTTATCGCCATCGCAGTCGGGGCGTCGTGTGCCGTCCTGCTCGCGCTTGGTCGCTACCGGCTGGTGGAGAACGCCTCCACAGCGATGGTCGTCGCGTTCACCCTCGCCACCATCTTTGCGGTCGGATCGTTGCAATGGTCGCCTTACGCGATCTCCGGGGCGCAGATCGCCGAGGGTTTCACCTTCTCACTGCCGGACAATTTCATGACGGCTTTCGGCGCGTTCGGGATCATCGGCGTGGGCGCGTCGGAGCTGATTTATTATCCGTATTGGTGCCTGGAGAAGGGCTATGCCGTGAACGTGGGCGCGAACGACGGTTCGCCCGCGTGGACGGAGCGCGCAAAGGGCTGGATGCGCGTGATGCGCACGGACGCGTGGGTCTCGATGGTGGTTTACACGACGGCGACGGTGGCCTTTTACCTGCTCGGCGCAGCGGTGCTTTTTGCCAAAGGGCTGAAAGTCACGGACAAGGGCATGATCGACACGCTGGCGCACATGTATCGCGAGAGCTTCGGGACCTGGAGCTTCTACGCGTTCCTCATCGGCGCGTTCTTCGTGCTTTACTCGACGGCCTTCGTCGCGACCGCGTCCAACGCGCGCCTGCTGGTGGACGGCCTCGCGCTGTTCAAAGTCATCAAGCTCAACTCACCCGAGGACCGCGTGCGGGCCATCAAGCTGTGGGTTTGCCTGCTCCCGGCGATCTCGGTGGGGATGTTCATGGTTTGGGAGAAGCCCGTGACGCTGGTGTTCGTCGGGGCAGTTGGGCAGGGCATCATGCTGCCGTTCCTCGCCGGCGCGGCGCTGTACTTCCGTTACAAACGCACACCGCGAGAGTTGCAGCCCGGCGCGGCGTGGACAGTCGGCGTGTGGGTCGCAGCACTTTCAATGGCAGCGGCGGGGATATACCAAGTGGTGAGCGAGGTCCTCAAAGTGCTGAAGTGAGGCATGCTCACACTTTACTTGCTCCCCTACCCTATCGAAGGATCGAAGTTCCCGGGCTAACCGGTTCAGCGCCGGAACACGCCATTAAGTCACTGCGGTTCGGCAATCGCCCCCTCGCTCGGTCACTTCACCGTCTGCACATCTGGCACCACCCGCGCTTCAGTAGATAGTTTGAAGACGTGGCCAGACTTGGTGGTAAACTCCGCCTCCATTAGGTATGCACGGAATCCCTCCGCAGGCCGCATGATCTCTGCTGCCGCCCGGTTTGCTTGTTTTGCGGTCAGTTCCACACTGCTCCAGCGGTCATTACGCAAGTCACGGTCTGGTGAGTCGGCCGTCCACAAGCGAAAAACCTTAGCCGGGAACGTGACAGCCATCTCCATTCGGGATACGGAGCCCTCTTCCCTCGTCCACCTCACCGTCGGTAACGGTTCACGATCGGCGATCATTTGAAAAAACGCGGCCAGCGTCTGTGTAGCTTCCTTACCGCCGGCCAAGTCGTGGCCCGCGTTGGGCGTTTGAAAAATCAACTTTGGCTCCGGCAGTTCGTGGAAGTAATGCCGCAGCGCGTCCACGGTCCAATACGGGTCGTTGGTGCCGAGGAGAATGAGCTTGGGCAGCGTGTAGGCGCGGCGGTAACTGAACGGATCCACCCAGCCGCGCAGTTCGACCATGCGCGGTTCGTCCATGCGCTCAACGAGATTCAGCTCCGTGTAATCGCCGATTTTCTCGCTCTGCTTGCCATAGACCTGCTGTGCCCACTGCGTCTGCACCTTCATGTTGAGCATGTCGATGACCATCGGTGCGATGCCGGCCACGCGCGCATCCGCGGCGGCACTGAGCCAGGTGGTCCAGCCGCGTTTGGACGCGCCGGAGACGACGAAACGCGTCGGCTTCGCGCCCCCGCCTTCGCTCACGAATGCCTGCACCGCGTCCATCGCACGCACGGCGGACTTGGTCATCGGAAAGAGCAGCGGCCACTCGCGATCGCCCGACTTGAGATACTCGTTGAACGTGTAGGCGATGAGTGCGTCCTCCTTGCGTCCGTCGTAGAGCGGCTGATTCGGCACTTTGTTCACCGCCGCCGCGACCGCCCCGGCGCGCTCGGCCAGAGTTTTCATCAGGTTGAACAGCTTCGACACGTCGCCGTCGCCCGTGATGAAGAGGAAGGCGATGTCCTTGTTCCGCACCTGCGGCGGGCGCACCACCAAGATTTGGTGCCGCCACTCGTGCCCGCGCCACGTCTGCGAAGTCATCTCCAACTTCGTCGCCGTGTAGCCGTCCATGTCGCGTTGCTCGGCGCGCTGCCAAGTAAAGGATGCGTCGGGCTTGCGCACGTAATCCAACAATGCCTCCGCCGCGCGAACCGGACAGGAGATGAACAGCAGGAAGGCAAACAGGGAGATGGCGAAGCGCATGGCGCATCGTCCCGCCTGCAGCCTTGGCGTCAAGACGGTTTCGAGCACGAGACCAACCACGGCCGCATCAACGCGAAGATGGGCTTGCCGGACGACCCGGCTACGAATGCGCTCTTTGAGTTCGTGGCCGACGTGCTGAAGAAGTGGGGGCCGCTACTTCACCGGGAGTTGAGCGGAGATTTTCGCCGCGACTTCCTTGGCGAGAAACTCCGACCCGGCGGCGTTGAAGTGGACGTCGCGCGGGTTTTGCAGCTTCGCCAAGTGCGGTGTGACCGCCGCGTTGAGATCGTTGATGACCACGCCGTTTTCCTCCATCACGCGCCGGGCGATGGCGTTGTAGGTGGGCACCTTGTCGAACGTGCGGGGCGGCGTCAGTTCACCGTCGGGGATGGGTGTGACGGTGGCCCAGATCAGCTTCGCGCCCGTGGCTTTTATCTGCGCCACCAACTCGCGGAGGTTTTTCTCGTAGGCCTCCGGCGGCACTTGCTGGCGGCCCGGCTCCATGAACTTCGCGTCGTGAATGCCAAAGTTGAAGTGAACCACGTCCCACTTTCCGGTGCCGAGCCATGCCTTGAGGTTGCGGAGGCCGTTGGTCGTCGGGCCGCCGTTGGTGGGGATGCGGTGGACGTTGGCTTTGCCCTTCAGCATCGCGCGCACGGGCAGCGTGTAGCCCATCGAGATGGAGTCACCAATGAGCAGCACACGCGGCAGCCCCGGCTCATCGGTGATGGGCGCAAGGACCGGGTTGGGCGTGGGTTTGGCCTTCTTCGGGGCGTCCTTCGGTTTCGCATCCTGAGCGATTGACGTGCCGACGAGCAAGGCGATGGCGGCTACGACAACAAGGGGAAAATTGGCTTTCATGAATGAGGCAAAAGGTTACTTGGCCGGAGGATTGGACACGTTGGTTTTGGCCTTTTGCGTGGGAGCTGGCAGAGCGAGGCGGTTGACTTCGTCGAATCGTGCCTTGAGCCGGGCGACCACGTCCGGGTGCTGGGCGGCGACGTTCTGCTGCTCGGCGGGATCGGCTTGAAGGTCGAAGAGTTGCATGGCGGCCGACGCGACGCCGGTGCGGACGCCGGGATGGTCACTCGGTTGGTATTGTTCGTAGGGCGCA
>Ga0194130_10001901_pt1 | contig 31870 bp, 31 predicted proteins | sample TA2KigsurfametaG_FD_160084 | JGI IMG/M metagenome (GOLD analysis project Ga0194130, IMG submission 160084) | Freshwater microbial communities from Lake Tanganyika, Tanzania - TA2015050 Kigoma 12 surface | ecosystem: Environmental > Aquatic > Freshwater > Lake | place: Tanzania: Lake Tanganyika...
TCCGTCCGGTATTGCGGAGAAGGGGCGGCTCACGAGTCGATTCCTGGCGCGCAAAAAAGCTGAGTATGACGCCCTGCGGGTAGAGATCGAAACGCTGTCGCGAGAGGTGACGGAGTGATTATCAGTCCTGACGTCACCCCGTTATTTCGTATGAGTTTACAACTGGAGTAGGGTGCTTCCAGGGTCCTTGCGATGCAAGGAGAGGAAGCAATGAAGAAATCGAAGTTCACCGAAGAACAGATCCTATTTGCGCTCAAGCAAGCTGACGCGGGTCAGCCGGTTGGGGATGTTTGTCGGCAGATGGGTATCAGCGAAGCGACGTTCTACGTCTGGAAGAAGCGATACGGGAACCTAGGCCTTTTTTGAGGTGCGGTACAGTGTTCAAGTTCTTACAGAACTTTACTTTGCTACTCCCCGCGACCGCGCTTGTCGAACGTGATACGACATGTCGGTAGCGCGCTAAAAACGCATTCAAATCCACAGCGAATAGCAAAACTAGTCAATTTTATGACAAGTTGCCAAGCCAAACTCCGAGAAGACACATATTTCAGGGTGATGCGCATCCTGCAAGAAAACCCGGACTTTACCCAGCGTGAACTGGGCGAGCAGCTGGGAATCAGTGTCGGCGGGCTTAATTACTGCCTGAAAGCGCTGATGGAAAAAGGCATGGTGAAGATGAAAAACTTCGCCACTTCCAAGAATAAGTTTGGCTACGTCTATGTGCTCACCCCAAATGGCATGGCAGAAAAGGCAGCCATCACCCACCGGTTTCTACAGCGCAAGATGGATGAGTACGAGGCGTTGAAGGCGGAGATCGCGGCGTTGAAGGCTGAATCGGGTGAAGATCCGGCGGATGGACTCAGAAAGCAGGCCCAATGAAGATTGCCATTGCAGGCACCGGCTACGTCGGTCTTTCCAACGCCATCCTTCTTGCCCAACATAACGAGGTCGTCTGTCTGGATATCGTTTCTGAGAGAGTCACGGTGCTGAATAAGAAAAAGTCTCCGATCGAAGACAGAGAGATAGAAGACTTTCTTTCCAACAAGCCGTTGAACTTCCGCGCCACGCTTAACAATATCGACGCCTATACCGGTGCGGACTTCGTCATCATTGCCACCCCCACCGATTACGACCCCGAGACCAACTATTTCAATACCCGGACCATCGAAGCGGTGATCAAAGACGTCATGGCCGCAAACCCGAAGGCGGTGATGGTCATCAAGTCCACGGTGCCTGTGGGGTACACCGCCAAGACCAAAGAAGCGCTCGGCACGCAGAACCTCATCTTCTCGCCCGAATTCCTGCGCGAAGGCAAGGCCCTCTATGACAACCTGCACCCCAGCCGTATCATCGTTGGGGAAAAGTCAGAGCGCGCTGGATGCTTTGCCAAGCTCCTGCAACAGGGCGCTATCAAGCAAGAAATCCCCACGCTGTTTACCGACAGTACCGAAGCCGAGGCGATCAAGCTGTTCGCCAACACCTACCTTGCCATGCGGGTGGCATTCTTCAATGAACTCGACACCTACGCGGTCTCCCACCAGTTGGAAACACGTCAGATCATCGACGGCGTGTGCCTTGATCCCCGAATCGGCAACCATTACAACAACCCGTCGTTCGGCTATGGCGGCTACTGCCTTCCCAAGGACACCCGGCAGCTGCTGGCGAACTACCGGGACGTGCCTCAGAACCTGATTCACGCCATCATCAAGTCCAACAGCACCCGCAAGGATTTCTTAGCCGAGGATATCCTGCGAAGGCAGCCTCGAACAGTCGGTGTCTACCGCTTGATCATGAAAGCAGGTTCCGACAACTTCCGCTCGTCAAGCATCCAGGGTGTGATGAAGCGGATCAAGGGCAAAGGCGTCGCAGTCGTGATCTATGAGCCTAGCCTGAAAGAGGCCACCTTCTTCGGGTCTCGCGTGATCCCGGACCTAGAAGAATTCAAGCGGGTCTCCGACCTCATCGTCACCAACCGCAAGACCGATGCGCTGGATGACGTGGCAGGGAAGATATACACGCGGGACATTTTCGCGGTCGACTGAGTTTTCCAACTGGAGCCCAACATGACGAGCTACGTTGCCCTCCAATTTGATTTGAACCCCCTAGCCGGCCGGCTGCAGGAGTTGAAGGATAAAGGCTTCATCCTCATTGAGGATGCTTTGTCGGCCGAGTACTGTGAAGCGATTGCCGGTTTCATCGACAGCCATCTCGACGAGCAGGGCGGCGAGCATGAGACTGGCCACGTCGGCACGATGCAGCGCATATGGTCGGCCGAGAAGTACTCGTCCATCGTGCGGGACTACAAGGACAAGTGCTCACGCATCCTCAGCACGATGTTTGGACAGCAGCTGCGGCCCCAGAAGATCCTCGCGATGCGGGATAAGGTCATCCCCTTCCAGACGCAAGAGGAACGCGACCGTTTCGCGAAGGGCCGCTGGCATTACGACTCCTGGACGGACCAGTGCAAGATCTTCCTCTTCTTGAAGGACGTGGGCCCGGACAACGGTCCCTTCGAGTTCATCCCCGGCACCAATGGCGCCTTCAAAAAGAAGCTCGCCCTCACGCGCCCGTGTTGGCTCTTCAACCCCCTTACCCACTTCACGTCGACCAAACGCCCTTATCAGAGCATCTCTGACGAACGCGTCCAGTCGATCATCGACCGGGGGCATCCCAGCCTGCCACTGGTGGCCAAGCAAGGAACGATGCTGATCGTTAATCCTTCTGCGCTGATCCACCGGGCATCCCCGATTAAGGCCGGCAGCCGCTATCTGTCCGTCGCCTACTTCTGAGGCGGACAACTGCCTTTTCTTCCACCCTAGAGAACCAAGCATCGTGCTCAATAATAAATCGATCCTGATCACTGGCGGCACCGGCTCCTTTGGCAAGGCATTCGTGCGCACCATCGTGGCCCGCTACCCCGACGTTAAGCGCCTGGTCATCTTCTCGCGTGACGAGCTCAAGCAGTTCGAGATGGCCCAGGAACTGAGTCAGTACGAATTCCCGTCTCTGCGCTACTTCATCGGCGACGTGCGTGATGGCGGCCGCCTGCGCCGTGCCCTCGAAGGCATCGACGTGGTGATCCACGCCGCAGCCCTGAAGCAGGTGCCCGCCGCAGAGTACAACCCTTTTGAGTGCATCAAGACGAACATCATGGGCGCGCAGAACGTCATCGAGGCCTGCCTGGACGCTGGTGTGAGCAACGTGGTTGCCCTGTCGACCGACAAGGCCGCCGCACCCATCAACCTGTATGGCGCCACCAAGCTGTGCTCGGACAAGCTGTTCACGGCTTCCAACAACATCCGTGGCAACCGTGACCTGCGCTTCTCGGTGGTGCGCTACGGCAACGTGATGGGCTCGCGCGGTTCGGTGATCCCCTTCTTCATGGAGCGTCGCAAGTCGGGCGTGCTGCCCATCACCGATCCGTCGATGACCCGCTTCAACATCAGCCTGGAAGACGGCGTCGAGATAGTGATGTGGGCCCTTGAGAACGCCCGTGGCGGCGAGATCTTCGTGCCGAAGATCCCCAGCTACCGGATCACCGACGTGGCCACGGCCATTGGCCCCGAGTGTGAGCATCCGGTCGTGGGCATCCGTCCTGGCGAGAAGATCCACGAGGAAATGATCACCCAGAGCGACAGTTTCAACACCGTTGACCTAGGCCGCTACTACGCCATTGTGCCCTCGGCCGGCGAGTACACCACCGAGGAATACGCCAAGCTGATGGGCGGCCAGCCCGTTACCCCTGGCTTCACCTACAACAGCGGCACCAACGACGTATTCCTCACCGTCGAGCAACTGCGCCAGCTGATGCGCGACAAGCTGAAGCTGGAGGTCTGATCGTGATCCCCTACGGCCGCCAGACCATCTCCGAGGCAGACATCGAGTCTGTCGTCCAAGTGCTGCGCTCCGATTTCCTCACGCAGGGCCCGCAAGTGCCCGCGTTCGAGGCTTCTGTGGCCCGCCACGTCGGCGCACCGCACGCCATCGCAGTCAATAGTGCAACCTCGGCGCTGCACATGGCCTGCCTGGCTCTGGATCTGGGGCCGGGGGACTTGCTCTGGACCAGCCCCAACAGCTTCGTCGCCTCGGCGAACTGTGGCGTGTATTGCGGGGCCGAGGTCGACTTCGTCGACATCGACCCCAAGACCTACAACATGAGACCTGAGGCGCTGGCAGACAAGCTGGCCTTGGCCAAGCGGGAAGACCGTCTGCCCAAGGTGGTTATCCCCGTCCACTTCGCCGGGCAGTCGTGCGACATGGCCGCTATAGCGGCCTTGGCCCATGAATACGACTTCAAGGTGGTCGAGGACGCCTCCCACGCCATCGGCAGTCGGTGGCAGGGCACTTCTGTGGGCGCCTGCCTGCACAGCGACATCACCGTGTTCAGCTTCCACCCGGTCAAGATCATCACGACGGCGGAAGGCGGCCTGCTGACCACCCGTGACGCCGCGATCGCCCAGAGGCTTGCCGACCTGCGCAGCCACGGCATCACCCGGGAAGCTGCACGGCTGGAGCGGGCCGACCAGGGCGGGTGGTACTACGAGCAGCAGAGCCTGGGCTACAACTACCGGATGACGGAGCTACAGGCTGCGCTGGGTGTCTCCCAAATGAACGAGTTAGACCGATTCATTGATCGACGGCATGAACTGGTGGCCCGCTACGAGAGTGGTTTCAAGGGTGTACCCATTGTGGGCCCCTGGCAGCACCCCGATAGTCACTCGGCCTTCCACCTCTATGTGATTCAAGTGGCAGAAGGGGCTCGGATGGACCGTCGTCAGCTCTTTGACGCGCTGCGTGGCGCAGGCATCCTGGTGAACGTTCATTACATCCCCATTCACCTTCAACCGTTCTACCAGCGCATGGGATTTCAGTCTGGTGACTTCCCCGAGGCTGAGTCCTACTATTGCCGTGCGATCAGTCTCCCGCTGTACGCTGGGCTGACTGATTCCGATCAAGACGACGTCATCGAGAAGATCAAGGAGTTCGTGCTCTGAAGGTCGCGGTCATCCCTGCCCGCGGAGGCAGCAAACGGATTCCTCGCAAGAACATCAAATCTTTCCATGGCAAGCCCATGATCGCCTACGCCATTGGGGCGGCGCTTGCGTCGAAGGCCTTTGACCGTGTGATCGTGTCCACGGATGACGCTGAGATTGCGGAGGTCGCCAAAGCCTATGGCGCCGAGTTGCCCTTCGTCCGACCGCCAGAATTGGCCGACGACCATACGCCGACGGTGCCTGTGATTGCTCATGCCATTCGCACCTGTGATGAGCTCGGCTGGAACGTTCAGGACGTCTGCTGCATCTACCCGGGAGTGCCCTTCATCTCGACTGATGACCTGGGCACCGCGCATGAGCAGTTGATGTCAACGGGGGCTAACTACGTGTTCCCAGTAACCGGTTTCCCGTCGCCCATCCAACGCGCACTGAGGCGCCTGCCAGACGGCGCCGTGCGTCCCTTCCAGCCGGAGCATGCGGCCACCCGAACTCAGGATCTAGAGCCCGGGTATTTCGACGTCGGTCAGTTTTACTGGGGTCGCAAACAGGCTTGGCTTGACGGCTTGAACATTCATTTGAACGGTACCACTCTCGTGATCCCGGAATGGCGCGTGGTTGACATCGACACGCCTGCTGACTGGGAGCGAGCGGAGTTGGTCTATTCGGCGCTGTTCGCCAAGGGCTTGGTGTGAGGTTCCTTTTTCGAGCTGATGCCGGCACGGCCATCGGTGCTGGGCATGTCATGCGCTGCATGAGTCTTGCGAATGCGCTGCAGGCGCGCGGCGCTCATGCGTGCTTCGTATCACTCGACCTGCCGGCTCATCTTGAGAGTGATCTACAGGCGCAAGGGCATGAAGTGCGGCGCCTTCCTGAGGCGGTACGGGGTGACGAGTTGGGCGACGCCCGCGCCACGCTGGATGGTGAGCAGTCGTTGGTGGCCTGCGTGGTCGATCACTACCAGCTCGGCCGGGCCTGGGAGGCCGAAGTGATGGCCCATGCACCTGTGCTGGCGCTGGACGACCTCGGGCGGTCGCACACCTCGCGCTGGCTGCTCGACCAGAACTACTACGCGGACCCGCAAGCCCGGTACGGGACTGGTTGTCCTGCCAGTGTGCAGCGCCTGCTCGGCCCCTCCTTCGCTTTGCTGCGGAGTGAGTTCGCGCATGCCAGAGCCATTGCCCGCGTCCGCGATGGCATCCTGCGGCACGTCTTGGTGTTTTTGGGGGGGATGGACTCTAGCAACCTCACTGCAACTGCCCTCAATGCCATCAATCTTGGCCTGTCGCCCGGCGTTCAAGTGACCGTGATCGCCGGGGCATCGCATCCTGACCTGCCCGGCCTTCGAGCTTGGTGCGACGCTCGTGGCCTCGCTGCTCTCCACGTCCAGGTGAGCGACATGACGCCCCACTTGCTGTCTGCCGACCTGGCGATAGGCGCTGGTGGATCGAGCACCTGGGAGCGCTGCGCCTGCGGGCTTCCCACCGTGGCCATCTGTTTGGCCGACAACCAGCGCGAGGTGATCCTCGAAGGCGCCCGGGCCGGAGTCCTTTGGGGCATTGATCACGTCCCGTCTACCGACGAACTGGCCATCGTGCTGCGTGCCCTGGCCGGTGCGCCGGGTCTGATTCAGCATATGTCCGAACGTTCCCTCCAGATGACGGACGCGCGCGGCGCAAGCCGTGTAGCCGAGTTGCTCTTGCCAAAATCCATGCAAGTCAGAGACGCCACCTCTGGTGATGCCCGGATGATCTACGAATGGCGCACTTCGCCCGAAGTGATGGGCGCCTCGCGCAACGCGGCCTCGTTCCCTTTCGAGGACCACTTAGCTTGGTTGGAGCGGGTGCTGCAGGATCCCCAACGCTTGCTGCTGATCGGGCTCCACGACGGTAGAGAGGTTGGTGTGGTGCGCTTTGACATCAATGGCGACCGTGCCGAGGTGTCGATTTTCCTGGCGCCTGGCACGATGGGGGCGGGCCTGGGCCGAGCCTTGCTTGTCGCTGGCGAGCACAAGCTGCGCGACAAGCATCCCCAAGTGACCCTAGTCGATGCCTGGGTCAACGCAGACAACCCCCGCTCTTTCCACCTGTTTCAACACCTCGGCTATTCCCACCGGATTAGCCGCCTCGACAAGGAGTTCGCATAAATGCGAGCTAACGCGAACTTCAAGATTGGCCAGCGTCTGGTCGGGCCCGACGCAGAGCCTTTCATCATTGCTGAGATGTCGGGCAATCACAACCAGTCCCTTGACCGGGCACTGGAGCTGGTCGATGCGGCTGCCGAGGCCGGCGCTCACGCCCTCAAGCTGCAAACTTACACCGCGGACACGATGACACTGGACTGCCGAAAGCCAGGCTTCGTGATTGAGGATCCGGGCAGCCTCTGGGCCGGCGCCCAGCTCTATCAGCTGTACGAAGAAGCCCATACCCCATGGGACTGGCATGCCCCCATTTTTGAGCGGGCCCGCTCACGGGGCATGATCCCGTTCAGCACCCCGTTTGACGCCACGGCTGTTGACTTCCTCGAATCCCTCGACGTCGACTGCTATAAAGTCGCCTCGTTTGAGAACACCGACATCCCTTTGATCCAGAAGGTAGCCCGCACGGGCAAGCCGATGATCATCTCCACCGGGATGGCCACAGTGGCCGAACTTCACCGATCCGTGACGGCTGCACGTGAGGCCGGCTGCGAGCACCTGGTGTTGTTGAAGTGCACCAGCACCTACCCGGCATCACCCGCGAACTCGAATATCGCGACCATCCCGCACATGCGTGAACTGTTCGACTGCCAAGTTGGTCTGTCTGACCACACAATGGGAACAGGCGTCAGCGTCGCTAGCGTTGTGTTTGGTGCCACGGTGATCGAGAAGCACTTTACCCTGGCCCGTGCCGATGGCGGGGTGGACAGCACGTTCTCGTTGGAGCCGGCTGAGTTGCGCCAACTGGTCATAGAGACGGAACGTGCCTGGCAAGCCGTTGGCTCCGTCAAGTATGGCCCCAGTCAGGCCGAGAAGAAGTCGCTTCAGTTCCGCCGCTCGCTCTACATCGCGCAAGACCTTAAAGCCGGCGATGTGCTGACAACAGACAACGTGCGAGCCATCCGACCGGGCTTTGGCCTGCCCCCTGAGCACTTGGAAGAAGTGTTGGGCACTACTGTGAAGTCGGATGTCGAGCGCGGCACCCCACTGAGCTGGAAGCTGCTTCGCTGAGGTACCGATGAGCACGACACGTCCTCGCGTCTTGCTGATCGGCTGCGGCAACATCGCCGGCCGCTTCGACATGGCTCGTCCCGCCGATGCATGGCCCGTGAGCCAGGCGGGTGCGTTCCGGCGCCACGGCGGATATGAGCTTGCAGCTTGCATCGATCCCGATGAGCAGGCCAGGCACGCGTTTGCGGCTTTCTGGGGCATTCCCCGTCACGGCTGTTCGTTGGAGGCTCTTGGCGTCATGCCCGGCGAGTTCGACGTGATCGGCCTGTGTTCACCCACGGCTCTGCATCACACCCACCTAGCGGCCGTGCTGCCGCTCAAGCCGCGCGTCATATTTTGCGAGAAGCCGCTGACCCATGGTCTTCAGGAGTCCTCGAGGTGGGAGCAGGCCTGTCAGGCACACGGGGTCACTCTGGTGGTGAACTACACCCGGCAATGGGACCCTTCAGTGACCCGGCTGGTCGATGAGGTTCGTTCGGGCCGCTGGGGGGTGGTCAGGTCCGCTGTAGGCTATTACAACAAGGGCGTTTTGAACAACGGTGGCCACTTGGTGGACCTGCTGCTGCGCCTGCTTGGCCCCTTGGAGGTCATTGCAGCCGCGACACCAGTCCACGACCATTGGGACAATGATCCCACGGTGTCCGGCCTCTTGCGCTCGAAGGATGGACACGTACCGGTTTGTCTAGCACCCGCCCATGCCAAAGACTATGCGCTTTTCGAGCTTGAACTCGTGTGTGAGCTTGGCGTGATCCGGATGCGTAACGGCGGTATGCAATGGGACACCCGACATGCTGAGCCTAGCCCTCACTTCAGCGGATACCGGGCCTTGGCAGGTGTCGCCTCCGCTGACGGCGACTATCTGCAAGCCATGACGCTAGCCGTGACCGAGATCCATCAACACCTGAACCAAGGCACGGCCATCCGAAGCGCAGGGCCCCACGCCCTGGCCATTCAAGCTATCTGTGAACAACTCTTGGCGGCAGCGACGCATGCCGTCCCTTCAACCAACTGAGAAAACCGTGTCGAACTCCAAACTTGCACTGCTCGGTGGCGCGCCCGTCATTTCAGCTCCGCTCCAGGGTTTCCATAGCATTGGCGAAGACGAAGTGGCCGCGGCGAGTGAAGTGATCCGTGGCGGCGTGCTGTCTGCGTACATCGGTGCACCTGGCCCGGGTTTCATGGGGGGGGCCCAAGTGCAGAAATTTGAGGCACAGGCAGCCGCCTACTTCGGCGTGAAGCATGCTATTGCGGTCAACTCCTGGACCTCCGGCCTGATCGCTGCGGTCGGGGCCATTGGCCTGGAGCCAGGTGACGAGATCATCACCACGCCTTGGACCATGGCAGCGACGGCCACCGCAATCTTGCACTGGAATGGCATCCCGGTCTTCGCGGATATTGACCCCGAGACCTTCAACATCTGCCCTAAGAGTGTCGAGAAGCTTGTCAGCAAGCGCACTAAGGCCATTTTCGCTGTGGACATCTTCGGGCAGACCGCTGACATGGCGAGCCTGCGTGAGATTGCGGACCGTCATGGCTTGAAGCTGCTTTGCGACACCGCTCAGTCTCCTGGTGCCCGCACAGGTGATGCCTACACGGGCACGCTGGCCGACATCGGAGGCTTCAGCCTCAACTATCACAAGCACATCCACTGCGGCGAAGGCGGCGTGCTGGTCACCAACGACGACCGCTTGGCCCATCGCCTATGCTTGATTCGCAACCATGCCGAAGCGGTGGTTCGCACGGATGACGTGGAAGAGTTGAGCAACATGCTGGGCTACAACTTCCGCATGGGCGAAATCGAGGCAGCTATCGCAGCCGTGCAACTGGGCAAGCTGCAGGGCCGAGTGGAGAGTCGCCAGCGCATCGCCGCTGAACTCAACGCAGGGTTGAGTGGACTTCGTGGCCTGACGACACCCAAGGTGTATCCGGGCGCTACCCACGTGTACTACGTCTACGGCATTACCCTTGATATCGAGGCGATCGGCGTGCCCCGCGCACGACTGGTGGAGGCTCTGCGAGCCGAAGGCGTGCCTGCCTTGGTCGTGGGCTACCAAAACCTGCACTTGCTGCCCATGTTCCGCCACAAGATTGCCTATGGCACGAAGGGCTTCCCATGGACCTCGCCGTACTGTTCCAGTGACGTTCAATACGGGCCGGGAGTCTGCCCAACCGCTGAGAAACTGCACAACGAAACCTTCCTGGGCATCAACATCTGCATGAACGAGTTGCCGCCCGCTGACGTCGCGTTAGTCGTAGCGGCTTTCCAAAAGGTATGGGCTCAATTGGACCAACTCAAGGCATGAACAGGGGCGAGGCGCTGGACCTCCTGGCTCTGAGGAGCTGTTTAGCTGGAGCCCGTGTTCTCGTGCGCCCTTTCACAGCCGGAGATATCTCGGAGAGCTATCTTGCCTGGTTCCGTGACCCGGCGGTGGTTCGCTTCAGCAACCAGCGCTTCCGCGTCCACACACTGGAAAGCTGCCAAGCCTATCTGGCCTCTTTCACGGATAGCTCGAACCACTTTCTGGCTATCTGCGACCAGATGACCGGAACTATGCTTGGTACCCTAACGGTGTATCGCAACGTCGACCATGGCACCGCCGACATTGGCATCATGGTGGGTGAACGCCGAGTTTGGGGTCAGGGTATTGGGGCGGAGGCGTGGTGTCTCGTCATGTCTTCCCTAAAAGCCAGTGGCATCATCCGTAAAATCACAGCTGGCACCTTAGCTGTTAATCAAGGCATGGTTCGCATTATGGAGAAGGCAGGGATGCGGCATGAAGCCACACGGCAGGCTCAGGAACTGCTCGACGGTGTTCCCGTGGACGTCGTTTACTACGCTATGTTCTGCCATTACTGATTGGCAGTCGTACCACCTCAATCACAAGGTATAAAGGTAACAATTCATGCAAGAATTCGTTAATTTCGTACGAAACATAAAAAAGTACAATTCGGATGGCGAAGATAATATATTCAATGATAAAAGCTTGTTGTGGGATTTTATATTTGAATCTAGGCCGGATTTAGAGCAATTGTCTGACCATGATATTGTTGCTGTATTTAATAATTTTTTAAATCCTGACTCCAAGCAAACTTCTGGAGTGTCGGATTGGAGAAGAGAGGTGTCAGAGGATTTAATAAAATTTTATGAGGAAGAAATACCAAAGGAGGTGCTGCAAAGTTTGCCTGAGCCGGATGTTGGAAATCCGTTAAAAATATCGATTCATGATGTTAAAATTAGCTCGGCATATGCGTGGAATCTAATGCTCTATAAGGCTTTTACTACTATTTACGCAGATAAAGCCGGGGCGTCGAAGTCATGGGGAAATATACTGGAAGTCGGATCTGGATACGGTTGTTTAGCTCTTAACTTAATAAGAACCGGTAGGGCAAAATCATATACCATTATTGATTTACATGAAAATCTTTTGAATAGTTTTTTTTTCTTGTCAAAAACCATTCCTTCAGACTGGAGCATAAAAATTTTATCCAGCAAGTTGCTGACAAAGCCCGATGAAAAGACGGTTTATTTTTTGACCCCTGGGTATATAAAACAATTGGATAATATTAATTATGATACGGCGCTAAATTCGGACTCTCTTGGTGAAATGCCGAAAGAGACCGCGTCAGCATATGTTGAATGGATTGCTCATCATCTCAATCCGAATGGCGGTATTTTTTTGTCAAAGAACGGTCATTTGAGAAGTAAGGTGGGCGTGGACAGATTATCGGCTTACGGCTATGACAAATTCAAATTAATTGATTTCCGGCCTGGAGTATATTCGTCGACAGCACTTGATGATTTTTCGCATTTCATTGCCTTAGGAAGTTCTCAAAGTCCGTGGTCAATTAAACAAAAAAAATATCTTGATGTTATCGGAGATCTTGTCAGATGCGGGCTTTCGACTGATCTTGATGAATTGCTCAATCGATACGTGAGTGATGATCTAAACGCCTCTGACGTCCGATTACTTGATGCGATGATTTTAAATTTCAAGGGTGATCGCTTTGGCAGTACTGGGAATGTGGCGATTGATTATTTTTTTGGCTTTATGTACCCCATGACTGGTATTGGCTTAAAAAAATCATCTATTGAACATGCGATTGGATATTTGAGCATTGGGCGTAGTCCTCATGCCAAAGTATATGCATATACTTATTTATACAAGCTAAATATTATTGGGACAAAATTACTCGAGAATCAGTCTGGGATGATTCGGTATTTTTGCAATCAGTTTGTTGAGGAGTTTTCTGGATTTGCAGGTTATTTTAAGTACAAAGTCAGAATGGCGCAATTACTTAAAAAGATTCGGCCTAGAAAAATAATCGGCGATTCGCATATTATTAAAATAAAGAATATTTATATGAATATCAGGGAGGGGCGTGGGTTTGGTCATGGGAGAGGTTAATTCTATTTAAATTAATTTGATAATAGAATCAATCCATTTAATAATCGGGAGCCAATCCTATGAACCGTCAAATTAGCCGAATAATTAGAAGATATAAGGCGTGGGGGGAAACCCTGTTAAGCGAAAAATAGTAAATGGTTCAGCTGGTGACGTCTCCTGCTATCCGAAATGCTGTCGTCAATGAATGGCCGATGCCATTGGCGGTAGTTGCCTATGATGCTGGGGCAGCAAATTTAATTATTGCCTGGCTCAAGGCTTGGCGGTGGCCGGTTCGTGCCTGCGTTCAAGGGCCGGCTCGAAAGCTGTGGGAGGAGGCCTTTCCCCGTGAGCCTATCTGGAGCACCTCTGAGGCTGCTATGGAAGGCTGTGCCAGCCTACTGACCGGCACGGGTTGGGCCTCTAACCTTGAGCACGACGCTCGTCGCAAGGGGCTCTCCCGTAGTCTGCACGTGGCCGCGGTGCTCGACCACTGGGTAAATTATGGGGCGAGATTCGAGAGGAACGGTGAGACGGTTTGGCCAGATGAGGTGTGGGTCGCTGACGCCTGGGCCGCGGAGATCGCCCGACGGGTTCTGCCTCCTCTTGTGATTCGCCAGTTCGAGAACTTCTATCTGCAGGCCCAGGTGGCCCAGGTGGCGCCACTGCCTGGTGATGGCACTTTGCTTTACGTGCTTGAACCTGTGCGCAGCGACTGGGGCCGAAGTACGGCAGGCGAGTACCAGGCCCTGGACTATTTGCTACTACACCGCGACGCGCTGGCACCAGGTCCGGTCCAGCGGATCTTGCTGCGTCCGCATCCTTCCGATCCGTCAGGCAAGTACGACCGCTACCTAGATGCCCAACCGGATATCTCGCTGGACCGATCCGTGGACATGGCCGCAGCGTTAAGCCAGGCCGACGTGGTGGCCGGGGTGGAATCATTTGCCCTTACTTTGGCGCTCGCCGCCGGCCGTACCGTCTATAGCAGCCTGCCGCCATGGGCGCCAGAACTGCGCCTTCCTCAGGAAGGCATCCGACAAATCCGACGACTCAGTCCAACATGAAATATTGCAAACGTTGTCTGCAGCCGGACACCCGGCCTAACTCGAAGTTCACGCCGGATGGGATATGTCCGGCGTGCGATTACTTCGAACGACTTCAGCACGTGGACTGGCAAGAGCGGTACGAAATTCTTCAAGACCTGTTGGCCCAATACAAGAAGAAGCGGGGGGGCAAACACCGCTTTGACTGCATCATCGGTGTCAGCGGGGGGAAGGATAGCTCTCGTCAGGCTCTTTGGGTTCGCGACAAGCTGGGGTTGAAGCCTTTGCTGGCTTGCCTGAGCTACCCGCCTGAGCAGGTGACGGAGCGAGGTACGAACAACATCTCAAACTTGATTGAGTTGGGCTTCGACGTCGTGATCTCGGCACCAGCGCCCGGGACTTGGCAACGCCTCATGAAGCTGTCGTTTGACAAGTTCACGAACTGGGCTCGGTCCACAGAGCTGGCCCTGTTCAGTTCAGTCCCTCAGTTGGCTATTCATTACGACATTCCCCTCATTCTGTGGGGTGAGAATCCTGGCCTTCAGCTAGGAGACCTGAAGACATTGGGCCGCACAGGCTACGACGGCAACAATCTGCGCTACATGAACACCTTGTCGGGCGGTGCGCTCGAGTGGATCCGCGAGGCTGGTTTCGAACTCAAAGACCTGATCCCTTATCAGTACCCTACCCCAGAGGATTTCGACCGGCACGGCCTACAGATCGTCTACCTGGGTTGGTTCCTGGGTGACTGGTCGTTGGTCAATAACGGCATGTATGCGGCAAGTGCTGGCCTCGAAATTCGCGCGGATACGGTTGCCAACACGGGCGACTTGCACGGGGTCACCTCGCTCGACGAGGACTGGGTGACGCTTAACCAGATGATCAAGTACTACAAATTTGGTTTCGGCCGTGTGACAGACTACGTCAACGAGGAGATTCGGCTGGCTCGCATGTCCCGGTCCACCGCCATAGAGCTTGTTGAACAACATGACGATGCGTGTGGCGACAACTACATCGAGGCCTTCTCCGATTACATCGGCCTGTCTGTCGACCAGTTTTGGGCCAAGGTCCACTCATCGGTGAACCGCCAACTCTTCGATATCCATCCCGATGGGCGGATCACTCGCAAGTTCAAGGTGGGGGTGGGCCTGTGAACCGAAAGACAGTTGCCATTGTTGACTACGGCGTGGGCAACCACACGTCTGTGCTTCGTACTTTTCAAGCACTGGGACACCGCTGTAGAGTGAGCAGCGAAAGGGAGATCCTGGCGGCTGCCGATGTCCTGGTATTGCCCGGCGTTGGTGCGTTCCCTGCTGCGATGTCCGCGCTTCACAGGGATGGGCTTGCGAGCTACCTTTGCGAGCTCGCACGACAAGGCAAGCCCTTCGTTGGCCTGTGCTTGGGCATGCAGCTATTGGCAGACGCATCGCTCGAGCATGGCACCACCACGGGCCTGGGATTGATTCCGGGGACGGTACGTCCGCTGCCCGGCATGGACTGGCACATTGGATGGAATTCGCTCGAGACTGTCCAGCACGATCCGCTGATCGCACCCAGCGACGGCGAGTCCTTCTACTTCAACCATTCCCTCGTTTTCGATGTGCCTGCCGCCTACCAAGCGGCAATCTGCCGTGAGCGGGAATCCAGCTTCACCGTCGCGGTTCGCCGCGGCAACGTGGTGGGACTGCAGTTCCACCCAGAGAAAAGCCAGGCCTCAGGAAAGCAGTTGCTGTCCCGTCTGGTGGAGGGCCTAGGCCATGCTTAAGAAACGGCTGATCGGTGTGGTCACCGTGAAGAACGGTTGGGCTGTGCAATCTTTCGGCTACCGTCGCCACTTACCTCTGGGGCGTCCCGAAGTTCTGGTTCAGAACCTTGACCGCTGGGGGGCAGACGAGATCTTGGTCCAATGCATTGACCGATCAAGCTCTGGACTAGGCCCCGATCTAGAGGTGTTGGGCGAGATCAGCAAGTTGGGTATCGCCACTCCATTGATCTACGCAGGCGGCATCGGCGGCCGGGAAGATGCCGTGAAGGTCGTCAGCCATGGCGCGGATCGGATCATGGTCGACGCCATGGTGTGGGATTCTCCACAATCGCTGGAAGCCGTTGCCCGTGACCTGGGCACCCAGGCCGTCATTGCCCATCTACCCGTACGTATGGGCGAAGACGGACTGGAAGCCCTGGACTACCGCGATCGGGTGGAACAGCCGCTAGGCAGTTGGTTGGAGCGGCTGCCTCTGGAATGGGTGTCCGAACTCATGGTCACGGACTGGTCGAATGAGGGCAGCCCTGGCAGCTTTGATGAACGTCTACTCACCGTGGCGCAGCTTCTTGATAAGCCGATTTTGTGTTTTGGCGGAATCTCGGAGGCCGTGCAGTTACAGCGCGTGCTGGCGCATCCCCAAGTCGTTGCCGCAGGGGTAGGAAATTTTCTGAGCTACCAGGAGCATGCTTTGCAGACACTGAAGAAGCAGTTGGGCAGCAGCGCCGTCCGAACACCGCACTACGAAGTGCGCCGCTGATTGAGCGTTTCTGCCGCCACTCAGTTCAAAGGGCAGGCCCGCACGTCCCGTAAGTTTCTGACAAGGCACCCCTGCCGCTGCCCGCGTCCCTAATGCCTCGGTCCGAGATTTATAGCCATCATGAACAAACGACTGCAATGCGTCCGCTGTCTGTATTCCGTCTTTCATCCACTCGGCTTGGTGCTCGACGATGAAGGCGTTTGCAGCGGCTGCCGTATCCACGAAGAGAAGGACACCTTGGACTGGGATGTCCGTTGGAAGAAGTTGGAAGACCTCGTCTCTCCCTACAAGGTTGAGTCTGGGCGCACCTATGACTGCATCGTCCCGGTCACGGGGGGTAACGACAGCCACTTCATCGTCCACACAGTCAAGAACCGACTGGGCTTGAACCCACTGCTGGTGACGTACAACAAGTACTTCAATACGCCGCTGGGCATCCGCAACCTGGCCAACCTGCGCATCAAGTTCAACTGCGACATCGTGGTCCAGAACGTGAACCCCATGGCCGTGCGCAACATCACCCGTACCACCCTTCGCGAACTGGGCAGCATGTACTGGCCCTGCCTCGCAGGTCAGACGGTGTTCCCGGTGCAGACGGCCGTGCGCTACAAGGTGCCACTCATCATTTGGGGCGCCCACCAGGGGCTGGAGCAGGTCGGGATGTTCTCGCACGAGCATGAGGTCGAAATGACCCGCCGCTACCGCAAGGACCACGACTTGATGGGCAAAGAGGCGGATGACCTGCTGAGCATCTTTGACACGCTCAGTGAGGATGACGTCTGGCAGTATCGCTATCCCGACGACGCTGACCTTGCGTCTGTAGGTGTGCGTGGCATCTACCTGGGTAACTACGTGCGCTGGGACCCGAAGGCTCAGCACGAGGAGATGGTGCGGCAGTATGACTACAAGGGCGCCACCTTTGGTCGCACCTTCGATACCTACGACTATGTGGACTGCTATAACTTCATGGACGTCCACGACCACATCAAGTACCTGAAGCATGGCTATGCCAAGGTGACGGACCACGCTTGCCGAGAGATCCGCCACGGCCGCCTGACCCGGGAGCAGGCCTTAGCACTGGTCCGCCACCATGAGGCCCAGCCCATGTCCCATCTCGATAAGTTCTGCGATTGGCTGGGGGTGGACGCCCGTGCATTGGCTTTCATCTTTAACCAACATCGCAGCCCCAAGGTCTGGCAGGAAGTCGCTCCGGGCGAATGGCGCCGCCAGCTGGGTAGCGACTTGACCCAGGGCGACACGCCCCGCTCGGGTGACTCTGGCTTCCTCGGATTTGAAGCCCATGCCCTCTTGCAGAGGGACAAACCAGACGCCTATGTCACCGTAGGTAAGGGTTATCCGCTTTAGGGCGCTGAAGGGCTGCTATGGGAACTGCATCGGATTCCGTCCTCACCGCCCGCATCGTCCGACTGATTGGTCCGGGCCAGCTGGTTTGGGAGGAGGAGCAGCTGCCTGTCGTGCCGCCGCCGGACGCCTTACTGTGCAGGACGTTGGCGAGCGCAATCTCGCCTGGCACTGAGCTTGCGGCATATGTCGGGGCTCGGTCTTTACGCGACGTGCCCGCCTACCCCCGTGTGCAAGGCTACTGCAACGTCTCGGAGGTCCTGTCCGTGGGCAGCGCGGTGAGATCGCACAAGCCGGGCGACCGCGTGCTTAGCTTTAGCTCACACCGCAGTCACTTTGTGTTGCCCGCCGCGGATGCGTTGCTCACTGTGCCGTCGATATTGCCCGTTGATCAGGCTGCGGTGACCTATCTGTTTCACCTCGGCTACAACGCGCTGCTACGGTCAGAGGTGAGGGCTGGGCACCGCGTCGCGATAGTCGGGATGGGTACTTTAGGGCTCGGCACCGTAGCGGTCGCGGCGGTCGCGGGTGCGCAGGTGCTGGCGGTGACCGGCCACGACTCGGCGAGACAGCTGGCGTCTGCCTTCGGCGCAACTGAAGTATACGACCGTGAGCAGGTCGGAGTACGCGAGGGCTGGGCGGACGTGGTTGTTGCAACCACCAACGATTGGCGCGACTGGCATCTGGCGTTGCGGCTGGCTGCGCAGCGCGGCACCATCGCGGTACTGGGGTTCCCCGGGCGCGAGGCTGCGCCGAATGATTTCAATCCTCTGGATAGCCGTTTCTTCTACGCCAAGCAGCTTCGCATCGAGGCGGTCGGGCTGTCGCCGGAGCGTTCCGATGGTCGCGGCTTCACGCGCTTCAACGAACGTGAAAACCTGTCTTGGTTGCTCGCGCGTATCGCTGCGGGCGAACTACCGGCCGCTGCCATGGTCGCTGACCGTTACCCCGCAGAGAGGATTGTTGAGGCTTATGGGGCACTGCTTGCGCGGCGGAAGTCACCGGGGACTTCTGTGTTGGAATGGACATGAAAATCGATGCCGCCGTCATCGGTTGCGGTCGGATGGGCGCGTTCACGAGTCCCGGGGTGCTCCATCACGCGCCCTCCTGTTGGTTCCCGCTCGCGCACGCAGAGGCTATCCGCGCACATCCTGCACTGGTGCTTGCCGCGCTGGCTGACGTCGATGCCGAGACGCTAGGTCGTGCGGCCACCGAGTATGGCGTGTCGCGCACTTATACTGATCCCTATCGACTGCTCGACGATGTGCGCCCGGCGTTGGTCAGCGTCGCAACGCGCACCGTCGGGCGTGCGTCAATCATCAAACATGCGCTTGAGACCGGTGCTCAAGCGTTACATGTAGAAAAGCCCCTGTGCAATTCGATGCAGGAGTTGGCCGATCTGCAGAAAGCGTTCGCGGGCGAAGGTCGCTTCCTGACCTACGGCACAGTGCGACGTTTCCTCGCCCCTTACCGGGCAGCTGTCGATCTTGTGCGCTCGGGGGTCTTCGGCGCTTTACTCGAGGTGCAGGTCAACCTCGGTCGCGGTCAATTGTATTGGGCGCACCCGCATTCTGTGGACCTGCTGTTGTTCGCGACGGGCGGCATCGCGGTCCAATCGGTCGCGGCGCGGCTATCCAACGTCGTTCTCGGGGACTCGCCTCGTGTGGTGGAGTCCGACCCCGTCGTCGAGTCTGCGACTGTGCTGTTCGTAGATGGGGTTGAGGGGCGCATCACGCGCTCGCCGGGTTGCGACCTCGTACTCGCGTGTGAGCGGGGGCAGGTGTTGGTCGAGGCCGACGGCCGTTCGGTGCGAACCTATGCGTCCACTGTCGGGGACTCTTACTTCCGTCATGCCGAGCTTTCGATACCTGTTGGCGGCGAGGGCGGCACCATGGCGCCGCTCTCGGAGTTAATGCGCTGCCTGGCGGGCGACAATGCTGCGGTCGGCCGCAACGCGGAACTGCGCCGCGACATTTGGCGGGGTCAGAAGATACTTTTCGGGCTGGTACAATCACACTTCGCGGAGGGACGTCCAGTGAACCTTGACGACGTCTGGGAGGACTGGGTGATTTGGGCGCGCTCCGGCGGACGCAAAGCTTGATCTCACTCCGCGAACCCATTAACTCAAGCGATGTAGCACCGACCAAAGAGCATGCTACTCGACGTGTTTCTCGTTGAGCCCATAATCCGCTGCTCTCGCGGCTGGCCCTCCGCGACTTGCGCTTGGTCGCCTGCGGTCCGCCGCCATTGTCTAATCTCACTCAAGAACTCGAAGCGTTGTCGGGGCTAGCGGATACAGCAGTGCCACTTTTTCAACTGTTTTTAGGCCGGAGATGGGTCCTGTGCTGGCTAAATTATTAAATGCTTTCAGTCGGAGTCGGTTAGAAAACTCAAGTCTTCTTGCCTCTCTTAATTTGACTTTATTTGCAGTTACCGCAAAAAAGCCGGCGGCTCTATCTGCTCAACCAAGCAAGCGTAAGTATTTTTTAACGAAGCGGAGTCGCTCCTTCTCCTTAGATTCACAAATCCTATCTGCGCCGCTGATGGCGACTAAAATAAGCCGATTGCTGGCTCGATGGACGAAAACCTCCCCGCCTATTGTCGTCGTTGCATGCAGTCATCGGACTCCACAGCTTTTGCCGGAAGAGTTACTGCACAAAATTATAGTCGACCAATTGGACGAAGAAGAAGGACTCGCCGGTCAGGTTCGGACGCCACCTCTTTTAATCCTCGATGTCAACCTGCGTTCGAGTTTTACTCTACTTGAAAGCTCGAAGGAAAAAGTTGTCCTTAATTACTTGACGCTATTTTTCTTTGCGCTCACAACGCCCATTTTTACGTTAGCCGCACTTAATGATGTTCGCCGCGAATTAAACGACGCCAATGAACGCCCGGTTTTTCGCCAATCTGCCCAGATGTTGCTCGCGTTAACACTAGCTAGACTTCTGCGCTTGAGAAGTCATGCAGTAGGCGCCATTTTTTTGACAAGTAACTCGACATTTCCTGAGATGCTTCGTTGGGAGTTGTTAAGAAATTCCCAGACACTTTCAATCGTCGAAGTTCTGCACGGAGTGCCAACGTTGGAGTTGGAGCGTTATCAAGCAGCATTACAACGAATTATCGGTCCAAGCGATTACGAAAAACAATCCTTCATTAATACGCTGCGGGGTATCGAACTGCCGGAGGCTTTCAAACGGCAGCGTAGAGGAGTTGGCTGGCTAAACTTAAAATTTCTTTCGATAAGAGAATCTCTCGGGAAATTTGATGACGCCATAGCTAGACTTAGGCGCGAACGAACCGACCTAGATGTTTTCGTGGTGCACATCAATGGAGCGACTGGTCACGAGATGCCATATGTTGATTCCGCCGCGTTTCTCGCCGAAAAAGAAATCCTATCAGCAATTGTCGGCTATGCAACACAGGTAGGACGGAAACTGCGGTTGAGTTACTCCAGTCATCCGGCACACATGAAGACTGGCGAGTATCTTCTACTCAGGCGAACCTTGACCGAGAATTTTGCTCACCTCACTTTTTATACGGACTCCGCTCTAGGCTGGCTTAGCTCCGACTTCTGCATCTCGTTATACTCATCGAGCGCGTGGGACGCGCGTGCTTTGGGCTGCCCATCGTTCACTACGACCCGGAACCGCGACCATATCTACTCTAAACAGATACTGGACTTGCTTGACCACCCCGGTGATGATGAATCGGTACCCGACGCATTGCAGCGGGTTCTGATCCCGCTTCTGTTGGGGCCACCGCGCACTTTGAATCACTATATATCTCGTTTGAACGGGATATATTTTCCTTACAAAAGCGACTTTTAAGGAAAACCACGTTTTGTCATGTTAGTTGATTCGGTAATATGAAGTCACGGACTCCTGAAAAAGTTTTTGCGATCTACCTATTTATTTTCTACTTTATTCCTGCGCTGGCATACGCCTCTGGATTTCGTGTCACCTTTTATAACTACCCCGGCCTTACGCTTGCAGAAACTCTCTACATTTGTTTGATTATGTTGGCCCTGATTGGTGCGCTGATCTTCGAGCGCTTAACTCGGAGAGATAGAGTCATCCGAGGTGCCCCAGTACAACGCAAGGCGAGATGGGTTGTTTTGGTTGTCGTGCTATCGATTTCGACCTACGGATATTTATCCGATATGTCTGGTTGGCGGTACGCAGAAAATAATATCTCAGATCAGATTTCAATCGGCAAATTGGCATATATAGCCCTTCCTCCCATAATTGAATTCTTAATTTTTAGAGAGCTGTTTTTTGCGGATATCCACCGCTCTCACCGTCAGGCCGCACGGTTACGGGGTTTTGTGCTCGGCGTTTCTGCTGCCCTATGTGCTTCTGGGATTGGTCCGATGCTATTGGCTACGATCGCGCTAGCGTTTTCGTTTTTCCCAGAACAGTTTCGACGTGGAATATTTTTCCGCCAGGCCTGTGGTCCCGTGCCACGTACTTGGCCGATTACTTTTCTTGTATCGGTGCCCATGGTTTTCCTACTGATGGTGACCGCGAGTCTAGGTGGTGAGATCATAAAAACAGGATCGGACCTCGATGCGGTGCTCGACGTGTATTCCGATATGTCATTTGAAGGTATTGCCCTCTATCTCATTGGCCGATTTTCGACGGCTTGGGTTTCCTTAATCAATTCAGTTGGGCACGTATCGGTGTATTCCGTAAGCGAATTAGCGGATAATTTTTTTACTCCTCTCCAAAATTTTTTATATCGACTGGATACGGTAACTGGCGGTTGGCTTGCTGTTTCGCGTCCTTCGCCAGGCACGCTGAGTCGTATCAACTACGAGATGATCACTGCAGTGGCACTGAATGATAGAGAAGGAACGTCGCCGGGTTTATTGGCGGCCTTTGTTTTAACGACGCCCATTATTTTTTGTGTAGTGGCAATTTGTATATATGTTGGGATTGTGGCTCGCCTGCTCGCTCGAGCTGCGGCTATTATGCCTGGGAAATTGACTTGGCTGGGTTGTGCGGGTCTGGCTTATTTTTTTAGCATTTTCTTTTCGTCGCCTATTGATTTAATGTTAATTCTCGATCAGTCGGCGATATCTGTTTTGGCGATTTGTATCTTTATTTATAGGAGCACGCAGTCGCGGAGGTTATCGAATGCGCACCAGTAGGTTTTCAGCACGAGTAGAAAGTTACAGGGAGGAAATTTTGGTTTCTGGGTCCGCATATTTGGGTACCTGGTTGGATTCGGCCTCTCGAGAGAAGATCAGGGTATTTATTGATGATATGTCACCGTCAGGCGCTGAAATCAATTACGAAGGTACAGAGAAGCGAATTTGGGATGGTCACCTTTTGAGCGCTGATATTTCTGTTTTTGAGAAGATGGCTAACGATGTGGTTAGTAGGTTTCTTGGGCGGAGTGTTGAGGCGTATACAGTTTTAGCGTATTCAAATAAGCCGCTTCCATCTAATAGCAGGGCCGAATTGGGAAGGTGGCATATAGATTCGCTTAGGCGTCAAATGAAAGTTTTTATGTTTTTGACTGATACGACAGAGGCGTCGGGGCCGTTTGAGTGGGTTGTCGGGAGTCACTCAGTACAGTTCAAGGTTCGTGCCCTGCTGGGAGGTCATTACTGGAGTTTTTGGCCGATACACCGTGGTGGCACGCGAAAATACAGTAAATTGCCAGATGGCTGGGTAGAGGAAGAGCTTCGTAATCGACACGAGATCCGTCCCCTGTTGTGCGGCGCGGGCGATGTGTTTTTGGTGGACACGTCGTCTGTACATAGAGCGAGGCCGTGCCGCGAAGGGGCAAGGTACGCACTGACAGCTTACTATCGCAATTGAGTGCTACAGTCGTAAAAAGTTTCATGAATGTAGAGTACATGGTCGGGCGTGCTGCAGGTGTTTTGGTTAAGCCGTTAAGTTTAATTGTTACGAATTATTTGTTTGGTAATTTTTTGGCCTCTGAACTCGCAGCGGCGTTTCTCGCCGTTATGGTGTTAAACGGTCTCCTTGGCTTCGATTTGCATCGAGATTTTTACTCGGCTTACTTCTCGCTAAAGAAGTCATCAATGCTCGCGCACAGGTATCAAGATTACCTGAGCTCGCTTATCGCAGTTAGTTTTCTTGGCGCGTTGATAATAATATTTTTTTTTTCTCTCAAGGGTAAGCTTGTAGTACTTTCGGCTATCGCGATAGGTGTCTATTTTTTTTCAGAAAGAATGATCGACGAGTCATTGAGGTTTGAACTTTACGCGGAGCGTTTTGAATCTTGGGGTAGGTTTGCGACTGTTCGCGTACTGTTCCAAGGGTTGGCGTTCGGTACCGCTAGTTTCATCTTGGTACAGGTCGAATTTGAGCCCATTGCCGCTTTGGTTGGTTCAATGGCCCTTGGAAATTTCGCGGTGTTTTTCGTCCTGAAAAGTGGTGTTAGTTCGCGAAGGGCTGCGATTAAACGGCTTTCTTCGGTCCGACGGTGGCCTGAAGCGGTCGGTCGGATGGTGGATGTCAATAAAATTTATTGGTTGATATCGGCGTTAGGGATACTATTGTCGACTTCCGATCGGCTGGTTGTCTCGCTCGTTGCGTTTGAAAAACTTGCCTATTTTTCGCTTTTGGCATCGTGTTTTTCTATTATGGTTATGTCTCTGGATTATTTAGTTTTTAGTATGGCGCGTGGAAAACTGCTACGAGGTGATATTACTTCTCGTGAAATTATTATGTCGTCGAAATGTTTGATTGTTTTGTTTTTTTCAAGTGTGTGTGGCGGCGTTGCCGCTGCCGCTCTCCCGGCTGTTTACCCCGGGGTCGCAGTTGATTACTGGCTAGTTGTGTTCGTGTTCATGTTGCAGTTGTGTGTGGCGATTACCGTGATACCACGAGAATTCGTTTATTGGCATTGCGCGCCGGTGGTCCTAGTGGCCATCGAGTTGGGTGCGGTTTTGATGGGAGTTATATTGGTTTGGCTGTCGAGTATCAGTCCTTGGCCGATCAGGGGAGCTCTACTTGGGCTTTTCTTGGTGTTGATATTTCGATTTTTTGTGCTGGAGTGGCTGAGCGGCCGGGCGGCCGCTTCGTCGCGTTTGGCGGTGCAATGGTCTTCCAAAAAAATGCGGGAGTGATTTGGAAAGCGAAATGTTCAGGGACGACTAATGAGGAATAAATGAAAATATGGATCGTGCAGACAGGTGAGCCCCTTCATTGCGACGGTGGCTCTGTAAGACCGATGCGCGCAATGAATTTAGCGGATACGCTAATCAGCCGTGGGCATCAGATCGTAATTTGGAGCTCGGATTTTTACCACCAAAATAAGCGACATCGTAAGGGGGCATTTACCAGTATAGTTCAAGGACCCCAACTGACGATAAACTTAGTACCGTCTCCTGGTTATAGAAAAAATATTGGATTTGCCCGATTGTTCGACCACGCGGTACTCGCCTTTCGTCTCAGGGCTTTGCTTCTCTCTGGGCGTTTCGCTTTGCCAGACGTTGTTTTTATCGGATATCCTCCAATTGAGGTGGCCTTGGTCACAGTGAAGTGGTGTGTTGCAAGCCGCATTCCAACGATTATAGACGTTAAGGATCAATGGCCATCGCTGTTTCTTGAGGCGGCGCCTCGTTGTCTTCGGCCTATGCTTCGCGCCTTATTGTTTCCGTACTTCCGAGCGGGTAAGGCAGCGGTTGGGATGGCGACCGTGCGGTGTTCGATGTCCAGCGGGTACATGAACTGGATAGCTGGTTTTTCTGGTCGGCCTGTGTCGGCCGACGATATTGTTGTTCCTTTAACGGTTCGTGAGCCGCAAGCTTCGTCGGAAGAGATCCGGACTTCGCGCGAGTGGTGGCGGGCGCTCGGGGTGAATCTTTCGAAGAGAAATAAGTTTATTTTTGTCGGCAGTTTTATGTCGGTTTTCGATTTCACGGCGATTAAAGAAGCTGTTTATCAGCTCAACCAACGCGGCGTGGATTTTCAGGTTGTGATTTGTGGTAGTGGCGGGTCGGAGCAGGAAATTAGGCGAATGATGGCGGATAGCTCTAATGTGGTCTTTTCTGGCTGGGTTGATCTGCCGAAAATCGTTTCTTTGTCGACCGCGGCGGTGGCGGCGCTTATTCCCTATAAAAATATTGAGAACTTTACGCTCAATATTCCAAATAAAATCGTTGATGCTTTGGCACTGGGGTTGCCAATTGTGAGCACTCTAGATGGAGAAGTGGGCAAACTAATCCGGGATAGTCGGATTGGGTATTGTGAGGCCGATGCTAACGGTGAGAGGCTGGGGAGGGTCATGGAGCAAATGCTACTCTCGCCTGATGCAACCCGAGAGGCTGGGGAGCGAGCGCGACAACTTTATCTTGATCGCTTTTCATTCGATCAGGTTTACGGCTTGTTAGCTGATCGGATAGAACGGTTGGGCTTGCGCTCGTGATGGACGACAAACGCCGCGAGACTGTCCGGTACAATTGTGTCTCGGACGCAGTATTGAGGGCGAGAAATTGGGGGGCTTTGCCTAGTGGCAAGGACACGGTTCCGGGGTATCTGAGAGAGCCGTACGAAAAATTCGAGACAGAGATTAACATTGGTCTTTCTTATTTTGGGCCGAATCCGAATGTACTCGAGCTTTGTGCCGGGACAGGAAATTTTACGGCAATTCCTGTGAACTCAGGAGCCATTGTGACCGCCACCGATATTGCAGTTTCTGCACTGGAGGTCGTTCGAGCTCGATATTGTGAGTCCGAAAATCTTTCGGTGGCTGTTGCGGACATCGAGAGAACGGGCTTTGCCAGTGAATCCTTCGATATGGTTATGTGCGCGGGAGGGTTAAGTTATGGAGATAATCAACTTGTTTTAAAGGAGATTGTTAGGTTACTCAAGCCCGGGGGGGTTTTTGTTTGTGTGGATTCGCTGAACCACAATTTGTTTTATCGTTTGAATAGGTTTATTCATTATGTTCGTGGCCAGCGGACTGCTAGTACTCTTCGACGGATGCCGACAGTTGAACTGATTAATTCCTACAGCGATAGATTCAGTTCATTTGGGATATGGTATTTCGGCTGCGCTTCTTGGGCGATGCCCATTGTGAGTAGAGTGGTTGGGGTCGCTAACGCCACTTCGTTTTCTCGGTGGGTTGACCGGCTTTTTAACGTTAAATATTCAGCGTTTAAGTTCGTTATGACGGGGCGTAAGACAAACTGAGCAAGAATATGAATCCTTCGTTAGGCGATCTGGTTTCTCCAGATAGGTTTCGAGAGCCGCTAGACGTGGATCAGGTTACGGCTCTTGTCGCGCGGCAGTTTTTGTGTTCGATGTTACGCATTCGAATTGCCGAGAATAGGTTGGCTGAGGCTCGGCGCGATGGCCTGATCGGCGGTCCTGTCCATTTGGGTGTGGGTCAGGAGGCCATCGCTGTTGGGGTTTCAGCGTCTCTTCGGCCGACCGATCGCATTTTTGGGGCCCACCGGTCGCATTCCCATCTGCTCGCTTTGGGGTCGAGCGTCCATGGATTGTTCGCCGAGGTCTTGGGCAAGGACACGGGTCATTCCCGCGGTATGGGTGGGTCGATGCACCTTTGGGACCAAACGAAGGGCTTCTACGGCTCAGTGCCTATCGTAGCGGGTACGGTCGCATTGGCCGTCGGTGCTGGTTTGGCCGCCAAGTTGCAGAAGACCGGAGATGTCGCGGTGGCCTATCTGGGCGATGGTGCAGTCGAGGAGGGCGTCGTCCACGAGTCGCTCAACCTCGCGCGGATCCAGAATATCCCTGTGATCTTCGTCGTCGAAAATAATTTGTTCGCGAGCCATATGCACATCTCGATCCGTCAGCCTTCGGACGCGACGGCTAGGTTCGCTGTCGCCAACGATATTCCGGCGAGGGTGATCGACGGCAACGATGTGATAGCAGTGGCCGAGTCGGCCAAGGATGCTGTGATCCGCGCTCGACAGGGTGGCGGTCCGTCGTTCATCGAAGCGGCGACCTACCGCTGGTATGGGCATGTTGACTGGCGTGACGATATCGACGTCGGTGTCAACCGATCGCAGGATGATGTCGCCAACTGGAAAGCGCGCGATCCTATCGCGCGGCTGCGTGCCGCGATGGTTGCGCAAGGGCACTGGTCTGCGGCGAAAGACGCTGATCTTGAGGCGACGTTGAACCGCGAAATGGAAGAGGCCTGGGAGCGCGCGATGCAGGATCCCTACCCGGCGGAATCCGCCCTGTTGGACCGGGTGTACGCGAAATGAAGACCTACAATTACGGCACCGCCATTCTTGCGGCGTTCGAGTATCTACTCGACAAATACCCGGAAGTCTTTGTGATCGGACAGGGCCTGTGGAGTCCGTGGTACGTCGGCAATTCAATGACGGACCTCGATAAGAAATACGGGGTGCAGCGAATCATTGACACGCCCGTTTCGGAGTCGGCGTGCACCGGTGCTGCGGTGGGCGCAAGCCTCTCCGGGATGCGACCGATTGTGGTGCATCCGCGGATCGACTTCATGCTTTATGCGATGGATGCGGTGGTAAACCAAGCGGCTAAATGGTCTCACATGGTGGGCGGCCAAACACACCCGGCGGTGACCATCCGCGGGATCATCAACCGTGGCGGCGAGCAGGGGGCCCAGCATTCGCAGGCGCTGCACTCCTGGTTTGCACACATCCCTGGGTTGCGCGTAGTGATGCCGTCGACGGTCGCGGATGCACGCGATCTCCTCATCGCATCCGTATTGTGCAACGACCCGGTGATGTACATCGATGATCGCTGGCTGTACTCGCAGACAGACGATCTTCCGGATGTAGAGGAGATAGACCTGCGGACTGTCGGCCCCCGGTGTCTAGCGGCGGGGACCGATCTCTCGATCGTCGCTTCCGGGTATTCGACACTGCTCGCCATGAACGCGCGACATCAGCTTGCTGCTCAAGGGGTGTCGGTCGAGATTGTGGACCTCCGGGTGCTCAACCCCTTCGACCCCGCGCCAGTGGTGGAGTCGGTCCGGAAGACAGGGAGGATGCTTGCTGTGGATGGCAGTTGGCGCACCTGCGGGATGTCTGCGGAGGTCATCGCGTCGGTGGTGGAGCGCCTGGCGCCGGGTGAACTGCGTGCCGCGCCGCGTAGGATCACGCTGCCCGATGCGCCTGCCCCTACCTCCCGTGTTCTCGAGAAAATATACTACCCCGATGTCGATCAAGTCGTTCTCGCCGCGCAAGCATTGATGGCGCGGTAACGCTCGACCTTTCAAACAATAAATTCCAGAGGCGTAACAGATGTCAGCGAAGATGACCGTCCCGTTTTTCAATTACCCTCGCGTCTATACGGACGATCGTGACGCCTTCCTGAGCATCTTCGATGAGGTCGGCAAGCGAGGCGCATTCATCCTGCAGAAGGATCTCCGTGAATTCGAGGCGGCGCTCGCCCAATACACGGGTGCGAAGTACGCGATGGGCGTGGCCAACGCGACGGACGGTTTGGAGTTCGGGTGGATGGCCATCGGGATGCGTCCCGGTGATGAGGTCATCTTCTCGTCCCACACCATGCTGGCGACCGCCGCCGCGGTCAAGACAGCCGGGGGCGTTCCGGTGCCCGTGGAGCTCGGCGCTGATAACCTCATCGATCCGGAAGCTGTCGAGGCGGCGATCACACCGCGTACGGTGGGCATCATGCCGACGCAGTTGAACGGACGGACCTGCGAGATGGATCGCATTATGGCCATCGCCGCCAAGTATCGCTTGTTCGTCGTCGAGGATGCTGCGCAGGCGCTCGGCTCGAAGTTCAAGGGCAAGCATGCCGGGACCTTTGGCAACGCGTCGGCCATCAGTTTCTTCCCGGCGAAAGTACTCGGTTGTTTGGGTGACGGCGGTGGGTTCCTCACCAACGATTACACCATCGCCGACAAGGCGTGGCAGTTGCACGACCACGGACGCGATGCGGAGGGCGAGGTGCGCAGTTGGGGGCGAAACAGTCGGCTGGACAATCTGCAAGCGGCTTTCCTGCTGCATCGCCTGAAGACCTATGACCAGGTCGTGGCTCGTCGGCGCGCGGTGGCCGCAATCTACCAAGCCCGTCTGGGTGACATGCCGGAACTCCAGTTGCCGCCGGCGCCGGATGCCGACCCTCGTCATTTCGACGTGTATCAGAACTACGAACTGCAGGCTGATCGTCGTGATGACCTGAAAGAGCACCTGCGTGTGAACGGTATCGGCACTCTGATCCAGTGGGGTGGAAAGGCCGTGCACCAGTGGGAGCGTCTCGGATTCCAGATCAAGTTACCCAAGACGGAGCGGTTCTTCGCGCGTTGCATCATGCTGCCGATGAACGTGTTCGTTTCGGACGACGAGGTCCACTACATCTGCGATCAAGTCCGCAGTTTCTACCACGGCTGATCCGGTGAAGCGGATCTTCGACATCGTCGCGTCGGCGACCGGTCTACTGCTTGCGTCTCCGGTGTTTTTGCCGGTGATGTTCCTCGTTTGGAAGCAGGACAGGCACTCTCCGTTTTACGTCGCTCCGCGCGTGGGGAAGGGCGAGCGACCGTTCAACATGGTCAAGCTTCGCTCGATGATCATCAACGCTGACAAGAGCGGTGTCGATTCGACGGGGTCCAACGATCGACGCATAACGCCGATCGGTCGTTTCATCCGACGGTACAAGCTGGATGAACTCACCCAGTTGTGGAACGTCCTCAAGGGCGACATGAGCCTTGTGGGGCCCCGCCCGAACGTGAAACGCGAAACGGACCTCTACACGCCGGAAGAGAAGAAGCTGTTGTCGGTGAAGCCCGGAATCACCGATTTCGCTTCAATCGTTTTCTCGGATGAGGGCGACATCCTGAAGGATCAGGCAGATCCCGACATCGCGTACAACCAGCTGATTCGGCCGGGCAAGGGTCGTCTGGGGTTGTTTTACATTGCTAATCGATCGCTTTGGCTGGATATCCGACTGTGCTGGTTGACGGCGATCGCAATCCTCTCGCGGCCGCGTGCTTTGGCGGGCGTTCAGTCGATACTGCGCTCACTCGGTGCCTCTGCGGACCTGCTGGATGTCGCGGCACGTGAAAAGCCGCTTATGCCGTCGCCTCCGCCGGGCTGCGATCGAATCGTTACATCCCGGGACGGGAATCCGTTTATCTGAATGTCGCGGCGGTTCTAGAATCGCTCGGGCAGCTCTATGCACTTACCTCTATCGGAGTCGATCAATTTTGGCGGTTCGTCTCCGCCAAGTCGTTAGTTTAGCGCTCATTCCCGGCCGCTATTTCAAGCGATAGTCTTTGGGCGCGATCAACTTCCTCTCGAGCGATCTTTGTGGCAAGCCGCACTTTTATTTTTTCAGCGTCAGTACTTCCTCTGCCTGTCGCGATATTGACCCAAGCGTAAGCTCTGATCAGATCGGGCACGCCGTCGACACCTCTCTCCAATAAAATGGCGGCATTAATTGCCGCCTTGTCGTTTCCAGCCCCAGCTGCAGATTCAAAGAGCATCAGCGCTGTTTTTTTGTCTGGGGTGACTTGCTCACCATTGTCCAGCATGACTCCGAGATTATTCATCGCCTCAGGGTGCTTACTCGCAGCAGCCTTCCTGAACCAAGATAGCGCCTTATCGGGATTTTTGGCCGTCCCTTTTCCTTGTCGATAAAGTAGCCCGAGGTTGTTTTGCGCCGCTGCCACTCCTTGGTTTGCGGCGAGTTCGAATAACTCAATCGCTCTCGAGTTATTCTCTGGCACTCCCCGACCCTGATTAAACAGTACGCCAAGATTATTGGCGGCATCAGCGTTATTCTGCGCCACTGCCAACTCGAACCATTTCCGAGCTTCGGCTGCATTTGGTGCAGTTCCGATTCCGTTAAGAAGACAGAGCCCGACGTTATTCTGCGCTGAGGCAAGTCCGGATTCCGCAGATTTTTGATACCACAAGAAAGCCACTTCGGTATTTTTAGATACACCCAGCCCACGCTCGTATAAATAACCAAGTTTATTTTGCGCTCGAGCATCGCCAAACTGCGCGAGGCGCTCCCAACGGCTGTACGCCGTTTCATAGTCGCCTTCATCGAACGCGGCTTGTCCTGCCTCATATCTCGAGCAGCCAATAAGAAGTGATAGCCACAACAGGCAGATAATCTTCAGTGCGGTTCGAGGGTTAGTTGAATTCATACCGTTCATGGAATTGTGTATGATCTGGCCGTTGAATCGACGTAGGCTATGTCATTGACTTACCAGCGTCTTCTTAAACTCGCAAGACCTCTCGTCATGGCGCCCAGGCCGCTGCGGCAGGCGCTTGCAGTGCTGTTCGATATCAGCGGGATCGCGATAGCGCTTTGGTTGGCGCTGATGTTGCGGTTCGGCGAAGTTCCGGTGGATGGCGGAGACTTCCTTTCCATTTTGTTCGTGGCACTTCTGG
>Ga0194130_10001905_pt1 | contig 31845 bp, 29 predicted proteins | sample TA2KigsurfametaG_FD_160084 | JGI IMG/M metagenome (GOLD analysis project Ga0194130, IMG submission 160084) | Freshwater microbial communities from Lake Tanganyika, Tanzania - TA2015050 Kigoma 12 surface | ecosystem: Environmental > Aquatic > Freshwater > Lake | place: Tanzania: Lake Tanganyika...
CCTGCTTTATACCACAAAGGTAATGCACATTTTCCACACTAAATCGTTGTTTGTCGAACAGTTGAGTGCCATACAATATCGTGCCTGTTCCATTGTGCCATGAATCATCTATGGCATCGACGTTGACGTTGAGCATCCGCACAGAGTCAAATGACACTGGTTGCGCGTGATGCGATGCAGTTCCCTCAATGTAAGGCCTTTTTGCAATTTGAAACATCCAAACTTGCTTGCATGTGAACCACAACACACATTTTTTTCCTTTAGGTATGACAGCATAAATATCTGCCAAAAATTTCTTATGAACGTTGTTTTCATAAAAAATACGACATTCATTCATCAGCCGTTCTTGCACAATTTTTTGAAAATCATTCAGCTGATTATTTTGAGAACGCCCATGGTTGCGAGACTGATTCATATTGGAGTTGCAGAGATGCATTTTTATGTAAACATCGCTTTAATATGATTTCAAAATCATTGATAAGCGGACCCAAGTTCAATGAAACTTGAATTAGGCATGGATGATGATTCGGGCTCTGGTGCCGGGGCATTGAGTTCCATTAAATATCGTTTCAATTCATTTTTCATTGCGTCATTTGCTGGGTCATTTGAAGAAGCGCCACTATTTCCTGGGTTGGCATCCGTTTCTTGGATGCTTTGTCGCTGTAGCTCTCTAAACAATGTGTCATATTTTTGTTGAGGACGCTTTACAAGGTCCTTCATTTTTGGAACAGTCAACGTTTCTTTGAAAAAAACATACAAGTTATGCAAAATGAAAATGATGACAAAAGAAACGATCGCAACTTGAATCACCCAAAACATGTTTCTTGTTATTTTGGATTGAGAGATAATGCAAGATTAAGATATGCTTACAAAGTTTTTGCGGATTTGAAACGTATCTCAAAATATATGCCATGCACGCACATGACCCAATACAAAACATTATAAAACATTAAAAACAAAATGATTTAAACCCATGTACAAAGATTATTGCAATTAACTGAACATGCCCCCCAAATCATCTTCGTCTTCAGCTCTTGCAGCTGGGATTCCGATTGTAATTGTTGAACGCAATGGCGATTTGCGTGCTTCCAGCATCAACGCTTATAATCCATTGGAACTAGCAAAAAAGTGCAAATTAAAAACCGCGTCTGGGTTTGAAATACGTGCAGAATGGGCGTATTCCGGTTCGTGCACGACGGATGAACGATTTATGGTGGAATTATGGGCACGCGAAGACGGTGCCGCAGGACAAGAAAACAAGTACGAATTTCCACCGCCAGTGGACACAATTTTATTTTTCGGAGCATGTGCTTTAGTGGCCAAGGACATGTCATCTCGACACAGTGTTATCCCTTTAACGCTTGATAAATGGGACAAAATGTACAATTTTCTATTTGGCGGATTTGATTCTTTGGTGAACGGTGATGAAGATGATGATGAGGAAGATGAATTGGATTCGATTCCTGCACACAGAAAAACAAAGGACGGGTATTTGAAAGACGGATTTGTGGTGGACAGCGGTGATGACGATGACGAAGATGACGAAACGGATGAAACGGATGACGAAGAGGAAGAAACGGATGAAGATGATAAAGATGTCGAAGATGATGATGATGACGACAACGAAGACAATGACGACGATGATGCGGACGATGACTGTGTTGCACCAAAGCACAGTGCTGCGATAAATTCAAAAAAAGTGTCAAAAAAACGCGAGAAAAAACAACCACGAGAAGAAATTTTGGTCGACACGTCATCTGAGTTAAGTGAGGAAGCGTATGAGTATTTGGATGATTGATTAAAACAAATAGTTCAAAAACAACATAAACCATGTGTATTGTAATGGTGTAACTTATTTTAGAAAATGTCCTATTATTTTGAATTACCAAAGTTGCACAACATGGTGATTCCATCGGAGTCTTCCTTGTTTTCAATCAACTCATCTCCCGAAAATGCGTGTTCTGTATTGATTTCACACACATTAAACATGAATTTGTGTGCAGTTAAAGAACAAATTGAAGAATGCGGAGAAGAAGTCTGGGATTTCATCAAAAAATACACGAATCCATTCGAGTTTATTCACACATCAATTCCCAACTGCAAGACGTCCACAGTGAGCAAATTGCGTCCATTGTCGCGTTCATTTTACAAAATGATAGAGTTGCACGCAACTTTTTTTTCACCATCGGATTTTTCACACGGCATAAAAACGTTTCATTTGGCTGAAGGACCAGGAGGCTTCATTGAAGCGTTGGTGCACATTCGGTCTCGTCAATCAGGAGAAGCCCAAACGGATGTGCATTACGGAATGACTCTTTTGAACAATGATGCATCGTGTCCTGGATGGAAAAAAAGCAAGAGTTTTTTGGAAATGCACCGAAATCGAGTGTGCATTGAAACTGGTGCAGATGGAACTGGGAACATCATTTCACTGGCAAATTTTGAGCACTGCGTTTCAAAATATAAAAACGCGTGTCATTTCATCACTGCAGATGGCGGGTTTGACTTTTCTTGCGATTTCAACAATCAAGAGACGATGGTCTCTCGGTTGCTGGTTGCAGAAATGGGATTTGCACTGGCGTTGCAAAAACATGGTGGGCATTTTATTCTCAAAGTGTTTGACACGTTCACAAAGCCCACAATTGACATCATGTATGTGTTGTGCAATTTTTATTCGGAAGTGTTTGTGTCAAAACCGTGCACCAGTCGTCATGCTAATTCAGAACGATACATTGTGTGTAAAAATTTTCGTTTGAAAACATCGGACACATTGTTGCCGCACTTGGTTGACATGTTCAAACAGTTGGAATCGTTTCCGCAGAATTCAGCAATGACTTCCATTCTTCCATGTGTCCACGATTCTTATTTTTTGAACAAGATAGAGGAGTGCAATGCCATTATTGGACAGCAACAAATGGAAACCATAAATTCCACGATTCACATGATCATGAATAAAGGAAATGTGGAGAAATTGGAATCAATGAAACGACAGAATGTTGCAAAGTGCATCAGCTGGTGTGATAAACATGCCATACCTTACAACAAAGTGATTCAACAAAACAACATTTTTTTAAAACACTCATGAAATTTCATGAAAATAATATAAACCTTATTCTTATATAAATGATAGTAGCAAATGCAATCCACACTCCAAATATTGTACAAAACAATTTATTCACGGCGAAAGAAAGAGAGATTTGAAACCATTTTGGAGCCATTGCAAGCTATTCTTCAAATTGCACTGCTCTCGTTTTACCCCGTGGGAACCAAAATCACAATTCAAAACAACATGCTGACATTGCAGCCACCGGCATATTCTCAGTCCATGTTGCGATGGTACAACAACGACACCAAAGAAGACCTGTATTTTTTATTCAATGTGTTTCATCGTTTCAAGAAATTTTACGCGCATTGCAAAAAAGATGACGGCTCGGTTCAACACCGACTGCACGTGCTTTTGACGGACCTTGCAAAAACGGGCATAAACAAGTTGATACGAACATACGGTCAAACAGACAAGCCGCACATTCTGCAGACGCTGACGATGTACCGATACATCCTGGATGACCAACTTTCGCCGGATATTATGACGCTTCAACCACCGCCGCAAAACTCTTCCAAATCTTACAAAATGAAACCGGTTTTAAAAGATGATGACGACGAGGTGACAAATGCAAACAACACGGTGGACGACATTTTCATTAAGATCGTTGACATTTACACGCCGGAAATGCAGCACATCATTTACAACACACTGGTTTTGATGCAGAACAATGAATCGAATTACCAAGCATATGCGGAAGGACTCAACCGGATGCTGGAACCAACTTGCGTCATACTGAAAAAGTGGATTGATGAGCACATTGTTTATTGACATGTGTGTCTTTTTCGACACATGATGTTGTCGCAGTTTTCCATACAAAGAACAAAAAATTGAATTGATATGAACCTGTATTGCTTAATATCAATCGACAAGCTTGCCACAAGAAGAACAATGGCCAACATTGATATGATGAACAACGAGAACGACCGGACCCTTGAAGACTATGAGATTGAAGAAGAACTTGAACAAGAAGCTTACGTCAGGGAAAAATTCCCGGAGTGGCTTGCTTCATATGCACGCAGAAACAACTTTGCAATGTGTTTGATTGGTTCCATGACATATTATCAACTATTTGATGCATACAAAAACGTTGACATCGATGAAGTTAATAAAATCACAGCAGACATTCAATACCACAAAGAACACTTGATACGCGAAGGTGAAACTGTGCATGACTTGTCATTTTGTGAAAAAAGAGTTTGAGGATGATGCTGTAGACGAAGACGAATACGAATGCGAAAAAAAAGACATGAAGCGCGAAATCGAGTCTTTCTTGAACACGCACCATTTCAGTGTTCATGAATTGAAATACCTGATTGAACTCGCACACATCAAAATATGCAATATGACTGCAATGCGCAATGGGGGGAAGTGAAATGACACAGGAAAATGGGTAAGCAAATCGGGTAAGTTCAAAAAACAGCATGTCATTTGAACAAAACAAGGAAGCATTGTTCAAATTGCATGTTTTTTATTATATTTTTTACGACATTTTATCGTGTTATCTCTCGTTTGTTTATGCAGCAATTGTCAAAATGTGCAGTTTGAAAACGGCCCATATGGCAAGTGCGACTCCAATGAACAAAAATAAATAAGGAAACAAGACCAAAAACCAAGACACCTTGGTGTATCCTGCTGAGCAAAGCTGATTCAGAATCCAGGTCCAAAACAAAGTGAACAACACACTTGCAAACGTAAATGCACCCTTGGATTGATTTACGCTAAAATTCAACGAATTCAAATAAGGATGCATTTTGGATTGGTTGACTTTCATGAAATTTGAAAACTCACTCATGCTAAAATATGCGCCAATCATGTAAATGATGGCAAGAGTTATATAAAGCTTTGCTGGAGTGCATAGATCTTGATACATGGACATTTTTGAATGAATTGATATGTTATACATAAATGCAATATTTTATTGGTTTATCAATGATGCATTTAGTTGTTGTGACACATGAACAAAAGTGGTGCATAGAGGCATGTGCTTGATACAAGATGCATTGATATAAGTGCATGCACTCCGAAGACCGCCCAAGTAGTCTAAAACCGTGTCTTCAATTGGCCCTCGATAAGGCACCCGAATGACACGGCCTTCTGATGCGCGGTAGTCATTCATTCCGCCATAGTGCTTATTCATCGCATGAGATGAACTCATGCCGTAAAACAGCTTGGATTGACTGCCATCCGGATTGGAAACTAGCTGGCCTGGGTTTTCATCATGGCCCGAAAATGCTCCACCCACCATGACAAAATCGGCGCCACCGCCGAATGCTTTTGCCATGTCGCCGGGACACGTTATTCCACCATCGCTGATGATGTGGCCACCCACTCCGTGTGCCGCATCAGCACATTCCATGATTGCTGAAAGCTGCGGCATCCCAACTCCGGTTTTCATGCGCGTTAAACATGCGCTGCCAGACCCAATCCCAACTTTTACAACATCCACACCGCCATTCAAAATGAGCTCTTCCACGATTTCACGTGTCACCACATTGCCGGCAACAATGATTTTGTCTGGATACTCCGCCCGAACGCGTTTGCAAAAGTCAACTAGAGCCTTAATATAACCATTTGCAATATCAATGCAAATCCAGTTGCACTGCACCTGTGCCAAAATCCTCTGCAGACGTTGAAAATCTTCATCCTTAATGCCGGTTGAGACCATGAACATGTCCGGGTCGAATGTCATGCAATTATCTGATTGATATTTGACAAAATCATTCACATCATAAAATTTGTGAAATGCGGTGATGATCTGGTGCTTTGAAAGCACACGGTAGACGTCAAAACATCCGATGGTGTCCATGTTGGATGCGATGACTGGTACTCCGGTCCATGTTCTTGATGTTCGTTTGAAATGAAATGTTCTGGTTAGATTCACGTTTGACCGGCTGTCAATTGTGGAGCGTTTTGGTCGTATTAAAACATTATGAAAATCAAGCTTAATTCCTTCTTCGATTTTGGGCATGGCCACATATATTCATTTATGCTAAACATGTTTTTATTATCATTTTGTGAAATGATTACATGATGATAATAAATGAATCATAAATAAGTCATATGAATCATAAATAAGTCATATTATATTTGCATTTGCTTGAGTGCATCAATTGCATATGGTTTGGGGATTTGGGGATTTGGTACATTGGATGAATTTAATGCAGGTTGATGCCATGGTGCCGGGTCAGGAGGTGGGGGTAATCCCATGAATCCACGATATCCACCTACTACTGAACTTTTTAAAGTGTCCCATCCGATTCTTGTAGTTGAGGGAAACCCGCCAAAGTCGGCTCCTCCACGCTTGGACTTTCCGCGTTTGCTGCGCTTATATCCGCCACCCATGCTTAATGCCTTTGGATCCAATGCAGGAACCAATGTGTTGGTTTGTTTCATGCCAGGTCCCCACATTTCAGGAACGGCGGGTTGAATGCCGCCAACCACTACGCCATTTGGGCTTAACTTGAAATGATTGCCATCATTTTGGCCATTCCAAGCCGGACCAACTGTTGTCATGCGATTCCAACCTCCATACCCGCCTTTCTTGGCGCGTCGATGGCTGCGTTTAACATTGCGTCTAACTTTGTGTTTAGTATTACGCCGTGTTTTCATATTTGTGCCGTTGTCTATATATAATATGAATTCATATTATAAATATTTTTTGTATTGTGAAAAAAACATAGAAACACATCCTTATGTTTAAAAAAACCAACATGTTGCCTTATACGAATCAAGAAGCAAACGCATTGTCTAAATCCAAATTCAAACATTTCCGGTCAAATTTATATGGAGGAACAAGAACGGCTGCAACTCATTTCATACATTCCATGGCTGTCTCTGCTAAATTGTTCATAGCGTCTATTGCATCGTGCGTAAACGGATTCATTCCGTCTGCATTTCGATACACGACAGCCAGCGTTTGTTTGTCCATCATAGAAGACGACCTGCAAAACAATCGCATACCAATTCCTCAAAAACAAAAACAAAAACAATCAACTTTAAATGAACTTGAATTGAATGACATATCTATGCCACTGAGTGTTTCTGATGAAGACAAATTGGAATGAAACAAGCGCGTTTGTGTTCATTCAATGTCGACGTGTGTCAAGAAGTGCCGCCTGCAACACATTTTGTTTAGCTTGAGTCTGTCCATGACTTCTCCTTCGGGCGTTTTGTTAATGTATTCTTTTGTGAGATAAATTACCTTTTCGGTGTCCATTCCGCGCGACATCTTGAGTTTTCGCACCTCGGCAAGGTAGTATTCGTATTTGTTTCCAATGACGTTGCCGCATGTGAAGCACTTGACAGGAATGATCATTGGTTAGATATTAAATGTTGGGTTGTGTGGCTTGACTTGTGTTCTAATTGTTGTATTATGCTGTTATTTTTAAATCAATTTTTAAAAGTAATCCCGTTCCATTCATTTTTTTTCAGGTTCTTCTTTTCTTAATTGTTCTTTTCCGGCCACCTTTTTTGCGGATGTGGTCCTGCACCGTTTTTATTAGGATTGGTTTTGTGGTTTTGTCTAATGGGTTTGGAATTGGTAAATTGTGTTCTTTGGCATAGGCAACGAGCTCATTCGTCATCATTGCATAAGCACTTGTAGGAGCAGTAGGAGCGCTTGATGAAGCAGCAAATGATGGAAACATGGAAGCAACTTTTGAAGCAACATCAGATGTAAATAATGAAAATCGTGATGCAGACACTTCTTGTGAAGGAGGAGGTGCAGTTATTTGTTTGTGTTTTTCTCTCATTTCATCTAATGTGATTGTTCTTTTTTCAGATGATTTGATTCGCGACACATAAGACTGCATTTGCCTGCACTGGATTTGTGTTTCAAATTCAAATGTTGGTATTCCTTTTTCATTTAAACTTCTAACTTGATTATGCGTTATCGACATGGTTTCAGGAACGATGAATGGACGCCCGTGACCGTCTCGTATTATATACCTTGGGTCGATTTCTTTCATCAGGTCTGTTATGATTTCAATTTCTATTGGTTCTCGTCTCTTTGGGACTTTTTTTTCCATTTTGTATGTTCCAGAAAAAAAGTTGAACACCAATGTGAATGGGTCTATGCATTTTATCTCACCAGATGCATGCAATGCATACTGCAATTGACTGACATCAATCCTTTTTTCACGTGCAACCTTATCCAACTCATCCGTTAAAGCCATTCGGTAAAATATTTGATGATGCTTTGTGCCAAATTCGAACATGTTTTGCGCTTTGCATGCATATAATTTCATTGGTGCTTTTACAACATCCATGGTTGTATCAGGGTCTTTTTGAATGATGGATGCAACAATGTATGTGTAAACTGCACCTTTTTCAAATTGTTGTGGAGTAGGATTCACAAGTAGTGGACTCATTTCATCTATGAATATCAAGTGTTCCGCACTATATGGATCGATTGGAATATAGTAAAATTTGCCATCTTCTCCTTTCATGCATTGCATTCCAACACGAGAACTTGGATGCATTATTGTCCCGCGTTTCATGCTTCTTTTCACAAACGGCATTCGCTTAATTGGAGGCAAACCACTTCGTGTATTTGAAGGCTCATGCCAACTAGGACTTGGCTTTGGCTTTGGTTTTGGATTTGGTTTTGCTTCAGACATTTCTTAAAAAAATGCTATAAATTTGATTTATATTATTTTTAAATGTATACTATAGTTATTTCATTTGCATTCATTTGCACTCCATTTGCATTCATTTGCACTCATTTGTCTTTCTCTTTGACAACCAACTGAATTTTGGGTTTTCTACCGGGCTTTTTTTTCTCTTGTTCTGGAGCAACAGCCGCTGCCTCAGGGGCTACTGCTGTTTTGGCTCTAGGTTTGGGTTTGGGTTTTGGCAAAGGAGCAGCGACAGGTGCAGCGACAGGAGCAGCAGTGTTGGCAGATTCATCAAGTTCTGCCTGTTCCTGTTCCAATGCCGCCATCTGTTTTTCAAACGCAGTGGATGTTCCCAACAAGCTCTTAACCACCAGTTCTGCATTGTCGATGGAACGCACCTTTTTGAATGCAAAGTATCGATTGTAAAAGGAGATGCGTCGTTCATAGTCTCGCATGTGCGGTGCTTCTCCTAAATCGGACACATAAGCCGGATTTTGTTTCACTCTTTCCATCATTTGCGCATAGAGCTGTTCAAACATGCCGGTTCCATCCGGCAATCCCAAGTCCTTGAGCGCATCATCCCGCTCCACAACTTCGAATCCAAAGTTTGCCATGAGTCGTTTCAAGTAGTTGAAATTGACCAAGTATTCACGAAACGTCTTGTTGATGGACTCTTGATACACGTCAATCGCATATCCCACACTCGTTTCATCATCCGGAAACTCAGTTGCGGCATATGCTTTGACCACTTGCCACACCCGTTTGCCATTGTGCATGACAGAGATGCCATCCCCCATCTCATACGGCTTCAACGCGTCAAACATGGTCGCACCGTCATATGTGGTGCCGATGAAGTAGCCGCCCACTTCAGTGCACTCGCACACATTCCGCAGAAAGTTGCACACATTCACGCGGGTCTCAAACATGTAATGAATGGCGAACTGGCATGACGACACGTTGAACCCGTTTTCGGCTTTGCCGTATTCACGATACACCCCCTCACCCAGGAGTGCCTTGTCTTTCGGCCCATCACCGAAAACCGCACGTGTGATTTGCTTGTATTTTTCACCGCTGATGCCGGCGCCACTCTTGATATTCAATGCGCTGTTGCCCTGTACAAAGAGTGCGGCAGGCATGATGCTGAAGCGCTTGCAGTAATCCAAATAACGAGCACATGCGCCGTCCAATTGGTTCTGAATGTTGTCTTTTGATATGTCAATGCCAAACACAAACGAGAGATTGGAATGTATCCATTTGGGAAGGTCGCCGCCTTTGCCCACTGCAAAGTCAATGAGCGTGTTGCCGCGCTTGCTTGCACCACCAATGAGTGCGCGTTTGACAAACAGGTTATGAAAGTCGCGCAGTCCGCGCGTGGTGGTGTCCCTTGATGCTGTGATGCGATTGTAATACACGTCATCATCTGCCAACTCATCGGGGATGTCTTTGCCAGTTGTCAACATTTTCTTGGTTATGGGATTGTGGATGGTGTGCCAGTTGGAATTCGCAACGTGGTAAGCATTGCCGTAATTCTTCTGACCACTACGATACTCTGCTGTCTTGTCGGTGCGCACGCGAAGTGGAACCCAACGGAAACGCGGGTCAGCTGCTCCCACATTGTATGCACACTCAATAATTGTTCCATCTTCAATCACTTCATTTTCACTCGTGAGCAACATGCCGCGGTTTCCTGCTGCATCTGCACGAAGGATGACATTGCACACATGTGCATCCGGGTCATATGGATTTGTTGGATAAAACGGCGTCGGTTTGTATGAATCCTCACTGTCATTCCGACTGCCATGCTTTTTGTGTGCCGGCAGCTTGCCTTGGATGACGTCTTCGCATGGATTCAAATAGCCATGCTTTTTTTCATCAAACCCCACACGCAGTGTGAGAGTTTTGTATTGAATTACTTGGTCCAATTTTGTAGCATTCATGCCATCCGTGTAAATGCTCGACACTTTGGGTTGACCATTTGTGTCTTTTACAATGGTGGCGAGAAAGTCAATCGTGTTGGCTTCTGTCGGCTTCCATTTGAACGAAAGTTCCCATGTTGTCTTGGTTTTTGGACCGGGCGCCTCACCCCCAGCTTCACCACCGACCGGCGCATCTGCTGGTGTAAAAATCATGCCATCGGTGTTGTACTCAAATACAGCGGAATCAATCTGGCTCATCAGCGTTGCACAGCATTGAAATATGCTTTGGTCCGCACCCGTGTATTTGAATTTTTTGTATTCAATGCGTATCGGGCATGTGGGTGCTCCGCGCACAATCGAACGCACTTTCAGTTCGGTTATTGCTTCAACTAAGAGAGGCAAACGGAACTTGCTGACCGGTGCTTCTGCAGATGGAGGCACAAAATGGAGCGCACGCATGTCTTTGCCTGCAATGTAATAGACGTCAAATGCAGCAAATAGGTTGATAAATCGACCATTTTTGTCATGCAATATGTGTTCTCCGTCAAGCAGCGTGTTGAACAATTTGTCATTGTCGGATTGTGCGCCGGTGAATTGAATGCTCATATTGGTGTCAATGAGGTAAATGCGTCCAGATGTGGAAATGTAAAGCAGCTTGCGCATGCCGTCGGCTTTGTCAGTGACCGTGTAATTGTTTCGCACATTGGGAATGGTGCAGTTTTCATTGATGGGGACAATGTTTTGCACTTGAAGCGTGTATGAAGATGGACCGATGAAATGCTTGGGCAACAATTTTACAGGGGGGTCATTTTTGTCTTTCTCTTTTGGTTCTTTTTCAGGATGCAACAAATGCATGTATTCATGCGCAACGTCTGCCAACTCGGCTGCACCCACCGGATAGTTGGTGCCTTGCAGTCCAGACATGACGGTCTTGATCGCAGAACGCAGCGCATCTGCCAGTTTTTTCGCGGAACTGAATGCAGTTCCTTGTCCAACTGCGTCATTCAAAACTTCAATCTCAATCTCGTATTTGGGCTGTGATTCAGCAACCTGGGACTCGGCAAACGTGTGTGTGGGAATCATGTGCCGACTGTTGCCAGAATAATCGCGCCTAGACTCTTTCACGATGCTCATGTCGACAACAAATGGAAACGCGGGGTTGCGAAACGTGCTGCGATTGATGTAGCGAAATGTTTTTTTGCTGCTGCGCCAAGGGCCGACAACCGTTTTAGCAGTTGATGAAGATTCCGCAAACTGTTTTTCTTTTTGGAGAGAAAGACGGAAATTGAAGTCATCAAAGTTGAGCGGAGGAATAGTTTCTCCGTCATCATCTTGGAATCCTGTTTTTTGAACGAACACTGGCATGACTTTTTCGAGAGAATTGGTTTTGCAATACTGTTGGATGTTGTGCATGCCTCGAATTTCAGTGCGAATGTCGGACATTTGGGTTTTTCCTGTGTGTGGTTCCTGTATCTCGGAATTTATTTTCAGTGTGTAATCGTCTGTTTTCTCCATTACAAATCCAGATGACAGCAATGATTTGATTACGTTGTCAAAGTCAATTTTGGTGGTTGATGCAACGTGTTTCAAATTGCGGGTTCCAAACCGCACCTCCAATTCAGGTGTGCCGCCATCAGTTCGCAATACACCGCCTAAATACCGTTCTATCATGCGATCGAACAACTCATGAGGAGGAGCTTGCTTTTGATGTTTCTGCATTGTATCTGCGGAGTCTGATGATGTATATTAAAAGAGCATATTATTTAAATTCAATTTTAAATGATATGTCATAAATAACCGGACATTCAACAAAAATCAACTATCATGGCATTCACAAAATGATGTTGTTTGCAAACTCTCTTTTAATTATTCGCACCGGGTTTGCTTTCAAAATGTTTTTTTTTACATATTGCAAAACAATACCCACGAAACATGAATCTATGATGTAAATTTCATCGCTATTTTTGATAAGTGTAGTGTAATGAATCAACTTGTTGCACACAAACTGGTTGCACAATTTGAATTTGTTATGAATGGTTTCTGTTTTGTTTGGAATATCATACAAGTTCTTGTCATTGCATATTAGTATCACATTGTCATTGTGCAAGTACTTTTTCAGCAGTCTGGATGTGTTGAGGGTTTTTCCATTTGAAGAGTCGGACTGAATGAACACAATGTAATAGTTTTTCACATCATCGTATAACTTTGTTGCTTCGTTTGTGGTTGGCAAATAAAAGTAATCATAAAAATGAGCAAGGCTCAAATGTATGTCTTTGTAAAACCCTTCAATGAAATTGTAATTTTTGCTTGTGATTGTGTCAAAATCAATTGTGTATTTTGCATCGTGATTTAGTTGCTTCAATTCAGCAATCAGGCTTGGGTTTGTTATCTTGCTTTTCAATTGTGATGTATGACAATCACCACACACAAACACATCATTTACGAGATAGTGCGCACTGATAATCATTCTGACTGATGCATTCTCATTGGTTTCATCAAACGGCACACAAATAATTTTAGGGTCATCGAAAAATAAAACAACATTGTCGTAATATTTTTTCTTGCATAAAAAATACATTTTGTTGTAAAATTGTTTCAGATAATGCAATGCTCCAACCATATACAAATTATCACCCATTCCATTGTGGCTAACTAAACATGCATTCATTCACACCGTGTATATAAATGTTCATATAGATATAGATGTATATATGAATATAAACATATATGCATAAAATATACCTAAAGTTTCACAATTTAACATGTCAGTGAAAATACCGATTTCGATTGGAGAATTATGGGACAAATGCACCATATTATTGATAAAACGTGAAAAAATTGTTGACAATGCGGAAAAACTTGCACACATTGAGTGTGAATTGAGTTATTTAAATGATTTCATCACTCCCGAATGCATTGAAAATGAATTGTTTGTGCAACTGAAAGATGTGAATTTGAAATTGTGGAACATTGAAGACAAATTGCGCATAAAAGAAATGGAAAAGACGTTTGATAATGAATTTATAGAACTGGCTCGCTCTGTGTACTACACAAATGATGAAAGAGCTGAAATTAAGAAACAAATCAATGTTTTGCATAAATCAAACATATTTGAAGTGAAACATTACCATTCTTACAAATAATTCAATCAATGCAATTCACAATATGAGCTGTTTCGATATCGCATCATATATTTCTTGTTTCTTCATTTTGGGTTTGATTTGGATTTTCAAAGAATGGCAAATTTCAGTTAGGTCTGCAACAGTGTATGCGCTGATGGATTTGATTGGTTTATCCAGGTTTTCTATGCGATAATGTGTTTTTCGCAAGGATTCCAGTTGTGCTTCGGTTGCTTTGGTCATGCACATGCGTCTTGTTTTTTCGTCCTTTCGTTTTATGATGTATACGGGCTTGTCTGAAACAGCATCACTGATGAACTCTGCATATACATGATTGTGTGGATTCACAATGATTGCATTGAGAGAATTCAAATGCACAAGCACCTGAAATGCGTGTGGTGTGATGTGCGTGGTCATGATGTCATTCTCAATTGTGGATGCTGTTATTTTGATTCCGGTTGATTGTTTCAACTCCTTTATATGTTTTCTTAAAAGCAACACTTGGTTTCGTTTTGTGTCTTGCTCAGTTGTGTATCGATTTGCGATTTGTTCGTATTTGAATGCACCATTTTGCATGACATAGAAACACCAAAACAGCACGTCTTGGTGCATTGGTGGTTCAAATTCGGGTTCATTTGATTTCGGTAGTCGGTGTGGTTGTGGTTGTAGTTGTGGTTGTGGTTGTGGTTGTGGTTGTGGTTGTGGTTGTGGTTTACTAGTTGTGTCATAAAGCATAAACTCGCGCAATTTGTTCAATGCATCATTTATCTCTTGATTGTTTTTGTCCCTGTGATTCTGCATCGTTGTCTAGATGCATTTCATTGTCAACACGTTTTTAAATCCATTGCATTTAGTGATTTGGCAACTTTGATTTGGTTCAACATTTCGTTTGAAAAAAATTTAAAGGGGGGAATGAATTATTTGTAAGGGATGAGGGGTCAAAACACAAGTTTCATAAAAGAGGTTCTCAAATCAAAAATAAGAGCAATCATCACAATCGATTTAACAGTCGGAAGAAAAGATGATTGCTTGAATCCACTATCACAAGACAAAATAGACAAATTTATAGAAGAAAACAATGACAATATAGAAATTGTTATCCAAAAGATGATGCACGCTTATTTTTGCATGTTTGATGAGTTTGACTTGATAAAAAATCCTCCGTCTCTCGCTTGGATTAGAGAGTATTTGTATGAATATGTTAGTACTCAAATTGAACAAATTGAACAACGGGTGAATGAAATGGAACAAATGGATTGACTCACTTGTTGTTCATGATGGTTGAATTCGTTGAATAGTCATTTATTGTGGTGTTGTTCTCTGTTTTTTGGGAACTAGGATTTATTGAGAGTTTAATTGGAGCAGAAATTGTTGGGCGTGGTGGTCTAACTGCACCCGCCCTTGCAGCACCAGCCCTTGCAACACCCGCCCTTGCAACACCCACCCTTGCAACACCTGCTAGGGCTCCTAAAAAAAACAATTTATTGTCCGGCTGCTCGTTCTGAAATGAAAGCATCATTTACTGTTTTCATAACTGTAATAAAGAAAATAAATAAATTGTTTGATAAAAACATATTAGAATCATCATGATCATGTTAATCAATACCATTGCGCAACAACTCAAAATAAAATGCCGGCTGTTGACTTGAAACAAATAAAAGACCGTGTTGAAGCATTGAACCAACATCATCAAATTCAAATATTGAAAATAATGACACAGCATAATGTTGACCTTACTGAAAACAAAAATGGCTCATTCATCAACCTGACAAATGTTGATGAAGCCATCATCACTAAAATACTTGATTATTTGAGTTATGTTGACCAACAAGAAATGCAGCTGAAGGAAATCGAGAACCAAAAAACAGAATTAAGTAAACAATTTTTCAAACCATAGATATCAACTCTCCGATTACCGTTACGTGTTTATCGTTCAACTCAAACCTTTTTCCAATAACCCGAACTTCAATGTTGTCTCCGGGTTTCACAGTGTCCATTGAATTTGTCATCAATCTATTTTTTGAAACTGCGTCATGCATTTCGCGTGAAACATAAACCACAACTGGCGATGGTTCTACATGTGCATGAGCCCGAATTCCAGCTTGGGTCACTGTTTTTGCAATGCATTGCATGACCATTCCTTCTTTTGGACAACAAATCATGCACTCAATCTCCAGAACAAACTGAATGTTTCCGGCTGCGAATGTTCCAACAGAGTAACACTGCAAGTTGCATGAACCCGGTTTAACAAATCCTTCTGGAATGCATTTTCCATCAATTTCTCTCGAAACCACATCTTTCAAATGGTGTTCAATGCAGTCGAATTTGCGAATGTTTGAAAATGGAATGCAAATTTTGTGATGAATGCGTGATGCTTGATATAACATGTTGCAGGTCGTGATAGCTACATTTGGTTCATTGTGATAATTTTAATTCAATTTTTTGAATTAATATTAACAAATGTGATGTCTAAGCGCCAGACAGTTCCCCAATAATGGAAACAGTGGGGTCATTCAACTCAAAGTGCTGACCAATCACGCGCACCACAATTTCATCTCCTGCCTTGATTTTGGAGAAACGCGGATTGGAGTAGTGATGGTCTCTTGACACAAAAACGGTTACGGGACTGGGTTCAGGAATAATGTGAGCTTGCAGCCCTGCATGCGTCACGTTTTTCACCACACACGCAATCAGCATTCCTTCCACTGGATTGCATGCCTGATATTCATACATGACTTCAAACGCAACCGCCGCGTTGTCTATCATGTCTCCCGACGAATGTGCAAGCAACTGCGTGGAACGAGGACGCACATATCCCTCTGCATTGCACTTGCCTTCATATTCATATGCTAAATGCTTTTCAAGCACCTCTCGAACATTGCGTCCAATTGCAGTAATTGGCAATACAACCTTCTTGGACACCATGGTTGGAACATAAATGTCAGTGCTAATGGAAGGTTGTTCATGCCGTCTCTGTTGCTGTTGCTGTTGCTGTTGCTGTTGCTGTTGCTGTTGCTGTTGCTGTTGCTGTGCTCGTTGACGATTTTGATTCATGGAATTGAGAGATATTCTAGTTAATATATGTCCATATTATTATAGTTTTATTTGCTTAAATCCGAGAATGATTGTTTGGATTGGCGCACGGCTTGCACCGGTGTCAAAAACCAGTGTTTCCCATTTCTCTTCATCATGTTGTAGCTTCGCAGCAAAAGTTCGGGCAACACACAAAATCGTGCCGTGTTTTGTTCCTTTGTGTTTTCCATGGTGTAAGTCGGATCAACATCGGACACCATTCCATGCATCACTTGATTCATAATCGTAAGTCGCCGCTGTTTTGATGAAATTTGGTCGCACCTCGCTCCGGTTCCTTTTTCATCCACGTATTTGATTTTGAAGACTGCATAACTGCCTCCACTCTTTTCCTTAAACTCGGAAATGAATCCAATGATTTGTGAAAGACTTGACTCACGTGGCATCTTGGCAGCAATCCCTTCCATGTATGGACGCCAGTCAAAAACGGAAGCAGGTGGGGCCCACGCCGACTCTGCATTTTTGCGCACAACCAGTTGCAACCCCGTTTTGGCTTGCATTTTTAACATAAGTATGCCTTCTTCCCCCTGGTATGTCGATTTTACGATTTGATTGTCAAAATACTGACGTGCAAATTTGTCAAATTCATCCAATGCAGATGTGGGTTGAGAATACAGAATGTTCAGATACTGCAAACCGGTGTCATACGATGAAACCAAAAGGTCTTCCACAAAATGCTCCACCACGCAGCGTTTCAGTGTAATGGTGTCAATCCCCTGCATTTCGTGCAACTCGCGCATAACATCCGAACACAGTTCGTTCCATGTTTTGGTATTTTTGTCAACTGCTTTTGGAGTAATGCTGGTTAGATAGGAGTCCTTCATCTCTTGCACTGCGGCAGGAACTGCTGCAACTTCTACAACTTGTTTCGGTTTGGCGAGTCCGTGTTTTTCGGCAAGCATTTCCAATGTGCCATCTGCCAATGGAAATGAAATGTGGTCGCGCTTGAATTGCAAAGGTGCACTGCGGTCATGCACACTGATGCGGTTGTCCGTTATCTCCAGTGGTTGAAACAAGTAGTAATCGCCAACATTGATCAAACGACCCGCGCGACCGTATTTGTCTTCCAAATGCCCATCCTGTGTCAGCATCTGTGTCAACGCAACATCCACTTGCTGTTCCGAGTGTCCAACCAAATGTTTCAACAGAGTGTTCCGTTTGTAAAAATGCTGCTTCTTAAACAAGTCTCGAATGCGTTGAATGATGCGGTCTGCATTCATGACAATGAACGGTTCTGAATACGTGTCTTCATTGACCTTGATTTTGCTGCTGTCACCCACCATGCACTTGTATTCGCATGTTGCCTGATAATCACACACAAACGAAAATGGTCGGTCTCCCACTTCGTAGTTGCGAATAACGGTTCCATCCGCTAGGATTTGACGAATCACAACATTTTGCCCGCCATTGTGCCGGCGAATCACTTCTTGACTGAATTTGGTTTGATCCACATTTAGCAAGCAATCCACTGCATTCTCTTTCAGGATGCGACTTACCCGACCAATCTGCACCGCTTTTGATTCGGCCAAACGATACACATAAAGATCCGCGGCTTCCATCTCTGGAGTTTCCGGCAATAATGTTCCATACAAAAATAATTGGACATTGCGCTCAACAAACGGCAAGTCAGCATGACTGCAATTCCGCACCGCTCGCCCAATGATTTGTTCAATGCGGTTCAGATTGTACCACGGCTCCATGATGTGCACCTGACGCACGTTCTTGAAGTCGATGCCTTCGCTTCCGGCTTTGGAAATGATGACAACCTTGATGCGTTGTCCGTGTGCGTTGTCGGTTGTCAGCGCTTCCAGTTCGGCGCGATTGTCTGGCGATAAGTGCTTGTCTCCGGTAAACATGGCGTACTTTGCAGCAAACCGCTTTTGCTGTTGTTGGACAACGCGCTGCGGCACAGGGGCAGTTTTGAACAACGAGCCCACGTCTTTGTCGTATCGAGTGAACCCCATTTCTTCCAAAGCCAACGCAATCGGCACTGCACCACCTCCAATGTATTCGCTGTAAATCAGAACGATGCCACTTGCCCGCTCAATTTGTGCACAAATGCTCGCGATTTTATTGCTGTATTTGCCGATTTCACCTGGTGCAAAAATCCGGCCATAATTTGTCAATGTGGTGCCCTTATATTCGTAGTTGAAAATGCGCCCGCTGTCTTCGGACTCTTCGTATTTCATGACTCGTTTAATTCCGGCGTCTCCAAGCAGTCCTTTGATGTCCATTTTTTTGAGAAGCGCAACATCCGCCGTTGACACGCTTTCATCAGACGCTGGCTGTGGTCGACGCCGCGCCACGAGTTTATCAAATTCCACGCTGGGATACACCATGTTGAGAGCTTCAATCGGTTGCTTCAACAAAAACGAGCCGAATGAGGTTGCATCCGCAGACATTTCCAGCTGTTTGCGTTCAATGATGTAATTGTAAACCGCCTCTTGGTATGATCCTGCCGGATTCAAATACAGGTCAAGATGCTGCAATGGGTTCGGAATGGGTGTGCCATTCAGCTGCAGCGTTGGGTGTTGTTCACGATTTAATAAAAATGAATGGTCCGGCGCAAAATCCCGTGGATGCATTCTGTATGGAAAAATATACGGATTCTCTCCTTTCACAACTGAAATGTAGCCATTTGACTTGATGCGCAGCAGTTCGGCACCCACGGGGCGCCCATTTATTTCCAACAAGTTGCCGTTCCGGTCAAACACGTCGCTCACTGCAATGGTGGAACGTCGGTCGTTTGCGTTCATCAAATTCAACAACCACACGATTTCACGAGGATCATTGTACATGGGTGTGCCTGACAAAAGCAGTAGACGCAAGTTGACGGCGTATCGCACCAATTTATACAATTCTTCGGAAACGCTCGTTGCAGTCGATTCTTTTGCGGCTTCTTTTTCTTTTTCTTTCACTTCCTCATCGCTGCGCACATTGTGAATTTCATCAATGATGACAAGACGGTCGTTGAATTCGCGTTTGATGGCTTGAATTGCGTCCTGCTTCGAAATGCCCGGCTTTGTTGTTAAGCGTTGCACAAAATTGGCTAATTCAATGTAGCCCATGAATTCATAACTGGCATTGATCAGACGAGTAATGCGTTGGACGATACCGTCGCGCATCATTTCCACGTTTCGTTCCGTCAAATCGGTCAACTCTGCGTTTGCTCCCACCTCTTTCAAAAGCTTGTTTCCAGTGCAGCCACGAATGTAAAACTGGCGCATTTTTCTATCGAATTTCAGCTTGTTGAAATCAAACAACTGTTTGCGAAAGTTGTCTTGCACATTCACGGATGCAACCACCAGTATTTTTTTTGAAAGACCGAGCTGATTCATATAGTCTCTCATTTCTTCAGCCACACTGATGGCAGAGCACGTTTTCCCCGTTCCGAGACCATGATACAGCAATAAACTATTGTAAGGGGTCATTGATGAGAGAAAATTCCGAACAAATAACTGGTGCGGAGCCAGTTCAAACGCTGCATTGCACATTTTTGCAGCCTCCGTTTCCATTTGATGCTGAGACACCGGGATGACAATGTTGTATTTGGTGTCGTGAAATTCTTTGCGTTGTGCAATATTTAAAGCAAAATTGGGGTTGTTTAGTGTTGGATACAAAAAGTTCAGATCTTCTTCGCTTTTGCTTTCTTCACCATGCATGTGCCACTCCAGTGCTTCAATGGATTGCTCGGTTGAAGAACGCAACACCGGATGTTGCGCCTGTTTTGATTTTTTATTCGGAACATTCGCTGTGGTAGTCATCAAATTTGCACTTGCACTCACAGAATGTTTTTTATTGGTATAATCGTTACAATATGCAATGATTATAAAATTGATAAACTAAACCAAAATTTCTGCATTCTTATTCTAATGCTCCACTCTTTTATATTCCGTGAGTGCATTGTTCAACCTGCGCAAAATGTTTATTTTTTCTAAATTATAAGGACGCATGTGTTCTATGCATTCATCATATGTCATCCATCCCATTTTGCTCACTTCTGTTTTTTGAAACACTGGCGACGCTTCGGATGGCAGTTTGTCTGAATTGGGCATGTGAGCAACATAATACTTGTGTTTATACGTTTTCATATTCGATCCCATGAATATTTCTTCATATGGAATCACGTTTTGTATTATTGTCAACCGATTTTGGTTGTATCCAGTTTCTTCTGAAAATTCACGCAGCGCACAGTCAATGTCCTTCTCTTGGTAATTTCGGCGTCCCTTTGGAAATCCCCACTCAGGTTCAGTCCAATTTGTATTTGAATTTTCAATCAATGAATTCAACGTGTATTGATTGCCTCCATTTCGATTTAATTTTATACCAGACTTCAACATGTTGAATCGGTCGCATGACACTGCTTCTTCGTTTTGATATTTTGAATTCAAATAATCTCCCCATACATTTTTCCACAACTCGCTAAATGTCTGAGTCTGCAACCGGTGCTTTTCATCCAGTGTCATTTCATTAATCAGCCGTTGCACGTAAGATTGATTGTATACTGGATACTTGCCACGAATGAACTCAACGAAACCAAGCGTGTCCTTTCGTCGAATCATTAAATAACGCACTCTACCGTCGTCTGATTCAACCCCATTTTTGTAAACGATGATTCCATTACTAATGATTGGATTTTTGCATGCGTGCATGACATGCCCATTTTTTCCACAGTTGTTGCAGAACGTGTTTCTTTTAGAATATGTGTTATAGTTGTTATTGTAAAATGACATTTTCGGTTCATGTGAACTTTCAGATTCTGGTTCAGGCGCATGGTCAGGCTCTTCAACTATTGCATCTTCCGCTTCATCGTCTTCCACTTGCAAAGCATTGAATGAATTCATTTTTTATTATTGGTGTGGCGACCCCTCTCTAATGTGTTAAATCACACTTCTTTTTATATTGTTTGAGTGTAAAAAACATCATGAAACCATCCCCGATTTACAAAGATGGCAATGCAACAACTGCGCTGGATGCGTCTGTTTGGGGGCCTCACTACTGGTTCGTCTTGTTCAGCATGGCGGTGACGTACCCAGAGAGACCCAATGATGTCACCATAAAAAAATACTACGACTTTATTCAAAATCTGCCATTGTTTTTGCCCAATCATCAAATGGGCAACACATTAAGCGAATTGTTAGACAAATACCCGGTTTCTCCCTATTTGGACAAACGCGAATCCTTCATTAAGTGGGTTCATTTTTTGCATAATCAAATCAATCTGCGTTTGAATCGCGATGAAGTCTCCTTGCAAGATGCAATCAATGCGTATTATTCGAACTACAAACCGAAGGAAGTGCGTTTGCGCGAAGAAATTAAATACAGACGCAAATTAATTTATTCGTTCATTGCAATTGGTGCAGCAACCACGTTGTATTATTTGTACTATGCATGAATTATGCATGAATTATGCATGAATTATGCATGAATTATGCATGAATTTAACTTTGAAAATAAAATAACGATGATATGTAGTGACACAATATGAAAAAGCATAATTATACGCGTCGCCGGAACAAAATAGGTGGCATACCCATTTTTGCAGGCGCCCAAGGATGTGTTTTCAGACCATCTCTCAAATGCAAACATCAGATTCGAAACTATCATGATGGCAACATTAGCAAACTTGGTGAAAAGGGAACATCAGAAGCTGAAATGAGAGAATATCAACATATTCGACAGTATTTAGTTCGCATAAAAAATCATAATAAATATTTTGGGTTGCGCGCACAGTTGTGTGAACCCGATGCACTTGACCGGCGTGATTTGGAGAATTTTGACGAGGTGTGCATCAATTTGCAACGACACAACATAACCGCAGCAAATGTGAATTCCAACTTGAACAAGTTGCGCATGATAAACATGCCGGACCTGGGAATCGACCTGACAAAATGGTTGGACCAAACCGAATTGAATGCATATCGAGTTCGAAGCTTGAATAACTATGTTTCCATTCTTTTGGTGAACGCAGTTGCACCCATGAATCGTTTGGGAGTCATTCACAACGACCTCAAATCTGAAAACGTCATGATTGATGCAAAAGGGGACGTGCGCATTATTGACTGGGGACTGTCTGGCATCAGCACTGCACATGATGTGATCCCGTTGCGACATTTTCTGAACAACCCGGTGACATTCAACCGCCCCTTTTCAACGATGATTATCTCTCCAAATTCATGTCAACTGTATGAATCAACGCTACTGACTCAAACAGCAACGCCATCACTTGTTCAGTTGAAGAAATTTACACATGATTTGTATAAAAAATACATTCATGCATATGATATTGTCGGTTTTGAATATTTTCAATACATTTTTATGATGATGTTTGGGTTGAACAAAAAGGATGCAACCGACATGTTAATGGAACTTGTTTCGAATTACAACGCGGACATATTGCACCATTTCACAAATCCGGTTAGTCGCAAATTTGACTTGAACCGATATTTTAGCACGGTGTATCGATATAACACGGATGTGTGGGGCATGATGTCCATTTTTTACAGCATATTCATATTGCCGCGAAAAAGTTTCATCATGACAAATGAAGCATACAAACAAATGTTGGACCGATATCGCACCCTGTTTCGCACGGTTGTGTTTGTAAACGGACACAAACGCATGAATGTGGCACACATACTCCAGCAGCTTCGTCAAATCAATCATGGAGTGGAGCGTGCTGCGGCAGGTCAAACAGTTCGATTCAATGTTACCAGTCGTCATGGTCGTCATTCCATCAAACGAATTCCAACCCCGTACCCACACCCACAACTTATACGCACAATAAGTGCATTCAGCACAACAATATGAGAGTATTTTTGAAATAAAATAAAAATAAGAGCATTATAATAATACACCCATGAAACTGGAACTTTTCATATTCGGAATCACTGCATTTCTCATTTTTAACACCTACTATGACGGCAAATATCTGAAAGTATTTCATTCTTGGCAGAAAGAAATCAAGATGTCGACTTTTGCATTTGTTGGATTATCTCTCTACATCTTCCTCAAAAAAAACCCGGGGCAATCGCAATCCATGCTCTCACATGCAAATGACATCATTCGATACATGCCCATCAGTCGGTCATCTGCAGACATGCTTTCCCCCTTTCTCGATTTTGCAAACAAGAAATCCATGTTTCAAGACGGAGATGCGTCGGGGGGCAATGATTTAGGTGCTGGAGCAGGAGCAGGAGCCGGAGGAGGAAGAAGAGAGGCGCAAATGGAAGCGCGCCTCCGGTCCTCCGGTCGCAACAATGCAACCAAACGCAGCGTGAGTGAAACCAAGAAGAAGTTTGTGGCGGCTCAGCAGTCCTGGAAATGTGGGCATTGCGACCGCCAGTTGCCGGCATGGTATGAAGTGGACCACATCGTGCGCCTGGAACATGGCGGCTCCAACAACGTGGACAACTTGGTCGCATTGTGTCGCGACTGTCATGGCAAAAAAACCGCCATGGAAACATTTTAGCAAATTCGTAGAACAATTGAACACATAATGCATGGAACACATAATGCACGGTGTTCCATCATTTCATTCCATGTATTTTAAATATATGCAATGTATAATAATAGTTATAGTCGTGTTTTAAAAATAATAGCAATTTTTTAAGGCAATGCAATCCGCGACGACTCCAGATGAATCTAACCCGTCGTGGAAAAATCCACGATTTTATTTATGGTTGTTTGTATTCGGGGCAATTATTTACAATTCAATTACTTATGCAAATGTTGCTATAATTGGCGATTTTTTTGGGTATTTCATCTATTATGTCTTAGGTACACTCTGGTACAAATTTGCATATAAATACTCATTTACATTTGACCAGAATGCAAGAGTAGGAATGAACACTGAGGAAGGCAAAAACAATATTAAGTTTGGAGTCATTTCAATCATCAATGTATTGTTGACACTTGCCATATTCATCGCGTCAATGGCGGTGATAGGAAATATGATGGGTGTTTTTGTGATTTCTGCATTGTGGATTGCACTGATTGGGGCCGTCATTTATGGCTATTATGTTAGGACACAAGTTAAAAGTGATCAGGTTGATGAAGGTAAACTGTTTAATTTATACAAATCAGGAGTGTCCACGCTTTTCAACTTTGATTATGTAGCACTCAGTGTATTGTTTCCGATTAGTTTGATATATGATAAAATAACAAACACAAATGCCGCATACAATGCAGCAGTGAAAAATGCAAAGAATCAAACAGTAAATGACAAAGAGATTCCATCTCCACTTGGAATGCAAATTGTTTACGGGAGCGCACTGTCAATTTTGATCCTGACAATGATTTCATATTGGTGGAAATTCAGAACCACAGTTCAACTGGATGACAAATCGAGTTGGTTGAATTTGAATAACATTTTTCCGCTGGATTTTCTGAAAGCATTTCCATTGATTGAGTATGCCAAGTATGTTGCAACCAATGACCTTGTGGAACTGGCAAAGAAAGTTTCTATAGTTGGACTTTTGGCGTATGTAGGATATTTGATGTATGGAGTTTACATTCAAAAGAAACCATTTGTTCCATGCGCCGAATCTTCTTTTTCATCGTGTTTTAAGACTCCTTTTCCCATAGGAAAAGACATTCCTTATGTTAATTTGCTTTTTTGGATTTTAATTTTGTGTTCAGTGGTGAATGCTGGGAATTGGATCATCAGCTTTGTTGCCAATTATAGTCAAATGTTTCAAACTTCCGTGCCTTCGCCTGATGTAGTTTCATTGATAAAGCTGTTGCTGTTTCCATTTTATTGGTTCATTACATTGGTTGCACAGCATCCAATTGCTGCAGTGGTCAGCTTCATGGTGTTTGCAGCATTGGGACTAGTCCTTTACAAATCATCATTTGACTTGAACGACTTTGTGCAGGGACAAAAAGGCACAGTTATATCATTGTTGACGTTGTTGATTGTGTCGCTTCTGGTGTTTGGCGTGTATTACATGAATTCATCCACTGCTGACATGGTGCAAGGCAACACATCGTATGGAGAATTTATTAGTAAAACAGGAATGGGATTTGCAGTTATGATTTGCTTGTTGGGTATTGTGCTATATTTCTTGAATTCGCACAGCAAGTTGGTGACGATTGTGAGTGTGGTGCAATTTGTGATAAATGCACTGATTTACATAATAGCAATTGCAATCATTATTGGACTGGTGCGCACCCTGTTTTCGACTTCGCGCAAAATGGGTGGCTCAATATTTCAAGTGAGCCGTGATCCGGAATCCAATTGGATAATCAATATTTTGAAAATGACTGCCAACCTGTTGTTTTATTTGCCATGTTTGATGCTGGATTTTGTCGACATGGCAAAGGAACAGTATAAACTAACAACCCCGAACATGCTGATTTTGTTAGCAGCTGAAGCTGCATTCATCTTGCTGGGTCGATTTCTGCCGTCTCTTGTTGCAAAAGTAATTAACCACACCGGTGTGCAAATTTTGTCGGCACCCATTTCCATGACAACGTCAGTTCCCATAACAACGTATGACATTCAGTTTGTGAATGCGCAAGGGGTCGATGTGATTCCCACTGCGTCTTCTTCCACCATGGTTAGGCTAAAAAATTACAACTATGGTGTGTCTGCTTGGTTTTACATCCATCCGCAACCACCGAACACAAATTCGAATTATTCAGAAGGATACATAAACATGATGCGATTTGGAGAGTTTGGACCATCGATGCAATTCAGTCCAAAGACGAACACGCTTCAATTTGCCTTATATGGAAAATCGATTGGGCTTACACCGAATGAACCGTTGACTGTGTCAGATGTCCCATTGCAAACATGGAACAACGTCATCATCAACTCGGACAAAGGAGTTGTGGACATATTCATCAACAATAAATTGGTTTACAGTGGAACTCACATTCCTGATGATGCCAGTGCGACAATATTCAATGTTGAATTGGGACAACAAGACGGTGTTCACGGAGAGATTTGCAATGTGGTTTTGAACACGGAACCATTTACCAAACCAGAAATCACCTGGTTATACAAGACAAATCGAGTGCTGAATCCGCCAGTGGTGGGTGTTAACATGGATCAGCAGAATCAAGGCGATTCTTCAAGCGATTTGGCAAGAGAAGCAGTTAACAAGAATGCACCAAAACCCACTTCAATGCCGACAATAAGCACAAGCGGTGCTCAAACATACGGCATACTTGGTGCCGTTTTGGGTGCGATTTTTGGATGGTTATTCAATGATGAGAGCACAATGGAATCTGCAAAAGGATTTGTGATGGGTGCAATTGTTTTTGGGTTGATTGGCGCTTTGTTGGGGGGATTATTTAGCACAGATGGGACAGTTGCTTATATTTTGAAAACAACCGCGAATGTTTTTGTGGACACGTTTTAACTTGCAAAATTCAAAATCAAATAAAAAATATTATGTTTATAATAATATAGAATTATAGACATAACACATCACTTATGAATCTCTTAACAATTTTTATTTTTGTATTAATCATTGTATTGATTTACATGATTTACAAACTAATGACAAATCCCACTGTTAGCGTTTCGGATTTATCCGATGCATCCAAGTCAATCATGATTCCTGCAAGCAAAACAGAACCCAACAGCACTGGAAATAACAATTATGGATATTCGGTGTGGCTTTATGTTGATGCCTGGAGAACGAGTGGCCAGTCATTGATCAACAAAAACATCATCACGCGCACTGATGGCGGCACAGTGCCGTTCTTCCAGATGGTTTTAGACAATGCCCAAAATAATTTGAATGTCATAATACGCGACAATGAAAAAACCCCATGCACGATTCGCAATGTGCAGCTTCAAAAGTGGATCAACATAACAATGAGCGTTTATGGAAACACGCTTGACTTGTATTTGGATGGCAAGCTTGTTCGCACGTGCATCATGCAGAATATGCCTGCCTCATTGAGTTCGAGCGATGATTTGTTTGTTGGTGGTGGATACAATATGGATTCCAACAACCGAATAACTCCTACCGATGGCGACTTGGAGGGGTTTATTTCCAACGTGGTTTATAAGGCGGACTATTTTTCACCCGAAGAGGCGTGGGACATTTATAGCCAGGGATACAGCGGTGCAGGCATGTTCAACTTCCTGCATTCATACCGTTTGAATTTTAGTATTACCAACAACAATCAAACCATTGGACAATTTTCTATTTAGTTCCATTTATTTAGTTCCATTTAGTTATTTGTTTCATTGATTGTCATGGTGCAATCCACAAAAATTAAATTATTATTATAAGTTAATAAGACATATAATAACATTGCATATTTAGCACAAATGACTGATTTTGGAACAGGAGCGGGAGACACTGGTGCCGGGTTTGGTGCCATGCTACCAGGGGGTGTTGCTGCACCTTCATTACCAGACTTCAAGTCGCAAGACATTGTTAGCGGTTCAAAGTCCTTTTTAGATTCAAACAGCTATGTTGCAAAGGCAGCATTTTTGATTTTAGTGGTCATTGTCTTTGTCTATGTATCACGACTGTGCATTGGGCTCATTGCATGGTGGTTTTCACCGGATTCCAGTCCATATTTGGTGAATGGTCTCATTGATGGAAATGTAGGAAATTTAATTATACCACAAAATCCAAGCGAAACAAATGCAGTTCCTGTCATCCGTTCCGTGAATGATGATGTTGGCATTGGAATCACATGGTCGGTTTGGCTCTTCATCAAGCAAAACAATATGCCGGTTCAATCTTCCAAAACGTTTCACCACGTGTTTAACAAGGGAAGCACAACTCCCAGTGATTCCGGCTTGATGTTTCCAAACAATGGCCCCGGACTGTATTTGAATTACGACGATTCTAACACCAACACCATGTCGCTGAGGGTTGTCATGAGCACGTTCGATGACCCCAACACTTCCGTTGATGTGGGCAACATCCCTGTAAACAAGTGGGTCAACGTCATAATTCGTGTGGAAAACACAGTGCTTGATGTGTTTGTAAACGGCGACCTGGCACAACGTCTGCCTCTGAAATCCGTGCCGTTTCAAAATTACGGACAAGTAAATGTTGCAATCAATGGCGGCTTCAACGGCAACTTGTCGTCTCTCCGTTATTACAATACAGCACTTGGCACGCGCGCGATTCAAAACATCGTAAGCGATGGTCCAAATTTGAAGGTGCTTGGGTCATCCGGTGGTGCACCCGCCACGATGGATTATTTGTCCATGCGCTGGTTCTTTTCGCAATGGAATGGCAACTAGAAGAGAGAAATTCTTTAAAATTGTCATTGTTTAATTGTCATTGTTTAATTGTTATTATTAAATGTGCATCCAGTATAAATAATTATAACAATTCCAGGTTATTTGCGACCGATATTTAATTGAATTTCTCTCAAGTCCATGCAAACAGATTATGATTACGACTATATTGTTGTCGGTGGAGGACCAACCGGTCTTGCTTTAGCGCAGGTTTTGTCAAAAACATCACGAGTGTTGTTAGTGGAGAAGCGCGATTATTTGGGAGGCTGCCATGGTGTCACCCGTGTGCATGACGGCATGATGACCGAGCACGGACCGCGCATTTACATTGACAATTTCCTCATGTTCAAGGAGCTGTTAAATGACATGGGTGTCAAGTTTGACGACCTATTTGTTAAATATAATTTCAGCACTGTCTCCATGATGTTGGAGGCGGTTCGAGTCTTGTCGTTGAGAGAAATTGCCACCCTGGGTTGGAGTTTTATGACACTGAATGATTCATACAAGGAAACAACATTATTGGAATATCTCTCATCTCATGATTTCTCAAAAGCATCCATTGACATTTTGGACCGCATCGGCCGACTGACGGATGGTGGCAGCGCCGATACTTACACGCTTTTCAGCTTTTTGCAAATCCTGAATCAGAACTTTTTGTATGGAATTTATCAACCACGCGTGCCGAACGATGTGGGGCTGTTTCGCATTTGGGAAGATGCGCTTTTAAAATGTGGCGTAGCAATCATGAAAAATGCGACCATTGAGGAATTTGTGGTGGATGCAGCAAGTGCAAAGGTGTTGGGCATTTCAGTTAAAGATTCGCGAGCAAATGACCGACCGATCGTGTGTGGGTGCAATAACATTATTTTGGCGTGCCCGCCGCAAGATGTGGAACGCATTTTGAGTGAGCATGGGGAGTTGGGTGCCGCATTTGGCACTGATTTTCACCGGTTTCAGGAAGAAACGCAGTATTTGCCTTACATTTCGGTCATCTTTCATTGGAGGTCGAAACTGCAGGTGCCAAAGATATGGGGATATCCGCGCACGGCATGGGGCGTCGGCAACATTGTGCTATCGGACTACATGGATTTTGATGACCCGCGGTCCCAGACGGTCATTTCCACGGTCGTAACCATGCCGGATGCACCGTCGGATGCATTGAATGTCAACGCCAATGAAATCAGCGACAAACGCGCCGTCATGAAGGAAGTATTTAGACAGTTGAAGCAGGTTTATCCGGACTTGCCGGAACCGGACTACCAGTTTTTGACGCAGAGCGCATATGACGGGGGGCAGCGGCGGTGGGTGCCGTTTAATCATGCTTTTATGACGACGACGCACGGCTACATGCCGAATCGGTCTGAATTGTTCGACAATTTGTATAACTGTGGGGTGCAAAATGGCAATAGCAGTTATAGCTTTACGTCGATGGAGTCTAGCGTGGCGAATGCTGTGCACTTGGCGAAGGAGCTGCAGCCAGAATTAAAGGAATTAAAGGTTGCAAAAGTGAGAGAAGCTACCACGGTGCGGGAAAGTGTTGCAGTGGTTGCCGCAATTTCAGTTGTCGCCGTTGTTGGATTAAACCATTATATAAAATCAAAACCAAGACCAAAATAGCATAGAACACCACATGAAATATGAATTAACAACATCATTTTTTTATTGTGGTATGATAATGTAAATAATGACACAATTTTATTTACCTTTTAGTGTTTCAACACCCGGTGGTGATGGTCCTACATTCTCACAAGGAAATCCACCATATGTTTCGATAGGTAATAATCCCTCATATGTTACTGCCATCATCTATATTAATAATGGTGATATTTTAGGACCTGGCCAAGTAAACATTCAATCTGCTTCTGATCCACCATTAAGTTTAGTATTCACTGATATTTATGGGAGTCTTGTCCAAGTCATCAATTTTTATAACGGAGGTATCAACGGCTATACACAATTTCAATTTAATGTAAACACTGTATGGCAATACAATTCAGGCTGGTACTATGTTTTCTGGGATAACGGTAGCAATAACTTCAGTATGGAAGCAACTGACAACGACGGTAATTTCAGCAACTGGGTTTGGTGTGGAAGTTTAACCACGCAAAATACTATACTTCCACCTCCGACACCAACGAATTTGAATGCATCAGCAGGTAATGGCCAAATTTCAGTAAGCTGGACTCCATCATCATATCAACCATTTTCACAAATAAGCTATTATAATGTATATTATTCAGGTTCATCGAGTCAATCGGTGATTGTATATGCGCCAGCAACATCAACTACATTAACAGGATTGTCAAACCAACAATATACTATATCAGTAGCTGCAGTAGGCGGTAATCCTCCTTTTTCAAGTGCCCCTAGCAGTCCTGTTTATGCAACTCCGACAACGGCTCCGGATGCACCCACCATTACAAATGCCACACCTGGAAATGGACAAGTTACATTGACTTGGTATGTACCTAACGATGGAGGTAGTCCAATTGGTGGTTATTTTGTGTATTATGACGTTGATCCAAATTTTGGTAATCCTTACGAAGTTACAATAACACAACCACCACCACCACCACCAACAACAATAACCACAACTGTTACTGGCTTGCAGAGTGGCACACCTTATTATTTTCGAGTGGCAGCATATAACGCGAACGGCACAGGTGCATACAGCAATACTGCTAGTGCAACTCCGTCAACGGTTCCGGATGCACCCACCGGTTTGACTGCCAGTCCCAACGGACAAAGTGGACAAGTTGAATTGAATTGGATTGATCCA
>Ga0194130_10001906_pt1 | contig 31824 bp, 20 predicted proteins | sample TA2KigsurfametaG_FD_160084 | JGI IMG/M metagenome (GOLD analysis project Ga0194130, IMG submission 160084) | Freshwater microbial communities from Lake Tanganyika, Tanzania - TA2015050 Kigoma 12 surface | ecosystem: Environmental > Aquatic > Freshwater > Lake | place: Tanzania: Lake Tanganyika...
TGCAACATCCTTAAATCCCAATCCGTGAATTGTTCCTTTTGGATCTTCATCTGTATAGAGATCAGAGTGTTTATCAGACTTATCTGGTTGTCCTGGTTTCTTTGGAATACGAGGATCGTTCATTTCACTAAAAGGTGATTTTGATTTTGTTTCTTCACCCTTTGCTCTTTTTTTACGAGCAGCACAATGAGCTTTCTGAGAAAATCCGCTAGGATTATCGCAGTTTATTGATCTTTTATATTTGTCAGACCAACTCATTGAAAAAAGATATTACTCTTTATTATTTAGAAAACCTTGTTTGAGTAGTTTTGATAATTCGGAAGTTGATCCTACAAAAATAGCATTATTAGTAGTATTATTTGTAGTTTTGTTTGAATCTTCTTCCACGTCTTTTAATTTTTTTTGTAAATCAATTAATTTATCAGTTACATCACCAACACTTTTAATTAATTGTCCGGCAACTTCATATGCTCTTGGAGATCCTCCCTCTCCAGCAAGTTCCATAATTCCATTAATTGCTTCTTGTCCCTTTTCAATTAAGGAATAAAGATTGGCTCTTGTATATTGATAATCTTTTTGAATATCATTAAATTTTAATGATGATATGTCTAATTCTTCCTTATCTTTTTTTACCTCTACAATACTACTCTCAATATTCAGAGATGCATCTAAATTATCATAATTATTTTTCATAATTTTTTCAAATATCAATTTGTCTAGATGGACTAAAATCTTTACCGTCAAAAAACATTTCAATTGACTCATTAAATCCAAAATCATCAGTTGGTTCAGCATTAATTGGATCTGGAGTTACAGTGTATCTCATTTCTCTTCTTGCAGTTTGCGGATCATTTCCACTATAATAATCAACCTGAACCTTACGAATAAGTCCATCCGTGCTTTCTGCAATTGGACCAAATAGATACATTTTTGCAGTGAAATTAAAAGTATAAATTAAAATTCTTCTAGTAGAAAAATCTCCTTCATAATCATCCGTAAAATTTACACTATCTAAAACAATTGGAATATCTCGTTTTTCCCCAATAGAATCAATTAAGTCTACAGTTAGATTAAATGATGGTTGAAAAAATGGAAGAATCTGCTCAACAACTTGTAAAGCATCATCTTGAATTTTACTCATTAAATTTAATTGAAATCCAATATTATATGGAACTGGAAGAAAAACTTTTTTTAAATTTTTACCATCAGATGCTTTAAAAGTTTGAGTTACATTTGCTTTTCTTACCGGATCATATTGTATCGATGTCATTTCAAAAGACATTCTCGGAAGAGTAATAGAAATTGCTTTATTTAACTCTGGTTGCTGCTCAATTCTTGCTAAGAATTTTTGGATAGGACCATACGCTAACGGAACTTTAATTTCGCTAATACTATCTCCAGAAGAATTTTTATGTCTCACATTAATATCATTAAATAATGTACCAAATGCAATTACAGTTCTTCTAATAATTTCGTGGTAATAATAAGTTCCTAACATTAATAAGTTCCAAATGGGTTTGATTCTGAGAAATCGATAATATTATCTGCCTCTTGTTCAATTTCTCTATTTTGACTATATTTATCAGTATTAAATGGATCAAAAGATTTTATTGCATATATTGCAGATGAGGCAGATCCAACAATAAGTTCTCCAGGATAAAATCCTTTGGTAGCAGCGTTATCTACAAACGATACTTTAAGAATTTTTGTGTCTTGATCCCATGATTTAACTCTCGCTACAGTGCTTGATATAGATCCAACAACAACTTCGTTAAATTTGTAAGTTCCAATTCCGTTGATAAGTGAAGGTTGAGAAATAGTAATTGTAGGAGGTGTTGTATATCCAATTCCAGGATCAATAATTCTTATAGAACTTATTCCATTAGTTAAATTGAGAGTTGGAATAATAGTAGCGACTATGCCTCCTGCAGGTGGTGTAGATAATGTTATTGTCGGTATCTTAGTATATCCAACTCCAGTAAATGCAACACTAACATTAGTAACTCCTTTTTTAATTTTTTCGATAGAACATGTTGCAGCTGCTCCTGTTCCACCACCACCAATTATTGTAATTTTTGGTGATACTGTATATCCAGATCCAGCATTAACTAAAAGAATTTCTTTTACGGACTTTATTCCACCTCTAATAGTAGTGATAGCAACTGCAGATGCGTTTGTTCCACCAGAAGGTGCGGTTGAAATTGAAACTGTTGGAGGTGTTGTATATCCATATCCATCATTATTTAAGAATATTTTTCTGATATACCCACTAGAAATTCCAGCAACAGCAGAGGCAGTGCTTCCAAACCCAACTAAGTTTAATGTTGTAATATATCCTTCTTCTTGAATTTGAGTATCAATTTCATAAATCGTAGTATCGATAACTTCGTCTTCATATTCAAATAATTCACATTTTAGTTCATAAACATATAATTTTCCTAATTGATAAAAAGGTTGTTCATGTTCGACAAACTTAACTTCAAATAATTTTTGACCTAAAGGAAAATATATCAAATCTCCTTCTTTTGGTCTTGTTCCTAATTCTACATCTGCAATATTATTTGGATCTATAAATGGTGCAATAAAATCTTCATATCTTTCTCTAGAAATCACTACATTCAATTCATCTTTTAAATTCATACCAAATTTTGTCAGTATATCTCCTTGACCAGAATACCCATCATAAGTGTTTACATATGCCTCTATGGCATAATTATCATCAAATTTAGATGAAGAAACTTCTTTTAATATAGTCTCTTTTTTAACAAATTTTCTTGGTATATAAATTACCTCAACACCGTACATTTTGAGTTGTTCATTAATCAAATCTTGAACTAATCTTTGTTCTCCAGGAGAACCTTGAAGGAAAAAGGGATTAAGTGTCATTACTATCCAATAAAATCGTAAGGTGGTAACTCATAGTCCATTGACATTCTCGTTCTAATACTTTCCAACTCTCTTTCAGCATCCTCATATAATTCTCTACCATTCAATTCAATTCCACCAGGTAACTTAACTCCCCTAAATTTAATTAAATTTTGACCCCATTGTCTTTTCATCAATGCTGTTAAATATTTTTTAAGAAAACTATCATTATAAACTTTTGTAAAATCATTAGGATTTAAAATTCTATAGCAATCAATGATAATAAATGTATCTTTTGATTTTGCATTCCAATCAATATCCAAATATAATCTATTTTGTCTTTTGTTAAATCTTATTTGCTTGTCCGTTGTTAAAAGAAAATCAATATCTTCTAGATACGTTTTGACCATAGAGTATTGAAGAAGTTCAATTGAGTTAAAATAATATAAATCATTTAAAAATAATTGATATTTGATACTAAACATTCCAGATGAAATAGAACTAGTATCAAACTTGAATATTTTTTCTACACCAATAACGGAATCTGGAACTTGAATGAAATTAGAATTTTCATAAAAGTTAAATGTTGTAGTTCCTATGCCAGAAATATTTGCAGATCCTGTAGTTGTTACAATTCCAACGCCACTTGTATATTGAACTTTACCTCTGTTTATATCATTTTCTGTAATTTTGTACTTTAAATACATTCTTTCAACACCATCAAAATGTCTCTCTTGAAAATATTGTAAGGCGTCATCTACTAAATCATCTATTTGGTCATCATCCAAGTTAATTTCTAAAACAGGAGCACCTAATCTCCTCAGACAATAATCAACTAATTGTTGTCTTGTTGCAGGTTTAGACATTAGTAAGTACCCCCATCTATTGTAGTTGACCAAGTTGGAATACCGGTATCATCAGTTGTAAGTAAACAATTTGTATAATTAATAGCGACATTAGTAGTACCAGTTGAAACCATTAGTCCTGATGAATTAAAATATGCTATTCCACTAGTATATGTTGGAGTGTAAAAAAGTGAATTTAATACTCGTAAATTTGTAGTGGTAGTAAATCCAGTTATATATGCATTTTTTGCTGTCAATTCATCAAGAAAAATATCGTCTTTTACATATAAGTCTCCACCAACATAAAGATCATTACTGAATGTACCAACTCCTACAAACGTGGAGAGTCCAGAAATTGAAAGTTGAGTTCCAAATATAGTTGATTGGTTAGTGATAATACCAACAAATGTAGAAAGTCCAGAAACTACTACATCACCACCTACATTTAGTGCTTCAAGTACATTTACATTATTAATAAAAGTCGAAACTCCAATTACAATTAGTTGATCATCTATGGTAACAGTGCCGCCAGCAGAGTCAAGTGTTAGATTACCCGTTGATGTATCAATCTCATTGTCATTGGCAATACCAATACGAATGTTGTCAATCTCTGCGCCACCATTGGCATCTACGAGTCCAGTGAATGTAGAGACACCAGAAACATTAAGTTGCTTAGAGAATAATGTTGGTCCAGTAACTGTTGTAATACCAGCAAAGGTAGAGACACCAGAAACTGAAAGTTGTTTAGTAAATAACGTTTCTCCAGTAACTGTTGTAATACCAGCAAACGTAGAAAGTCCAGAAACATTTAATGTAGTTGCACGTAAAACATTAATTGTACCTATTCCGGTTACATTAATATTGCGAGCAGTAAGTTCATCAAAGAAAATATCATCTTTTACATAAAGATCACCACCAACATAAAGATCATCATTAAATGTGCCCACTCCTACGAATGTAGAAAGTCCAGAAACATTTAATGTAGTTGCACGTAAAACATTAATTGTACCTATTCCGGTTACATTAATATTGCGAGCAGTAAGTTCATCAAAGAAAATATCATCTTTTACATAAAGATCACCACCGACATAAAGATCATCATTAAATGTGCCCACTCCTACGAATGTAGAAAGTCCAGAAACATTTAATGTAGTTGCACGTAAAACATTAATTGTGCCTATTCCGGTTACATTAATATTACGAGCAGTAAGTTCATCAAAGAAAATATCATCTTTTACATAAAGATCACCACCGACATAAAGATCATTATGAAATGTACCTATACCAATAAAAGTCGAGAGTCCACTTACATGAAGTTGAGTTACGGATGCAATACCACCTATTACATTTTTTGCTTCTACAGATCTACCACCAGCAGCTCCAGATAGACTAGAAATAACTTTAGTGGTATTTTGTTGTCCAACTCTAACTTTAATATTTGACATTTACTGAGTAGCTCCTACCCTCACGAAAACGTTACCTTCTACCACTCTATTTTTTATGCCATAATTATCAATAATTACTACATCATAAATATATCTTCCCGATTTAATGTTTTTTGTTTGTGCAGCAGTTAAATATAAAAGAACCTGACCTTCAGTAGGAGGTTTCACTATTTCTGCAGTAAATGAGATATAAGAAGAACTTCCTGACCATTTCCTCATTTGAGAAACAACGGTATAATTAGTTAAATCTAAGATAGAATTTGAGTCACCTCCTTCTAAATTAAAAGATTGACTAAAATCAGATCCAGCATTAACTATTAAATTATTAACATATACTGCTGCCATATATGTATTAGATTCTACTTGTTATTTATGATCAATAAAATCAAGAGAAGAAATAATCTCCTGCTGTTTTAAATATAACTTACAGTACAACTTAGAAAATTTTTTTAATTCATCTATACTTAGTTCATCGATCATTCTTACATTTTTTTCATATTCAAACAATTTATCAATTGATTCAAGATCAATACTATTTGGATCCATTTAAAATTTCCCTCAAAAGTAATTTAATTTCATCAATATCTTTTTTAATTTGCTCTATTTCTACTTTTTGAAATTTATGCCTATTTACAGAGTTCATATATTGATTATATGATTGCTCATCACAATTTATTATTGCTCCTGAGTTTTCATCTCTGTATAAATTTGGGTGACCTTTTACTGGAATCATGCTAATGCTATACTCCTTAAGTCTTGGAATCTTGGTGGGTATGCTTGATTAGTTCCAGACATTACAATTTTGATTGTGTATCCAGTGAAACTACCTAAATTGTTAGCACTGAATTCATAATCTAAAAATTGATTTTCTAAACTATCTGGAACTTTGATATCTGGAAGACCATTATTATCAGATGGATCAATAACGTCAAAATATCCATCATTATTACTATCTATTGTCAAATTATTGTATCCTGGAAACAATTCAAAAGATTGATCAACTTCACTAGAATCTGGTCTAATTAAACTATAAAGAACTCTAAAATCTGCACTAGAGTGTCTATAAGCACCTATGATAACTTTTAATGATGTTGCTGGTTGTGCGAGATTCACTGTATTTGAAACGTAAACTGCTGAATGTGGATCAAATAGAAGACTATTTACTCTATTGTCTCCAGGATAATTAGAGATTGGAGCGTTCAATCTATTACTAGATAACGCAATAGAGGATTCCTTCCAGAAAATAGCAGGAGATAAATTTTTATCTGTTGTAGATAAATCAACTTTTAAAGTAAATGATTTATTTCTTTCTAAGGCAGATAGATAGGTTTTTTCATTAACATCTGAACATATAATTCTTGTAGATGATAATTTATTTTCTACTCCAAGTTCAACAGATTCATATCCTTGATCAAGGAATGAAGTTTCAGTGCCATCCACACTCGTTCCGCTTACAGTTCTTATTTGTCCAGATGCAGCGGTAACTGACGCTGGATTACTCACTGATAATTGTGGAGTAATTGAATCGAATTGAATGTTTTCAGTTGCTCTTACATTATCTCCACCACATGCTAAACTCGTGTTGAATGAAAGTTGAGGAGCTCCTGCTAAAGATCCATCAGTTTGTCTATTAGTTACATTGCTATTAAAGTTATTTCTACTAAAATTGATAAAATAATTATCAATATCAATATTAGTGTCACTTATATCATGCTTTTTATTGATTCTAAGTAATGACACTCCTCCAAGTTCATACTTATAAACTGGAACTAGGGATCCATGAGTTGATGGAATTGTTGAATCAATTCCTCTTGTAATTCCATTTAATGTGCCATTTCCAATACTAGTGTATTTAATAATTTCAGAGTCAATGATGATGAATCCTGGATTGGTTGCACCAACCTGAACTCCCTCAAAAATATTAAAATTAGAAGTTGAAGCAATACTTACGAATGTTCCAGATATGGTTAATTCTGAAGATAAGGTTGTAGGCACTGAATCAGATTCTATATTTGACAATATGAGTTTATTTGTATTTCCATACATACCATGATTGTGGTGATTTATTGCAATAAAATTCCCAGTATCTGTACCTCCAATTGGAGTTGATGATAAAATACTAGTATTAGCAAGACTTACTGCAGTCCCAGATGTATCATAATAAATTAAATTGCCTGCAGATAATGATTGACCTTGAACGTTAGAAAGATAGAGTGTGTCAACTCCAGTAATAGTAGAGATTGTAATAAGTGCTCCTTTTCCAGAGGCAGGAGAAACGCTCGAAGTAACAATACCAACTACATCACCAACAACATAACCATTTCCTGGAATGGAAATTGTTGGAGTTCCAGTAATTACCCCATTTGCTGCAACAATATTTAATTTAAGTCCACTACCACGACCTGTAAGATTAAATGTTTCAACATTATTTGTTGTGGTGTAATTGAGTCCTCCTCTTGTTAAGTTAACTGAAGAAACTGAACTACCAGTTCCAATGATATATCCATAATTTGTTGTCGAGGCAGATCCTGATATTTTTCTGCCTTCTGTTAAAATACCAACTAAAGATGATATAGTAACTGTATTGATACCTACTTTAATTTGTCTTGGTAAAATTACAAGTGGATCCGATGATAACTTAGGTACATAAGAATTAGATTCATTTAATGTTGGATTATGAAAATATGCACTTCCAGAAGTAGAAGAGAAGCGTGCTTTATAAAGTTTGAATTTCAAATCTTGATACTGATTAGCAGTCCAAATTGATCCATTTTGAGATTTGAACAAACTACCCATAGCAAATTGTCTTGAATATTTTACTGCTTGGGAATTTGGTAAATTTTTAGTCTCTATGGTTTTTTCTCCCATTTCAGCAATCCATGCTTCATATTGATCAGATTGTGGTGCCAACAGTACAACAGCGTATTCTAATCCTGGAGCAAGATAAATGGGATATTTAAATTTAACTCTGGTAGCAACTGATGCATTATTTGAAACATTAATATCACTTGGTTGTAAAGTGACGGAATCACCAAGAATTTTTAATGTTGGAGTTCCTAATTCCATAGTTCTAATCTGAACTGTTAATGGTGCATTTCCAGGATCTTTATTTGCAAAATATAGATCAATTTCAGTTAAGTAAGCACCATTTACATCTTCTGTTGGAGTATTTCCAAAACTAGTTTCAGCATTTGCTCCACCTACAGTAAACGATTGTGCTAATGGATCTTCAAAATAAACTGTTGTGGTAGTTGTAACTGTAGTCTGTCTTTTTTCCCAAGTTCCTTCAGATTTGTAAATAGTTTCTCCAGAAGAAATTAATGTACTACCTGGTAGTGGAGTTTCATTTGTTGAACTTGAGGTTAACTTATATACTTTTGATCCTGTAGCAATTCTAATAGATGGTGCTGGATTTGTATTTGGATCTTGTAAGAAAAATGATCCTGATAAAAATCCATTTACATCACTAATTAACCTTAAATCTTTTACATAAGCAACAGATTTACTTGTTTGACCAACTAGTTTTGCACCAATATTTAAATACCCACTATATAATCCTTGTACATTTTGACAGAGAGACGCTATATCGACATTTAAGATTTTAGATGAAGAACTATATGATGCTGGAATATTTTCTGATGATGAATAAGGATTTGAACTAAAGGTAATTGTTGGACTACTAAACGGACCTTCTTTATGATTGGATTTTGCGACTCTGAAAGTTATTATCGGTATTAAAGAATTTTGTCTCGAAACGACATATCCAATAACTGTTTCTCCAACTTCAAAAGCTCCTGATGCTCCATTTGTTTTAAGCGTGGAATCTGTAGCAATTTCAATCAATTTTGGAATAAAATTTACAGATCCATTTCCATCTAAAAACTGATAATATTTGGTTAATGGTTTTAAGTTTACTGCATTAAATCCTGTATTACGCGATCTCATGTATAATTCAATGCCAGCATCTACCACCTTATCTACTTTAGTAACAGTTGTTTCACTACCAACTATTCTAAAAGTTCCAGTTGCACGTAACCAAACATAATTTGTTTGTGATACATTTATATCGGGTAAACGAATTGTTCTTACCCAACTATCACTTTTTGGAGATAGTTGGATAGTTCCACTATAAGAAACTACGTGGAAAGGATTTACATTTTCAACTTTTGTTGCAAATAATTGTTCAATCCAACCTACAGAATCATATTTTAATGTAATTAAATCTCCAGTTTTTTGTACGTTTGTGTCGTACAGAGTAAAGTTTGTTTCTAGATCGAACTTCTGATCAGTAATATTTTCTAATGATACGGGTTTTAAATCAAGCGTATTTAGAGCTTTTTGAGTTACAAGTTCTGAATTTTCACCGTCAATTCTAATTTTTGAAAAAGATCCATTTATTAGATCAGTATTTTTAAAATCATCAACAAAAAATCCTGTTTTAAATCTATTTAATCCATCGGCATCTGTAATTTGTAAAGTTTTGGTATTTAATTCTAAAAGTGTTAGCGACGTTACTTTTTCTAAATTAGTAACTCTACCATCAATTTTGCCAATGTCTCTCATAGTATATCTTCTATTATCAACTAAAGTTACAATAGCGTCTTTTGGATTGTAAAGATATGGTGGCAATGAAATTGAAGCAATTTCAATTGTATCTGAAGGATTATCTGGTGCTTTTGGATTTGATGATGGCACTCCTTCAATAACGGTAAAATTAGAATTTTTATCAATAAACAACTTATCAATTCTTCCAAGATAAAACTCATATCCAATTATTGAACTTTCATCTGGAGTCATTATTAGTTTTGGATCAGTTCCAAATAATCTTGATGTAAAATCAAATGGTGATGATGTTATACTTGTAAATTCTGAAACTCTAGGTCTAAAATCAAGAGTGTCAGTTGATCGAATATTGTTTTTACCAATAACTGGTATATTGTTGTTATAATTTTCTTTATCGTAACTGTTAACAGTAAAAACATCACCATTATCATTTGTTGGAACTAAATAATGATCAAAAATAATTATTAATTTTTTTCTCGCAAATTGTTCTCCAGAATTCAATCTTATTCTAGAATAATCATAATATTGTTCTTTTTGGCCTTTATCGAGAGTATACCTATTAGTAATATTTCTATATTTTCCTGGTGTAATGCTAGAAATAGGTGTAATGATATTTGATTCTTTAAAAGTTACAATTTCATCTGCAGAAAAAATATTATTGTTTAAATAAACAATTTCTAATGTATTTGCAGATGGTTTAGAAACAACTCTTGCAACTGCATTATTTGCTGAACCCACTATATTTTCACCAATAATTGCATTAGTGTTTACATCTACTAAAGAACTAAAAACAAATTTATCTAATTCTGGAGCATTAGTATCTAAAGACTCATATATTGCAATAATATTACTGACATCTGGATAATTTAAACTTATTTCTGTGTCTTGAACTCGTAATCCATAAAATGGATTATAAATCAATCCATCGTTTATTGATGTATTAATTCCTGTACCAGATTGTAATTTTTTAGAAAAAATTATATTTATTTTTTTACTTTTGTTTAATTTTTTAATTTTAGTTTCGATAGAATTTTTAACAAAAGTTGCATTAATTGCAGATATTGATTTACTAGGTGTAATATTGGAGAATGTTACCTGTGATGAAGAACTATTTAAAGAAACTTTATCAGAGGTTAAATTTTCAATAGTGCCATCAGAGTAAAAAATAGAATATCTTTCTTCATCAAACGCTGAAAATTTTGCAGAAACAGTGTTTATTCCTAGATTGAAATTACTTGTATTTACTGTTAAAGAACCACTCGCAGATGAAACTAAAGTTCCTGTGGACTGTGCCGTAAAAATTATGTTAGATGAACTTAAATTTACTGACGAAATATTAGTATGGGGTAATTCTGCATACAAAAATCCTTTATCAGAATTTCTTATCTTTCCTGCACCTATTGAATAAGTTCCAGTGAATGTAGATCCTGCTCCTGGAAGTGAACCATCACAAACACCAGTAACAGATGGCACTGCTTCTAGTGTCATTGATGTTAAAGATGAAGATATTGATAAAACTCGATTATATGTTTCTGTAGATGACCCCGATTTTTGATATCTAATAATATTATCGCTTCTAATACCTGTAAATGTATTTGGAGAGGAAACAGTTGCAGTGCTTATTCCACCACTGCCGGGTGTAATTGTAATTGTTCCAGATCTTAAAATTTTATCTATCGATAAATCTGCTAAGAATGCAGTAGAAAAACCAGAAATTGAAGTTGGTTGATGAACAGATTTAACATCCTCAGAAGTAAACGCTTTGACAGATACTAATGTTCTTGAGACAGTTTCTATTTCATTAATTAAAAGTTTTTCTCCAGCGGAGAAACTTCCAGAAGTTTGTGATAAAGTGATAAGTGTTGATCCATTGCCAGCATATACAGCGTACCCACTAGCACCACTACTTTTACCCCTGATGAATGATGATACTGGAAGTTCTGCTGAAGATAGTGGTTTATTAATTGTCAACTCTGTGAAAGTTTGAATATCATATAGGTATAGATCCCAATTAGTAGCGGCAGAAGTATATGCAGCATCAGTAACATTAAAATTATAAATTCTGGCAAATCCTGCAGTTGTGCCTGTTGCAACAATAGTACTATTTTTTCTTCTATTTTGTAAATATACAATATTTTTTTGTAACGGAGATCCAGTTACGTTATTACTTCTAACAAGATTTCCCATTTGAAAAGGAATCGCTGCAGATGAAACTGGTTCTGTAGTTCTTGGTTTTAAAACATCTATAATTTCTACACCGGTTTTTTCTACATCATAACCTTTTACATACGCTTTTCCTGGAGAAATTTTTATAGACATCAAATCATCTGATGGAACATTACCCCTTTCAGTTTTTTCAGTATCAAAAAATAATCCATCGTTTCCTACTCTATTGTTTAATGAATTATTTAAAGAAAATTGAAATGGTGTTACGACATAATCTCCAGATTCATCATGTGTTCTTTGTGCTAAATAATCTCTAATATTTGAATAAACTGTTTTTGTTTCTATTTTTTTAATAGCACCATCTTGAATCCTTAAAAGTTCTACAAAATCTATATCATTAGTATCAGTTAATGATCTCTTTGTAAGAGTTAAATTTACTTGAAATCTATCTGCTCCAGGAGCTGCATAATTTGTAAATCCCTTTGCATTATCAAATAATGAAGAATCATCTTTTGAGGTAATAATTTTCTCATCAATTTTTAAACCAACTCTATATGATGGAGTATTTGTGTAATAATCTAAGATAATTGTTTGTTGTTTAACCCTAACAAAAGATCCACGTATGAAGTATATACCGGCATTAATAGATGCGGCAGATCCAGTAGAAGTTGAATTTAAATCAATAGTACTAGCAAAAGGAGTTCCAGAGGTAATTACTGTTGATTGATATACAATGTCTTGTCTAGTATAAAGAAGTTCACCATCAAGGAATGAATTTATTTCAAAATTTGAATCAGAATTAAGGTACTTAATGTAAAGAGTTGAATATTCAACTTCAGAATTTGGTAGTTGAACTAATTGAACACTAGCAGTTATACCTGAATCTTGACCTATAATTGTTTTTCCAACAAGATTTTTAATGTAAGCAGTTATATCTACCCCATATTGAATGGGATTTAATTTAACTGCCGTAAATTGACCATCGTATACAATACTGCCTGGTATTACTACTGATCCATCTTTAAAAATATGACTTCCAAAAGATTCTACTTGATCTTGCAATATAGATTGAAGGGTGTTTAATTCACGAGCTTGTATTGGTTTTCCTGGATTGAACAATACTTTTTGATAATTTTTATCCTTGGCTCCTATATTAGGTTCTGCGAAATCATCAAAATATGGATTTACGTTTAAATTAGTTTTTTGAGCCATTTTTTAGAATTCCAGAATAATTTTAATGTCTTCTTTTTGCCTTAAACTTCTTGAAACTAAAGGTCTATTGTCAATATAAAGTATGTCTCCTGACTTATTATTTATTTGTGGTTTTGAAATACCTTGTGTAAAAGTTGTCTCAAGATTTATAACTTTATTTGCAATAGTAATTTTATTATCATTTAATGTTGTGTCTATACTTGCATTGAATCCATTACCGATAATTGCTAGTGTGGCATCAGGAACAAAATCAATATATTGTCCGGTTGGGGCAAAAAATGTAGAAACTCCTACAAAATCTCTATGATCAATTCCATTTCCACCATTAAAATATAAAGATCTATCAAAAGAATATTTTAAGATTTTAGTTTCTGTATCATACGATATAACATATCCTAACGCTTTTTTACCAGTACTTGGATTTATTTGACTAATGATAGATCCGACAGCAATAGATGCATTTGACGGATTAACGTTGGAAAATCTTAATGCACCAACAGCAGAAAAAGTATTACCTGTATAAACTGTGCTACTAATTCCTGATGCGTCATATATCGTTGGATTCTTCAATATTCCAATTTGGGAGAACTTAGAATCAGTTGGAAAATTTCTAGTTGAATCATCAAATCTGGCATATACCAAAACACGATCTGCTCCTAGTTCCTTGTAAATATCAAATCCATGTCCTTTCGATGGTGGGATTATGGGAATTAATTCTGCATATACTCCTGGAGTATTAGATCCTGTTGTTCCTAGATCAATTAATGCATAAGTATAATTTTTTCCGCCTGATGTAACTAAAGCATCAGTAATTTTTCCAGAAGATGAATCTATATCTATTGAAACTTTTCCTCCAGATCCATCACCAACTAAATTGCATGATTGTCCTGATTGTAGATTATACCCTAATCCACCATTTTTGATAAAAACTTTTTTTATTTGATTATCGTTTAAAGTAGAATCTCCATTTTCTCGGATTGCTACTACTTGAGAATCTGTAGATGAATTCCAATTATTAGGTACAGTAATGTATTCAGTAGTGTCAAATTTTACAATATCACTCGGAGACACTGTATACAAATATTTCCACATGTACCCATCACTCAATTTAGATGGTTCTAAATCAGTAAAAGTTGGTTGTACTTGAGATGCATTACCTGTAGTTTTAATTCCTGAGGATCCATTATCAAGGCATATGTAGACTTTATAGTCTGAGTTAATGACATAATAGTTGCAATCATATAATCTTAAAGATCCTGTGATTGGAGATGGATTTAAAATACTATAATCTTGTCTATACATTTCATATTGAGTTCCAGAAACCCAATCAATTTTTTTAACCACTCTTCTAATATTTGCACCTGTAATTTTTTTACCAAACATCACTGTAGACTCATAATGATTTAAATAATCAATATTATCTATTGGATTAGGTGTAATAGTATTCCAATTGGTTGACCTTCCAAATCCAACTTGAGTGGGATTTGCTAATCCAACAAATACATAATATGAATTATTAGAATTTTCTACCGAATCCACAAAATTAGATGCGTTTACTATTCTAAATTGATCCGTTACAAATGCGGGCATTTTAATATAGTTTTTTTTATATTTATATGACTCTTACAAAACCTTTTTAAGAGGTCCAACGTTTCTTAATCCAGATGATCTCCGTTGTATAGTTGGAAATGTTGATAATCCAGCATCAACATAATATCCAGAAACTGTTAGAGAAATCGGAGATGAGGATCTTGTCGAATTAAAAATTCTTCCCCAAGAGAATTTTCCTACTGAAATTCCTGTAGTAGCAATTCCAACCACAGAAGATGTGTTAACTATGTCACATGTAGCAATACCAAGTCCAGAATTAAACGCACTAACATAATAAATGTTATTTAAGAATGTTGTTCCAATTCCCACTTTATTTGCATAATTATCTAAGGAAGTCACTCCAGAACCAACAGACGTATCATAGATGTAAATTGGATATCCTACAGATAAAGAAAGTGGAGAAGGATTAAGAGTAAATTTAATTGCAAGATTCGTATTGATACCAACTGCTGTTGAAATTCCAGTAATATTTCCAAAAGATCCAGCAACTCCAGTTATAGATTTAATATTTTCATACACTACTTTTTGAACTGGAATAATTACATCTGGCAAATTAGTAGTTGTGTATCCAAAACCGGGATTTGTAATTGTAATTGAAGTTACTTGTCCATTTGATATAGTTGCAGTTGCTGTTGCCGTGTTTATACCTGGTGCGGAAAATGTAACTGCTGGAGCAAAATTATAACCGTATCCTGGATTAGTAATTGTCACTGAAGTTACAATACCATTAGATAGATTAGCAGTTCCTGTTGCAGTGGTTCCAATTCCAACCCCAATGCTTGGTGGGTTTTCAAATTTTACCAGAGGTGCAGATGTATACAAATACCCACCATAACTCACAGAAACACCTGTAACTATTCCAGTGCTAACTATACCGATGGTAGCACCGGTAGATACAATGGATATATTAGAAACAGCAACAGCTGATTTTCTCTCTGGATTGGAAATTTTTACATTTGCTGTTGCTCCAGTGTAACCACTACCACCATTAACGATTGTTAGTGATTGAATAGTGCCAGAAGAAGATACTACCGGAGTAATTGATGCATGAACAGAATCTAAATCTCCCGAAACTATTATACTGTCAAATTTTATAGGAGAATCGTATAAAAATAATGATGAATCATCAACAAAAATTTCATTATCGGATGTTGATACATTACGAATAATTTTTGCTGTTGGATATACTTGAGGTTCATTTACATCTCTTGATTTATAAACAATTTGTCCAGAAATTATCTTATCTTTTTTTTGTTTTATCCATGTTAAATTGGATGGTTTAGTTACTTGTAGGTTTATTCCTTGTTCAAGATAATTATTTGTTTGAATTGTGTCAGAGGATACGATATCAAACACTTCTCTAGGATTTTGAGTAGTTGTAAATCCTAGATGATTATTATTACTGAATGCCTGCACAGTATCTCCTATTTTAATTGTTTCAAATATGGATTTCTGACTACTATCCGCATCACTTCCCCTATAGAAGAAAATTGCAACATTATCTTCTGGTTTTGGTGGTTGATTAAATGTAAACGATGTTCCTCCATTAAAATCATACGCATATCCAGGATCTTGTAAAATACCATTGATAAAAATAATTAATAATGATTTAAAATCAATTAGTTGAGAATCTGCATCAAGAGAATTTTTTTCAAAACTTATAAGTTGAGAATTATAGTAAAGAGGAAATCTGGTTCTAACTCCGTCTTGATATTGTTTAATACTATCAATGTAATCCATTTCCCCAAATTGCCATGCCGAAAAAGAATCTGTAAAAGTATCAAGAACTGTTAATTCAAATTGAGATACTGGACTTGTTAACCCGAATGCGGTTACTAATCCAACTGGTGTAATAACATCTCCTTTTTTAAATCCATATCCACTTCTACTAATTTTAAATCCTGTTACCTCAAATAGAGTTGATCCAATTCCAGTCGTTGAGCTCGCACCAACTTCAATGTTTAATAACAGTCCAGTGCCAGTGGTTGTAGTTGCACCTACTCCTAGTCTAGAGACCCCAGTAACTGGTAAATTATTGTATCCTGGAGATGATACATTAATAGTTGGAGTCGTGTATCCAGTTCCACCACCTACAATACTAAATGACAAGGTGCCTCCTGCACCAACAGTGGCATTTATTGTCGCTGCTGTTCCAACATGACCAACTTCAGTAACTGCAATAGACACTGGACTTCTGTATCCAGAACCGAAATTGCCATTAAATCCAGTTATTGTTCCCACGCCGATAGAAACAATTGATCCCCCAGCTCCAACAACAGCAGTGACCGCCGCACCAACTAAAGGAGCATAACCAAGACCTGGTGTTGACCCTAGAGAAATAATCATTCCACCTCTAGGTAATTGATTAAGATTTACGTCGTCAACAGAAACGAATAGAGAACCACTTGAAGATGTAATGCCTGTAAAAACAATGCTGCTAATACCCACAGAGTTATTTTCAATAATGCTATAATTATTATCTGAATTGTTTTTTGTAGTCGGAGTTTGGAAAATACCATTTAAGAAAACTATACCATTTCCTCCAGTACTACCCAATCCAACTGTGTTTATTCCATTTGAAGTTAATGTATATGTTTGACCTATTCCTGTAAATTTTTCTGAAATATTATCAAATATTTGATTACTTTCATAATTCTTTCTTAAGAATACTCTACCGTTAAATGTTGAAGATGGTTCTGGAAGGCCAAAAGTATTTGTATAATATTGTGATGTAGTCATCCCTCTAGGAGAATCAGTAAAGTGTATTTTATTTCTAACAATGTTAAAAGATCCTCTATACAAATATACTGGAGATGAATTTGCATGAGATGTTGCAGAAGTTCCTACAAAAGCTCTATCAACTGAAACTAAAGAGAACGTACCTCCAAAAGAAATAGGTCCGCTCAATGTTGTTCCAAGTCCAACATTGACAACCTTCATATACTCATTGTCAATTTTTAAAATATCACCAAGAAAAATAGATGAAATTCCGCTCAATCCAAAAATAGTTGATCCTAGTCCAATTTGTCCACCATTATCAACAGTATACGATAATAATGAAAATGCCAAAGGAGATTGAACTATATTATTGATAGAAATGATACTCTTACTACTCTTTTGATTCATTTCTAGAGTATGAGTAGTTCCCACTCCAACTGAAGTAAAAGTAACTGCAATTCCTAAATTAGCATACTCTTTTCTAGTTGCTAACTTAAATTTAGTATTGTCAGTCTTGATTGCATAAACTATAGTTGGTAAAATATTTGTAACTACACCAACATAATTTAATGTTAATCCGATACCAACAGAAGATATTGAATTGGGAGAATAAGTGAGTTCTTCTCCAGTATTGAAAAAATGATTTGCAATTGTAAATTCACCTGTACTCAGGTTTAAAACATTAGAATTTGATGGATTAAAGGTTTTTACAAAAATAGGAGTTTGCAGATAATTTAATTCAAAAGAATTTGCTGTGCTCACTCCAGCAAATTGTGAACTTATATCATCTATTTCTAAAACTCTATTTGTACGACATTCAATATAACTTGCTAGTTTTTTAGTTAAAAATTTCAAAAATTTCGAACTTTGACCATCACTGTCAAAATCAATTACTCTATCAAAATTATTAATTGCATCAACTCTATTTTCATTGATAAAGGAGTATAAAAGGTCTGCATATTCTTTCGATACTATTGTTACTCCAGCACCAACAGTTTTAATTATTTGAGTATCTGCAAAGTTTTTAAGTCCACTTGTATGCAGAAGTTTATTAACAGAACTTACTATGGTCTCCCATCTTTGATTGCTCTTTAAGGAGTATGCCAGATTTTGATAGTAGTCGTTATCAGGAATTACTTGTGTATCAGTATCAAGTTTACCAGTATCATCAGACCAACCAAGATTTTTAACTGATGAGTAACTTATCGTAAATTGCCCAGTTGATTCGTCTATTTGAATAACAGTTGCTGTTATTCCAGATTGACTACCTCTAATAGTTTGATTTTTCTCAATAATATATGATCCAGATACTTTAATATAATTTTTGTTGCTATTTATCACCTTTAAGTTGACCGCTACAAAGAAACCAAGTTGATTTTTAACTTGTAAGAATTCGCCAGGAATAAAGTTAGAAAATTCTTGTACAGATGTAAATACTGGATAATTTTTATAATTTACAATATTTCCATATAATCCTCCAAGCACAGTGTCTGCTATGCCTGGATTTGAAGATGGGACTTCAAATTCTATTTGTCTAGGCGATTGTGTCCCAGCATTTAAATATTGTTTGACCTTAAAGAAATTATATCCATAATCACTAGAATTAAATCCATTTCCATTCGATCCATATTTTTTAATACCCTCAACAAAAATATCATCATTTTGTGCAAATGGTTCAGGACTAAAACCATTAAGTGGAGTTATTAAAACACATGTGATAATTCCAGATGAGGCGGATGAATATACATTTTGTATCCCAATCCCATTTGTATTATTAATTGCACGAATTTTTACAGACGCTTCTGGTAAACCACTTGGATTAGGATTAATAATTACTCTAGAAATTGAGGTTCCATTTACTATGGGTGTTAAAATTCCAGAGTCTATTATCGTCCCAGTATTTGGATTTACAATAACTAAATTAGGCGCCGAAGTATAATTTTTTCCACCATAATCTATATTTACAGTTAAAAGAGTATTAGCATTATCAATCTGTAAAAATTTAGAAACTTCAGACTCTGGTTTTAAAGTTTTGTCGGATGAATATTCAAATCCTTCATTTACAATTCTAACTTTATTCACTCTACCTATAATACTGGACTTTGGAACAATATATGCACCATTTCCATTTAAAGAGGAAATATTTTTAAAAATTGGTAATGATTTAAAATTAGACCCTGATGATATAACTGTGAGTTTACTGATTCCCCCAGACGCAGTAAGGGATGATGTAGTATATCTTAGTTCTTTACATTCAGATTGAATATATGAATACTTTTCTGGAATTTTGGATAAAGATACACTAAAAGTTGTTGTTCCTACTCCAGAAATTATATAACTTCCATTGTAAATACTATTAACAAAATTAATTTGCGAATAATTTGTTATTTCTTTATCTGCATTGATTACAAGACCTAGTTTTTCCAATCCATAAAACAATGGAGAAGGAATTGTATTAGAGTATTTGATTGTTAATGACGCATTTGTAGATACACCAACCGTTCCAACTCCACTTATTGTAAACGTACTTGTAGATCCTGTAGATACAAATTCATCTTTAAAATCTTGATCGTAGAAAATTTTAAATTTATATCCAGATAAAGAAGAATCTGATAGATCAAAAACAAGATTATTATTTTTAATTGATTGTAGTGGTGGATTAATTTGAGAAAGTTTATGATTTGATCCATTTGCTGCTAAAATGTTAACAAATAATGGATCTTCAGAAATACAATCTTTTAGAGTTTCACACAATTTAATTTTATCATCAGTAACTTTATAAACATAGTAAAATCCTGTGGATAATCCAGATGCAACTGTTGATGCAGAATAAATTAATTTTTGGCCTCTAAAAAGACCATGATTTTGTATTGTTATTTCATCTTTAATTGTATTAATTCCAGATGTTGTAAATGAAAGTGGATTGACAATAAGTTTTTCATTAATACTATCATATAAAACTTTTACGGAGGTTGATGTTCCAATTCCAACCGAAAGATTTGGTAAAATTGATAATTTAATTTGATCCCCACTTTTTAATTGGTGACTTGTTGATATTGAAATATTTGAAACAATATTTTTGACATCTCCTTTTATTTGTTTATAATCTGAGGAAAATGAATATTGGAAATCATCTGTACCATTTGAAATAAAATATAAACCTTGAGATGTTGTTGTTAATCCAATTTGAGTAACAATTCCAATATAATCTTTAGATTTGTTAATGGCATAAACTGTTTCAATATTACCAGTTCCTAGTAAATTAAATGGAGATGACGTAGGACTATTTGCAACAGATATTACTGAGGCAGCTCCTGGTTTTTTTAGTATTATCTTTTCACTAGTTTTAAATGAATGATTGGGCAAGTATATTGCTTGGGTGGGTATAAAAACATTTCTATTAGTTGAAATTCCTATTCTATAGTTTACATTTATTCCGCCGCCAGTGGTTGTCCCAACACCAACAGATAGTTTGGGATTAAAATAAACAATATCATTAATTTTTGATTCAAAGGACTTTACTGTTTTGTTTATTACAAAAGAATCAGGGTTAAAGTATACTGGCGTAGATGAAGTATGGATTCCTCCAGATGTATTTCTAGATACTCTAATTACATTTTGATATTTAAAAATATTTAATACTGAAAGAGTTTCATCATTAATTTTAATTGTTGTGCCAATTGAAACTTCATTAGGAATGGACGATACGTAAATATCCGTAACAATTCCTGTTGAAGAATAGTTTGAAATAGTTGATGCTAATGAAGTTGAAACAGATTTCACTTCAACTTGATAGAAACCATTTAGTGAACTTAAAGATGTTGAAAATCCAGATATTGTAACATAATCGTTGTTACTTAAAGCATGATTGACCGGAGTTTTAACTTGTATTTGATTTCCATTCCTCCAGGTAAAAATTGAATCGTCATATGAAGTAATGGTTGACTCTAGTTTTGAAATATCTTTACCATTAACTTCAGATACTCTCACTATTAATCCACTACCACCACTGCTTGACTCATCAAATTGAACTTCATCATTCTTTTTATAATTAAATCCAGATTTGACAATTGTAAAATTATCAATAGGCCCAGTGGTAACAGATTCTACTACACATAATTGATTAATAATTTCATTAGATTCTATCAAAAAATCATTATTTGCATATTCATCAGATACTTTATACGGAAAAGTATTTCTAATTAATTCAGATTTATTAAAATCAAAATTTTGATTCAGTATTTTATTTTCACGAATAAATTTAGACCTATATCTATCACCTATAAAATAAGGAAAACTTCCAACATTATTGCCATTATTATCAATAACAGACGTAGCAAAATATGCATAAATTCCGTTTGGAAATTCTGGAGTAATACAAAATCTTCCATTATATTCATCTAGATCTCCGGAATTTGTAAATTTATAATCTTCAACAAAAAATTTAAGATCAAATCCTGCAGGTCTATCAATAATGTTGTTTTGATTTGCTGTGTATCCAGATACTAATCTTTTAATTGCAGAATTAAAGTTTTTAGGATCAGTATATCCATAAGAACCATATATTGGATTTCCATCATAAGCCCACCCTATAATTGGTGAGTGCGTTAATCCATTATCACCGAAAGAATTTTGGAGACTTCCAAGATACCCAGATATACTATATTGCAAATTATAATTACTCTCTTTAATAATTTCATTTGCCAATAAAGAAGTATCATTAACATCATCATACAATCGATTATTATCTATGGAAAGAGATCTAATCTGGACATCAAGAAGTGCTCCTTTTCCAGAAGGTATTGCTGTAACTGTCGTATTTTGTTGACTATATCCAATTCCTGGATTAATAACTATTACATTAGTAACTCTACCATTTTCCACTACTGGTCTTAAAATAGCACCTGTCCCCACTCCAGAAACAACTAAATCTGGAGTTGAGTAGTATTCAGATCCTTTGTACTGAACTGTTACTTTTTTTAATTTACCACCAACAACAACAGGAATAAATGTAGCGTACTTGCCATTTTTTATTTGTATAGATGGTTTATTATGATAATTTAAAATTGTAGATCCATATCCTGCTCCAACATTATATACATATGCATCTATAATTTTTCCTTTAACATCAGGTACAGCATTAATTATGCCTTTATATTGAGTACTACCAAGTCCAACTGCACTATAGTCAACAGTTAAGGATATTGGTGGATAGTTGAATATATGATACCCAATTCCAGTTGAACCTATACTAATATATTTTCTTCTTTCATAGTTAGATACTATGGTTCCACCAATTCCAGCATTAGCAAGTCTAAAATTATTTTCGTCTTCTTTTAATATGTAATATTGATTGAGTGTAGAAATACCAGAGATTGGAGATGAAGATGAAGTAGTAGTAACTCCAGTGTTTGAATAAACAACTTTTTCACCATCTTTAAATCCATGATTTGGGAAATACAAAATATTATTTGTTGTTGAAACTCCAACTGGTAAAATTATAAGTTTTCTGTTTGTATATCCAGTTCCGCCATTAATAACTTTAATTGTTGATAAAGATTTTTTTGGTTCAGTTAAAAACTCTTGAACTCCTGCCGTACCAATTGTAGTAAATCCTACAGTATTAATTCCAGATTGATAATCTGTTATCGATTTATACAATTGTATGGTTGTGTCACTTATATACTTTGCATAGTATGTTGTACCATTATTTAAAGTTTGACCACTATCAGTATTTAATCCATTAAATGTTGATATTCCTATTGATGGATTATTTCTTGAATTATAAATTATTGGTTGCCCATCAATTAAGTTATGATTTGATAAAAACGTAATTGTTTCAACGTTTATATCAATTCCACCCCCATCTATTATTTCTCTTGCATCAAATTCAATTTCTCGGTTTTTTATCTCTAAAACGGGTTCAAATGATGCACCACTTCCGTTACCTCCAGTAAGATTTACTGAAACAACTACATCCACATTAAAATCTTGTGGATCTACAAATATTTTTTTAATAGATCCCATTATAACAGGTTGTATTAAAGCAGCACCTGTGGATATTCCAATTAAAGGTGGATTAATTACATCATAATCTTTTCCTTCATTTAATACTTTAACAGATGATATTGGCCCATAGTAAATTCTATCAGTGGTCTTATAACTAGAAATTTCTACTCCGTTTATCAATAATCCAATATAACCTGGTTCTGTTAGATCTGATTTTCCATCTCCAATATTTGGAAAAAGAGGAAATTTTCTAAGAATTTTTTGTGGAGAAAGTTTCTTTTCTTTTTGAGAGTTGAGAGAAAAATTATGTGTTCCTGTTGGTAATGAACCTGTTAAAGATGATGCTTGTAATTTAACATAATTGTCTGTTCCAACTACAGATCTTGAATTATATAAACGAATCTTATCGGTGCCAATTACTTGAACATAATAGATTCCTTTTGATAGACCTAGAATAGGAGATATAGATGGATTATAATATATTTCACTTCCACTAAAGAATGAAACTGGAGTCGAAAACTTTATTGTGGAATAAGTATTTGTATTTGAATTGTAATCAACAGTGGTTACAATTCCCACAGCATCATATGTAAGTAAAGATTTTGTAATTGTATATGACGGTAATGAGTTTGATGCCACATACATGTAATTATCATTTTCATTATATACGTTTTGTATATCGGCGGTGATTGAATTAAATTCCAATCCTACAGACGAAGAATTAGATTTTTTAAGTTTTCTTCTTACATCATAATTAAAACTTTGATTAAGTGTAAAAGAATTATTAGTCGTTATCTGTTTATTTGTAATTTGAGTTACTACAAGATTAGATTCTACTATAGTTTGTGATTCACGGTTTAAAATTTCAATTGTGTCTCCGACTTTAAGACTAGACTTATCTATTTCACTTTTTAATATTAAAATGGTGGTAGGTTGGTTCGGTACAAAAGTATCAATTTGATATCTTGAACTTGTATTATAAATCCAACTATTTGCAAATATTTCCTTATATGATTTGTTGGTTACAGGATTTTTAATGTTTTCGCCAACATTTTTTACTGAAATTTTTTCATCAACTTCAATTGTAGAATTTTGTAGTGTTGGAACATAATTTGATAATACACCAGTCAATCTGAGTTGAACTTTTTTAGATATATCTCCATTTTCATATCCGTAATAAATTTCGTCAGATCTAATAACAGATGCAGTCGAAATTGCCGAAGTAATTCCCGAACAACCAAAAAATTGATTTATACTTTTACTTGTATATGATATAGTATTGATTCCAGAGTAGATTTTACCTGATGGTGCAAATCCAATTGTAGAATCTACTGTGATTATAGAACCCCCCACACTTACAGGTTCTATATTTTTTGTGCTTCCTGTAATATTAAAAGTTCCAGTTACTGTTGGAAAAGCGTCATCATAACCAACAAAAAGAAATAATTTATAGTATGTTTTTCCACCCCTTCTAATAATCTCAACTTCAGATACTGAAGCAGTACTATTACTATCAGTATTTTTTACAATTGTTTGTCCTGAAAGTTTTAAAGGATCTCCTGAGATAGCTTCGGCAACAGCAACTTCCCTTCTAAGATACGTTGCTGAAGATGGTTTTAGGAGAAATTGCTCTAGATCTATAACCTTTACTGTTTCTCCATATAAAACATTAAATAGGATTCTAAAAGATTCATCAGTTCCTTTAGATTCATATAGAATACGTGATGCCTTGATAAAGTTTCCTACATTTAAATTAGGAGTAAAATCTAAATTTTCTAGTTCTGGTGTAAGACTATACTTAGTTTTCTTGTAAAACTCTTGTAAAAATAACGCACTTAAATTTTTAACTTGTGAGGAGTTTGAATGCGACGTTGCAGTTGAAGTAGAAAATATTAATTCTTGATCATTTAAATTTGCATGATAACTGGTGATTCCAGAAAAACCTCTAACACAACCAGTAAAAGATGTAGATGTCTTATTTGTATATGTAATTATTTCATTATCAATTTTTAATAATCCATACCTTTGAGGATATCCTTTAGTGTTATTAACTAAAATATTAGTTGTAGTGGAAGTAATTCCTGCGGTAAGAGTTGTACTTCCAATAATTACTTCTGGAATTAAATTATCAACTTTTTTATATTGATCTAAATTTTCTACAATATCAACAGGTGCGCCTTGATATTCTTGAGAAATATAATATTGCTTTAAAAATTCTGAGAATTTTGGACTTTCATCTAATGTGAATTCTGGAATTTGATTACTAATTATATCCTGTATTTTTATTCTAGATTCAAAACCAGTTTGTATCATATTACGACCTCGTTAATTGCCCATTCGAATAGCTTGAACGATAATAATCTGCGGTTGAAAAAATGGATCCAGATATATCATCTCCAGAAGCAATCACGTCCTTAATCATATTTATTCTGCTTTTTGAAAGGTTAAATGAGATGTACAGATCTTGCAATCCAATAACATCATTTGATTCTGGGAAAGCTTGAATTTCAACAATGTCCTGAGGCATTTCTGTAGAGGTAATTGTCACGCTATTTAAAATAATTTCTCCTTTTTCATAGTCTATTGTCCCCGCTGACGGAACAACGACTGGAGTGTTAAATTGAACTCCTACAGTTGTAATTCCAGCAAGAGGATTTTTTTTAATAATCGATATAACTCCTGTTTTTAAATCTGAATTGGGTGTATCTGTAAGATAAACTATGTCCCTTTCTCCCTCAATATAAAATCCTGTTGATTTAATATTTTTACCTTCAGATATTACATGAAATTTATTTCCATAGCAGATTTCATATTGAGTTGGTGAATTCAATAATACTTTTAGATCTCTTCTAATTATTACTTTTGTAATATTTGAAGTAATTGCATTATCGGCAGAATCAATTACTTGTAATACTTTGCTATACTTAAATCTTCCGCCAAATGCATTTAAGTTAGGAGAATTTGCATAGGTAGACAAAGCACTAATCACTTTTGTTTTTAAATTCTCAACGCTACCAATTTGTGAATAATCATAATAAATTGCAGAATCAATTTCAACGTATAATGTCTTTAAATCAATTATGTCAATGTTAATTCCTGCAACAGTATATTGCTTTAGTTTGTTTTTAATTGATTGTTTGTTAAAATCAGATACAAAGGAACCGTTCTTTGGTTTAATACTGATAAAAACCTTACCATATTGTGGAGGATCTAACTCTTCTCCACCTATAATCGATACGGATTCTGCATCAGGATAAATTTTAGATTTGATTATGGTTTCATAATCTCTAGGAGTCACAGCTCGATACTGAGATGAATACAGTCTAGGAGCATATTTTTTAATGGATTCAACATCCTCAATGTCAGATCCATTCTGTGATCCTTGTAATACATTAACAGTTATCCCTGCATTTGTTGGAACTACAATAGAATCATTTGAATCTTTTAAAGATCCAGAAAAAGAGAATGATTTGACACCATTACCATTTTTACCATCAGTAACAATATAGGTGACCGTTATGATTGAGTTGTTTTCTAATTTTTTACCAAAGATATTATCGCCAAAAATAATTTCATATTTTTCGTCTTTTACTTCTTGCAGTAAAAATATTTTTGAATTTTTGTTAATTTCAAAAATATTATCAACAACACTGTATAATACTCCCAAACCAGAATCGCTGACTTGTTTAACATAAACACGAATTGTTGATGTATCAATAAAAGAATTTTCTAGAATAAATCTCTGGTCCAGAGAACCATTAACAACGAATTGTTTTGTTAAAAATGTTCCTTCCTTGATTACAATATTTTCAAATTTAGCGACTCCAAAACTATTAACAGTCGCTGTTATATTATCTGGAACTGAAAAAATATAGGAACTTCCACCAGAAGATCCAGTACATACTAATCCAGATTGTAAAGTAATTGTTGGTGTATAAGTAATCGCTGGAGATGTTGTAATCGGTGATACTGATACATTAAATGAAATATTGGCATTTGCAGATACTCTTGATCTAGGAACATATCCAATATTTCTAGCGAGAGACACTACATTTTCTCTAACAGTTGCTGAATCTAAAAAAGATTCATTTACAACCATATTGGAGTTAAACGCTGTAATATAAGTATTATATGCTAAAGTATCAATCAATATTGAAAAATTAGATCCTTCAAAATCAAAATCCGTGAAGTTAGAGTTTGATCTTAAATAATCTTTGATGGATATTTTTATCTGATCGAAATCTAGATCTGTAAATTTAGTAAAAGGCATTTTATCTGGTTGCCTCTAATATAAATGAAAATTGTTGTGTGGGTATTTCTTGTCCAATAATATCAAAAGTTATTGTCACTTCAAATTGATTTAAATCTGGTTGAGGATCTACTTGAACAATTACATTGTTTACTCTTGGTTCATAATTAAGAATCACTTCGTTAATTTGATCTTGAATTATAGATGCAGTTCCATAGTCTACAAAATCAAATAGAGTCCTTCTAACATTTGATCCTAAAGTAGGATTAAAAAATCTTTCTGTTGGAATTGTCTCAACTAAATTACGAACTGCACGGATAATTGATCTTTCATTTATAAGGACAGGAAGATCTTTTGTTACAGGATGTGGATCAAATGATAGGCTAATATCTTTAAAAGATCTAGATACCCGTGTAACTGCCATTTTAAAATAAATTTTCTTTACTTATTTATGTTGATTTACAGGAAGATCCGTAGTTTGGTTCTGTCCCATAATTCCAATCATCATAATCTTCATCATTTCTGATTTTTTCATGTAACTCATACTGCTTTTTAAAATCATGCTTTGGTGCAGTATCATGCATAATTTCTTGAATGACTCGCTTTGGTGGCGTTACATCATAATCAGTGATTAATTTAGATGTTCCCCACATTTCTCTCATGTAGTTGGGGTCTCTATCGGTCGGTAAATTAGACATTTTAGCTCCTGTTTTAATGAATAAAACAGAACTTTTATAAAGGAGGTTGCTATCTCCCTGTTTCTATTTAACGATCTATTTCACGTATTGAATATGAGTCTGAATTGAGATATTTTAAGATCTCTAAAGCGATTAAACGTGGGTTTTTATCACCACAGGTATAGACATCAACTGCCAAACACTGATTTTCTGGCCAAGTATGACAAGAAACATGACTTTCTGCGAGTGCAATGACGATTGTGCATCCTTGTGGATCAAAATGATGCAAAAAAGTGTTCAAAATCTCCATTTTTGCACGTTGAATGCCTCTAATCATGGCATTTTGAAGTGATTCTGCATCATTAATTGCCTCTGAGGCAATATTATACGCTTCTAAGAGCAAATGTTTGCCCATTGAATGATGTTTCAATTCAATTATTGTAAAAATTTATTTATTCTATGTAAAAACCCTTCCGAAAGTACTCAGCATCCTCGATAAATTTCATATTTTCAACCTTTTCATCATCCCAAACAGGTATTGCTACTGAATTTCCATAACGAAAGTCAGGATTTCTGCGAAAATGCACCTCAATTAGGTTTCCATTGATGAATTCGCAGTTAATCCAGTCATAGTCACCCTTAAGATCGGTTAAAATTTCTGGAAATTCCACCTTTTGGTCAATTTTTTCCCATTTTTGCCATTTGTAGTAAGGATCTTCAGAATTTCGAGTACCACGTACTACTAAATCTACTTCTTTTTGGTAAAAATCGACGCTTAAATGCTCACCTTCAAAGATTTCACACCAAAACTCAGCAGGATGGATATGATCAGTGTATAAGTCAATCCATTCTCGACGAGCAAAGCGCCCAAGACCGAGTAAATTAAAAGAAGGACGCACAATATAAAAGTCGGGTTTAGGTACACAAGTCCCAACAGGGCCACAAGTATATCCTAAAATCCGACTTATAAAGAGTTTATTGTATATCCAGAGGTCTAATGGATGTATATTGCTCCATTCATCATTACCGTCTAGGTGATACATTATCCCTTACCTTGACCCCGATACTTCTTTCGTGCTCCATTGCGAGAAGAAGCGGCATACTTTGTTCCTCCACCTTCTCCTTGACGAGATTTTTTAGGCGGCCCAGGACTATAAGAACTCTTGTTTAAACCGACTTTTGACTTTGCCATTCGCTTTCCTCTACATAAATTTCAGTTTCAAGATCTTCAGGACTTGGAGAACCTGTCCGATAATACTGTATTGACAGATCCTCCATGAGATCGAAATATTTTTCCTCTGTGAGGGATGTGTGAATTTTTTTTCCCTTACAGAGAATATTATAGCGTTCGTTAGACATCAAATTACTCTTGTTTTCTCGTGACCAACTCTAATACGAGGGTCGCACCAAATTTCAAATCCTGCTTCCTTTGCATCCAAACAGAACGATACGTCTTCTCCACACATATCTTGAACCTCTCCAGATTCAAAGACTTGCATCTTTGGAGCAAACCATGGATACTTCATATCAGGATGTTCAAATACACCATGCTTAATAAGTAACCAACCAAAACCAGTGTAATCAACGGTGAATGGTTTACGACGTTTTGAGATACTCTCTACTGTTTCATGATTCATCACTCCACCATTGTTTCTGAAATCATTTTCTTCTAACCAGTGTGCTACAGAAGTTGTATGTCCGTCTTCCGTAGCGTACCATCCAGCAGAAATATCTTTGTCCATCAGAACTAGTTGAAAGAATTTTTCTGAATTGAATATGATGTCAGAGTCAATCCAAAGTTGCCAATCATAGTTCAATTTACCATCCCATGGAATTTGATCTGGTCCACGTAATACATTTGCACCCAAGCACTTGCATCGTGCAAAGTTTACCATTGAAGAATAATCTTGTGAAATTTGAATACTTGCTCCTGCCTGTACCAAATCAAAACAAAGTTGCACAAAATTCTTCAGATATGAATATGATACACCTCTTCCTGGAAGACAAAAAACAACGGATTTTCCTCTTACCATTTCTTTTGCAAGATTATAGTCCCATTCTTCTTCTTTAGGAGTTGGAGTTTTTGCTTTTACTGTAAATCCTTTAGCCATAATAGAATGCAGTTACATCAATACTATACAATACTATCTATGTTTTGTCAATTTACTTCTGATAGAATAATCTCACCACCATCAATGGAAAATTTAATTCTTGTATCTTCATACCAATCAAGTTCATTCATAATTTGCTCTGGTATGTGAACAAAGTATTGCCCACTAATTGGATCGACTTCTATGGACTCAAAAATATCTCCGGAATTTTTTTTCATCATAGACGATATTAAAAGTTAATTTTGTTTTTATATAGGGGGGTTTTTTGAATTTTTGAGATGGGGGAATTTTTTTTAAGTCCACGTGTTTTTTTGAGCTCTTGTGTAACACTTTGTAGGTTAGGGTAGTGTTGCGTTTTTATATCGCATACCCCCGACCCGCCCATAAGGCGCCCTTAACTGTCAAACACGAACGCATAAAGTATTCTCATCAGTCACGAATGAGGCGGCAGAGTATACCTAACTGCCGCCCCACTAAGTGTAATTAACCGATGACAAAAGTGCAGTCAGGGTGATGCGATTCTGACCAGAATACAGCGGTCTGACCTATACTTTGTCGGTGAGAATTAAGGCGCTCAACTTCATTGTCCGCCTGTGATTCTGTCAGGTGAGAGTAATGGACTCTCACAACATTTGCGACTTTAGAGTAGATTGCGAAAGTCATTTGTAGGAAGGAAAGTGTAAGGAAAGGGGGGAGGATTGTCCCCCCTGTAGGATCACTTAGCGTAGGTAACTTTGAGCACTTGCTTAGTTTCAACGCCAGCGATTCCAGTGCGTCGTTCTAATTCACGCTCTGCTTTAAGTTGTATCTCAAGCGTTGTAACATTGTGAGAATAAGTATAAGTATTCGAGTCGGCAAGTGTAACCAAACCCCACACAGATCGGTGAGACTTAATACCACCAGCAGACATAATGCCAGCGATCTCGTTGCGGAGGCGCTTGGATTCTGCCTCGGATTCTTTTAACTTAGCGTCAGCGGTTGCCAGTGCGCCCATTAGGTGCTCGACGGTATCGGTGACGATAGCGGCGGGCAGGTCGTAGGTTGCCATTGGTTTGAGATGACGGTGGGGGTGAATCGGTGTCCCATCCGTTGAAACTAGATTAACCCCCAGACCCCGATCCCGCAACCCCCAAACGGTATTGCAAGATACAAAAACCCAGATCCGTTTGATCAGGTTTGCTGATAGGTCGAATCTGCCAAACGGTAACAACAGATACAGAACCACAGACCAACCATACCTAACCTAGAGGGCGGGAGGAGAGGGAATCCTGGCAGAGTTTGTATAAAGAACTGAACAACCGTAAAGTATAAAGAACTAAGACAGGACTAAGTGTAGAGAACTAAACCACACCA
>Ga0194130_10001909_pt1 | contig 31796 bp, 37 predicted proteins | sample TA2KigsurfametaG_FD_160084 | JGI IMG/M metagenome (GOLD analysis project Ga0194130, IMG submission 160084) | Freshwater microbial communities from Lake Tanganyika, Tanzania - TA2015050 Kigoma 12 surface | ecosystem: Environmental > Aquatic > Freshwater > Lake | place: Tanzania: Lake Tanganyika...
GCCAGGAGGCCCTCGATATCGGCGCTGCTGCGCAGCGGCGAGGTGGGCTGCAGCAGCAACACCTGGCTCACGTCGGGGAGCTGCTCAAGGGCGTGCACCACCGGAGTAATACCCGGTGTGTCGTCGGCCGCAAGCTCCGGTGGACGCAAGAAGGGCACGTCGGCGCCCCATTCAAGGGCCACGGTGGCGATGGCCGGATCATCAGTGCTCACGACAACTCGCTCAAGAGCTGACACCTGCAGCGCCGCTGCAATGGTGTGGGCGATGAGTGGTTTGCCGGCCAGGGGACGGATGTTTTTGCCCGGAATGCCCTTGGAACCGCCGCGGGCGGGAATCAGCGCCAGCAGGGTCATGCCATGCCGTAAATCGAGGCCACCAGCGCCATGCTGCGGTTGGCTTCCGCCAGGCTTGGCAGTGTGGTGGCTTCGCCGCGGACAGCCTGGATGGCGGCCTGCGCCTGGCGCAGCAGTCCTGGTTTGAACTGATGATCAAGGGGATCGGCAGGTTGAAGTTCGACCTGGCGCGAGCCGGCCCGCTGGAGGCTCAGCTGCTCGATCGGCCGCAGCTCGGCCCGCAACGGCGGGGTGCTCACCGCGACGCTCCAGGGGCCAGGTGCATTCCACGCTGCCTGATACAAGCCAAGATCGCCCGAGCTGAATTGGAGCTGGGCGATCACAGGGCCCGGGGCCGAGGGATTCCAAGGGTTCAGAACCTGAGTGGAAACGTGATCACCCCGGCAGAGCTGCGAGAAGTAGTCGATCAGGTGGATCGAATTGGCAAACATCCAGTGGCGCACCACCTCCGGCGGCTGGCCAGCGGCCAGTGCACCTGCAGCATCTTCCTGATCGAGAATGGTGACCACACGGGGCGCCTCGATGCCTTGCAAGGCTTGCTGCAACTGCAGGGTGGAGCCATAAAAGCGGCGATTCAGGGCTACATAGGCCCTGGCGCCATGGGCAATGGCCTGCTGCTCGATCAGGCTTGCTTCGGTCAGGGTGTGGCCGACCGGCTTTTCGATCAGCAGCGTCCAAGGATGTTGAAAGGCCTCTTCGCAGACGGTGCGGCAGGCCAATTCCGGAACGGCGATCACCACCAGGTCTGCGGTGGTGTGGGCATAGAGCGCCTGGATGCTCGGGAACACGGCCACGCCGGGATAGGCCTGGGCGAGGGCCTCGGCGGGGGCGGCGCTGCGGCTATGAACACCCACCAGCTGCACTTCTGGACAAGCAGCAAAGGCACGCAGGTGTTCAGCGGCCATGTAGCCAGCGCCGATTACAGCAAGGCGGAGAGGTGAGGTGGGAACCATCAGGTCAGCGCCAAGAGCGAGAGCCGCGCCTCGACCTCGTGGCAAGGCAGCCGATCACCACTGATGGTGACACGCCCTGCCTGGTTGGCATGCAACCAGGCAGGGGTGAGCCCTGCGGAGCTGGGGGCCTCAGCAAAAGCGAGCCGATCGAGGGGCCACAGGAGGGGGCCTGTCTCGACCTGCCAGCCCGCGGGCTCGGGGCGGTGGTTCCAGTGGCGCAGGGGCGCCTGCAGGCGAAGCAGGCCGGCGTTGTGCCCCCACTCCAGCACCAGATTGAGCATGGGGGGAGGCGAAGGCAACGCGGCCAGGGCCTCAGGCCTCAGCTGTTGGGCAGGGCGGTGGCTCAACTGCCAGCTGAGGGCTTGAAACGTCGAACCGTGCGGTTGGCTGCTGTCGGCCGGCACGGCGGGTTGGCAGGCATCCAGGGGACGGCGCAGAATGGTGTGATCCTGGTGGCCAGCGATCAGCTGAAAGCTGTAGGGCGGCTGTTTGAGCAGGGGCCCGGAGGGGGCATACATGCGCCCAGCCGGCACGGCGGCCGCCAATACGAACTGCAGGGGCGGCTGAGGGGCAGGCGGCCACCAGTCCAGAAGCGCATCCAGCTGAAACGAGCCATGGCTGGCCTCGGCCCGGGTGAGCCAGTGCAGATGGCTGGCCGCAAAGCGAATGGCCTGGGGCTGCACCATGGCCCTGCTCAAGCCCAGGGGAACACCTCAGGATCATCGTCGGCGATGTCGGCCAATCGCACAGGAACACCGCCCTGGCGATGGGAGTGATATGCCGCCACTAGGGTTTTCACCGCCAGGGTGGCATTGGCGAGGGTGGGATAGCCCTCGCAGGCCAGCAGAGCCTGCAGCACGGCCTTGGTGGACTCCACCAGCTCCACAGGCGGGATCTGATGCTGCTGGACTTCAACCTCCATGCCATAGCGGCTGGTGGGGGCCTCTCGATGCTCAGCGCTACGCACCACGGTGGTCATCGTGCCGGTGAGCTCGTCCACCGTGATGCGGCCGTTGCGGGCCATGTAGGTGACATGCACCCCGTGGCCTTGATCGGCGGAGGCATCAATGTAGAGCCGCCGACCTGAAGCGGTGGTTACACGGATGCAGCCGGACACGTCCTGAAACTGGGGCCCACGCGGATTGGGGAGGATGGCTGCATCAAACCAGGCCGATACTTCAATGGGCGCCTCATCGGCTAGGAAGCGAAAAGCCTCCACGTAGTGGGTGCCATTCATCGCCATGCCGAAATTGCCGGCAGCAACATGCATCGAGTGGAAGCAACCGAAGGCCGCAGAGGCAAGCAAATCCTTGGGGATTTGATATTGAGGCAGAAAGCGCATCTGATGGTTCACCGCGATGCGAGCGCCAGTGCGTTCACAAGCCTTGCTTAGCTGCCGGCAGGCAGCCAGGGATGTGGCCAGCGGCTTCTCGAGGAGGATCAAGCGCACACCGGCCTCGATCGCCTGCAATGCCTGGGCAGCATGGCCGTCGGCAGTGGTGGCAACCACCAGCAGTTCGGGCACCTGCACTTGCAACAGCTCCGCAAGGCTTGTGCAGGAAGTGGGAGCAGCCTCGCCCTGCCAGGCCTGAACCACGCGGGCGGAAGCCGTCTCAATCGGATCGGCCACGGCCACCAGCGCCATGTCCAGCCCCTGAAGCGCTTCGGCATGCCGCTGGCCCATGCGTCCGCAGCCAAGCAAGGAGGCGACCAATGGGGCCACAGACAGGATAATGAGCTTGAAAAATAAATCTAGCAGCTACAACGACACTTTGGATCATCGGCTCAAGCAAGTACCAGCCATGGCCATGGCGCACAATCCGTGCTATCTTGATTTTATAGAATGCAAAATATGCAATGGAAAAATTAAAGCAGATCACTCTTGTGATCCCAACATACCGAAGACGCCCCTCTCTTGCACGACTTGCGTATTTCTACAGAGAATATCCGATCCAGCTAATCATTGTTGATGGAACAGAGGGACATCCATGGGCTGAAGCAAATCAGACAGCCCCAAACCTCCGTTATTTTCACCTGCCAGGGGAATCCATCCTCAAACGGTTGAACCTAGCCATGCAGAGGGTGAAGACTCCTTTCTGTGCCTGGCTAGGCGACGATGAGTTCCAGCTTCCGTCTGGGCTTGTCCATAGCGCTAATATTCTTACTAACAACCCAAGTGTTGTCGCTGCCATTGGATCATGCGTGGGCTTCAATATGACAAAGCATGGAGCCTCAGGGGGGATTGTTTATGGCTATAAGCCGAAAGAGTTTTCGGATCACTTATCTCAGCGCATTGAAGATTTCTTTCTGCACTATTCCCCCACGATGTCTTATGCGCTTTGGCGTTCTGAGCAACTAAAAGAAGCCACGCGCCTGGCAACTAGCATGGAGTGGGAATCTAGCAATTTAGTAGAATGGATTCAGGCTTTCTGTGGGCTATGCCAAGGCAATCACGTGATCCATGGCCAGGTGCAATGGCTGAGAAGCGATGAAAATCCACCACAACAAGCCCAGCTCCAACGATCCGTTGAGATTTCCCAGTGGTGGCGTGAATCAAGGTTTGAGTATGAGCGCCATGAGCTGATCAATCAACTGGAGCATTTCTTGCAAGCTGCAGTTCCTTGCGGAAGCAAGCACTTTGCCTCAGCCCTAATCAAGACGGCTTTTGAATTCACGTTGTTTGGCGAGAGCCAGAATGCGAATCTGCAGCTGCTTGGTCTCAGGCCATCCAAAAATTATAAAAGAAATTATTCACAGCCTCTCACCAAAGTCCTCAAAGACTCGCACCCAAAGCCACCTAGCGACGGTGAGATTGCCAAGATCATTCAAAGTATTAGCATCCCATACGAACAGACCGTAACACGATGAAAGCTGTCATTTTTGCCGGAGGCCTTGGAACACGCTTGGCAGAAGAAACCTATGTCAAGCCTAAGCCGATGGTGGAGATCGGCGGTCGCCCCATTCTTTGGCACATTCTAAAAATTTATGGCGCCCACGATATCAATGACTTTATCATCTGTTGTGGCTATAAAGGTTATGTAATTAAGGAGTATTTTGCCAACTACTTCCTCCACATGAGCGATGTCACATTTGATTTCGCTAATGACAATCAAGTGCAAGTCCATCAGCATAATAGCGAGCCTTGGAAGGTCACACTGGTGGACACGGGCGACGTCACGCAAACAGGCGGACGCCTCTGGAGAGTGAAAAACTACGTGGCTGACGATACATTTTGCTTGACTTACGGCGATGGCGTGGCCGACTTGAACATTACGGCACTGGTTGAACAACACCGATCCAACATGCAAGCGGCAACGCTCACGGCTGTTCAGCCCCCAGGCCGTTATGGAGCTCTCCATCTCGACGGCTCACGCGTGCTCAACTTTCAAGAGAAGCCAGATGGTGATAATGCCTGGATCAACGGAGGCTTCTTCGTGTTGGAGCCCTCGGTGATCAGCAGCATCACCGATGATCAATGCAGTTGGGAAGGCGATGTGCTGCCTCGTCTGGCTGCAGAAGGCCAGCTCGGTGCCTATCGCCATCAAGGCTTTTGGCAGCCGATGGACACCCTGCGCGACCGCTCCCGCTTGGAAGAGCTCTGGGCAAGCGGTCAGGCTCCCTGGAAAGTGTGGTGAATCGCCCACACACGTCTTGTCCATCCTCAGCGTTCTGGCACGGTCGCCGGGTGCTGCTGACCGGCCACACCGGCTTTAAGGGCAGCTGGCTGGCCCTCTGGCTGCTGGAGCTGGGGGCCGAGCTCACCGGCCTTGCACTGGAGCCGGAGCCGGTGGAGCCACCAGGCCAGCCGCTGTTTGCTGCCCTGGGCCTAGCATCCCTGCTTGGCAGTCGCCACCGCCGTGGCGACATTCGCGATCCCGACGCCCTGGCCGCTGCCGTAGCTGCCAGCCAGCCGGAGGTGGTGCTGCATATGGCCGCCCAGCCGCTGGTGCTGCGCAGCTATGCCGATCCTCTGGGCACTTGGGCCACCAACGTGCAGGGCTCGCTCCATCTGCTGGAGGTCCTGCGCCCCCTGCCGCACCCCTGCGCGGTGGTGATGGTGACCACCGACAAGGTGTACGCCAACCAGGAGTGGGACTACGGCTACCGCGAAAGTGACCGCCTCGGCGGCCACGACCCCTACAGCGCGAGCAAGGCTGCCGCTGAGCTGGCCATTGCCAGCTGGCGCGCCAGTTTCTGCGGCGCGGCCACCCACCAGACACCGCACCTGGCCATCGCCACCGCCCGCGCCGGCAACGTGATCGGCGGCGGCGACTGGGCCACGGATCGCATCGTGCCCGATGCCATGCGGGCCCTGACAGCCGGGGAGCCCGTCCCCCTGCGCAAACCCGCCGCCACCCGCCCCTGGCAGCACGTGCTGGAACCGCTGGGCGGGTACCTGTTGCTAGCCGAACGGCTTTTGGGCGATGCCCGCCATGCCTCAGCCTTCAATTTCGGCCCGACCCTAGAGGCAAACCGCAGCGTGCGCGAGCTGGTGGAAGCCTCTCTGCAGCACTGGCCTGGCTCCTGGCGTGATGGCTCCGACACGCACGCCCCCCACGAGGCTGGCCGCCTGCACCTGCAGATCGACAAAGCCCACCACCAGCTCGGCTGGCAGCCCCGCTGGGATTTCGCCACCACTGTGGCCCGCACCGTGGCCTGGTACCGCGCCGTGCACGAAGGCGCCAGCCCGCTGGCGTGCTGTCTGGCGGATCTGGATGCTTATAGCGGTGGAGCTAGCGATGCCCACTGAAGCCCACCCCACCACCATCGCGGGCGTGCTGGAGCTGGTGGCCAGGCCCTTCAACGATCATCGGGGCGCCTTTCTCAATGGCTTCCGCGCTCAGGAGCCGGCCTTTGCTCAGGCCTGGGGCAATCGGACCATCGCCCAGGTGAACCTCAGCCGCACTGAGGCCGCGGGCGCGGTGCGCGGCCTGCACCTGCAGGCGCCCCCCCACAGCGAGGCCAAGCTGGTGCGCTGCCTGCGCGGCCGCGTGTGGGATGTGGCGGTGGATCTACGGCCCGGTTCGCCCAGCTGGGGCCAGTGGCATGCAATGGAGCTCTCACCCGGGGCCGCGAATGCCCTGCTACTTCCCGAGGGCTGTGCCCACGGCTTCCAGGTGCTGGAGCCCGGCAGCGAGCTGCTGTACCTGCACTCGGGCGCCTGGGTGCCCGAAGCGGAAACAGGGGTGCGCTTCGACGACCCCAAGCTGGCCATCCGGTGGCCGCTGCCGCCTCTGGGCCTGAGTGAGCGGGATCTGGCATTGCCCTTGCTTGAATCATGGTCATGAGCCCGCACCTCTGCCGCCACTGCGGATCGCCACTTGAGCACCCTGTGATCGACCTGGGCCATCAGCCGCCCAGCAACGCCTACCTGCGGCCGGAGCAGCTGGCGCTGCCCGAGATCACCTACCCCCTGCAGGTGTTCGTGTGCACTAGCTGCTGGCTGGTGCAGCTGCCGGCCCACGCGTCGGCTGAAGAGCTGTTCACGGCGGATTACGCCTACTTCTCCAGCACCTCCAGCAGCTGGTGCGCCCATGCCGAGCGGTTTGTGGATGCGGCGGTGCAACGGCTGGCTCTGGGGCCCGAGAGCCTGGTGGTAGAGCTGGCCTCCAACGACGGCTACCTGCTGCAGTACGTGCAGCAACGCGGCATCCCCTGCCTGGGCATTGAGCCCACCCATGCCACGGCCGAGGCGGCCCGGGCCAAGGGCATCACCACGATCGAGCGCTTCTTCGGGGTGGCGCTCGCGGCTGAGCTGGAGCTTGCCGATCTGGTAGTGGCCAACAACGTGTTGGCCCACGTGCCCGATATCAACGATTTTGTGGCGGGCATCGCTCGCTTGCTCAAGCCCAATGGTCGCGCTTCGATCGAATTTCCGCATCTGTTGCGGCTGCTGGCCGGCAACCAGTTCGACACCATCTACCATGAGCACTTCAGCTACCTGAGCCTGGGAACAGTGGCGCGCATCGCCGCGACAGTCGGACTCAACGTTGTGGATGTGGAAGAACTCTCCACCCACGGTGGCAGCCTCCGAGTCTGGCTGGCCCACCAAGGCGCGACAGAGCCCATGGCCTCAGTAGCGACAGTGCTGACCGCTGAAGCAGAGGCAGGCTTGGAAACGCTTGATGCTTACGCGGACTTCCAGCAAAGGGCCGAGGCCACTAAGCATGCGCTGATGGAGTTTCTGCTTAAAGCCAAACGCAATGGCAAGCGGGTGCTTGGCTATGGCGCGGCAGCCAAAGGAAACACCCTGCTCAATTACGCCGGGATCAAGTCCGACCTGTTACCCGCCGTGGCTGACCGCGCTCCGAGTAAGCAGGGCAAACTTCTTCCAGGCAGCCACATCCCTGTGATCAGCCCAGAGCAGCTCGCGGCTGAGGCGGTTGATGCCCTGCTCGTGTTGCCCTGGAACCTGATCGAAGAGATATCAAAGGATTTCCCTAATCATCGTTGGGCAACCGCCATCCCCCAGCTCACAATCCAATGAAATCTCAACTTCCTGTCTTTAACCCCCTCATTGAAAAGGAGGAGATCGCTGCGGCAGTTGAATCGCTTGAGCTTGGCTGGCTCGGGATGGGTAGCTATGTGAAACAGTTCGAGGAAGCAGTAGCAGATGTTTGCGATCTCAGGCCCGATAGCAACAAGTATGTTGTGGCAGTCAGCACAGGGCACGCTGCTTTACATCTGTCACTCCTCATGATGGGCGTTGGACCTGGAGATGAGGTCATAACTCCGTCATTCAATAATGCTGCCGATTTTCAAGCGATACGCGCTTGCGGTGCCGAGCCGGTTTTTGTTGATATTGACGAAAACACCCTTTGTATCGAACCAAGCAAAATTGAAGAGCTGATCACTGAGAAGACGAAGTGCATCATTGCGATGGACTATGACATTTTTATTTGCGATCACGATTCGCTTGCGGAGATATCACGTAGAACCAGAGTCCCAGTTCTCCATGATGCGGCGCACTCATTCGGCTCGAGTTACAAGGGACGCCCAATCGGCAACCAGCATCAATACACGATGTTCAGCTTTGACCCCGTCAAGACAGTAACGTGTATTGATGGTGGTGCAATTGTGTTAAGCGGCGAAGATGCTGTCAAAAGACTTCAAGCCAAACGGTTGATCGGCATGACCCAGCCCGCCGCCGAGATGTACACCAACTCAAGGGCGTGGACCTACGACATGGAGGAACTGGGATTTCGCTATCACATGGCTAACCTTCATGCGGCGATTGGGATTGCCCAGATCAACAAGCTTGATGAGATTCGCAAAACGCGTCAGCAGGCATGCAAGCGCTATCACGAAGAATTGTCAGGCCTCGACTGGATTTATGCACCGAAAGGTGACTTTGATGCCGTCAACCCTTTTCTGTATTACATTCGAGTTTTAAATGGCAAGCGCGCTGAGCTAAGAGAACACATGAAGGAGTGCGGTGTAGACACCGGTATCCACTGGCAGGCCGGTCACAGCTTCAGCTTCTTCAAGGACTGTCGCAGGGGATCACTTGAAGTGACCGATCGAATTGTTGAGCAGATTCTTTCTTTACCATTGCACAGTAAAATGAATTCAAACGCAATCGATCGAGTACTTGATTCGCTTCGGAGCTTTGCACATGCCTAATTACGCAGACTATTCCGCAGAGTACGCTGAGTGCTATGATTTTATCACCCAGCACAAGTCTTATCTTGGCGAGGTCAATTCGCTAGTTGAATTTCTTGAGCCTTTCAATATCGATGGAAAAATCTTGAGTGTTGGCTGTGGAACCGGATTGCATGAATTTCATCTTGCAAAGAATGGCTTCAAAGTCTTTGGTATTGACAAATCCGAATGGATGATCAATCATGCGATCCTGAAATCGAAAAGCACCTCAAATTTATCCTTTGGTCTAACCTATGATCACGCTGAACAATACTTGGGCGCCCCCTTGCGCTGCATCATATCTCTGTTTAATGTCGTCAATTGTTTGCCTGATCTTTGCTCTTTGCGTGATTTCTTTAATGAAATCATCTCGAGGATGGATCAAGGTGGAGTTTTTATATTTGAAGCTTGGAATGGAATGGAATGTGTAATAAATCCACCTAAGCATGTTTCACGTGAATTCAATGATTGTGATGGAAGTCACTTGCATAGGAAAGCATCTCCCAAATTAAACAAATCAAGGCAGCATCTTCAGATTGAGTATGAAATATCTGGATTCATCAACGGCCGCTCAGTTGCGCTTATTTCTGTTCATGATATCAGGCTTTTTACAGTCAATGAGATTGTTTATCTTCTTTCATCCGTAGGGTTTAAAAGCATCCACATGTTTTCATCTCTACCAGGCCTTCAGCCTTTTAATATTGACTCCCCTAACCCTCCCAGGATGCTTGCGTTCACTGCTATGAAGTGAAGCGATAGCTTGTGCCATAGGGGCAATTTGTTGACCATTTAATAGCCTTATTCGCTTCTGAATCCTCATTGATGATTTTTTAAAAATGGATTCCTTCACCTTTGATTCTTCTCAAGATGCTCTTATCTTACTGGACGGAGAGAGTTTGTCAGTGAGCGATCCTAAGGCATTTTCTCTGATTACAGATCTTTGGATTAGGTCCGGCTGGGACACAAAGTATGTTTACGGCTTCAGCTGGCTAGGTCGGCCAGTGATTCAGCTCCCTGAGGATATGCTCAGAATTCAGGAAGTTATTTATGGCATCAAGCCAGATGTCATCGTGGAGACTGGCGTGGCCCATGGTGGTTCTCTGATTTTCTATGCAAGTCTTTGCACGGCCATTGGCAAGGGCCGTGTCATCGGGATCGACATTGAAATCCGACCACAAAATCGTGCAGCCATCGAAGAGCATCGCCTCAGTCCTCTAATTTCACTCGTCGAGGGCAGCTCTATCGATGCAGATATTGTTCAGTCCGTCAAAGATCAAATCGGCTCAGCGGAAACCGTTCTGGTACTCCTCGACAGCAATCATCTAAGAGACCACGTTCTTGCAGAGCTAGAAGCCTATTCGCCTCTGGTCAGCCCCGGTAGCTACATCGTTGCCTGCGATGGAATCATGCAGCAGGTGGTTGGCGCGCCTCGAACAGCTGAGGATTGGTCATGGAATAATCCAATCGAAGCAGTCAAGAAGTTCATTGCTGGGCACCCTGAGTTCGAGTGTGTTGAACCAGCCTGGCTCTTTAATGAAGGTTCGGTAACAGAGCGCGTAACCTATTGGCCCAAGGCTTTTCTAAGAAGAAAGGCTTGATATAATAACCATAGCAGCATATCCGCATCAATAGGCATTTTTGAAGCCTGTCGCACATTTCGCTGGAATCAGGAAACAGTGATTGACATCCTGTAAATCCTGACTATATGTTTGTATCTCATTCACCTGATTGACGAAGGACAAATCTGGCTTTCGAGGTCTTGGCAGATGCGACACTCCTCCAACCGGGAGATGCCGTTCTGCGACTCGATCGCCGCCCAAGGTCTATTAAGAATTTGCTGAAAAACCCAGCCACCTCTGCGAAAATGGGTCAAGCGCTCAGCCTGGACGCGAGGACACCGGGAGCGCAGTGGCTCCCTGTTCTCCTACGTGTCGATCGAGGAACGAATCCCGGGCAGCCATCCGCTGCGGAGGATCCGGAAGCTGGCGGATCAGGCCCTGGATCACCTCAATCCCACCGTTTGTGAGCTGTACGCAGCAGAGGCCTGGGCATCGGTGCCCCCCGAGCAGCTGATGCTGGCCTCGTTGCTGTAGGCGTTCTACGGGATTCGCTCCGAGCGGCTGTTGCTCGAGCAGCTGCACTTCAACCTGCTGTACCGCTGGTTTGCCGGCCTGAGTCCCGATGATCCGATCTGGCACCCCACCACGTTCACCAAGAACCGAGAGCGCCTCCTCAATGATCAGGTGATGGGGCGCTTCCTAGAGAAGCTGATGGGTGCTCCCGAGGTCTAGCCGCTGCTCAGCGATGAGCACTTCTCGGTGAATGGCACTCTGCTGCAGGCCTGGGCATCCAAGGCCTCGCTGGAGCGGATCGACCGCGAGGACGATCCACCGCCACCACCGTCAGGTCCTGGCGAGAGCTTTTGCGCCCCAAAGCAAGGCAAGAAACGGAGCAAGGGGGATTTCCGCGGCGTCAAGCTCAGAAACAAGACCCGCCGCTCCGGCAGCGGTCCGGTGCCTTGTTGGCCCGCAAGTCCAATGCCCACCCGGCCCAGACCATCAATCGGGGCCATATGCTCATGGACACCGCCATGCCCTGATCGTCGATTTCCGCGTCACCCAGGCGACGGGCACCGGGGAGCGGGATGCCGCCAAAGCGATGGCAGCTGCCATCCCCGGTGCCCATCAGAAGACCATCGGTACCGACGAGAACTACGACACCAGGGGAATGGTTGCAGAACTGAGGCGGATCGGCGTGGCGACGCATGTGCCCCAGAACAGCGCCCGCTCTGGTGGTTCCGCCATCGATGGCCGCACCACGGGCCACGAGGGCTACGGTAAATCGATCAACGGCCGCCGCGGCATCGAGAAGGTGTTTAGCTGGATCAAACAGTGGGGCGGCCTGCGCCAGTTCAAGCTGCTAGGGCACAGGCAAGGTGAGTGCGGTGTTTGGCCTGCACGTGATCGCCTGCAATCTGATCCGGCTGGGCAACCTGCTCAGGCCGGCGATGGAGGCGGCATGAACAGGTGGTTGCCCAGAGGTGTGGCCAGACGGCAGCGATAAGGCAGCTTCACCAGGGCAAAACGCCTGAAATCGAGCGTTCTGAGCCACTGATTCGCTGAAAACGGAGCCCTCCGCAGAGCGTGCTCAGCTCTGTGGAGGGTAAAACGCGGCTGGTCAGGCAGTTTTTCCGCAAACTCCTAAGAAAGCGTCCTGTTTGCAGTGTGCCAATAGATTCGGCGTTATTCTCGCGAGAGCGGTGGTTGCCTATACCCGGATGAAAAGGCCGCAAAAGAACATTGGTCATGTCAGGCGGCTGAGTCGAATGGTTTAAAATTCATGAATGAATTTTACCGCATGAGTAATCATAGCCGAATTATATTTGTTTGAGACGCTCCTGAGCAATGGATTTCTATAAGTGTACCCGCGGAAATGGCTCTTGCTGAAGATGCGAAGGTCTAATTCAGAGAGAGACTGCTGACGGGAGTAATTCGCAATGTGGTGCTGAAGCCAATTAGAGAACTCGGAAGACGGACAAATTCTATTACCAAAAAAAGTAGATATATGACGAGCCATCCCGAATTCACTATATTCAGGTGATCCACCATAAACAACTGGCTTGCCATAGCCAATTGCTTCCATTCCGGCCGAGCCACTAACGCACATATAAACAGTAGATCTTTGTAGCCATTGCTCAGCGCTTGAGTCGATATTTACAAAGCGCACCCTTTTCAGAGTGGCGTAAGGCAACCATCTGTCTAGATGACGTCTGTAGCTAACGTAAGATGAGTTAAGTGGATGATCCTTGATGTATAAGAGGATATCTTTTGGCAAAATACTTAGAGCTCGGCGGATGAATGCCAGAGAATCTTCATAGGATGCACCCAAGACAGTCGTGGTTGCTTCTGGCTGTACATTTAACGTCATAAATGCATACCTTTCCCCAGGCGGAGCCGTAGCAATGGAAGAGGAAAATGAGAATCTGACGTGATGCGGAATATCCCCTTCTGTTGAATTTATAGTTAAACTATAGTCTTGCGGGTGCGGCAAAGATGACGTTGGGGCTTGATATGGAAGTATTACTGGCCTTGGATATCTAAATATACGATTAATAAAAGAAAATGGCGCAGCTATAATGGTCTCGCCTGGAGATGCCTTATCAATAACAATCTTATTTAGGTCGGAATAGTTCAGTTTAATGAGAGCTTTATCTTTGCCTGGATTTCTGCCTGAAAAACCCAACTTTTTAAGGGCTGCATTCGTATTAGTCTTTATATTTTGGGCTATATCATCAAATGACAAGTCTTGACTAGCGCAATATTCACTTGGAGGGTCTATATGATTGGTGTAAGCAGATGTGGGCCATTCGTCAAGCGGATTAATATAGATCCTTGTTCCATAAATGTAAACAGAGTCCTTAAAAACAATACATTGATTGCCTAGGAATCTGGCAACGTAATAAACGACAACATCGAAGATGTCGTGCGGAATGGTTCCGAATACTACTGTCTGTATTCTATTGGCTTTTAGAAGTATAAATGCTCGGTCAATATCAACGTGAAGGCTTTCTAGAATGCCAACCCCTGCTGGCAGATTGCCACGTTCCCTGAAGACCTGATTTACCAAAGAATAATATATAGCCCGCAATCTTATATAATGGCACGACTGCTCAAATAGAGGCGTCAAAGCGCCATGTTCATGCTCGAGTGAATCTGAGCCTAAATAAATGCTCGGGCAGAATGACTCAGCCTCAAAGCTGAGACAGTTGTAACAAGTTTCTCCATTCTGATTTATAATGCTAAGCGTATCATAACCAGAAACATGCACCAGGGTCGGATCGCCAAATATAAGTCTTAAAGACTTTTGATTAAGGCCTGCGAACTTTCCCCAAACTAAATAAGGCATTTCTGAAGACTAGCAATACTGTGAGATTGGCAGCAACTTTGCGTTACTATTAATCTGCCATTGGTATTCTTGCAAGCTCTGGCAGATATCTTCTTGTTATAGAAATATCCTTTCGGCAAAGTTCTTTGCAGGCTGGCGGAATAGCTTTGTCCGACATCAGTTCTAAGTAATATGCGGCAATTTCAATCTCATTTGCATGGATATAGGGGTTCATACTGCGATTTAATAAATCTAATTGTGACAGCAGGGCTGTGGCTCCAAATGATGCACCGTGCTCAAAAGTCATTGTTATCCTGGAACCTGGCTTATCAAAGGGCCCCCATCTATGGTGGACATGGTGCATACTTGTAATTGCAGTATTGGGTGGGAGAAAGCTTTGAAAAATGTAATTGTAATTCATGCTTGTTTTCGGAGGCAAAACCCGGTAGTGATGCCTGAGGGAATCGGCGTTTTGCTCAATTAGATAAGTAGGGCAAACTAGACGCTCAAAAGGAGAGAAATTGCATCCGTATGGAAAATATATTGTCGCAATTTTTGGAACAAACGTGTCGACATGCCACAGGGCGGTCCCTGTATAAAGATCATCAGGACAAAGTCCTGTATCACTCGAGATTCCATGCACAAAAACTTTGTATGTTGGCTGCAAGAATCCATGCGCACCGTAAAAGTACTGGCATATATTTTCTCCGATTTTGTCATTGGCAACCCGTATAATGCTTTGTAAATTGATGTTCGCCGAGTGTTCTCTGAAACCAATGTCGTCTCGCTTGAGTATTAATGTTTGCATCTCGATAGTCTTGAGTGCTCGAGTTACTTCATTATACTCTTGGCCTGGAAGAAAGTCGTGCCATATGATCATTCCATGGCTTAACAACTTCGCAATGTATTTATTTTGAGAGGATGGGGTAAGCGTGTTGCCTTCCGGGTAGAATACATCAAAGGGCCTATAAAATGAACACACATACCACCATAACCTCCTCCTCCAGTGGAAGATTTGCCTCCCAAGTGAGATTTCTTTATCTGCCTTGCTCGAGTTCTTGCCTAGACATAATGGGATATCCATAAATGCTTGTTGATTTCGACACTAATTGACATTACACGTAAGAGGTCGGGATGTCAAGCTGTAGGACTGCGCGCCCGATGGCAGGCCCTGTCCTGAGGCCCCCGGTTTCAGAAAATATGTCATACCTCTCGTCAGTACATAGTGGGGCTTGAGGACATGACCAATACGTCGTTACAGCGAAGACGTCAATGTGCGCTCCTGGGCCTTCCCAGATCCACTCTCTATCACCAGCCCACACCGGTGCGTGAATTGACCCTGCGGATCATGGCCAGGATTAATGCTCTGTACCTGGAGGATTCCTGCAGTGGCAGCCGCCGGATGGCGATGTAAACCTGGCCGCAGAAATCATTCCAATCAGCCATAATCGGATGGGCAACATCAAGCGGCGCATGGGTTTACGGGGGATCTACCAGAAGCCACGCAAATCGGTTCCAGAAGACCCATCACAGCGATTGGCATGGCTGGTGGACCTCCAGTTAGTCAAGGCTCTGGATCCAGGTCCTATTAGAAGTCTGTCTCAGTAGTCCTGGCTCGGTCATCGCGCTGACGGTGCTCTGCGCGGGCCGGCCAATGCAGCCGAACATTCCGGATCTGAATCAACCGCAAGCGGCTCATGCCAGTTTCCTCAGCAAGCTGAGATGGCGAAAAGGAGTGTTGTCAGAGCAAGTGTTCCAGGCTGAGCGGGGTGCCACGGCTGTAGGTCTGGCGGGCGGGGCGGCCGAGCAGTTGGTGGTAGAGAGCTGGTGGCGCACCGTGGCCGGGTCGCACGATGCGGATGTTGGCTGCGGTGAACAGCTCGCCTGCCGCAATGTCGGCGGCGGCGTAGATGGAGCGGCGGAACACCAGGCTTTTCTGCTCCGCCTGCGTAGGCCCATAGCGCACCTGGCCGAGCGCTTGCCAGGCCCGCTCCGTTTCAATCACCAGGCTGGCCAGCTCAGCTGGCTCCAGGGAAAAGGCGGAATCCACACCGCCATCGGCCCTCGCCAGGGTGAAGTGCTTCTCAACCACGCTGGCGCCCAGGGCCACGGCAGCAACGGCCACTCCCACACCCATGGTGTGGTCGCTCAGGCCCACCTCGCAACCAAACAGCTCGCGCAGATGGGGAATGGTGCGGATGTTAGTGTTGTTTGGGCTGGCGGGGTAGGTGCTGGTACACTTTAGTAGGATAAGCTGAGTGCAGCCGGAGTCGCGGGCGGTACGCACGGCGTCGTCGAGTTCACCGAGGCTCGCCATGCCGGTGGAGATGATCAGGGGCTTGCCGGTGGAGGCGGCCTTTTCGATCAGCGGCAGGTGGTTGTTTTCGAAGCTGGCGATTTTGTAGGCGGGAGCGCCGAGATCTTCCAGAAAGTCGACAGTGGTTTCATCAAACGGTGAGCTGAAGCAGATCAGCCCCAGCTCGCGGGCCCGCTCCATGATCGGGCCATGCCATTCCCAGGGGGTATAGGCCTGATCATAAAGATCGTGCAGGTTCTGGCCGGCCCAGAGGGAATCGGGATCGCTGATCTCGAAGCTGCCGCCGCGCACATTGAGCGTCATCGTGTCAGCGGTGTATGTCTGCAGCTTGATCGCGTGGGCGCCCGCTTGGGCCGCCGCCTGTACGATCGCTAGGGCCCGCTCCAGGCTCTGGTTGTGGTTGCCGCTCATCTCAGCGATCACAAACGGCGGATGGTCTGCGCCGATCGGGCGGCCGGCGATCTCGATCGTCATGAGGGGGGGAACTCAGTTGCGGCAGGGCCGGGCAAGAGGATCAGCATGGCAGTTGACCCGTCCGCCAGCTGGCCGCAGGGCTGAAAGCCAAAGGGCGCAAAAAAGCTGGGGATGCGGGTGGTGAGGCTCACCATGGCTGGCCCGTGTTGACCAACCACCTGCAGCAGGGTTTGCACCAACTGCTGGCCTATACCCCGACCACGGGCGCTGGGAGCCACAGCGAGATTGTCGAGGTGGCCGCCCTTGCTGTGGGGGCTAAGCACCACCAACCCCAGCAGATGATCGCCATCGCGGGCCAACCAGAGGCGCTGGCGGCGGTGGCTGGCGGCCACCACCCGCTTAAACACATCCCGCGGCGGCAACGGATAGCAGGCGTCCAGCAGGGGCTGAAGGTGCTGCCAGGGGGCTAACTCAAGAGTCACCTCGGACACCCATGGGCCGGCCATCAGCGACACCCCACCAGAGCAGCAGACAGCGCGCTGGCCCGACGGCCCTTGGAGCAGTGAGGGCTTGGTGCCTGATCATTCCCTGACGCCCTCACCCCTCTGCGGGGGGGGGGTGATGCGATACGAATCATTCTTACGTCGGTATGCAGGCCGTCGCTGCGCTGGCACACCCAGCGGAACTCCAGTCGCATGCCATGAGCCTCCAGAAACACATGGGGGTAGCCCTCGGCATCGAGAATACGGATCTGGTCATACCAAGCGCCCAGATCGCCTTTCGGGCAGCCGGCCAGATTGCTCTGGGCGGGGCTACGGCGGCTGAACAACACCGGCTCGCCCTGCTGGGGTGTGGCCATGGGCTCCCCCAACACGATCCGCTCTATTATCTGCCCGATCAATCCGTCGGCCCTGAGAAAGATTTCTTCGGCGATGCAGCAGAGGCTCAATGGCTGCTTGAAATAAACATTACCGGCATCGAGGCCAGCGCCGCAGCGCAGGGCTGTGAGGATGGTGCTGCTGTGGCCGCGCTGGATCAGTTTCTGCAGGGGGTTGCCGCATAGGCCGTAGGGCAGGTCGGTCATGTGGAAGATCACGGTGGGCCACGGCCCCCAGATCAATTCAGGGATCAAATGGCTCCAGTGCGGCACGAAGATCCACTGGAGATTGATCGCCGCCACTGCTGCCGGCGTGAGCTGGGCGGGAGTGGTGATACTCTCCAGGCTAAAATCCAGGCGTCGGCTGAGGCGATCGACCAGGGCGCTGTTCCACGGGCGGCTGGAAAGCAGCAACAGGTGCCGTTTTTGGGAAGGAAAGGTGGTGCCCATCAGCTGCGGGTCATGCCCAGGGCGAGGGTGATGAAGTCGAGCTGTTCATCGCGCGAGGCGGTTTGGAGCCTTGTCAGGCCATGTTCAGCAGCAGCATCAGCGCTCAAGGCTTCTCCTTGCTTGAAGCGAACGATTGGTGCGTAATTGGCCTGATGCCTGGGTTCCTGCAAGGTTGGGAAGGCCATCAACAATCGCGCCAACTTCTGAGAGCAACTCTGAAGTTCAGGGCGGGTGCAGGCTTTTTGGGCCATCAGGTGGTTGAGGTCTTGATAAAATCGTGCCCATGGAGTGGATCTCTGGTCAGCACTAGTGCTGCCCACCAATCTACCTACCGCCAATTCAGCCATCACACAGAACAGTGCGAAGTACGACGTGCTGATGGATCGGTGCAAATCCACCGGGCGTGGTCTGCGTTGATGCAGGTGGGCCAGCTGGCGGGCGGTTGTGATGAGATCACTGGAGAGAGCCACTCACCAGTTCTCCATGCCGAGGATCCGCTGATCGTCGTGGAAGTCGTAGCAGAGATGCGGAAAGAAACGTTCCCCCAGTCTCCAAAGAGCTCGGCGCACTGTGATGACGCTGTCGCGGAGCCGGCGTAGGTCGATGCCAGGCTCCACGAGGCGGAACTTGACGTGTACGAAGAGCACTGCCTCGCCACCATGGACGAGACCCGGATTCACCTGCACGCGCTCCAGGCCCTGGCTGCCCAGGTGTTCCTAGAACACTGCGGATGGTCCGCTCCACCTCTGCCGATACCGGATGGTCGAGATCGCGGTCGTAGGTGAAGGCCGTCATAGCGGGTGGGATGCCAGAGGCCAAAGCGGCCGAAGGGGCTCCGGCTGAACTTGAAGCACAAAACGCCGGCCGCGCCAGTGGACGAAGGCCGAATAGCACTGGTTGTCCACCACCCGCAGCAGGTTGAACTGCTCCGCTAAGGAGCCCTCGGGATCGAGCTGGGAATCGGCCGGCCGGCGGTGGCGGTAGTGGCTGGCCTCACCGTGATGCGGCTGGGCAGCGGCTACCACCTCGCGGTAGCGATCGAACCAGGCCAGGCAGAGCTCAAAGGTGGCCTGGGCGTGCAGGGTGCGCCACTCCTCCACCAGCTCGTGGCCCTGCAGCTTGATCTGCTGCTGGAGAAAGATGGGGCCGGCATCGAGATCGGCGGTGGCTTCAAACAGAGTGATCGGGATGGAACTGGCGCCTTCAAGGATCTGCCAAGTCATCGGGCTCCAGCCCTGGCCCTGGGGCAGGGCGCTCTCGTGCACCACCAGGTTGTGGCAGTGCAGCGCCAGTTGCTCGGCGCTGAGCAAGGGTCCGCAGTTCAGCAGCAGGCAGACATCACCGGGGGCCAGCTGAGCCGAATCGTGGATCCAGCGCACGACGTGGCCGCGCTGCCTGAGCGCCGCGATCAGCTGTGGTGGGGCTGCGTCGAGCCAGCTACCGCGATCACTGAGCAGGGTGATGCGGCTGGGCGCCAGCGCCAGCGATTCACAGGATGAGACAGAGGGGGAGCGGCCGAGAGAGCTTTTAGCGCAAAGCCTGCCCGGGCAAAGCAGGCATTGCTGGCGGCGTTACCTGGCAGCACCTCAGCCACGGCATCGGTGGCAGGCCCCCAGCGCTGTTCCATTGCCAGGAGGCCGAGACGCACCAGCTCCGTAGCCAAGCCTTGGCCCCGGGCGCAGCAATCGAGCGACAGATCCACAGTGGCCTCATTGACAACGCCTTGAGCGCTGGCGGGCTGCCGATCAAAGCGGATCTGGCCAAGCGGGCAGCCATCCGCCGCCATGGCGATCAGCAGCAGGCGGTTCGGGTTCGCCAGACCCGCCTGAAACCAGTGGTAGTGATCAACTGGGGCGATCAGCTCTGGCGAAAAGCTGTTGGTACGCACCTGGGGGTCGTTAGCCCAGCGAAGCAGCATGGCTTCGTCGGCCTCCACGGCCAGTCTCAGGCTAATCGCCCCCTGAGGCCCCAGCATGGCCATCGCCAGGCGTGAAGCCCCCCAGCCATCGGTGAGAGCCGAACCTGCAGCTCCGGGAGCCGGTTGGGCGATCCGAGCCAGCAGCGCAAAGCGGATCTGCGCAACGGACACGTTGGCTGCATCGCCCAGCAGTTGCAGATGGCCGGCCTGATCCAGCGCCTGGGCACAGGGCAGCTGGTTGGCGGCAATCGCGACCACCAGGCTGGGCAACCCCAGGCAGGCTCGCTCCCAGGTGGTGGCACCACCGGCGGCGATCGCCAGGTCCGCACGGGTGATCAGCCCGGCGAGGCTCGGCAGCGGGCCGTGCAGGGTGGTGTGCGGTCGGCGGGCCACCAGGTCAGCTACAGCTTGGCAGTGGGGACTCTGCCGCCCCAGCACCACATCCACCGCCAGATCTGACAACGCCGGATCCAGCAAGGCTTCCAGCGCCCGGCCCGTCAGATTGGCCGAATCCACCCCACCGAAGAACAACAGCACCCGCCTCAACACGGTGCGCGGCGGCACCAACGGATGCAGCTGGGCGTATTCCGTCCCGATTAGCGCGTAATGGGGCCCCAGCAGCTGGCGGCAATGCGGCGGAATCAGCTCTTGGTAGCGCTGCGCGGTAGCTGCAGCGAAGAAATTTTGATCCAGCAGCAGATCGGCCTGGTGGGGCCGATCGGCCAGATCGTCGATCACGAGCAATTGGGGGGTGGCATCGACGCCGGCCAGACCGGCCAGCAGCTGCACTTCCCAGCAAGCATCAAGGCCGTAGTGATCGGCCACTAACCAGCTGGCGCTGGTGATGCCGGCTACGGCCAGGGCCTCCAGGCATTGGGCGGCATCGGTGTCCTGGCTGCAGCCGAGCCAAGCGCTATAGAGATCGCGGCCTTCTAGCCCTTCGCAGACAGCCAAGGGCTGCTCGGGCAAGGACAGCACGACAAACTCCTGCTCCAGCAGGCCAACAAGATCACCGGGTTGACGCCGGCAAAGAAAGGTGGCCGTCGCGCCGCGCCGCTGCAACACACGGGCCAACGTGCGACAACGCATCACGTGGCCGCTGCCGATGGAAAGGGAAGCGTCGCAGCGGAAGAGGACGCGGGTCAATGGGAAAAGTCGTCGTTGCTGGAACCTTCCGAGGCCTGACCGGGTTCGCCAGTCAGTCCTATTCGCTCAAGAAGGGCGAGGTAGGCACGAGCGGTAGTAGCGGCTACCAAGTCTGCGCTAGCAGCTTGCGCCTCGAGGCCAAAAAAGCTCAATCGAAGAGGTCCGACTGCTACCTGCTCAGCGCGTTCTGCTCTCTCAACAACGCGTTCTGTTGCTTCATGGATGAAAGCTTCGACTCGATTCTCGAAATCTCGGCTGAGTGCCTCGGCCGCAGCTCGCTCCAGCTCAGCAAGTCGGACTCTGTACCACATACCGTAAACAACCAGTAAAGCCAGGGTTATTGGGTGTTGAGCGAACACAAACGCGGCTCACAGCACCTGCCGCAGCAGGCAGAACGCCTCCGCTGCCTCCACACCAACCTGGGCGCCGCGCCAGCGGGCCAAATATTCTAGGGCCTCAAGCGAGCGGGCATGAGGCCAGCAGCGCATCTCACTGGCATAGGCAGCCAGGGCCTCGCGCTTGCGCGGCCACTGGGCGGAGATGTCGACAAACCAGTTCGGCTGGAATGGTGGTGCTGAACCCGGCGGCTGCCACTCGGTGCTGCTGGCCACCTCAAAGCTGAGGATCCGACGCACCGGTTGCCCCGGCGTGGGCCGGCATGCGGTAACCACCACTTCATGCAGGCGACGATGATCCACATTCACATCACCGGCGTGGTGCACGTACACCACCTGGGGCTGGTGCCTATCGATGCGCTTCTCAATGTGCTTGATAAGGTCAAGTCGATCCAGGGAATCTAGGCGGTTGTCGGGCAGGTCAAGTAGCTCTACGCCCTGGGCACCAAGGATCGCCCCGGCCTGCTGGGCCGCCTGAGCCAAAACGGAGAGCTCTTCAGTGGCTCGGCCACGGTCGCGATGCTGCTGTCGAGAGGTGGCTCCTTCCGCAACGATCAACACCTGGACTTGATCGCCGGCATCTGCGTGACGGGCAATGGTGCCGCCGCAGCCGAGCACTTCATCATCGGGGTGGGCGGCAATGAAGAGCACTGCATTCCCAAAACCACTATCAAAGCCTTCAATCATTGATCGACTTCATCTGAAGAAGAGACTTACAGGCCTCCGCCATTACCCAGTCTTCTTCGTTATCAATATCAATAGCTGACATCCAATCCATTACATGTAAAACAACATCAGGGGAATAAAAACTTTGACAAGCCCTAAGAGATTGAGATTTTGCAATCCACAAAGCCCCGCTTGGACAAAACAAATCAGGCAAATCCTGCGATCGCGAAGACGTGGTCCCAGAGAAAATCCATTCCGGACAGCCATCAGAATCTATTTTCGCTGCCCACCAAGGATTCATCCATCCAAACTTAAAACAACTAATCTGAGAAGATGCGTTCTTTTGCAAAAAACTATTCATCGCATTGAAAATATGCTGCGAAGTTCTCAATGGGCAATTCGCCATAAGCTGTGCAACGACAGAGTAGCTTTCCCTCCAATACTCTTCTGCCTGATCGAGAGCAGCCAATGTCGCTTCGCCTGAAGGAGAATGATCGTCAAATCCACGATTTCGGAGAAAAGGAACCTCTGCTCCATATTTAATTCCAATTTCAGCTATTTCTTGACTATCCGTTGACAAAAGAACTCTATCAAAACATTTACAAAGCAAGGCAGCCTCAATTGTCCATGCAACCAATGGTTTCGCATGGAAGATTCGCATATTTTTACCTGGTAGACGCTTTGAACCGCCCCTGGCCAATATGATTGCGATACTAGTCATCACCAAATACTCCAGCCGCCATCGACTATTAGGGTGTGACCTGTAATCCCTGAGGATGCAGAAGACAGAAGCAAATCAACAGGTCCAACAAGATCACTTTCAGTCAGCATTCTTCCCATTGGGCAAAGTGCTGAATAGCGCTTTTTAAAATCATCTCCGACCCTTCCTTCTACTCCTCCAAAGGCAATGCAGTTGACACGAATATCTTGATGTGCAAGACGAACCGCTAACTCTTTGGTCAAGTGCCCCATACCTGCTTTCCCAACTCCGTAATGCAATGGTGATTGTTCTGTGGGATCAGAGTAAAGATTTAAGTTTGGGGCCACCACGCCATATTGTGATCCAATATTAACAACAGATTCTAGCCTTGAATTTGGCTGCTGAGCTAACGCCATTGTCAGCTCGTAGGGCACAACAACGTCCATCAGCAGCTCACCCATAAAATTATTTCTTTCTACTGTGCCGATTGGACTTAAACGAAGGTGGGAAGAGTCACGAGCACTATTAATCAAGCAATTTGGCCGCAATTCAGCTGCAAGTAGGCAGTCTTTTATCTGATCACATGCATTTTCGGAAGACAAATCGACATTAATAGCGTGAAATTGTTGTGACTTGTCTTTCAATTCGGACTTGAGCTGTCCAAGCGAATCAGGCGATCGCCCAATGCCGAAAACAACATCACCAGAAGCTACAAAATGCTTGACTAACACCCGACCAATTAAGCCAGTTACACCAGTCAGGACAATGACTCTCATTGATTAACTCGGCCCATCTCTATCAGTGATACGACACGAAGCATTCTAGAAGTACTTATTCGTGACTTTCTTGCTTTAGCACTTGCTATAAAGTCTTGCAAAGCAATTTTAAAGCACTGGAACGGGTCGCTAAACTGAAGATCAATACAACCTGCGGATCCAATCAACTTTAGTGTTATAGGAACCACCGAATCGCCTAAAGTAGTTATTTGGACATCAACTCCAGACGAAAAGCGTGCATGCAGAGTAGTTCGGCCACCCGACTTCCTTCGGAATGCTTCAACGACTTCATCATCTTCCGGCAGAAAACGAAGCAGAGGCTCAATAATGTGAATGGCATATTTATCCCAATCCTTAGGAGTAATACCAACAATAGACCTAATCCTTCCGATACTGGCAAGCGCAGAAGAATCAGGCACTAGCTCATCTGCGTAGCTTAAAGCAGAGCATGAAAAGATTTGACCTTGGTAAGATTGAAGATCAAGCAGATTATTCGCATCATTAAGCGATAATGCCAAGGGCTTATCTATGTAGATTGGAATACCCTCCTCAAGAAATGGCTTCGCAAAGAAAAGGTGATTATTTGCATCATCTCGAGCAAGAAGCACAGCGTCAACAGAGCCAATCAGATCTTCAAAGTTTTTAACAGCGCAGGCAATCTTACTTGCTTTTGCTATGTGCTCAGACAGCTTCCTGTCCTGAGTCCACACATGAGTAACGGTGGCTTCATGGATAAAGTCATCTGGATATGTATGCTTTTCAAGGTATCTTGGGATGACGGGAAAACCACAATCTTCCATTAAGACTTGATCGTATCCATTGCATATTGCAGACCACGAATAGGGATGACCATTCCCGGGTGACATCCCAATAAGTCCCAATCGAAGCTTTTCAGATGTCATGATAAGCTCCAAACACTAGGGTCAATGAGAGTAAGGTCATCACAAGCAAACTGGTCAAAATCAGAAAGATTTAATGTGGTTGAATTGTCAAGAATTTCCTTGAGCTGATGCTGGTTTTGAACCCCAACCAAGGCATAGGAGATATCGTTGAGACCACAGACAAAAGCAAGAGCTGCGTGCAAAGGTGAAATTAATTGATCACTACAGAATCTTTGCCATTTTGATAGGAGTGGCGCCCAAGGATTAAAGTAGGGAGGCCTATCTTTGCTGCTCATCAACAACAGGCCCTGTAAGAAGGCAGACCTTGCATGGATTTCGATACCAAGGCCAGACAAATACGCGATCGTTCCATCTTGGATTAGTCTTTGATCCAGCACATTGATTGGAAGTTGAATGATATCAGGCTTGAAAATATTGAGGGCTTTCTTGATCTGACTAAAATCATAGACAGAAATGCCAATCTTTGCGATTAAACCCTGAGATTTGAGTCGTTCAAGGGCATCTATGAGTTCCGTCCCATGAGGCACAAAAATATCATCAGCATTATGCAACAGCAAACCATAAGTGGACTTCAAGCCTAGTTTTTGCAAAGAGGCTAAAAAAGTTTTGACAAGATTCTGAGCATCTGCTTTAGAGATAAAATCCGTGCCATATTTTGGCGTCTTCGTAACTACGCGAAACGATGAGAGATTAAACTGTCCTAAAGCTTGCTCAGCATTTCCGTAGAGAGAAGCTGTATCTAGCAGTGAAATTCCCGCACTATGAGCAATCCTTAAGATTCTATCAACTTCTTCGGGAGGAGTTTGGCCTTGAGTATTCGATACGCCATATTTCATGCCCCACTGTGCAGTACCAAGTCCAAGCTTGCTCACATAATTACTCATAATGTTGATAGGAATTTATGGAGAATACTTGTCACTTTATGTTGCTCGTCTACGCCTAGGCCAGGGAATATAGGGAGGCTAATCGCAGTTTTAGAATAGGCTTCGGATTCAGGAAATTGCCCTTCAGAAAAACCCATTGCACGGTAGTACGGCTGTAGATGCACCGGGCTGTAGTGCAGCTGCACGCCGATACCGGCGGTTCGCAGCGCCTCAAACACCTCTCGATGTTGATCTGCTGTGGCCTGCAACAGACGGATCACGGCTAGGTGCACCGAACTCAGCACGCCTTCAGGCACCTCCAGCAATCGAACAGGGAGATCCTCCAGCAGCTGCCAGTAGCGTTGCAGCTGCCGGTTGCGCTCGGCCACGATCGCATCGAGACGCTGCAACTGGCTAAGGCCCAGAGCCGCCTGGAGGTCTGTGATCCGGTAGTTGAAGCCTAGCTGCTGCTGCTCATACACCCACGGGCCAGCCGCTGGGCGCTCAAAGCGCTCTGCCTCTCGCACGATGCCGTGGCTGCGCAAATCGGCCATCCGCTGGGCAAGAAGTGTATCGTTGGTGGTAGCAAGGCCACCTTCGCCGGTGGTGATGATCTTCACCGGGTGGAAGCTGAACACCGTGATGGCGCTATGGCGGCAGTTGCCCACCGGCTCGCCCTGGTAACGGCCACCAATCGCATGGCTGGCATCCTCCAGCAGTGCAAAGCCATAGCGCTCAGCCAAGGCAGCGATCTCCGCCATGGCGCAACTGCTGCCTGTGAGGTGGACAGGCACCACCACCTTGGGCAGACTGCCATCGCGCTCGGCCTGCGCCAACTTGGACTCCAGCGCCGCCACGCTCATCAGCCCGGTGGCGGGGTCGATGTCCACAAAGTCGACCTGCGCACCGCAGTAGAGGCCGCAGTTGGCAGAAGCCACAAAAGTGATCGGCGAGGTCCAGAGGCGATCACCGGGGCCCAGCCCCAAAGCCAGACAGGCGATGTGCAACGCGCTGGTGGCGCTGTTCACCGCAACCCCATGACGTGCGCCAACCTTAGCGGCCACTGCCTGTTCGAAGGCCGGCACCACTGGCCCCTGGGTAAGGAAGGGGCTGCGCAACACCTCCACCACCGCAGCAATGTCGAGCTCAGTGATGGTTTGGCGACCGTAGGGAAGGAAGGGCTGAGGAAGCAACTCAGGTATGGCTCATCAGCACAGCATGCTTCTCGCGCAGGCAGGGGATGCCATCGATCTCCGGATAAGCCCATCCCCCCTCCTCGCTCCACCAGTAGCTCTGTTGCTTCCGCAAAGCATGGCCTGAGCGAGGGCACTGAAAGGCGTGGTCGTCAAAGGATGGCTGGCCTGCTTTGCTGATTGGCTCCACCACATAGCAGTAGGTGGGATTCATCAAATTCAGTGGATTAGGCAGAGGCTTCACTGAAACCACACGGCCACCAGCAGCCTCGATGTGCTGGGGGAGATCACGCACATAACCATGCTGCGCCATCCGATCACGAACCGCCTGATCGGCATTTTCCCAGCTCGGTTCAAAGAGAAGGAGATGCCGTCTTGCAACCCTCAGAAGCTCTTTTAGCAGTTGCTCCTCTCTCTCGTGATTAGGCTCCAGTGCGTGGGAGGTGAACACCACATCCACCGAGCTTTCAGCGAGCGGAAGCCTAGCCATGTCTGCCACAAATAGCTTCAGTCTCTTTGCCATATCGCGACGCATCATGCGCTCTGCGAAACGTCGCCCAACATGCAAGCGGCTAAGAGAGATCTCGCAGGCCAATAGCTGAGATGAATAAGGCAGATGTTTGCTCAGGGCGCTGAGTGTGGTGAGCTCACCAGCTCCGCAATCAAGAACTTCATCATATTCTGCAAGATACGGACTGCAAAGCTCATAAAGCTCATGGGCATAGCGCTCGAGCCGATCTGGGTCCTCAAAGGCAATTCTTGTGTAGCTACCGGATTGAATGTCGTAGGCAACCTCGATAATCTCGGCACGATCGGCATTGGGATAGCTACTTGTCAGGATCTGGATAATATTCTCACCTTTACCGTAGGCCTTGCGAAGCTCATTGATTCTGGGATTCATTGTTACGCTCATGTCCCGATCAAATAGGTTGAAAGGCAGCATCTACGTACTTGCGGATCAGTGCGCGCAGCTGCTCCACGTTTAGAAACTCAGGGTTGGCGCCGGAGTTGTAGGCAAATCCGTTGGGCACGGGGTTGTTGCTTATGCCTCTATTTGTATAGCATTTTAGCACGCGGCCATCGCTGGGCAGGATCGCGTAGTAGGTGCCTAGGTCGATCGTGGTGAAGCTGTCAGACGCGGTGATCATCTCTTCATGGATCTTCTCGCCGGGCCGGATGCCGATGATCGGCTTCTCGCAGCTTGGCCCGATCGCTTCGGCCACATCGGTGATGCGGTAACTGGGGATCTTGGGCACGAATAGTTCGCCGCCCAGGGCCTGCTCCAGCGCCCACAGCACCATCGACACCCCTTCACTGAGCAAGATGTTGAAGCGCGTCATCGCCGGATCGGTGATCGGCAGCACGCCGGTTTTCGCCTTCTCCAGAAAAAACGGGATCACCGAGCCACGCGAACCCATCACATTGCCATAGCGCACTACCGAAAAGCGCAGATCACGCGTGCCCCTGATGTTGTTGGCGGCGATGAACAGTTTGTCGGAGCAGAGCTTGGTGGCGCCGTAGAGGTTAATCGGCGCGGCGGCCTTGTCGGTGCTTAAGGCCACCACGCGCTTCACGCCGGTGTCGAGGCAGGCCTGAACCACATTTTCTGCGCCCAGCACGTTGGTGTTGATGAACTCGATCGGGTTGTATTCAGCCGCTGGCACCTGCTTGAGGGCTGCAGCGTGCACCACGGTGTCGATGCCTTCGAGGGCACGCCGGAGCCGGTCGCGGTCGCGCACGTCGCCCAGAAAGAAGCGAATTTGGGGGAATTCTGCTGTTGGATAGAGCTGTTGCAGCTCCCATTGTTTGAGCTCGTCGCGGCTGTAGATCACCAGCCGTTGGATGTCGGGGAAACGGTTTAAAATTACGTCTATGAACGCTTTGCCGAAGCTCCCGGTGCCGCCGGTGAGCAGGATGCGGGAACTGGAATCGAAGGGCATGGGCGGCGGCTGGCTCAATGGATGCTGACAGCAGGTGGTGGAGGGGGCTTAATGGCCCCAATAGCGCCGGTTGCTGTTGGCGCGCCGCGCCTCACGCCGGCTGAACTCCCCGATGCTTGGATTGGCCTGCAGGGGGTCCACATCGGCCACCCGCTCCCACAGTTCACGCGGCGCCCAGCGCACCGTGTGCAGCACGCGGTTGTGGCGCACCACATGGCACCAGCGCAACAGACCGCACTTCGGGCAGAACAGCTCCTCGAGCCACTCGTCGCTGAGGGTGAGCACGGGGTAGGCGCTAATCAGCAGCTTAGCCTTGCTGGCCGGCATGCCCCGCTGGCGCAGCTCCTCGGCAGTGAGCAGGTGCAGGTAGTAGCGCTTGCCGCCGCCCGCCAGCAGCTGGTCGGGATGGGCCGGGCAGAACAACTCGCGTTTGCGTGAGCGGCTGGGCTTGCCGGGGCTGGGGGAGGCTTGGGAGCTTGCTTCAGACACAACAATCCCGTGGTCACCGCTGGCGAGCACGAGCTGAGCTCAAATGCCACGTCAACGCATCGTCTTATTCTTGCAGAAGAGAGGGCTCCCACAGTAGCTCCCCAGGCCACCGCAGCGGGTGACATTCAGAAAAGATGTATTTCCTTGGCCGCGACTCAAGCTGCCTGAATTAATGGTAACTCGAGGATCGGCTCAGGCTCCTCTGTTGGCTTGTTAGTCCACAACTCGACCGGCTGACTACAGCAGCGCATGTGTCGGCTAAAGAGCGTTTTAGTGGCACGGCGGGCCTTCTCGTAGACATCCGCTCGCTGCTTGCAGATTGCGTTGGCAGTACCGCTATGACGCTGATGGGGCGTCACGAATTTGATGGCGTTGTGAAGGTATCGATTGTAGCAGTCGACAAAGGTCGCCACCCACTCGCAGTCCTCGGCCTTGCTGACAAAGGGCCGGCTGGGGTAGTCGGGCCGGTATTTGACCGTTCAGAACAGGGATTCTGAGTAAGGGTTGTGGTTGGAGACCCTGGGCGGAGAGAAGGATCTCAGCACCCCCATCTCCACCAGCAGCGATTCCAGCGTCGCGGCACGCATGCCATTGCCGTTGTCGGCATGGAGGATCAGTGGCTGCTGCTGGCACTGGTAGCTGCCAAATCCGCTAGGTCGGCGGTAGCACTCCATGAGACATGCCCGCTGCACCATGTCAGCCGCGATGTCAGCCGACTCCACCTCGGTCACATACCAGGCCACCTCTTTGCGGATCCAGACATAGACAACCAGAAAGAAGTACAGCCACACACCCCGCACCATGGTCGGCAGGAAGCTGATATCCCAGCTCCACACCTGGTTAGGGCGATCCGCCGTAAGACGCGGCACCGTACGGGGTTCCTGCGGCGGCCGTGCACGGCCGCGCTGGTGGCACTGCTCTACTTGTTGTAAGACCCGATAGAAGCTTGATTCAGAGCCGAGAAAGAGACCCTGATCGGCTAGCGCCGGCACGATCTGTCACGGCGGCTGCAAGGCGTACTACGGCTGGTTGCACGTCAACAGGATCCGCTTGCGCTCCTCCTCACTAAGGCGGTGAGCCACTTGGCGAGCACTAGCTTTACGGCGATGCACGCCGTCCCCATCACCACCAAAGGCATTGCGCCAGCGTCTGAGGATGCGCAGAGAGTTCCCGATCTCGCAGCAGGCAAGCACCAGAGCGACTTCAGCGGTATTCGCCTCGCTGAACAGCTCAATCCCTTGCGCCGGTGCGCGGTACTGGTAAGCCTTCCACGGCCTTCTAGCAGAAGAATTACCGCTTATTTGGCAGCACCAGCAAGGCCGCTATCTACGCCATGGCCTTCTACTTGCACTGCAGATCATTCTTGAGAGCCTTAATCTCCTGCTGGTCTTGGGCGCGGAGCTTCTCGAGCTCCTTCGGCTCGGACATGGTCAGCACCGGCATAGCGATGGCATGTTGGACACCCTGCGGCAAACGCCACATCTGCTCAGAAAACGGCCCTCGCTCCCTGCAATAGCTGCTGAGTTCCGTGGCATTCAGGCCAGCGCTCTCCAGCACCAACGGAAATTTGTCGGAAGTGCTCCAGCCGTCTGGGTCCATCTGGGATGCCGGCACCGCCTCTCCCTCCAGACCCGAGGTCTTCGTGCATTTGTAGAGTGTGATCTCGCGGATGCTTAGCTCTTCTGAGATCCGGGCCGCGCTCTGCCAATGCGGCGGGCTGATCCGCCCACTCACATCAGCATTGACTGCTTTGCTGTAACGACACATTGGCCATGTCCTTAAGCTCTAGGATGTACTCACATAAGAGGTGATATCTTTCCTGCAATCGGGGAGCTACCGCTGAACAAGAACTTTAATCAAAAGCACAAAGAATGATGTTCTTGATGCCAGCAGACGAGTGCTACAAGGAACAGAAACAGGAGCTGCATAGAACAGCAACTTTGTATTTAGGACAGAACTAATTGAGCCATCCTAGCACAAGAAATATCGCAGCAACGATGTGTCAGTTGCGCTAAGATGGGTCAAGCGTGTATTTTTCAGTCGGTGATATCAAGATCACGGAATGTGGATCACGGGCAATGCATGAGGCTGAATGACAAAGAGAATACGAATATAGGCTGGCGGGCGAAAACCCAATTGAATTCCCAGAGCAGGCATATGGATATCCGAGAAGGGGTAGCATGAAAACAGTAGGCTCAGATCAAACCGCTTTAGAGAATCAAGGAAATATAAAGACTATTAACGAATCGCAATCAATTGATAAGGGGCACCAATTTAGCTATTTGCCTCTTGCTGTCTAAACAACGTTGCATATCGACCATTAGCAGCCATCAGATTATGATGGCTGCCTTGCTCAACAAGGCGGCCCTGGTGCATGACCAGGATCAACTCACTACTGCGTATCGTGGAGAGGCGGTGAGTAATGAAAAACACCGTACGTTCTTGTGCCCAATCTTGGAGGTTCAGGCAAAGCTGCCGCTCCGTGTCGTAATCAAGAGCACTGGTTGCTTCATCCATCACCAGCAGCTGGGGGTTGGAAAGAATTGTACGTGCGATGGCGATGCGTTGGCGCTGACCTCCCGAAAGATTGGCACCTCGTTCAGCCACCGGAGTGGCGTAGCCTTGACCCAAGCTCATGATGAAATCATGAGCGCAAGCTAATTTCGCAGCCTGGATAATGGCTTCAGTGCTGGCTTGAGGATCGTTCAGCGCAATATTCTCAGCCACTGTGCCTTCAAACAACAGTGAATCCTGAGGAACAATGCCAATTTGGCGCCGCAGGCTACTGAGGTCGACTTTGCCAATGTCGTAATCATCGATAAAAATTCGCCCACGTGCAGGTTCATACAGGCGCGGCAAAAGTTTCATCAACGTGCTCTTACCACTGCCGCTCTGGCCCACGATTCCAACAAAACTACC